>Ga0180430_10004287_pt1 | contig 12069 bp, 8 predicted proteins | sample SS_ome_9_FD_132999 | JGI IMG/M metagenome (GOLD analysis project Ga0180430, IMG submission 132999) | Hypersaline lake sediment archaeal communities from the Salton Sea, California, USA - SS_1_S_2 metaG | ecosystem: Environmental > Aquatic > Non-marine Saline and Alkaline > Hypersaline > Sediment... | reverse complement strand
TAAAGAAGGACGGAATCCTTATAATGAATACCCAGCAGATAAATCCAATGCCTGTCATTACAGGCTCTGCTTCATATCCGGAAAGACTGACGGAAAGCCTTGAGGGTATGGTCGCGAACTGCATTTCACTGGATGCATTGTCACTTGCCAAAAAGGCCGGAACCGTCAAGGCAGTGAATGTTGTCCTGATCGGAGTTATGGCAAAGGCTTCAGGACAGGACTCCGGTATATGGCTGGAAGCCCTTGAAAGAACAGTTCCTGAACGGTTTCTTGAAATGAACAGAAAAGCATTTGATCTTGGTTATACTGCTGTTTAATAACGGTAAAGAACAAATTAAGCCAATTATCCTAAGGATGGTTGGCTTTTTCTTAATTGATTTTTATTTGCATGGGGTGTAAAATTACATAAATGGACATCAGGTATTTTAGATTCTACCGGAGGCGACATGGCTTTATCAAAGGAACAATGGGGATTGGAACAAAATAGGCTTAAACAGATATTTTCACTGGTTTCAGCAAATATTGAAAGCCTTGAAGCTAAACTCAAAAAAAGTGTTGTTCAGATAAGAGACTCCAATAAGGTAATGTGGAAAGAGGGAAAAAGCTACCATTATGATTTTGATGACGTAGTTGAAAATCTCTCTCTGCTTGATAATGTTTATTCCGACATGATGAGACACGAAAACATACTCGCACAGCTTAAGAAAATGTATCTTTTAAGGAAAAGTGCTTATTTCGGCAGGTTTGATTTCATTGAGGAAGATACTGATGAAACAGACGAGATTTACATAGGAACATCTACCCTTGAAGGCAAGGACTCATCTATTTTGATTTACGACTGGCGTGCTGCTATAAGTAGCATGTTTTATGAGAATGAACCTGGTAAGGCTTCATTTTTCAGTCCTGCCGGAGAAATAGCCGGAGAAATCACCCTTAAACGTCAATACAGAATTCATCTGGACAAAATAGAAGCGATGTTCAACTCAGCCATTGTCATTGAAGACGAAATTCTTCAGAAAATCCTCAGTGAAAGTAAAAATGACAGGATGCAGACAATTGTTTCAAGCATCCAAAAAGAACAGAACAGGGCAATAAGGGATGAGAATCACAGAATAGTATATGTCGACGGTCCTGCCGGCAGCGGAAAGACATCCATTGCACTTCATAGGGCTGCATGGCTTCTGTACAGATATAGGGAAAAAATTACCGCTCGGAATATAATTGTGTATTCACCCAATGAAATTTTCAATGATTATATTTCCAATGTGTTGCCTGAACTGGGCGAAGAAAATATGCAGATGTCTACTTTTGTTCGTCTGGCAGGGATTTATCTGGGCCATGAGATAAGGTTTGAGGACAGCTATTCACAGATGGAGTCCATCCTGAAAAAATCCAAGTACGTTGATATACCAATGATCAGAAAAAAAGGATCAAGGAGTTTTGCAGAAAGCATTGGTAAATACGTAAGTGAACTTGGAAAGACAGGATATAAAATAAGTGACATCTCTTCCAATGGAACATTAATTGCAACCTGCAGTGAACTGGAAGAACTATTCTATAAAGATTACGGCATGCATAAGATATCCACAAGGCTGGAGAAACTGGGAATACTTCTGGAAAGAAGACTTGTTTATATCACTAGGAAAATCAGAAAAAAGTATGTTGAGACAGCGAAGCAGGATATGAATGAAGGCAGGACGGCAGCGTATACTGCCAAGGGAACCATAGAAGAGCTCAGGAAGAAAATTCTTGAGCTTACACAACCGGATATACGCCAGATATATCTTGAATTTCTTAAAAATTATGATGACGGAAGTATGGCAATACCTTTTAAAGAAAGCCTGGAAAGAGGTTTTATCAACTATGAAGATATTGCTCCTATGATGTACCTAAAGCTAATGCTTGGATATACCAGGGATTTCAAGGATATAAAGCATCTGATCATTGATGAAGTGCAGGATTATTCATATATTGAAATGCTTGTTTTCTTCAATATGTACCCTAATGTTCAGATGACCCTTCTGGGCGATGCAAACCAGGCAATCAACCATGTAACAGACAGCAATGACCTCAAGGAATCGGTTGCAGGTGACTATTACAGGGTTCGAATAAACAAGAGTTATAGGTCAACAAGGCAGATTGCTTCATTCTGCAATAAACTTATTGATGAGGCAATGAACTATGAGTATGTTGACAGGGACGGACCTGAGCCGTATATACTGAAATCAAAAGATCTTATAACTGACCTTAAAGCTGGTATATTTAAAATGACTTCAGAGAATTCATCTGTTGCATTGATAGCAAAGACCGATGCTGAGGCTGTAAGAATTCATGCCGCTCTGAACAATCCGGAAATCAAGCTGATAAGAAAATCTGACACGAGCTTCAGCAATGGAGTTGTTGTTATACCTTCATATCTTTCGAAAGGACTTGAATTCGATGCCGTAATAATGGTCAGTTCATTGAATGCACCGTTCAATGGGCAGGAGAATAGGAAACTTTTCTATACAGGCTGCTCCAGGGCACTTCATGAACTATCCGTAGTTTATGAAGGAAATGCTCCGTATGGAATAGATAAATTTTAAGGAGAGAGTTATATGGCTGATGAATTTTTAGTCATGGAAGGTAAGACGGAAAGGCTTGGATTATATTATGAAGCCAATGTTCCGAAGGAATCAAAAGCTGTAATCATGGTTATTCACGGCATGATGGAATATTTCGGCAGATACCGTATTTTGTTTGATAAATTTGTTGAATACGATTTCGGTTATGCTGCAATTGACCTTCCTGGCCATGGGAAAACTGCTGCTGAAGCCAATTCGTTCGGATATTGGATGGAAAATGGATTTGAAAAATGTGCTGATGAAATTAACATATTTATTGAAAATCTTATAAAGACTTATAGAAAACCAATAATATTGTTGGGTCACAGTATGGGGTCTTTCCTATCCATAGGTTTTGTTGAGAGGTTTGGCAAAAATCTAGCAGGTTGCATTTTGTCAGGGACCAATGACAAACAGTCAGGATTGTTGATTGGGGCAGGTAGAATCTTTTCTTCCGTGATTATGAAAAGAAAGAACCCCCAGTATAAGTCACAATTCCTGCATAATATGGCATTTGGCAGTTATAACAAAAAGATAAAAGATAATGAAACAGACTCTGATTGGCTGTCAACGGACTCCGATGAAGTTGAAAAGTATATGAATGACCCTATGTGCGGGTTCATTTGTTCAGCAGAACTATATAAGGATCTATCTGGATGGCTCGGAATAATATATAAGAAAAACGAGCTTGGGAAGATACCGGCAGATCTACCTATATATATCTTTTCCGGAAGTGAGGATCCTGTAGGTAATTACGGAAAAGGTGTTGTTGCTTTCAGGAACAGACTTGTTGATTCAGGCCATGAAAACGTGGTGATGAAGCTATATGAAGGTAAGCGGCATGAATGTCTCAACGAAACAAATAGGGAGGAAGTCATGGACGATATAATAGTTTTCTGTAATGGTATCGTTCCAGCAGATTAATATGTATATTGCTGATTCCCACTGTGATACTCTCAGCGGAATGCTGCATAAAAAAGAGGATTTTCAGAACAACAATCTTCAGATAAGTGCTGAATCCATCAGGGCGGGTGATTATGAAGGTTACCTTCAGTTCATGGCTGTCTTTGTTTCTCCTTCCCTTGACCATGAAAAAGGAGTCATGCAGACCAACTCGATGATTGAGATTTTCAATTCACTTAAAAAAAGCAATGCAATCAATCACGTAACCGAATTGAATGATTTGGGAAAACCCGGAATAAGCGGGATTCTTGCCCTTGAAGGGATGTATTTCACTGAAATTAAAGAAGATATTCTATATGATTATTATTCAAGAGGCGTCAGGTGTATTTCATTGACCTGGAATCCGGACAATGATTTTGCCGGTGGAATCCTTGGTAGAACAGGAAACGGACTTACCGTTAAAGGGCTTAAAATAGTTGAGAGAGCTTTTGAGATTGGAATGCTTGTTGATGTTTCCCACTTATCCGACAGAGGCTTCTATGAGGTCGCAGAAATTGCGGCAAACTGCAATAAACCCTTCGCTGCAACTCATTCAAATGCGAGACGGCTTTGCCACCATATGAGAAATCTTGATGATGATATGCTGGGTATCATTGCAGGGACAGGGGGATTCACCGGCATAAATATGTATTCTTGTTTTCTCGATGACGGATGTTCTGCAGGGATTGATGAAGTCATAAAGCACATTGAATATATTTGTTCAATTGCCGGAAGTAGTCATGTTGGGTTCGGTTCTGATTTTGACGGCATAGACAGAAATAAATCTGCCATTGATGGTCCCCGGGATTTCAACAGGGTACTGGAAAGACTTCTTCAGCTCAACTATAATGAAGACGATGTGAGAAAGATTGCGTCCGGCAATATCCTGAGGGTGCTTTCGGAAGTATTGTAAAATACATAAAAGGGATTTGGTTGGTGATTACTATGGATTATGATTTCGTCAAGGCTGCGGCTGTTTCAATTCCTGTGACGGTTGCGGGCATAAATGAAAATACAAAACAAATTATTGAGCACATAAGAAGGCTAGACAAGGAAGTGCAGTTCATTGTTTTTCCTGAACTTTGCATAACTGCATATACATGTGCGGATCTTTTGATTCAGGATACACTTTTGAAAGCGTCGGAAAAGGCACTTGGAGAAATAATGCATGGAACAAGATATACAAGCGCTGTTGCTTTGGTAGGTTTGCCTGTATTGAGAAAAAACAAGCTATATAATGCCGCTGCTGTATTGCAATCAGGGAAACTACTTGGTGTGGTTCCAAAGACATATATCCCTAATTACGGTGAATATTACGAAAAAAGATGGTTTGTGTCCGGTTCAGGCATTTCCGGAGAAGTTGATATAAACGGAGAATCTGTTCCTTTCGGTGATGACCTGCTTTTCACTGAAGGAGACAACGGCAGCAAAACATTTGCTGTGGAGATATGTGAGGATCTGTGGGCAATTGAACCTCCTTCCGGAAAGTATGCAGCAGCCGGAGCTCATCTTATATTCAATCTGTCTGCAAGTAATGAACTTGTAGGTAAAAGTGAATACAGGAAAGAACTGGTAGCTTCCCAGTCAGCCCGTGCCATATGCGGATATGTTTATGCATCTGCAGGCAGCGGGGAATCAACCACCGACCTGGTGTTCGGCGGCCATTGCATTGTTGCGGAAAATGGTCGTATTCTTTCGGAGAGCGGCAGGTTCTCATTTGAAGGGAATACAGTTATCACTGAAATTGATACAGGATTGCTTGCACATGACAGACGGAGAAATGATGTTTTCGGATCAAGACATAGTGGTAAAAGCTTTAGAGAAATAAACTATTTGCCGGCAGAGACTGATATATCCCGACTCAATAGATACATAGATCCGCATCCATTTGTTCCATCTGATCCTGAAAAGAGGGAGAAAAGATGCAGGGAAATACTTGATATTCAGTCAATCGGACTGGCAAAAAGAATGAGACATACGGGAATAAATAAACTTGTGCTGGGAATTTCAGGTGGACTTGATTCAACCCTGGCATTGCTGGCATCCTATGAAGCTGTTAAAAAGCTTGGATTCGGCGAAGAAAACATCATAGCAGTAACTATGCCGGGTTTCGGGACAACCGGAAGAACTTTCAAGAATGCAACAACCCTTGCCGGGCTTCTCGGTACAGAATTCATGGAAATTGATATAACCGAGTCCTGCAGACAGCATTTCAGGAACATAGGTCATGATGAGAATACACATGACCTGACCTTTGAAAATGTCCAGGCAAGGGAAAGAACAAGAATATTGATGGATATTGCAGGAAAGGAAAGAGCACTTGTTGTTGGTACGGGTGACCTGAGTGAACTTGCACTGGGATGGGCTACATACAACGGAGACCATATGTCAATGTATGGAATAAATTGCTCGGTTCCGAAGACACTGGTCAAGTATATAGTCGACTATATCGCTGACAACAGCCCGAAAGAAATAAAAAAAGTACTCAAGGATATACTGGATACACCGGTTTCTCCTGAATTACTTCCTCCTTCCGAGGGTGATATTGCCCAGATTACAGAAGACATAGTGGGCCCTTATGAACTTCACGATTTCTTCTTGTTCAATTTCATGAGAAACGGATACTCTCCTGATAAAATACTATTCCTTGCAGAAAATGCATTTGCCGATAAATACGAACCGGTCGAAATTAGAAGCTGGCTGAAGATATTCTTCAAAAGATTCTTTGCACAGCAATTCAAAAGGTCCTGCATTCCGGACGGTCCTAAGATTGGTTCAGTAAGCCTATCCCCGAGAGGAGATTGGAGAATGCCTTCTGATGCAACTGGCAAATCATGGATTGACAGGTTGGAGGAGGATTCATAATGAAATATATCCTGGGTGGAAATTCCCATGAAATGCTGGCGGACTATATAATTGACAACGGAAGAAAAGCGATGAAGGGGATAGACATAAGGCTGGATTCAATCAAAACTCCGGATGAATGGGAAAAGCTTCGAAACGAACTTATTAAAGTCTACAGGAATGCTTACCCTGAAGATATGTTTTCAGAAAGAACACCTGTTACCTCAAAGCTTGTGTCACAATATACTTTTGAAAAATACAGGGTTGAGAATCACTTGTTTGAATCATTTCCCGGTTGGTATGTAAATGCAACCGTATACCTTCCTCTTGAGAGAGGTATATACCCCGGTGTAGTGTGTCCTACAGGACATAGTTCCAAAACGCTCCCAAACTATACCGGCTCTGCACAACTTCTAGCCAGAAGTGGATACATAGTGATTTCTTTTGATCCTCCCGGCATGCGGGGAGAGCACCAGGGAGGAAATGATCATTTCGAAGACGGGGCCCGGGGATATCTCTCAGGTTTCTGGTCACAGTCATTTTTCATCATGGATGCAATAAGATGTATGGACTATCTGGAAACCAGGGAAGACGTGGATAAGAGCAAAGGGTTTGCCATGACTGGTATCTCAGGAGGAGGAACCACGACCATACATACATCAGTATTGGACAAAAGGATAGCTTGTGCTGCACCTGTCTGCTGTATATCAGATGAAGAAGGTGTCATGTTCGATGACAGATATACATTCTGTCCCGAAGGTCGCGGGGCAGGGCATATCAAGGGAGGAATCAAGTACAGGACACTTCTGAGCTTGATGGCCCCGATTCCCTGCCTGATTGTGAACGGTAGGAAGGATGAGGTACTGAATGCGGATCTGGCTGCTGCAAATGTCAGTAAGGCAGCCAGGATTTATTCACTTTATGGTTCCGATGAGATGGATTTGTTCATTGACGAAAATGCAGGGCATGAATACACGCCTGACATGGTTAGTGAAGTTGCAGCTTTCTTTGACAGATATATGAAGGAGGGGAAAAAAGACGGACATTACGGTTATTCATATGAAGATATGGAATATCCGGAAAGTTCCAAGGTTCTTTGTCATCCGAATGATACATCTTCCATGTATACATTCAACTTGGGTAGGTTTGATTCGTTAGAAATAAACAGAACAAATGATGCTGTTGAACTTGATTCGATTCTTAATATATCAAAGGATATTGTTCCAAAGGCCGAAAGACTTCTCTGTGAACCCAAAAAAAGATGGGCTCATCGTATAGAAAGAAAAACTTATGACATTGATGAAGGCAGGACAATACCTGGAATTTACATAGAGAGAGAAGCAAACCCCTCAAAAAGACTGATGATTTTTTCAGATGAGAATGGAAAATGGAATCTTCTTGAAAATGACGGATGTCTGACGAAATTAACCAATTTTCTTGACAGAATAGGAAAGAAGGAAGAATTTTCAGTTCTTTCCCTGGACTTATCAGGTTTCGGTGAGCTGGAAATGAATCCGGGTGAGTATGATTTGTCTGCCTGGAGCCGCACTGAAAGACTGATAAGTTACATCGCTATTGCGATGGATACCAGTATACTTGAACTAAGGACTGAGGAACTGCTTGCAACAATGAATCTATTCAATAATACAGGTAGATACGATGAGATCCATGCTGCAGGCACAGGAGAGGCTGCAATGGCAGTTCTGCTGGCATCCCATATATTCGGGAGATGTGAGAAAGTTGTTCTTGAAGGTCTTCCTGTCAGCTTCAGAAGCATTGCAGAAATAGTTCCCAATAAGTTTTGTCCGACATCAATAATACACGATGCACCTTCCAGGTTCGAGCTTTATGAGATTGTAAACCAATCAGGAAACATAACCCTTGTAAATCCTGTTTATGCAGACGGAAGAATAATACCCGAAAGTGAAGCCCGGAAATACTATGATGATAGGGTGAAGTTGATTTACAATGAAAATGGAATCAATGAAACTATTCTGGAGGAAAAATGAGTAAAATAGTACCAATAAAATTCGAAGAAAACACACTTATGCTGCTTGACCAAAGAAAACTGCCTGACGAAAAAACATATCTGGGAATTGAATCTGTCGGTAAATTACATGAAGCCATACGTGATATGGTAGTGAGGGGAGCACCTGCCATTGGTGTAGCTGCTGCATACGGCATGGTGCTTTCTGCAATGGAGTGCAAAAGTGAATGCTGCGAGGATATTCTTGTCAAGATGAAAAAAGACGGTGAATATCTTAAGACAGCCAGACCAACTGCAGTAAATCTTTCATGGGCAATCGACAGGATGAATGACAGTGCAGCAGTTCTGAAGAAAAAGGATCCTGTTCTTTTTAAATGGGATATACTTGCAGAAGCTGTAAAGATACATGAAGAAGACCTTGAAACAAACAAGAGAATAGGCGAGAATGCTTTGAAGGTCTTAGGTACAAAAAGAAGAATTCTCACACATTGCAATGCTGGTATTCTTGCTACAACTGCCTATGGTACCGCAACTTCTGTTTTTTATCTGGGAAAAGAGAAAGGTATAGATTTCAAGGTATTTGCTGACGAAACAAGACCAAGACTTCAGGGTGCAAGGCTTACAGCATACGAACTGTCGGAATATGGGATTGATGTTACGGTCATAAGTGATAATGCTGCAGCGCATCTAATGTCAAGGGGAGAGATTGAAGCTGTAATTACAGGTTGTGACAGGGTAGCAGCCAATGGTGACACAGCAAACAAGATAGGAACCCTGTCAGTTTCAATCGCTGCAAGATATTATGATATACCTATGTTTATAGCGTGCCCTTTTTCTACTGTAGATTTCAATATTGTATCCGGAAAGCATATCCCGATTGAGGAGCGCCCTGACTCTGAAGTGACAACAATAGGAGAAAAGAGGATAACGCCTGTAAATATCAGTGTTAGAAATCCTGCTTTTGATGTTACTCCACATGAAAACATAACAGCGATAATAACTGAAAAGGGAATTGTCTATCCCCCCTATACTGAGAACCTCAGGAAAGCTGCATTGATTTGATCCATTGTTCAATTTTTATAAACATTTCTTCTGGGTCTTCAACACCCTTGGAGAGTTTTTCCATGGGGCATAGTACGGTTTCCGTTCTGTTAAGTATATGAACAACTTTACGGCCATAGGAAAAAGAAATGGAATAATTTCTGAATATTTCTGCAGCAGCGTCACTGAGTACAAAAGCATATACTTCAGTTATTCCCGCTTTTACACATAAAAGTGCAGCTGCTTTTCCAATTACTTTATCTGCCAGAAAGTAAGGGCCATTATCCTTCTTATGATTTTTAATGAAATCAAAAAGAGGTTTTATACCGCGGTCATAAGACTCGAATATGATGCTGTTGATATCAGATACTATGCAGGTCAGGTTTTTCTGTTTTAATTGTATTTTAGCCAAATTTAACTGTTCGTTCATGATGTAATCTTACCATAAGAAGTGAAGTGATAAACAAAGTATGGGTATAATTGAAAAAATATTTCCTTATGGTATAATATGTCCGCACCAGGCAAGAGCCTGTGCACTTTGAAAAGAAAATATGGTGGCGCAGTATTCTAGTAGGTACTGCCTATGCTGAAGACGGGCTTAAAAATCCGTTAAAGAGCATATCGATGAAGTTCCTTGTTTTGGCTTGATACGCCCAGTTTTGGGCTGATCCAGGGAGTTAAGGTTCAGGGGCGCTGTACAATGGCATGTGCGGGCCGACCCCTTTGCCGCGGAGATTCCCGTAATGTTAATGTGGCACCTTCAGGTAAATACAGACTTACGGGAAGATACCCTGTTCCGGAGCAATTCGGTTCAGCGTAGCTTGCCTTGAGTGGAGATGGCGGATTCTGGACAGATACAGATGCAGTGGCCAATGCATCCTGCATCATTGCTGGATGAAATCATATTCTGCAAAAGAGGATAGGTATAGGCATAGGCCCCGAGGAAATCTCCTAGACTGTTCCCGAGGGAAATGCATTAAGCATTGCAGTGTGGACTAAGTGGTAATCAGGCACCGTCATTGGCAACATGGCGGCTGAAGTTTCAATGGGAAACCACCGTTCCGGCGACGGACGGTAATTTCAGGGGAAAGCCAGCCTGACCTTAAGCCGCAAAATTTACTTGTTGCATTGCCACCTTATTATTTCACTGAAGGTGGGAGTTTGGAACAACAGACTAAGAAAAATTACAGAAAGAAGTCCTTGCCCGGCAAAAGGGGCAGGAGACCGGGTTGGATAATAGGTGTTACAGCAGCATCTTTTGTTTTATCAGGAGGCCTTCTATACGCATCATCGACTGCACTGGACGGTGCCAGTATATTTGCTGCGATTGCAATAGTTCTTGTTATAGTGATTGTCGGCATTGTTTTCGACACAGTAGGAATATCTGTTGCGGCTGCCAAAATTTCCGTATTTCACTCAATGGCCGCCAAGAAAATATATGGAGCCAAACAAGCCATATGGCTTGTAAACAATGCAGATAAGGTTTCAAGTATATGCAATGATGTTGTCGGTGATATATGCGGTGTAATAAGTGGATCTGCAAGTACATTGATAATTTTCTCAATTGTAGGAAACATGCAGAAAAATCCAAATTCCTGGCCAAGCCTTATAGTAAGCGGAGCCGTTGCAGCCTTGACCGTAGGTGGAAAAGCCATCGGCAAGGTAATTGCATTGAGGCATGGCAACATTATCGTACAGAAGAGCGGAGCGCTTCTAAGGTTCTTCCTTGGCAAGCGAAAAAGTATAAATGTCAACTGAAAACAAACTACTCGAAAAAATAAAATCACATGAAGTGCTTAAAAACATGAGTATGGACCAATTAAAGGGTCTTGCCGCAGAATTACGCAGTTTTCTTATAAAAAATGTTTCTGAAAACGGTGGTCATCTTGCGTCCAACCTAGGTACAGTTGAGTTGACCATAGCTTTACTGAGGGTTTTTGATCCTGAAAAAGACGGTATAGTATGGGATGTAGGTCATCAGAGCTATTCTTATAAAATACTTACAGGACGTAAAGATAAATTCAATACCATAAGACAAAGGAACGGATTATCCGGATTTCCCAAGATTGAAGAAAGCAGGTTTGACCATTTTAACACAGGGCACAGCAGTACATCCATATCTGCGGTTCTGGGATTTGCCCGGGCATCAAATATAAGGGGTGAGGAATCTCATTCAATTGCTGTAATAGGTGACGGAGCACTGACCGGTGGAATGGCTTTTGAGGCTTTGAATGATGCGGGGGCTTCGGGTGACCGGGTAATCTTGATTCTGAATGACAATGAAATGTCCATATCCAGGAATGTCGGTGGTGTAGCTGAGTATTTCTCAAGACTTCGTACAAAAAGATTTTATTCGGGAACAAATGAAAGGATAAGGGACAGGGTAGAGAAAATACCACTTGTCGGGAAATTCATATCAAGAAGCATACATCGTGTCAAAAGTGCCCTAAAATACCTGATGTCACAGGGGATGATGTTTGAAGAAATGGGTTTGAAATACCTTGGTCCTGTTGATGGGCACGATATTAAAAAACTGGAAAAGATAATGTCTGATGCAAAAAAGACAGAAGGACCGGTGTTGCTGCATGTAGTTACAAAAAAGGGCAAGGGGCTTCCTGAAGCAGAAGAAATGCCTGAAAAATATCATGGAAT
>Ga0180430_10004284_pt1 | contig 12075 bp, 12 predicted proteins | sample SS_ome_9_FD_132999 | JGI IMG/M metagenome (GOLD analysis project Ga0180430, IMG submission 132999) | Hypersaline lake sediment archaeal communities from the Salton Sea, California, USA - SS_1_S_2 metaG | ecosystem: Environmental > Aquatic > Non-marine Saline and Alkaline > Hypersaline >... | reverse complement strand
GATATTGTCCCGGCGCCGCCGACTCGTGAAAGACGGCGTCCGGCGGAACCGGCGGCTCAAGACCCTGTGCCGTTGCCGCCGGTCAGTGGTGGCGGTGCGGGCCGGCGTCGTGAACGGCGTTATGGGGGCCAGGAAGACCGGGAGGGTCCTCGCAGAGGCGCCGGGGGCAAGCCCCCGGCGCGGGGCCGCAGAAGAGGCCGAGGCACTGGTCCTGCAACGGGTGCCCCGCGACAATGGGGTGACCGGGACCTGATCGAACGTGAACAGCGTTTGGCGGCGGCCAGCGGTACGAAGCTGGCGGGCCGTTCGCGGCGTCTCGCTCGGGAGGACGACGCCACGGGCCAAGCTCCTCACCAGGCGCACCGTGTTGACAAGGCCACGGTCAAAGAGCCAATTACGGTGAAAGACCTCTCGGCGGTCATTGGCATCCGTGCCAACGAGATCATTGGCAAGCTGATGGGCATGGGGGTGATGGCCAACATCAACCAAAGCCTGGACAAGGAAGCGGCCACGATGGTGGCGCTGGAGTTTGGCGTTGATCTGACGGTGGAAGAGAAGGTGTTGCTGCTGGACCAGCTGCGCATGCAGTTTGACGATGCGAGCGTTGAGGAAGAGCGTTTGCACCCCCGCCCGCCGGTGGTGGCTTTTTTGGGCCATGTCGACCATGGGAAGACCTCATTGCTTGACCGGATTCGCAAGACGACGGTGGCCTCTGGGGAAGCCGGCGGAATCACGCAGCACATTGGCTCGTACCTTTACGATGACGGCACGCGTCGGGTGGCGTTTCTGGACACTCCAGGTCACCAGGCCTTTACCGCCATGCGAGCGCGTGGGGCCAACATGACGGACATGGTCGTGCTGGTCGTGGCGGCGGACGATGGCGTCATGCCGCAGACGGAAGAGGCGATCAGTCACGCCAAGGCCGCGGGCGTTCCTATCGTGGTGGCCGTCAACAAGGTGGATATTCCGGGGGTGGATATCAATCGCGTGCTGGGGCAACTTTCAGAAAAGGATCTGGTACCGGCAGAATGGGGGGGCGACACGGAAGTGGTTCAGACGAGTGCCGCCACGGGTGCCGGTATCGACGACTTGATCGAGCATCTGGATTATGTTGCGGAGCTGCGTCATCTCAAGGCGCAGAACGAGGGCAACGCCACGGGGTGGATCGTTGAATCGGAAATGACCGTCAACAAGGGGGCTTCGGCACGGATTCTGGTCAAGAGCGGGATGCTCAAGCCTGGTGACGTGGTGGTCAGCGGGTGTGCCCATGGTCGCGTGCGAACGCTGACGGACGCGGTGAGCCAACCGCTGCAAGAGGCTGGTCCGGCTACGCCTGCGGAGATAACGGGTCTGGACGAGGTGCCCGTAGCGGGTGACCGGTTCTTTGTTGTGGATGATATCTCTTACGCGGCGCAAGTGGCGGACGAACAGCGCAGCACGCAACGCGAGAAGACTCTGAGCCAACGGCGTCAGGTGACTCTGGAAAACCTTTTCAGCGAAATCGAGGCGGGTCAACTGAGAGAACTGAACGTCATCGTCAAGGCCGACGTCCAAGGCAGTCTGGACGCGTTGCTCAAATCGATCACGGAGATGAACACTGCGGAAGTGGCGGTTCGAACGCTGCACGCGGCGGTGGGAGGTATCAGCGAGAGCGACATTCTTTTGGCGGAGGCGTCTAACGCGATTGTGATTGGTTTTCAGGTGGTAGCCGACGAGCACGCGCGGCAAATGGCGGACCGCAAGGGAGTGCAGGTACGTCTCTATCGGGTGATCTACAATGTGGTAGACGATATCAAACAGGCCTTGGAAGGCATGCTTACGCCGAGTATCGAAGAGAAGCATCTGGGCCGGGCGGCGGTTCGTCGGGTATTCAAGGTTTCGCGATTGGGCAGCATCGCGGGCTGTTATGTAACCGACGGCGTCATCCCGCGTTCGGCCAAGATACGGCTGATTCGGGACAGTGTCGTGCTGCGTGATAACGCGGCGATCGATTCGATGAAGCGAGTGAAGGACGATGTCAGTGAAGCTCGCAGCGGCTTCGAGTGCGGGATCAAGCTCGCCGGTTTCGACGACATCAAGGAGGGAGACATTCTGGAGGCGTACGAGACGGTGGAAGTGAGCAGGACTTTGGAATCCCGCCAAGAACAGCCGGTGTGACGGTATGATCGTTGGGGTACTGACCATGCAGGTAAGCGTTTTCGACGCCATGACTTTAAAAGACAAGAGGCGGGTGCTGAAGAGCCTCAAAGACCGCGTGGGCAACAAGTATAACGTGTCCATCGCAGAAGTGGGCTACAATGAGTCTGTGCGTACGGCGTTGTTGGGTGTGGCGATGGTGGGCAACGAACGGCGTTTTGTGGAGTCGGCCCTGAGTAAACTGGTGGACTTTGTACGAGGCATTCCGCAACTGAGCCTCATCGACTACTCCCTTGAGACGCACTAGGAGCCATGTCTAGCAGAAGAATCGAAAAAGTTTCGCGTGCCATCCGACAAACCGTCAGCGAAGTAATCCAGACACGTCTGAGCGACCCGCGGGTGAAGGGTATCGTGAGTGTAACGCACGTGGATGCCTCTCCGGATCTGCGTAGTGCGCGGGTGTACCTGAGCATCATGGGGGTGGACAGCAAACAACAGGAGCTCTCGCTGCGGGGCATCAACCATGCGCAGGGATTCATTCAGTCGGCCCTGGCCAAGAAGCTGACGATGAAGTCGTGCCCCACGCTCACTTTCTATCTGGACGACTCGCTGAAGAAGGGTTTTGATGTCGTCCGCCTGTTGGATCAGGTTGCCAGCGAACTGCACCCCGACGACCCGGAGGAGTCAGCCCCGCCCCCCCCCCCGCAAGAGGAGACGGACAATGAAGGACAGTAGCGAGTACGCCGCCAAGCTGAAGAAGCTCTACAACCGCATCAAGCGTGGGGGGTTCAAGCACACGGAGCCGGCGGTTCAGGATGTCACGACGGAGCTACTTGTGGCGTGCCTTTCGGCGTATAACACGGAGAACAAGGCCCGCACGCTGCTGGGGCGTCTTCGGAGCAACTACGTCGATTACAACGAGCTGCGGATCAGCCGGACCGCCGAGGCGATAGACATTCTGGGCAAGAACGCGCAGCGAGCGCGGGAAACCGCCCTTCAACTGCTGACGCTGTTGCGGAGCGTGTACGACAAGCAGGACTCGCTTGACCTGGAGGAACTGCGTCAGCTGAACAAGCGTGACGCGAAGACATTTCTTGAGGGGCTTAAAGGGGCCGATGCATATGTCGTAGGGCGAATCATGCTGCGTGCTCTCGGTGCGCACGCCTTTCCGGTCAATGAGCAAATGCTGGCCATGCTTCGTGCGGAAGAGGTGGTCTCGCCGGAGGCCAGTCTGTCGCAGGTGCAAGGTTTTCTGGAGAGACAAATATCAGTCACCGACGTGCACGCCATGTATGCGGCGTTGCGTCATCATGCAGATGCTTTTCGCCCATCGGCTGCGAAGAAGAAGACTGCGAAGAAGTCGGGGGAGGCGGCCAAGAAGACGGCCAAGAAGGCGGTGAAGAAGACGGTCAAGAAGGCGGTGAAGAAGACGGTGAAGAAGACGGCCGCCAAGGCCAGTAAGAGCAAAGAGGGAACGTGAGCGTTATACGTAACCGGCCATCGCAAGAAGGTGGCCTAGCCAAGGAGTAGCCCCCGTTGGACACACAAGTGAAGATCGGCATCCCCAAGGGATCGCTGCAACAATCGACGATAGACCTTTTCCGTCGTGCGGGATTTGATATTCAGGTCTCTTCGCGTAGTTATTTTCCCACCATTGACGATGCGGAACTCAGTGCAATCATGTTTCGCGCGCAGGAGATGAGCCGATACGTGGAAGACGGCGTCGTCGACGCGGGTCTGACGGGGAAAGACTGGATTCGAGAAAACGGCTCGGACGTTGTGGAGGTCTGTGAGCTGACGTACTCCAAGGCAACGGCGTTGCCGGCGCGTTGGGTTCTGGCAGTGCCCAACGAGAGTCCGGTTCAGAAGCCGGAGGACCTGGCGGGTGCCATCATTGCGACGGAACTGGTGAACGTCACGAAGGACTATTTTGCGGCCAAGCAGCTCGATGTGAAAGTTGAGTTTTCCTGGGGCGCCACGGAAGTGAAAGCACGGTTGCTGGACGGCATTGTGGAGATTACGGAGACGGGTTCAAGCATTCGTGCGAACAATTTGCGAATTATCGACACGGTGATGACGAGCACGACGCGTTTGGTAGCCAACAAGGAGGCGTGGGCTGATCCGTCGCGTCGAGAGAAGATCGAAGCGGTGGCGTTGCTTCTTCGAGCGGCCATTGAAGGTCGTCAGAAGGTGGGGCTCAAGCTGAATCTTCCGGTGGGCAAGCTGTCAGAGGCGATCAGTCTGCTGCCGGCGGAGAAATCACCCACGGTCAACCCCTTGGCCGACGAGGCTTTTGTCGCGTTGGAAGTCATCCTGGAAGAAGCGGCGGCGCGTGATCTGATTCCGCACCTGCGTAAGCTGGGCGGTTCGGGGATTATCACCTATCCGCTCAACCTTGTCATCGCCTAGGGGCCTGTCATTTGTGCGGGATATCGGCAAAGGCCTTTGAGACGGCGGGGCATAGTAGTTTGCCGTTGCGCATGTTGAGGGCGGCGGCGCGGCCGGTGCTGCGTGCGGCGAAGGCGTCCAGGCCACTGCGGGCGAGTTCTCGGCAGTAGGGCAGGGTGGCGTTGCAGAGGGCCTGGGTGCTTGTTCTGCCGACGGCGCCGGGCATGTTGGTCACGCAGTAATGGAGGACGTGGTCGACCACGAAGACGGGCTCGCTGTGGGTGGTGGGGCGACTGGTTTCGAAGCATCCGCCCTGATCGATGGAGACGTCCACGAGGACGGCGCCCTTTTTCATTTGCTTGAGGGTATCGCGTCTCAGGAGGCGTGGGGCCTTGCTGCCGGGCACGAGCACGGCGCCGACGACGAGGTCGGCGGTGGTGGCGTATTTTTGCACGGCATGGGGGTCGCAGTAGATGGTGGTGACGTTCTGGTCCATTACCTCGGCGAGGTGTCGTAGTCGGTCGAGATTGATATCCATGATGGTGACGTTGGCGCCGAGTCCAGCGGCGACGCGTGCGGCGTTAGTGCCGACGACGCCGCCGCCCAGAATCAAGACATTGGCAGGCACGACGCCGGGCACGCCGCCGAGCAAGATGCCGCTGCCGCCCATGGGTTTTTCGAGACACTTGGCGCCCTCCTGTATGGACATTTTTCCGGCGACTTCGCTCATGGGCGTCAGCAGAGGCAGCTGGCCGCGATCGTCGGCCAAGGTTTCATAGGCAACGGCGGTTATTTTTTTTTGCAGACAGGCCTGGGTGAGGGACCGGGAGCCGGCGAAATGGAAATAGCAGAAGAGGATCAGGCCCGGCCGGCAGCTCGCGATTTCCTGCTGCTGGGGTTCCTTGACCTTGACAATCATGTGGGCCTGGTCATACAGGGCGGTGGGACTGTCGATGAGTTGTGCGCCGACGGCCTGATAGGCCTGGTCCTCATAGCCGCTGCCGAGGCCGGCGCCGCGTTCGATCAGCACGCGGTGGCCGTCCTGGACTAGCAGTTCGGCGCCCACGGGCAACAAGGCCACGCGATACTCGTCCTGCTTGATCTCTCGCGGAATCCCGATAATCATCTGGTGTGTCCATTTCTGTGCAACAATTGGCCCGCTGTGGCGACGGTGTGGGCCCTTGTGGGAACGTTTCAGGCCTTATGGCTGCTTGTCAGGTGTGGGGTCTTGTCCGTTTTTCCTGGCTTCGTTGAAGTCTCTGAGAATTTCTTGCTGGAGTTGGTTGTCCGATTGGGCAGGCTTGTTCAGTCGCATTATCCGTTCTGCCAGCAGGAGAACCACGTAGCCCACACCGACAATTACCGCTGCAAACACGAAGGCCCCACCGGCAAACTCCAGCATGTTGTGCAGCCCGACCAGGGCCGTCACAACGATCAAGAGCAAGGCCACGAGCAGAATCTTGATCTGCCTCAGGTCGGAGCTGATTTTTTCGAAGCGTTCTTCATCGAGCATAAGACTCTCCGTAGCTAGCCCGGGCGGTAGTATGCCGAGCTGGTGATTGAGAGGTTTGGGTCGCGTGCCGGTCCTGGCGGGGCAGCAGGCGCTCGGGCCGCCCTTTCGAGAGCATCGGCCAAGGCACGGGGCAGTCTCCAGCTTAATTGTAGAAGCGGTGGGTCGTGGCCCAAAAAACAAAAAAAATCCCGCCTACTGTTATTGCTTGAGCCAGCACGGCTTAGGAAAAAAGCGGGGGGGAGGGGCCATTGTCCTTTATTTTCCTAACTGCTTTATTGAAGGGATGTTACAGGGCACTGGCCTGGTCAGTCGGGTCGTACTCGGTGGTTTGACAGTGTCTAAATCGCCTGCTATAGTTGGCTTTGGAAGCAAGATGTCCCTTGTGGGGCTCCAGATCAATGCGGCTAGGTTTCGGGCTACTGCAGTAGTCCGAGCCGATTCTTCTTGGCCGTGGCGCACTTCCGGAATAGGATACCTGTTCCGGAAGTTTTTTTTGCGCCAACAGGATGAAGACGGTGAGTTCATGAACGAAGCACACGGTAAGGTCACAGCAGGTAAGACGTTGAAGGATGATGGCGTTGCGCAGGCAAGGGCTGGGCACCGGAGTCGTAAGGGGCAGTTCCAGGGGCGGGTGGTGCTGCAGGAAGAAATAGCACACGGGCACAACTCGTTGGTAGTGGAGCTTTGCGGCGCCGGCGGCGGGCTTTTTTGGGGGGCACGGGCGGGCCAATTCGTGCAGGTGGCATGCCGTGATCTGAGTGACGCGGGGACGGTCACGCCAACGCTTCGGCGGCCTTTCAGTCTCGCCGGTGTCACGGGGGCGCCCCCCGGGGCGGGGGAGCCCGGGTCAACCGCTGGCGCTCAGGGGACTTACGTTGAGTTGATCTATCGCATCTGTGGGCCGGGCACGCGTTACCTGGCCCAACGGATAGCGGGCGACCCGATTGACCTGCTGGGGCCTTTGGGCAACGGCTTTACGGTGGCGGAAGAGGCGCCGTCGCGTGCCATCCTTGTCGGTGGCGGTGTGGGGCTGCCTCCGCTATTCTTTTTGGCGCAGCAGTTGCGGGCCCAGTCGCCTCAGTCTCAGGTGGTAGCGATCGCTGCCGGTCGCAGCCAGGGCAGTCTGGTGGCGCGACTGGCCTTGCAGGATTACCGGAGTGAAGAGCGGCTGGCACCGCAGCCGGTGGTGGTTGAGTTCTCTCGCTACGGTGTGGACTCGCTGTTGGCCACGGACGACGGCTCGTGTGGTTATCAGGGGACTGCGGCCGCGGCCTTGGCAGAGTTTTTGGAGCAACAGCCGGGCTGGTGTGACGCGACGGTTTACACGTGCGGGCCGGACCAGATGCTCCGCACGGTGGCTTTGGAGAGTGAACGGCTTGGCATGCCGTGCCAGGTGTGTATGGAGGCGTATATGGCCTGCGGTATCGGGGTCTGTCAGTCCTGTGCGGTCCCGATCCGCAGTGAGCAGGTCCATGCAGAAACGGGGGAGAAGTGGCACTACCGGCTGGCGTGCATGCATGGTCCGGTCTTTGACGCGAAGACGGTCCTTTGGGACCACCCGCGTACGGAGAAATAGAGCGGTAGAAGGCCGCGTGAGGAAGGGTTTAGCGTACAGGGGCGCCAATGAGTGAGCAAGCAATGACAGAGACAGAAGTCAGGCCCGAGCCAGACTTGTCGGTTCAGCTGGGCAAGGTGGAGCTGGCCAATCCGGTGATGACGGCGTCGGGGACGTGCGGCTACGCCTTTGAGCTGATAGATTTCGTGCGTCTATCGTCGTTGGGGGCCTTTATCACCAAGAGCATCACGCTGGAGCCGCGTGCGGGCAATCGGCCACAGCGTACCTGCGAGACCGCGGCGGGGATGCTCAACTCGATCGGCCTGGCGAATGTGGGGCTGGAGCGTTTTTGCGAGGAGAAAGCCCCTTTGTTGGGCCGTCTTGGGGTTCCGGTGTTTGTGAACGTGGCGGGCAAGACGATGGAGGAGTATGTCACGGTGTCGCGTCGGCTGGGGGCGTTGGAGGCTGTCAGCGGCTTGGAGATCAACGTGAGCTGCCCTAACGTTCGCGAGGGTGGTTTGAGTTTTGGGACGGACCCGGCGGTGGTGTCGCGTTTGGTGGGGTCGGTGCGGCAAGTCTGTCCGGAAACGGTGCTGATTGTGAAGTTAACCCCTAATGTGACAGATGTTTGCGCGGTGGCGCGGGCGGCGATCGAGGCTGGCGCCGACGTGCTGAGCATGATCAACACGTTGACCGGTATGGCGATTGACGCGGAGCGGCGTTGCTGCGTACTGGGCAACCGCACGGGGGGGCTGAGCGGCCCGGCCGTCAAGCCCGTGGCGTTGTATCTGGTGGATAAGGTGTATCGCGAGGTCGCCAAGCCCGCCGGGGTGCCGATAATCGGCCTGGGTGGCATAGCGCACGGCCATGACGCGGTGGAGTTTCTGCTGGCGGGGGCGACGGCGGTGTCGGTGGGCACGAGTGTTTTGAGCGATCCGGGGTGTCTGGAGCGGCTGGTGGGGGATATTCGTAACTATTTGTGCAGACATAAGATAGGCTCGGTGCGTGAGTTGGTGGGGCGTCTGGAAGGGTAAGTAGGCTGCTATGAATGCGAGACTAAAACTGCTGCGAGACTATTTTCCGACGGCGATCTACACGGGCAAGGCGCTGGTGTTTATCAGCGAGGAGTGGCGGGTGGAGCTGACGGAGCACAGTCGTGGAGGGTTTACGGGTTCGACGAAGGTTCCGATCATTCGGGTTCGGCTGTTCAACAAGATGCCGACGGGGGAGTTCGAGCCGGGCCATTATGAGGATTTCGAGCTGGAGGAGTTGTCGGATCTGGCGGGTGAAATCGAGAAATTTGTGCAGTTTGCGGTGGGCAAGAACCTGAAGGAGTGAGGCGTCAGCTGGTGGAGTTGAAGGCTTTGCGTGGTGGGTTGGCGGTCGTTTTTTGCGGGCTATGGGGCGTATAGACGTTGGGGTCGTGGTCAATATTGCCCTTGCATCACCTCGGGGCAAGAGTATAATGTGGACGTTGGGTCTGTAGGCTGCAAGCACACTACCTTACCGCACCTTACCTCATGCAACACAACTGGTTACAACCCATTAGGTTTCTGCCTTTCCTGGCGGGCTGCTTGGCGGCAGTCGTGGCGGGCCTGGTTTTGGCGCGCCAACCGGAAGCGCTTGGTTTGGACACGCAGTCGTTGAGCAAGGGTGATGTAGTCGCCTTCCCTTTTCAGATCAGTCCCAGTGCGGACGGGATCGCCGTGATCGACCCTCAGGCCCAGACGATATGTCTCTACCAATACCAGTACAGTCGCCAGGCCATGCACGGCCAGCTGGCGCTGCTGGCAGCTCGCAGCTACCGGCACGACCGCCAACTCGAACAGTTTAATACGACGCCAGCGTTGGACGAAGTGAAAGCCTGGTCGCTCCGTGCCGCCCAACTGAAAGGGACCGGTGCGAGCGCTGGCGAGGGGGTGTCTGAGGAGCCAAAGGCGGGCGGAGAGAACGGAACGTCCTCGGAAGGGGGCCAAGGCCCAGCGGACTTAAGGCCCCCGGCCCGGCCGTGAGTTCTCTGGCGTTGCTGGGTAAGAACGTACTTGCCGCTGGAAACGTAGATAAGTAATGGGTGAGGCGAGACAGCGCCGCGAGCAAGAGGCCTATGAAGGGGCCGCACCAACCTGCCGTGATATAAACGCCTTTAAGGCAAGGAGTTAGCCATGGCTGACGTACTTTACAATATGCAGCAAGCCCAGGAGAAGCTGGGCGTTTCGGAAGACACCCTGCGGCAATGGATGCGTGAAGGCAAACTTCGCTATTTCCAGGACGGGGGCAAGGTCATGTTCAAAGCGGACGAGATCAACACGTTGGCCACTGGCAATGAGCTGGAAACGCCGGCCAGTGACATCACGGCGTCTGATAGTGATGCCTTCGATTTGCTGACGGAGGAGACGGGCAGCGGGCTGGGTATCGACGACAGCGGCGAGCCGATCGCGTTGACTCCGGAGGATTCGGCGCTGGCGGGGGGGCCCGACGCGATGCTTGATCTGAACCTGGACAGCGGCGAGCCGATCGGGCTGACGCCTGAAGACAGCAGCGAGCAGATCAGTCTGGCAGGGAACACAGCGGAGCAGGCCATTGACCTGACGAGCGAGGACACGGGGCCGTCTGGATTGAGCGAGGACCTGGCCAACGGTCAGAGCGGCAGTTCGATCGGGCTGATGCCGGGTGACAGCGCCGACCAGATCAGTCTGGACGACACGACGGCCGGCGGGGACAAGGACGATACGGTCGTTACGACGCACGGTGTTAATGTGATGGACGATTCGAGCGAGGATATGGAGTTGGCTGATCCGATGGCGCAGACGCAGCTGGCTCCGGACCTGGATGACCAGGTGGACCTGGACAGCTCCAGCAGCGGCTCGGGGTTGCTCGATCTGTCGCGAGAAGCGGACGATACGAGTCTGGGTGCGGAACTTCTGGAAGAGATCTATCCCGGTGCGGACGAAGGTGCGGTAGAGACGCAGGCGCCGGACGGTCTGCAAATGGCGGCGCAGATGGATTCTTTTGCGGCGTCGAGCCAAGTGGTGCAGGCAGCCCCGCCGCAGTTTGTGACGGCAGTGTCGAGCTATGACAGCACGAGCGGGGTTTATGGGGTGGTGATGGTGGTGCCGTTGCTGGTGCTGATGGCGTTGGCGGCGGTGGCGTCGGCACAGATTGCGGGGGCTATGCCGCAGATTCTCAGTGACATCAGCGGCATCATCTGGTATGTCGTGGGTGGCGTAGGCTTGGTGACGCTGGGCATTCTGGGTGTGGGGGTGATGTTGGCGGGTCGCAGCGGCTCGCCGGCGGCTCCCAAGGAGAAGAAGGCCAAGAAGGAAAAGAAAGTCAAGAAGAAGAAGAAGTAGGCAGCCGGCCCGCGTAGGCGTGGGCTAATCATGCCCGGGGTTCTCGGACGGGAGAGCAGTGCCGAGAGGCAAACGACCCGGTAGAAAAACACACGTGAAAGGAGCGTTCGGATGAAAGTCGTCTATGGCCTGGTTGCCGTTGCCCTGGTGGTTCTTTTTGCCGCTGGTGGGTGTGTCTCGAAGGCGGAGTTTGACAAGTGTGCGCGTCGTAATTTGACGCTTCAGGAGCTGGTCGCCAGTCTGGAGGAGGCGCAGGAGAATGAACGGATTCGCGCGGACCGGTTGAAGGCGGAATTGGACGCCATCAAGGCGGGTGGCGATTTGTGCGCGAAGAAGGTGGCGGAACTGGAAGCGATGATGGCGGAGAAGAACGCCATGATCGACAAGTTGACGAAGATGGTCAGCGAGTCGCCGTTGCCGCCCGAGTTGAGCAACGCGTTGGCAGATTGGGCCAATCAGGTGGGCTCCGATCTGGTGGAATATGACGAGAAGACGGGGGTGGTTCGTTTCAAGAGTGATTTGCTTTTCGAGAAGGGTCAAGCGACGGTTCAGGCGGGCGTGAGGCCGCAGTTGGAGAAGTTTGCGCAGATCATGGGTTCGGCGGCGGCGGAAGGGTTTGACGTGCTGATTGTGGGTCATACGGACGATGTGCCGATTCTCAAGCCGGAGACGCGGGCGCAGCATCCGACGAACTGGCATTTGTCGGCGCACCGGGCGATCGCGGTGGAGGACATTCTGGCTGGGGCGGGGATGGCGGAGACGCGTCTGGCGGTGGTGGGTATGGGCGAATTTCGTCCTATCGCACCCAACGCGGGTGGCAATCGGGGCAACGCGTTGAACCGGCGAGTGGAGATCTACATTGTACCTGCGGGCCAGATACGCATTTCGACAGGTACGGCGGCAGCAGGCGGGTAAGCTCGCCGATTATTAGAGTAGCCGCACTGGAGAAGGTTTTCGGGCGGACGGTGTTTTCGAGCATCGTCCGCTTTTCTTGTGCGCGGATTGAGGGGGGCGTCTGGGGGGCCCAGAAAGCCGGTGGCAGCGGGGTCGCCAGGTGGAAAGTTAGGTGCGGGGCGCTAGGATAAGATAATCAGCTTAGCGCTCATTGTTTGCGGGTTTTCGTTTGGGCGCGG
>Ga0180430_10004283_pt1 | contig 12075 bp, 10 predicted proteins | sample SS_ome_9_FD_132999 | JGI IMG/M metagenome (GOLD analysis project Ga0180430, IMG submission 132999) | Hypersaline lake sediment archaeal communities from the Salton Sea, California, USA - SS_1_S_2 metaG | ecosystem: Environmental > Aquatic > Non-marine Saline and Alkaline > Hypersaline >... | reverse complement strand
GCGTATTGGAGCGGGTCATCGAGGTGGTGCGCGGCAATATCCCATAGCGAATCCCCAGGAACGACCTGGTGGACGACCTCGTCGATGGCCGCCGGGGTCTGTTGTGGAAAGGGCGGGGACGGGGCTGTTGCCTTTGCGGCAGGGCGTTCGACCATCAGGGTAAATTTTTCGGACGTTTCACCCTTCCGGTGTTGTTGTTCCGCGGATGATCGATCCGGCGCCGGGGTTTGGGCCCGCACGTCATCAGCCCTCCGTTTCATCGTTTCTAAATCCGGGCTGGGATAGGGGATTTCCTCCGCCTGCTCGAGCCGGGTGAAGGTCGTGTGAAACAGAACCTGTTCGTTGTGCAGCATAAAGGCATCAAACAGATCCATGGGGCTATGCGCGTTCAAGGGGTGCCGGGAGAGATGGGTGTCCGGCAGGACATCCACCACGTCATCCACCAGGAACGCCGTGGGGCCGGTCGACAGATTGGTCAGGATCAGTTGACCTTGGGGCAGGGGGGGGCCGGTTTCAAGCCCTAGCTTGCGCCGCAGGGAAATGACCCGGTAGACCTGCCCGCGATGGTTGATGAGGCCGATTACCGATGGGGGAGCCAGCGGGAGGCGGCTCACGGGGGAAACCATGATCATGCTTTCCACCTCGGCCGCCGGCGCACAAAAGTGGTAAGGCGCGACATTGAAAAGAATCAAATGCCGGTTGTCGCGGGACGAAGGGGTGATGGGCATGGCCTGCACCGTGGTTGATGATTCTTGGACAATGGCGGTTTACGGATGACCGCAAATGCTGGTTATTTGCATAACCTATGGCGTTGCCCCGGGTTCTGTCAATTGATGGTGGCGTGTATGCCTGGTTACATCTGGGTGGTCGGTGATGGATGACCGGGCGGCGCAGATCACGGAGTGTCATGCAATGGGAAGGCGATATCGCTATGCGAGCGCGTCACGAATCTGCCGGTGCCGTTGGCGAACACCCGCCGCCCCTGCGGCCGGCGGGTGTTCTATTGTCTATGGGGCCGGTTTGTCCCCGGCATCTTCCAGGCTGGTCAGGAAATCTTTGACCGGATCGATGTCGAAATCGGACAGGGTGAAAGGATCCTGCCGCAATGACGAGCGGGCCGGCACCTCGGTGGTGGTGTCGTCCGGCGGATCGAAAATCTCCAGGACGGACTCTGCCGCACCATTGATGCGGATTAGAAACGTCGGATCGGCAAAATCGGTTTTGGCCCGGTCGGTGATATAAGCACGGCATTTCAGGCTGGAGAGGTCCGCCAGCAGCTGCTGCACGGCGTCGCTGGCGACCGATTGTCCTTCACTGGTCTTCCATTCGACGGCCGTTGCCTTTTCAGGCGCTGCATCGGTGGCAGCGTTGTCCCCCTCCGGCGCTGGTGTAGTGGTTGTCTTTGTTATGGTGACCGTCTTGCCTTCAGTGGTGATCGAATATTCCGTGACGTCCTCTTTTTTAAAGGCCAGAACCGTTTTATCGCGCAGGTCATCCACGGTGTGGTCGAAATCCTGCCGGAAATTGCCCTGGGCGTGGTAAACATTGGGGTCATCCGACAGGGTGATATGGGTGTGCCGCAGGGTATCAGCGGCTTTGCCGATACGGAAGCTGCGCACGGCCTTGTCATCCTGATAGGCTGTCACCCGGATCTGCTGATTCTCATCCAACTCGTAACGGGTATAATTTTGGGTTTCCGATATGAGGGCGGTGACCTTCAGGTCGGCAAGGGCGTCGCGCATCCGGTCCACAAGATTGCCGTCAGCCGGGTAATCGCCTGGTGCGACCAGCCAGCCGTCGTCCTGCCGGGTCAGCACCACGGTCCGGTCCCCTTTGCCGATTTCGATTTTGGTCAGGTCCTGTGTTTTTAAGGCAGGAAGATCGGGCAGGGTGTATGTGGTCCGGTCGGTATTCCGGAAAAACAGGTAGAGCCCCAGGGCCGCAATGACCACCGCCAGAATGGCGTATTCTTTTTTAACCTTCATAGCAGGATTCTCGCTCCTTTTAGGATTCCAGGAACATGGCCTGAATACGTTTTTTGCGTGCGATGCGGCGCAGCCACACCCCGACCCCGAAGAGCACCACCAGGATTGGCAGGCCGGCAATATTGGCGGCTTTCGTCATGGTGCGCATGGCCGGCGTGGGGTCTTCGAGCGGGTTGAAGCGTTGTTCCTTGCTGCGCATCACCGCCACGTCGCCGCGATCATTGAGATAGTCGATCACGTTCATCATGAACATAGAGTTGGGCGTGCGGCCGTCGGCTTCCAGCACGCTGTCCTGAATGAGTTCCGCCGATCCCACCAGCAGGATTTTGGCCGGTTGCCCTTTGTCCCGGCGGAGGGTGGTGCTTTCGATGCCGGAGAGATCCTTTTCGGCCGGGGCGTCTGTTTCGATGTCGGCTTCTGCGGTGTCGGGCGCTTCGGCGTCCGCGGGCGCCGGTTTTTCCGGAATCGGCTGCCCGGCAAAGTGGCTGGGGAATTCACCCTCCAGGATATAGGCCAGCGGGTAGGCCTGCAGATCCTCGGCGGGCGGCGGGGACCCGATCATCATGGGGTCCAGCGTGATGCGGTCCTTCATCTCCCATGACTGGTCCGAGGAAGAAAACAGGCGGGTGGCCGACAGCCCGTTTTCCTCCAAGCGTTTCTTATCGAGCACCAGGGGCGACATTTTAAGGGCGATCAAGCCCCGGATGTTTTCCATAAAGGGCATGTCCTGGTTGATATTGGTGCTCTTGATAAGCGGGGCAAAGTAAATGGGGCGCTCGCCGCCGCCCATCTCGGCGGGCAGACGCTGCTTGTAGCAGTTTTCGTCCAGCACCATCGACGGCGTAATCTCGACCCCGTAGGTTGCCAGCAATTTTTCCAGACCGGTATCGACCGGTTCGAAGGAGGGGCCCTGCATAAAGGCGGTCTGGGGGGCTCCCGGCCCGCGTTCCAGGAAACGGTCCAGGAGCAGCACCAAATTGGTGCCGCGCATGAGGGCCTGGTCGATCTGGTAGAGGTCATAATCCGAGAAGGGCTCGGTGGGGCGAGCGATGATCAGGCTGGGCAGGCTGGCCGGGATGGGCTTTTCCTGGAGTTCGATGCGTTGGAGGGAATAACTGTCCGACGCTAATGTCGTGAAGCTGCGCAGGGTGACGTTATTCGGTTGGCCCGGCATCGGATCGAGTGCCAGGGTGCCGTTGCTGACCAGATAGCCCAGGTTTTCGTTGATGTCTACCAGCGCTTCGAGATTGTCGTTGATCAGGCCTTCCATCTCGTCGATGCCGACCATCTGGTATTGCGTGCCGATAATCGGCAGCCGCAGAACATTGAGCAGCGGCGTCGTGACGGTCTTGTCGCCATAGGCCATCACCAGCCCGATGACCCCATTGCCGGGGGCAAGGTTGGCCTCAGGGATGGCGGGCCAGTTGATCGTCATGAGGTTGTATTGTTTGGCGGCTTCCCCGCCGTCAGGGTCCCGGGAGGGATCGATGTGGCGGTAGCTTAATTTATTGTAGGTTTTGGCATTGACCTTCTTGATGATGCCCTCCAGACGTTCGGCAAAGGCGGGCAGCTCGTCCAGCCCCATATACTGGGCCACGCCCTTGAGGGAGGAGGACAGAAAAAGGGTGACCTGAATGTCGTCTTTCAGGTTGAGAAAGGCACTGGTCTTGTTGTTCAGCTTCTGGATGGCGGTGGTCAGTTTGTACTCCAGCCCGTCGATGGACGTGATGGTGGGGATCTGCTCGACCATGTCGCCGTGAATCAGTGCCAGGCCCATATAGGCCCGTTTGAATTTGACTTCGTCTTCTTCGATGGCCTGAATCTGGACCGGGTTGATCCCGTAATCGGTGGCCTGCTGCTGGTTTTCGCCGGCCTGCAACCCAACATCGCCTTCCTGCGGGCTGACATCGTAAAAGCGGTAATTGAAATTGCGGTTGGCATGCAGGGCGTATTCCTCCAGCAGATCATGCAGGTAGCGCTCGGTATTGTTATACGGCGCCGGCAGGTTCTTGGTGAAGAAAACTTTGATGGTCAGGGGCTCCTGCAGCGTTGCTACCACCTGTTTGCTGGTTGGCGATAGCGAGTAGATGCGGTTGGACGTCAGGTCCCACCGAAAAAACAGCGTCAGTCCGGCGATATTGAGCAGGACCAGTACGAGAAGGTAAATAGAGAACTTTATATATTTTTCATAGGTGCGCGTCGCCATGCCCGACTCCTTATTTCTTTTCCTGCATTGCGAGGTGTGCTGCGTACAATCCGAGAAAGACCAGACTCAGAAAGTATAGAATGTCCCGTGAGTCGATAATCCCTTTGGCGACATTCTGAAAATGCGAACTGGCACCCAGGTAATTGACGACACTGAGGACGGGGGTGGGGAAGAAAAAAAGCATGCGGTCCATCGTGGTCAGGACAAAACAGATGACAGACCCCATGATAAAGGCGATGATCTGGTTGCGCGTCAGGGCCGAGGCGAACAGGCCGATGGCGGTAAAGGCAGCCCCCAGCATGACGGCACCCGCATAGCCGCCGATGACCGGCCCCCAGTCCAGTTCCCCCATCATGGCGATGAAGACCGGGTAGACCAGGGTCGGCACGAGGATGGCGCTGACGAAAACGACCCCCGCCAGAAATTTTCCCAGAATGATGTCGCCAAAGGTGACCGGCAGCGTCAGGAGGGTCTCATAGGACCCGGTATTCAACTCTTCCGCAAAGAGCCGCATGGTGATGGCCGGCACCACAAAGGCAAAGGTCATGGGCAGCAGGTTGAAAAAATTGCGCATATCGGCCTGGTTGAAGACAAAAAAGGTCGAGAAAAACAACCAGCCCGTCACCAGCAGGAAGACCGATATCACGATGTAGGCGATGGGCGAGATAAAGAAATCTTTCAGCTCTTTGCCCATGATGTGGGACACCTGATGCATGTCAGCTCTCCTTGGTCAGTTCTCTAAAGATGGTTTCCAGATTTTTGGTCTGCTGGACGAATTCCACCAGGACCCAATCCGTGGCCTTGATGGCGGCGTAGACGGCCGGCCGCGGATCATCGATGCCGCGGCAGGTCAAGGTCAGGCCCAGAATGCTATTCGTGTCCGGGGACGCTGACGCGGCGGCGGTGATCCCGTCGATCGTGGTCAAGGTGGCGATGGCATCCGCCGGATCGGCGTTCTGCAAGGCCAGGTGAATCCGACGGGTGTGGCCGCCGGACTGCTTCAGGTTTTCGGTGCGGTCGTCCGCCACGATGCGGCCCTGGTGAATAATGACGATTCGGTCGCAAGTGGCTTCGGCCTCGCTCAGAATGTGGGTGGATAAAATAACGGTTTTTTCCCGTCCGATTTCGCGGATGATGTCCCGGATTTCGACGATCTGGTTGGGATCCAGACCCGAGGTGGGCTCATCGAGAATCAGGATTTCAGGGTCGCTCATCATGGCGTGGGCCAGGCCGACCCGCTGTTTGAGTCCCTTGGACAATTCGCCGATGGTTTTGTGCATGATGCCCTGAAGCCCGCAAAGGCCCACCAGGCGGCGCAGGCGCTCGGCCTTGGCGTTACCGGTCAAATTCCGGATGCTGGCGACATAGTCGAGATAATCATAGACCAGCATGCCGGGGTACAAGGGGGCGGACTCCGGCAGATAGCCGATCAGCTGCTTGATGGCAACGATGTCGTCGTGGATGTCGAAATCCTTGATTTTAACCTGACCCGCCGTGGGTTTGAAATAGCCGGTCAGCATGCGCAGGGTCGTGGTTTTGCCCGCCCCATTGGGGCCCAAAAGTCCAATAATTTCACCCTTCTGGATGGCAAAGTCGATACGATCCACGGCACAGAAATCGTCGTAGTATTTGGTCAATCCCTCGACCTGGATCATGCGGTCTCTCCTTTATTCAAATGGCTTAAAAGGCCAATATGCCGGGCTGCATCGCCAAGACGATGATACATGCCCTGATCCGATGCCCGTATGCATTGTTGGGTCAATGGTTTTACGGAAGTCCCATCTCTGACGTGCCATCGTTTTCAAATGGTCCCGAGCAGGACGACAATGGCATGCGGGCCTGCTGTATCATGGATTGCGACCGGCTGCAACGGTCTGTATAACAGCTGGCTGAAAGGGGCCCCGCAGCCAACATAGTCGTTGAAGGCGGCACACCGGCGGGGAGAGGATGATCGGTGTTATGGGTAGCGGGGTCGTTCGTTGGTGCACACGGTAAAAAGGGGCGCCACCGAGGAAGGTGGTGTCACTGACCACCGGTGCGAAATGGCGGCAGGCCTATCGAATGAGGGCGCGATCGACGATCACGGTCCATTCTTCGATCAATTTGCGGCGATGGTCGATGACCCACTGGCGACCATTGTGCCGGATCAATTCCTCGAGGCGCGTGCCGAGGATGGCCAGTTCTTCCGGGGTGCCGGACAGCTCCTCGCTGTCGAGGAGGGCGGCAATCATCTTGATTTCCATTTGCGGTTGTGCCTTCCGGTTCGGCGGGCCTGACGGAAAGGGAAAACAGTCCGGGTGCGTCCAAAAGGGGAAATCGCGATAAGTCCGAGGTGCCATCCGACGCGATGGCCTATGTCAGGCGTCCGAGCTTTTATCCAGTGCGTTGCTGATCTTTTTTAACTGATGGTTGGTTTCCTTTAACGTCAGGCGAATTTGCTTCAGGGCCGACAAGACGTTTTCATCTGTTTCAGGCGGTGTCTCCCGGCCGGAGCCGATTTGGCGGGAAATGTCATCCAGGCGAATACCGAGCGTGACGATGAAATACAGGAGCAGGATGAACATGTAGTCGTCTTTGCGCCAATTGAGGTGGAGAAAGCCAAAGGAGAGCAGGATGAGAAAAATGACACTGGTGACCGCGTAGGGATGCTGTGACAGAAATCTTTTCATGCAGGTTCCTTGCACCCCTAACGAACACTGGGTTGCGGGGATAAGGTGACCGGAACAAACGATCCGGACGATAGGACACGTTGTTTTTGCTTGGCCTAATCACTACCATAAGAGAATCGGATCTAAAAATCAATCCGCGCCAAGTAGCTTCGTCGAAGATTCGGGAGGCGGCGGCATCGACCCGGCGACGCCTGATCGGCGGCGAAACGGTCACCTGTGCTGAGTTTTAGCGCTTCCAGGTTGCAAATCAAGGCCTTTGTGTCAATTTTAGAGGGAACCAACGACCAATTGACAAACGGGTTGCCGATAGACACCCTTTTACAGTAAGTGCGAATATACCCATAACATTGGCCGGCAGTTGAGGAGTTCATCCATGAGACACACGGCTTACATCCTTGTTTTACTGATCGGATTGACCACAAGCCTTGTTTGTGTTGGCCCGGTATCAGGCACGTCCCAACCGGTCGTTGATCATGACCTTTATGCCCAACTGCTCAGGCAGCATGTGCGGGACGGGGTCGTCGATTACGGCGGGCTGAAACGGCAGGAGGCGCTTTTGGATCGGTATCTCGACCAGCTGGCCGGTATCGACCCTGACGGACTGGCGGATAAAGAGCGATTCGCCTTTTACACCAACGCTTACAACGCCTGGACCCTGAAACTGATCCTGGATCATTACCCCGGCATCCAATCCATCAAGGACGCAGGGCGGCTGTGGCAGAGTCCCTGGAAGAAAAAAATTGCCCGGATCGACGGCGGCCTGTTATCCTTGGACGAGATCGAGCATGATATCCTCCGGGCCCGGTACCGGGACCCGCGGGTCCATTTTGCGGTCAATTGCGCCTCCAAGGGGTGCCCCCCTCTTTATGGCGAACCGTTTACGGGACGTGACCTGGATCGCCAGCTCGATCATGTCACCCGGGCCTTTATCAACGATCCCGCCCGTTACCGGCTGGCGGGGGATACCCTCCATGTCAGCCGTATTTTTAAATGGTTTGGGGAAGATTTCAATGACGACCCGGTCGGATTCTTCCGGACCTATGCGGAGGAACCCTTGCGGTCCCAATTAAATGCCGTCCCGGGGGAGGTGCGCGTCACCTATCTGGACTACGATTGGTCGTTGAACGGCACCTGACGAAACGGGATTGGTGGTCCTCACCGAACGCTCATGAACAGGGGGTATCGATGGCACGCTTCGATTACGATATCGGGATTATCGGCGGTGGTGCCGCGGGATTGACCGTGGCATCCGGTGCGGCCCAACTGGGGGCCAAAACGCTGCTGATCGAGCAAGAGCCGGCGTTGGGCGGGGATTGTCTGCATTACGGGTGCGTTCCCAGCAAAACCCTGATCAAATCCGCCCGGATCTACCATGCCATAAAAAATGCCAGTGCCTATGGCTTGCCGGCGGTGGATGTGCCGCCGGTCGATTTCCGCAAGGTGGCGGATCGCATCCGTTCGGTGGTGGCGGTGATTCAGGAACATGATTCCGTCGAACGCTTCTGCGGGCTGGGGGCCCAGGTCGAGTTCGGTGAGGCGCGGTTTACCGATGACCACACCGTGGATCTCGATGGGCGGCCCCAAACGGCCAAAACATGGGTGATCGCCACCGGGTCGTCACCGGTCGTGCCCCCCATCGACGGTCTGCGGGAAACCACTCATCTGACCAATCGCGACATTTTCTACATGGACAAACTGCCGGCGACCCTGACCATATTGGGAGGCGGCCCCATCGGCATCGAGATGGCCCAGGCCTTCAGCCGTCTCGGCAGCCGGGTGACCGTTGTGGATATGGGCGGCCAGATTCTGGGAAAAGAAGACAAGGATATGGCCGATACGGTGATGGGCGTCCTGGCGAATGAAGGCGTCACGTTTCATCTGAACGCCACGGTCATTCGCGTTGGGGAAACGGGTGCCCAAAAAGCGGTGGGCATCAAGACGGCCGAGGGGGCGGAGCAGACGCTGCATTCCGAGGCGATCCTGGTGGCCATCGGGCGGACCCCCAACGTCAGCGGACTTGGCCTGGAGGCCGCCGGCGTGGAGGTTGCCCGTGGAGGCATCGCGGTGGACCGTCGGCTGCGGACGTCGCGCAGCCACATCTATGCCGCCGGGGATGTCAACGGCGGGTATCAATTTACGCATGCCGCCGGATACGAGGGCGGCATCGTTATTGCCAATGCGGTTTTCCGGCTGCCGCGCAAGGCCGATTATACCTATCTGCCCTGGTGCACCTACACGGATCCGGAACTGGCCAGCATCGGCATGAACGAAAAAGCCGCCCAGACCCAGGGTATCGACTATGCGGTCTGGAGTGAGGCCTTTCAAAACAACGACCGCAGTCTGGCCGAAGGGGAACGGACCGGGGTGGTCAAGATGCTGCTGGATGAAAAGGAAAAACCCATCGGCGTCCAGATTCTGGGCCCCCATGCCGGCGACCTGATGAGCGAATGGGTTGCCGTGCTGAACGGGAAGATGAAGCTGTCCACCCTGGCATCCGCAGTGCATCCTTATCCCACCCTGGGAGAGATCAACAAGCGCGTGGCCGGGAGCTATCTGGCCCCCAAGATATTTTCCGATCGGATTAAGAAGGGCCTCAAACTGTTTTTCAACCTCAAGGGCCGGGCCTGTGGCGGCCCGCAGGACAAGTGCCGGCAGGATTGTGAAATGGAGGGATAATGTGCCCGGTGAGCGCCGCGCGTGCCTGTGCGGGCCTTCGGAAGCGCGGCGTGTCGCATGAAGCGGGCGGATCCTGCGCTTTTTCAAGGAGAAGACGACGATGGATGACAGTCCCCCGCCAAAGGCCGGCGATCGACGGAAGGCTCTTATCAAAGCCGGCCTGTTCCTTCTGTTTATCGCCCTGGCCCTTGGCCTGGTGCGGTATTCCCCGCTGAAGCATTATCTCACGGCCGAGGCGCTGCAGCAGTTTCTGAATGCGGCCGGCCTGTGGGCCCCGGTCGTTTTTATGGTCGTATATGCGGCGGGGGTTTGCCTGTTTGTCCCGGGAACCCTCCTAACCGGGCTGGGGGCGGCGATCTTTGGGGCCTACTGGGGGTTTCTCTACGTCTGGATCGGCGCCATGATCGGGGCCAGCCTGGCCTTTTTTATCGGACGGACCCTGGGGCGGGATTTTGCGGCCTCCCTCATTGGCGACAGGCTCAAAAAATATGATGAGGCCATCCGGCGCAATGGATTTGCCACGGTGTTGTACCTGCGGTTGGTCTATTTTCCGTTTACGCCGATGAATTTCGGGATGGGTCTGACCAGCGTCGGCTTCCGGGACTACGTGTTCGGCACCGGGTTGGGGATTCTCGTGGGAACCTTTATCTTCACCTTCTTTATCGGGACCTTGAAAGATATCTGGGCGTCCGGCGACTGGGGGCAACTGCTGTCGTTCAAAGTCTTTTTTTCGATCGCGTTGTTTGTATTTTCCTTTTTTATTCCCAAGCTGATCAAACGGTTTCGAAATGCGGCGTAAGGTTTTCGATATTAATATCGGTATCTTTTATTGGTATGATATGGCTATCGATTTTTTTGTGTTTAACTGTTGATGAAATCGTAAAATGTTTTCCAATCGTCACTCCCGCGAAAGCGGGAGTCCATAACCAAATGAAAAACTGGATCCCCTGCGCGGGGATGACAAAATCACTCCTTATGCAACTTTTTAAGCCGCCATCACGTTTGGACTGAAAGGCCGTATGTCATCATCCCGGGAAAAATCGCAATTTGGAAAGTACCAGAGTCATATATTGGAAGGCGTTATGTGATATCGTTTGACTTTATCAAACGGATGTTGCTCACCTTGACAATAACTGTATTGACAAGTTAACACTCCATCCACCTAAAAAAATAACGATTCCCCATTTGTTTTGATATCTGTTCTTTAAAAAAACATCGCATTCCTCAAAATGGAGATTTCCAATGCGCGGGCACCGATACAAAACAATCCGTTTCTTGCTGCTCATCGTTACGCTTATCTCATTGTTGGCCTGTTCGGAAGAGCCGGGGAAAAAAGCTGCAGAACAAAATTGGGAAGACATTGTGGCGGAAGCCCGCGGGCAGACGGTAGACTGGTTCATGTGGGGCGGGTCGCCGGCGGTGAATGCCTATGTCAACGGGTATGTGGCCGACCAGCTGAAAGCACAGTATGACATTACCTTGCGCCAGGGGCCGGTCCGGGATATTGCCGAGGTGGTCAGCAAGCTGGTCATCGAAAAACAGGCCGGTAAAGATAAAGACGGCCATGTGGATCTCATGTGGATCAACGGGGAAAATTTTCGTACCTGTAAAAAAAATGGTTTGCTATATGGCCCCTTTGCGGATCGGCTGCCCAACCAGCGCCTGGTGAACTGGGATCGGCCTTCGGTCGCCAATGATTTCGGCGAACCGGTGGAGGGGCTGGAGTCCCCCTGGGGCAGCGCCCAGGTGGTCATGATCTACGATACGGCCCGGGTGCCGCAGCCCCCCCGCACGGTGGGGGATTTGCTGAAGTGGATACGAAGCCATCCCGGCCGTTTTGCCTATCCGGCCCCACCGGATTTTACCGGGTCGGCGTTTGTGCGGCACATTTTCTACCATGTGTCCGGTGGTGCCCAGCGCTGGCAGGGCCTGATGGATCAGGCCGCCTTCGATCAGGCCGCGTCCGACACCTACCGCGTCCTGAGGGAGCTGGCGCCCTTTCTCTGGCGCGAGGGCCAAACCTATCCCGAATCGCCGGTGCGCATGAACACCCTGTTTGCGGACGGCGAGGTGGATTTCTCTTTTTCCTATCACCAGGCCGAAGCTTCCCGCAACATCCTCGATGGCCTTTTTCCCGACACGGTTCGGACCTTTGTGTTCGATGAAGGCACCATTGCCAATACGCATTTTGTCGCCATTCCCTTCAATGCCGCCGATACGGCCGGCGCCATGGTGGTGGCCAATTTTCTTCTGTCACCGGAAGCCCAGCTCAAAAAGGCGGCCCCGGACGTCTGGGGGGATTTCCCGGTTATCGATCCGGCGCGGCTCTCGCCGGAATGGCGAAAACGGTTTGAGGCCCGTCCCCTTGGGGCGGCAACGCTGTCCGACAGCGTGCTGCAATCCCATCAGCTTCCGGAGCCGCCCTCGGAGATCCTGATTCAACTGGAGAAGGGGTGGCAGCAGCATGTACTGAAAGGGCGATGATGGATTCCCCGTCTCGACCCGATGGCGATGCCCGCACGCGCCGGGGACCGGGCGC
>Ga0180430_10004282_pt1 | contig 12075 bp, 11 predicted proteins | sample SS_ome_9_FD_132999 | JGI IMG/M metagenome (GOLD analysis project Ga0180430, IMG submission 132999) | Hypersaline lake sediment archaeal communities from the Salton Sea, California, USA - SS_1_S_2 metaG | ecosystem: Environmental > Aquatic > Non-marine Saline and Alkaline > Hypersaline >... | reverse complement strand
GGCTTGGCTGGTGGCGGCGGGTTTTCGTCCTCGGGGTGATCCCAATCGGGGTCGTCGGCCTCCTCTTCGAAGTCGTCGTCGAAGTCGTCGTCAAAGTCGTCGAAGTTCGACTCTTCGTCGGGGATCGGTTCGTCGATGCTCGGCTCATCCCCGTCATCGTCGACGGAGTCGTCATCACCACCGCTGGCCGTCGGCGGGGAGGTCAGATGTGGCACCGGGGGCAGCGGGACCGACGGGTGGAGAGCGGGCTCTGCAAGGCCGGGGGTGGAGGAGGGGAGGCCGAGGGCTCCGGTTCCGGCATCCGAGGCGGGGGGAAGGGTCGCAAGCGGCATCGGCTGACAGGGGCTCCTCGTGGCTCTCGGGATCTGCGGAAAGAAGAAAACCATTCTACCCGTGGGCCGTCAACCCGCGGGCCCCGGCTTCGATGGCCCTTCGCCGCCATGCCGGGCTTTTGCCGCGGCGGGTCAGGTGTGATAGTCGGCGTTGAGATGCACGTACTCGGCAGTCAGGTCGCTGGAGAAGAAGCAAATCCCCGCCGCACCTTCGGCGAACGAGAGACGGATCAGGGTCTCGCGGTGGTCGCGGATCGAGCGGGAAACCTCCGCGGCATCGAAGGGCAGCGGTCCACCCGAGGCATACAGTCGGGTGCCGTTGAGCTCCAGCCGCAGGCCGAGCGGATCGAAAGACACGCCGGCGTAGCCTGCCGCCGAGACGATCCGGCCCCAGTTGGGATCGGCCCCGTGCACCGCCGTTTTGACCAGTGGGCTGTCGGCCACGGTTCGAGCGATCCGGCGGGCCTCCTCCCGGTTTCGGCAGCCGTCCACCTCGATCCGGATCACATGGGTGGCCCCTTCGCCGTCATCGGCGATCTCACGGGCCAGCAGGCTGCAGATCCGCTCCACGGCCAGGCCAAACCTCTCGAGCTCATCGCCGGCAAGCGGGCCGCCTCCAGCCGCGGCATTGGCCAGCATGAGCACGGTGTCGTTGGTGCTGGTGTGGCCGTCGACGCTCACGCAGTTGAAGGTCGTGTCGGCGGCGGCAGCGAGAATTCTTTGGGCATCGTCAACGGCCAGGGCGGCGTCGGTCAGCAGCACGCCGAGCATCGTCGCCATCCGCGGGCCGACCATCGCAGCACCCTTGGCAAAGCCCGCGATCGTGATCTCCCGCCGATTGACAGTGAGCGACTCGCCCGCGAGCTTGGGCCGGGTGTCAGTGGTCATCATGCCGCGTGCCGCGGCCACGACCTGCTCCCGCTCGCGGCCGAGGCTGCGTGCGGCGGTGGGGATGCCCTCGCGGAGCGTGTGCATCGGCAGAAACTCGCCGATGATCCCGGTGGAGAGCACCAGCATCGACCGCTCGAAAACGCCCAGGGCCGCGGCAGCAACGGCCGCCATCTCGCAGGCGTCAGCGGCCCCGCGGTCGCCGGTGCAGGCATTGGCGTTGCCGGAGTTGACCACGATCCCGCGGAATCCCTCCCCGGGCGTCCGCTCGCGGTCGAAGGCCACCGGGGCGGCCTGCACGAGGTTGGTGGTGTAGACCCCCGCGGCGGTCGCCGGCCTCTCCGACACGAACAGCGAGAGATCCTGCCGCGAAGGGTTTCGCTTGAGCCCCGCGTGGATCCCGCCCACGCGGAACCCGAGTGGCAGCAGGGGGATCGGCAGGGCGATCGGCGTTTCGGCTGGGGGCATGGCGGGTCTCAGGGCAGGCCGGCCGATTCGGGCAGGCCGAAGACGCAGTTGAAATTTTGCACAGCGGCCCCGGCGGCCCCTTTGACGAGGTTGTCGAGGCAGCTGATCAGCAGCACCCGCCCGCGAACGATTCTCACGGCGATGTCGCAGAAGTTGGTGTCGACGGAGTCTTTCGTGGCCGGCAGGTGGTCGACCACCCGCACGAACCGTTCGCCGGCGTAGGCCTCCCGCAGCACGCCGACGACCTCCGCCTCGCTGATGTCCCGGTTTGGCCGGGCATAGATCGTGGAGAGGATGCCCCGGTCCATCGGGGCGAGCTGGGGAGTGAAGATCACCGTCGGCTGACGCCCGACATGCCGGCCGATCACCTGCTCGATCTCGGGTGTGTGGCGGTGGCGGCCGACGTTGTAGGCCGAGAGGCTCTCGTTGCACTCCGGAAAATGCGTGGTCAGCTTGGGCGAGCGTCCCGCGCCGGACACACCGCTTTTGGAGTCGATGATGATGTCTTCCGCCTCGAGGCATCCCGCGGCCAGAAGCGGGGCCAGCGGCAGGATCGCCGAGGTCGCATAGCAGCCCGGATTGGCCACCAGCCGGGCCTCGCGGATTCGCTCGCGAAACAGCTCCGGCAGGCCGTAGGCCACCGTGCCAAGCCGCCCCGCATCAGGATGCTCCTGGCCATACCATTGGAGGAAGCTCGCCGCGTCATCGAGCCGGTAGTCGGCACTGAAGTCGATCACGGTCGCACCGGCCGCGAGCAATTCGGGAACGACGCTCGCGGAGGCCGTGTGGGGGAGGCAGCAGAAAACGACTTTTGCCCGGCTGGCCACCTCGGCGGGCCCGAGGTCCTCCAGCGGAATCTCGAGCCTGCCGACGAGGCTCGGATGGACGCTCGAGATCGGCGGGGCACCCTGCTGGCGGCTGGTCGCGGCAACGATCCGCACCTCCGGATGGCGGAGCAGAATTCGGATCAGTTCCACCGCCGTGTAGCCGGTGCCGCCAAGAATCGCCACGTCGATCATCGATTCAGCCTGAGCTTTCCGGGGGGTCGCGAACGCGGGTCGTTCTTTCGCCGGGCTACCATACCAGACCCACACGGCCGTCGGCCCCGCCGAGCCGGCGGTCGATGATCCGCACGAGCCGCCGGGCCACCGTGGCCTTCGAGCCCCGCGTGGTGGCCACCTCCCCCGCCTCGTCGAGCACCGTGACCGCCGTCGAGTCGGAGTCGATTGCCGAGAGGTCATTGACCACGATCAGATCGCATCGCTTGCGGCGGAGCTTGGCGATCGCCCGTTCGCGGTCGGCGTCGGCCTCCAGGGCAAAGGCGACAAACCACCGCCGCCGCTTTCCTCGCCGTGCTCTCGTGGCCAGGGTCGCAATCACGTCGGTGGAAGGCACCAGGGCCAACGAGAGCCCCGACGATTGCCGCTGGATCTTGCCCTTCCGCCGCCGCCGGGGCCTGAAGTCACAGGGGGCCGCCGCCGCGATCACCCCGTCGACTCGCGGGAGCAGCCGCAGGCAGGCCGCCAGCATCTCGTCGGTGGTCATCACCTCGACGACTCGCGCGGCTGCCGGGTAGGCCACCTCGACCGGTCCGCTGACCACGCTCACGCGGTGGCCCGCGGCGAGCGCGGCCTCGGCGAGGGCCGCGGCCATCCGGCCGCTCGAGGCATTGGTCAGGTAGCGGACCTCGTCGAGATAGGCACGCGTGGGGCCGCCGGTGATGAGGATATGGGCCATCGGCTCTCAGGACGGTTTGCCGCGATCGCCTGGAGAGAGCTTGTCGCCGATCGCCGCCAGGATCGTCTCCGGCTCGGCCATCCGCCCGGTGCCCTCGCGGCGGCAGGAGAGCCAGCCGCTGCCCGGCTCGATGATCGCCAGGCCGTCCTCGAGCAGCCGCCGCACGTTGCGCTGCACCGACGGCTTGGCCCACATCGCGGCGTTCATCGCCGGCGCCACGAGCACCGGGCACTCGCAGCACAGCAGCAGCGTGGTCAGCAGGTCGTCGGCGACACCCGCCGCCGCCTTGGCCAGGAAGTCGGCGGTGGCCGGCGCCACCACCAGCAGGTTGGCCCGCTCGGCAAGGCTGATATGCGCCCCCAGCGGAAAGGCCCGCGGATCGAAGCTGCGGCTGGCGACCGGCCGGCCGGTGAGGGCCGCGAAGGTCGCCGCGCCCACAAACCGGCGGGCGTGGGAGGTGAGCACCGCGGTCACGCCGGCCCCCTCCTGGACCAGACGGCTGGCCAGGGCCGCGGCCTTGTAGGCGGCAATGCCACCGCTGACTCCAAGCACGATCTCGCTATCGGCGATGCTCATCAGCGGCACCGTCACGTGCCCGTGGCGTCGTCAGAGAATCGCGGCATCGAAGTCGAGCGGACCGCCCGCCTCGGGAGACTCGCCGGTGATCCGCAGGTTGTTGGAGGTGTCGAGGTAAATCTTGTCCTGCTTGATCTCCTCGATCACGATCTGCATCCGGTCGTTGGTGTCGAGATCGACCAGCGGCCTGCTGCCCTGGTTGAGGGCCACCATTCGCTTCTGGATCAGCGTGGAGAGCTTGAACCGCCCGCCCACCTTGTTGACGATCTCCTCTTCCCGCAAGTCATCGATCATCGCCTGCTCCTTGTGGTGATCTCCGGGAATGCCGCCCGAAGTGTCGCGTGGGCCTTGGATGTGGGGTCAGTGCCGGCCCGGCCTTGCCGTGGCGGCCTCGGCGTCGGGAAGCCCGGCGGCCCGCAGGATGCCCATGATCGCCGCGACCGCCTCCGAGACATCTTCGTTCACGACGCGGTGCCGGTAAAGGTGTGCCTGTTGCAGCTCGCGTTTGGCGACCTCCAGCCGCCGGCGGATCGCCTCGGGGGTCTCCGTGCCGCGGCGGGCGAGCCGCTCGTCGAGCTGCTCCGGTCGGGAGGGCTCGACGAAAATCGTGATCGCCCGCGGGAACCGCTCGAGGATCGAGAGGGTCCCCTCGACGTCGATCTCGAGCACCACCCACTCGCCCGCAGCAAGCCGGGGGGCGACCTCGTCGACGAGGGTGCCATACCAATGTTGCCTGCCGTAGACGCGGCAGCACTCGAGAAACTCACCCGCCGCCCGGCGCCGTTCAAACTCCTCTTCGCTGAGGAAGTGGTAGTCGACGCCGTCCTGCTCGCCGGCCCGTGGGGGCCGGGTGGTCGCCGACACGCTCGGCACGAGCCGCCGCTCACCCTCGAGCAGGCGACGCAGAAGCGTCGTCTTGCCGACGCCCGAAGGGCCGGAGATCACCACGAGCTTGCCTGATTCGGTGGACATGTGTTCGGTAAATATAGCGAACCATCGCCCGGGCGTCACTCGATGTTCTGCACGATCTCCCGCAGCCGTTCGATCTGGGCCTTGAGTTCCACGGCATGGCGGGTGATTTCCAGGTCGGCCGACTTGGCTCCGATCGTGTTCGCCTCGCGGGCGAGTTCCTGGGCGAGGAAGTCGAGCGAGCGTCCGGCGGAATTTTCGGAGAGCAGCGAGAGCACCTGCTCGCAGTGGCTCTCGAGGCGGACAAGCTCCTCGCTGATGTCGGAGCGGTCGGCGAGCAGTGCGATCTCGCGAGCCATGCCAGCCGGATCGACCGACATCCCCTGCGGTTCGAGCAGTCTGGCCACGCGGGTTTCCAGACGACGGCGGTGATCCTCGATCGCCTGTGGCACCCTCCCGCGGATGGCGGCAGCCTGCTCGCCAATCGCCGCGACGATCTCCCGGACCGAGTCGGCCATCGCCGCCCCCTCCCGCGACCGCATCGAGGCGAGCCCCAGGACGGCTTCGCGGAGGGTGCGTTCGACCAGCGGCCAGCAGTCGCCGGCGGTGTCGTGGCGATCGACGAGCACACCCGGCAGCGGCAGCAGGGCGTCAATGTTGTGGGGCTCGGGCAGGCGGTGGGTGCTGCAGAAGTCGCGGAGGTCGTCGAGATAGGCGGCGAGCTGGACGTGGTCGAGCTGCCGTCCGCCGGGAGCCGCCGGGCCTGCCAGTTCGATCGCCACCTGCACGCTGCCCCTTCGCAGGCTCTCGCGGATGACCGTCTCGATCCGCGGCTCGAGAGCGGCCAAGCCCTCGCGGGTCCGCAGGGCCATCTTGAAGAAGCGGTTGTTGACGCTCTTCACCACGACGCGGCAACTCGTCTCGCCCTCGCTGCAGACCGCCTCGCCGCAACCGCTCATGCTCATCGCCATGCTCTGCCCCTGACGGACCGGGATCGTCCGCTTCGGCCGCCCGCTGCGATCACGGGCTTGCCGGCTCGGAGCCATCCGCAGCCGGCGGCCGCTCTTCGCTCGCTTCAGTAGCCGGCGGCTCGGCGTCATCAGCGGGCTCAGCGTCATCAGCGGGCGCGGCGGCATCAGCGGGCGCGGCGGCATCAGCGGGCTCAGCCGGCGTCGTCTCACCCGGGACGGTCGCGGCGCCGTCGCCCTCGGCTGGCGACTCGAGCGGAATCGGGGCCGACCCGCCAAGATCGCTGCTCAGGAGCGACTCCTGCCGGCCGAGGACGTTCACCGACAGGATGCACAGCAGGATCCAGAAGGTCGCGGCGCCGATAGTGATCTTGGTGAACACGTCACCCGCCTTGGTGCCAAAGGCGCTCTGCCCGCCCATGCCGCCGAGGGCTCCGGCGAGCCCGCCCCCTCGGCCCCGCTGCACGAGCACGAGCAGGATCAGGAAAATCGCCGTAAAGGCGAGCATGAATCCGAGCACAAAACGGGCCAGTGTGATCATCGCGAAGGGAACACTCAGCAGGTGGTTGGAATGGTCGGATGTCTCCGGCCGTCAGCCGCAGAGCCTACGGCATCATGGCCGCGGGCGTCCACCGCGAACGCAGCCGGGGCCGCATCAGCGAAAGGCGGCGGCGATCGCGAGGAAGTCGTCGGCCGCGAGGCTCGCCCCGCCGACCAACGCCCCGTCAACATCGGCCTCGGCGGCAAGATCGGCGGCGTTGTCCGGCTTCACGCTGCCGCCATACTGGATCCGCACGCTGGCAGCCGTCGCCTCGCCGGCGAGTTCGCCGAGCACCGAACGGATCAGGGCATGCACCTCCTGGGCCTGCCCCGGCGTGGCCACCTTGCCGGTGCCGATCGCCCAGACCGGTTCGTAGGCGATCACGAGCCGCCCGACGGCGGCCGCGGTGATGCCCGCAAGCGATCCTCGCACCTGCCCGGCGACGACCTCAGCGGTGGTGCCGGCTTCCCGTTGTTCGAGCTTTTCGCCCACGCACACGATCGGCGTGAGCCCGGCGGCGATCGCGGCGGCGGCCTTTGCGGCCACCTGGTCGTCGGTCTCACCGAAGAGCGTCCGTCGTTCGGAATGGCCGAGGATCACGTAGCGGCAGCCGAGATCGACCAGCATGCCGGCGGAAATCTCGCCGGTCAGGGCTCCGGAGGGCTTGTCCGACATGTTCTGCCCGCCCATCGCCACGCCGGAGGGACTGTGGCCGTCGGCGATTGCCAGCGCCGTGCCCACGATGCCGAGGTAGACGCTCGGCGGGCAGAGGACCAGTTCCACACCATCGGCTTCGGCGGCCCGCGACGCGACGTTCCCCGCCAGCGATGTGGCCGCGGCGCGGTCGAGATTCATCTTCCAGTTGCCGGCGACAAGCGGCGTGCGGGCTGCGGCCATCGTGGGGTCTCCCTCGGGTCGGGGTGGTGAACATGCCTCACCGTGTCGGCCCGATCCTACGCGGTGCCGGGCAGCCGCGGAAGCGGCCCTCAGCCCACCGCGGCGGCGGCGGCATAGGAGCCGAGGATCACCACGCGGCGGCAGCGTCGCTCGAGCGAGGCGATCGCCCGCTTGACCCGCAGGTCGCTGCGGTGGCCCTCGAGTTCGACGAAGAACACATAGCCCCGCTCGGCACCGGCCATCGGAAACGACTCGATCCAGGTGAGGTTGAGCTTCTGCCGCTTGGGGATCGCCAGGGCGTCGGCCAGCCCGCCGGGTCGGTGCTCGATCTCGAACATTAACGATGTCTTGTCTTTGCCGGTGCGGGCCGAGTCGGCATGGCCGATCACCGCGAAGCGTGTTGAATTGCCGGCGATGTCCTCAATCTGCTCGGCCACCAGGTCGAGCCCGTGGTGCACCGCGGCCTGCCTGCTGGCGATCGCCGCGGCATGAGGCCGGCTGGCGGCCGTTTCGGCCGCGGCGCTGGTGCTGGTCACCTCCACCAGCCTCGCGGTGGGCAGGTGGCGGGCCAGCCAGTTGCGGCACTGCGAGAGGGCCTGCGGGCGGCTGTAGACCTCCTCGATTTCGGTCCGGTCGCAGCTGGCGAGGAGGTTGTGGTGAATCCGCAGCGGCACCTCGGCGCAGATTTTGACCGGCAGCCGGGAGAAGTTTTCCAGCGTGTCGGCGATGCGGCCGTCGGTCGAGTTTTCCAGCGGCACCACGCCGTAGTGGGAATGGCCCGAGTGCACCTCCTCGAAGACCGCCGAGATGCTCGCCACCGGCACAAACTCAACGGAGTTGCCGAAGCGGTGGATCGCCGCGAGGTGGCTGTAGGTCCAGGCCGGACCGAGGTAGGCCACCCGGAGATGCTGCTCGATCGCCCGCGAGCCGCTGATCAGTTCCCGGAAGACCGCCTTGAGGCTCTCGTCGGCGAGCGGGCCGTCGTTGGCCTTGGCGACCCGCTCGAGCACCATCTCCTCGCGCGACGGGTCGTAGGTCTGCTGGTTGGTCGACTGCTTCAGCTGGCCGATCTGGCGGGCGGCCTCCGCCCGGTGGTTCATGAGGGCCACCAGCTCGCGGTCGATCCGGTCGATCTCGCCGCGAAGCGAGGGCAGCGTGGCCGGCCGGCCGCGGGGGCTGCCAGACGGCTTCCGACGAGTCGATTTGGCCATAACGGGAGATTTCGCTGGGGCAGGGTCCCCGGGGCGAGACGGCCAAAATGGCAGCCCCATCGCCGGCGCGGGTAGCCTCATCCTCACTGTAATCGGGGGATGAAAACCGTAAATACGTGCGTTTCCTGAGCCGGGGAGAGGCCCGCCGCGGTTTCACGACCCCGCTGGCACGCTCTTTGCTCCCTTCCATGCGTAGAGTTTTGCGGCGAATCCGCGGGACGTTTGTGCCGCAACGGCATTCCAGACACACCAGCACACGAAGGTTTGAGTCATGGCCAATCCGAAGGGCGAGAAGATCATCGGCATCGACCTGGGCACCACCAACTCCGTGGTGGCCGTCATGGAAGGCAGCGATCCGAAGGTGATCGCCAACAAGGACGGCGACCGGCTCACGCCGAGCGTGGTGGCCTTCAACGACAAGGGTGAAACGCTCGTCGGCGTGCAGGCCCGCCGCCAGGCGGTCACCAACCCCAAGCGGACGATCTCCTCGATCAAGCGGTTCATGGGCCGCCGCCACAACGAGGTCGCCGCCGAGGAGAAGATCGTGCCCTACGAGGTCGTGGGTGGCCCCGAAGACTACGTCAAGGTCAAGGCGGGCGACCAGGAGTTCACGCCGCCGGAGATCTCGGCGAAGGTGCTGCGGGCCCTCAGAGACTCCGCCGAAAGCTACCTCGGCCACAAGGTCAACAAGGCGGTGATCACCGTTCCGGCCTACTTCAACGATGCCCAGCGGCAGGCCACCAAAGATGCCGGTCAGATCGCGGGGCTGGAGGTGATGCGGATCATCAACGAGCCGACCGCCGCGGCCCTCGCCTACGGCCTCGACAAGAAGGCCCAGGAGAAGATCGTGGTCTTCGACCTCGGCGGCGGCACCTTCGACGTGTCGGTGCTCGAGGTGGCCGACGGCGTGTTCCGGGTGATCAGCACCAACGGCGACACCCACCTCGGCGGCGACGACTTCGACCAGAAACTGATGAACCACGTGGCCGACGAGTTTCAAAAGGAGCAGGGGATCGACCTGCGGAAGGACACGATGGCGCTGCAGCGGCTCCAGGAGGCCTGTGAAAAGGCGAAGAAGGAACTTTCCAGCACCCAAAGCACCGACATCAACCTGCCCTTCATCACGGCCGATGCTTCGGGCCCCAAGCACCTGCAGGTCACAATCTCGCGGTCGCAGTTCGAGCAGATGACCGACGACCTCATCGAGCGGTGCCGCGGGCCGGTGATGAAGGCCCTCGAAGACGCCAAGCTCAAGCCCTCCGAGATTGACGAGGTGGTGCTTGTGGGCGGTTCGACCCGGATTCCCAAGGTCCAGGAACTCGTCAAGGGCATCTTCGGCAAGGAGCCCCACAAGGGCGTCAATCCCGACGAGGTGGTGGCCCTCGGGGCCGCGATCCAAGGCGGCGTGCTCGGCGGCGACGTGCAGGACGTGCTGCTGCTCGACGTGACCCCGCTGTCGCTGGGCATCGAGACCGAGGGGGGCATCTTCACGAAGCTCGTCGAGCGGAACACCACGATCCCCACCGACAAGAAAAACGTCTTCAGCACCGCCGCGGACAGCCAGACGGCCGTCACCGTCAGCGTCTACCAGGGCGAGCGGCCGATGGCGAAAGACAACCGGCTCCTCGGCCAGTTCAACCTCGAGGGGATTCCCCCGGCTCCCCGCGGCACGCCGCAGATCGAGGTCAAGTTTGACATCGATGCCAACGGCATCCTCAACGTCTCCGCCAAAGACCTCAGCAGCAACAAGGAGCAGACGGTCCGCATCGAGCAGTCGAGCGGGCTCAACGAGGCCGAGATCGAGCGGATGCGGAAGGATGCCGAGGAGCATGCCGAGGAAGACAAGAAGAAGCAGAAGCTTGCCGAGGCCCGCAACCGGGCCGAGAGCCTCTGCTTCCAGACCGAGAAGCTGATCAAGGAAAACGAGGAGAAGCTCTCGGCGGCCGACAAGGCGCCTCTGGAGGCGGCGATCACCAAGTGCCGCGAGCTGGCCAAGGGCGAGGATGCCGACGCGATCATCTCGGCCCACGACGAACTCGAGCAGGCCAGCCACGCCCTCTCGAAGGTGCTCTATGAGGCGACGGCCCAGCGAGGCGGCGAGACGCCCCAGCCGGCCGGCGGCGGCGAGGCGGCCGGCGGTGAGAAGGGCGACGACGATGCGATCGACGCGGAGTTTGAGGTCAAGAAGGACAGCTGAGCGGCCGGGGGCCGCCGGGGAGGAAGGTTGCCGCGATGCCGTTCCGCTTCGACAAATTCACGATCAAGGCCCAGGAGGCGGTTCAGCGGGCGGCTGAATTGGCGGCCGAGCGGGGCAATCCCCAGTTCACCCCGGTGCACCTCCTGCATGCCCTCCTCGCCGAGCAGGAGGGGATCATTCGTCCTCTGCTCGAGAAGATCGGGGTCGATCGGGGGCATCTCGAGCGGGTGGTGGAGGCGGAGCTTTCCCATCAGCCGAAGGTCTCCGGAGGGGCCCAGCCGCAGCCCGACGCGGAACTGGTCAAGCTCTTCGAGGCGGCCACCGCCGAAGCCGCCACGATGAAGGACGAGTTTGTCTCGACCGATCATCTCCTCCTGGCGATGGCCAAGACTCCCTCCAAGGCCAAAAACCTCCTCCAGCTCGGCGGGGTGGACGAGCAGCAACTGCTCGCGGGTCTGCAGGCGGTTCGCGGCAGCTCGCGGGTCACCGACCAGAGTCCTGAGGAGAAGTTTCAGGCCCTCGAGAAATACGGCATCGATCTCGTGCAGCGGGCCAGCCAGGGCAAACTCGATCCGGTGATCGGCCGCGATGGTGAGATCCGCCGGGTGATCCAGGTGCTCTCCCGGCGAACGAAAAACAATCCGGTGCTCATCGGCGAGCCGGGCGTGGGCAAGACGGCGATCGCCGAGGGGCTCGCCCTGCGGATCGTGGCGGCCGACGTGCCCGAAACGCTCCGCAACAAGCGGGTCATCGCCCTCGACCTCGGGGCGTTGATCGCGGGCACGAAATACCGCGGCGAGTTCGAGGATCGTCTCAAGGCGATCCTCCGCGAGGTGGAGGCCGCCGCCGGGGGCGTGATCCTCTTCATCGACGAGCTGCATACCGTGATCGGAGCGGGCGCGGCCGAAGGCGGCTCCGACGCGGCGAACCTTCTCAAGCCGGCGCTCGCCCGTGGCGAGCTGCGGTGCATCGGCGCGACCACCCTCGACGAATACCGCAAACACATCGAGAAGGATGCGGCTCTCGAGCGGCGGTTCCAGCCGGTCTATGTCGGCGAGCCCTCGGTGGAAGACACGATCGCGATCCTGCGGGGTCTCAAGCCCCGCTACGAGGCCCACCACAAGGGCGTGAAGATCAAAGACTCCGCACTGGTGGCGGCTGCCGAGCTTTCCCATCGCTACATCGCCGATCGCTTTCTGCCCGACAAGGCGATCGACCTGATGGATGAGGCGACCAGCCGGATTGCGATGGAGCTGCAAAGCGTGCCGGCGGAGATCGACGAGGTCCAGCGGCGGCTGGTGCAGCTGGAGCTGGCGGCCCGTCAGCTCGCCGAGGAGACCGAGGAGCATGC
>Ga0180430_10004276_pt1 | contig 12083 bp, 13 predicted proteins | sample SS_ome_9_FD_132999 | JGI IMG/M metagenome (GOLD analysis project Ga0180430, IMG submission 132999) | Hypersaline lake sediment archaeal communities from the Salton Sea, California, USA - SS_1_S_2 metaG | ecosystem: Environmental > Aquatic > Non-marine Saline and Alkaline > Hypersaline >... | reverse complement strand
CTCGTCGTGGCCGGGGTCGCCCCAGCGCGGTCTTCACACTCACCGACGCAGGGCGGGCGGCGTGCGATCAGGCCTACGACGCCCTTTCACTGGAGGCGCTGCGTTTCATCGCCGAACGAGACGGCCGAGAGGCGGTAGCGGCCTTCGCGGCACAGCGTGCGCGCCGCGTAGTCGGCACCAATGACGTGGGAGATATCGGCGCCGTAGCCCGGCGCTTGACCGAGCAAGGCTTCGCAGCAACGGTGGAGCCGCTCGCCCAAGAGGGCGCACAGTTGTGTCAGCACCACTGTCCCGTCGTGGAAGCCGCGGCGGAGTTCCCGGAATTGTGCGAAGCCGAAACCCAGGCGCTGAGTGCGGTGCTGGGCACGCATGTCACGAGGTTGGCCACATTGGCCCACGGTGACGGAATCTGTACGACCCTCGTCCCCGAGGTGGCAGGCAGTACGCAGATAACCCCGAAAAGGAAGGTGAAGGCATGAGCACGACAGCCGACGAGCAGGCAGCGACTATCGCCGAACTCGGGAATTACGAGTACGGATGGCATGACGCGGATGCCGCCGGTGCCACCGCGCGTCGCGGCCTGAACGAGGATGTCGTGCGCGATATCTCTTCGCGCAAGGGTGAGCCGCAGTGGATGTTGGATCTTCGCTTGAAGGGTCTGCGCCTTTTCGACAAGAAGCCGATGCCGACCTGGGGATCGGATCTGGGCGGCATCGATTTCGACAACATCAAGTACTTCGTGAAATCGACCGAGAGGCAGGCGACCAGTTGGGACGAGCTTCCCGAGGACATCAAGAACACGTACGACAGACTCGGCATCCCGGAGGCCGAGAAGCAGCGGTTGATCGCCGGTGTCGCCGCGCAGTACGAGTCAGAAGTCGTCTACCACAAGATCCGCGAGGATCTCGAGGAGCAGGGTGTCCTGTTCCTGGATACCGATACTGCGCTGCGCGAGCACGAGGAGATCTTCCGCGAGTACTTCGGCTCGGTCATCCCCGTTGGTGACAATAAATTCGCGGCGTTGAACACCGCCGTATGGTCTGGTGGCTCGTTCATCTATGTTCCCAAGGGTGTGCACGTCGAGATCCCACTGCAGGCGTACTTCCGGATTAACACCGAGAACATGGGGCAGTTCGAGCGAACTTTGATCATCGTCGACGAAGACGCCTACGTGCACTACGTCGAGGGTTGCACCGCACCGATTTACTCCTCGGATTCGCTGCATTCGGCGGTGGTGGAGATCATCGTCAAGAAGGGTGCCCGGTGCCGCTACACGACGATTCAGAACTGGTCCACAAATGTCTACAACCTGGTAACCAAGCGCGCCATCGCGCATGAGGGCGCCACCATGGAGTGGGTTGATGGCAATCTCGGATCCAAGGTCACCATGAAGTACCCGGCCGTGTGGTTGACGGGCGAACACGCGAGGGGCGAGACCCTCTCGGTGGCGTTCGCCGGGGAAAAGCAGCACCAGGATGCGGGGGCCAAGATGGTACATGCGGCTCCGTACACGTCCTCGTCCATTATCTCCAAGTCCGTAGCGCGCGGCGGTGGCCGCACCTCCTATCGCGGCCTGGTGCAGGTGCATGAGGGTGCGCACCATTCCAAGAGCACGGTCAAATGCGATGCGTTGCTCGTCGATGACATCTCCCGATCAGACACCTATCCATACGTGGACGTTCGCGAAGACGATGTCGCGATGGGCCACGAGGCCACCGTGTCGAAGGTGAGTGAGGAACAGCTGTTCTACCTGATGTCGCGCGGCCTAGATGAGGACGAAGCGATGGCCATGATCGTGCGCGGGTTCATCGAGCCCATCGCGCGCGAACTACCGATGGAGTACGCCCTGGAACTGAACCGGCTGATCGAGCTGCAAATGGAAGGGGCAGTGGGTTGAGCAACGCCACCGCTACAACACCGCGTTCAGACCTCGCACCCCGGATCGCGTCCAATGATCCTGCCGACCATTCCGTGCCGCAGGGGCGCGAGGAGGAGTGGCGCTTCACGCCGCTGGCGGCGATCGAGGACTTCTTCGAGTTAGGCGAGTCCTGGGGCTCGGTGATCGCTCCCGATGGAGAATTCGTCACGACCATGTCCGCGGCGAGCGCCGACCTGTTGGCGTGGGAAGGGGTCGATCGTCCGTCGGCCTTGGTACACAGCGGGGCCGAGCAGATCGTCTCCATCGACATCCCAGCCGAGAACGAGGTCGATGGGGTGATCGTGGTCGATCTCGCAGGGCAGCAGGCATCGAATTACGCCCGGATCGACATCCGAGCGGGTGCCTTCTCACGTGCCACGGTGGTGCTGAGGCATGACATGACTAGCGACGTCAACGGGGTAATCGTCACCGACATCGCTGATCAAGCGAATTTGACGGTGCTGAATATCCACGACGGTCCGCGCAACAGTAGGCACCTTTGGCACTGGCATTCCACCGTTGGTCGGGATGCATCATTCCTCGGCCTGTCGATCACCCTGGGTGGATCGTTCGTCCGGATGCAACCAAGCGTGCGCTACGCCGGCCCCGGTGGCTCGGTCGAGATGCTTGGAGCGTTCTTGGCAACCGACGCCCAGTTCCAGGAGTTCCGGATATTCATCGATCACAACGAGCCACACTGCACAAGCAACGTCGTCTACAAGGGTGCGTTGTCTGGGAAGAATGCTCATACCGTGTGGATCGGGGATGTGCTTGTGCGCCGGGAAGCAGTCGGCATCGAGACCTACGAGCTGAACCGGAACCTCTTGCTCGGCGATGGACCCCGCGCGGATTCGGTTCCCAACCTGGAGTTGGAGACCGGAGATGTTGTCGGGGCCGGCCATGCCAGTGCAACCGGACGCTTCGACGATGAGCAACTGTTCTACTTGCAATCGCGGGGAATCCCCGAGGTGCTGGCGCGGCAATTGGTGGTTCGCGGGTTCTTCGTCGAAGTTCTGGACAAGGTTGCCAACGAGGAACTGCGCGCAGATGTCCTACGCCGCATCGAGGAGCGGATCGGGATGGACGTCCTCGACGCTCAACTCGACCGCGGCTCGGAGGAATCGGCATGAGTGAGGCTCGGTTCACGGACGTGGGAATCGTCGGTGATCTTCAGATGGACTCGGCAATGAAGGTGAGCGTCGACGGACAGGACATTGCCGTCGTGCGATGCGACGAGGGTGTCTTCGCGATCGGCAACCGATGCTCGCACGCTGATGTCGACCTATCCGAGGGCGAGGTCGAGGGTTGCGCGTTGGAATGCTGGTTGCACGGCTCGCAATTCGATCTGCGTACCGGCAAACCGCTATCGCTGCCGGCTCTCGAGCCGGTTCCCACTTTCGAAGTGCGGCTCGAAGGTGACGGCGACGATGCCCGAATCCTGATTAACCCGACACCCCACCTAGCCACTGACTGACATTCGAACCGAACTGGAGTAACGATGAGCACATTGGAGATCAAGGACCTGCATGCGAGTGTCATAACGGATGCAGGGGAGACTCCCATCCTGCGTGGCGTGGACCTCACCGTGGAATCCGGCCGGATTCAGGCGGTGATGGGGCCTAACGGCAGCGGTAAGTCGACGCTCGCGTACGTCATTGCCGGTCACCCCAAGTACCAGGTCACCAGTGGTTCGATCACGCTGGACGGCGAGGACGTCCTCGATATGAGCGTGGATGAGCGCGCCCGCGCTGGACTCTTCCTCGCGATGCAATACCCGGTCGAGGTTCCGGGCGTATCAGTTTCGAATTTCCTGCGCACTTCGGCTACAGCCGTGCGTGGCGAGGCGCCCAAGCTGCGAACGTGGATCGGCGAAGTCAAGGACGCAATGGGCAAGTTGCAGATGGATCCGGCCTTCGCCGAGCGCAACGTGAACGAGGGATTCTCCGGTGGTGAGAAGAAGCGACACGAGATCTTGCAGATGTCCTTGCTGAAGCCGAAGATCGCCATCCTCGACGAGACCGATTCCGGACTCGATGTCGATGCGCTGCGCGTAGTCTCCGAGGGAGTCAATCGATTCCGTGAGGATTCTGACGCCGGCATCTTGCTGATCACGCACTACACACGGATCCTGCGATACATAAAGCCCGATGTGGTGAACGTCTTCGCCGGTGGGCGCATCGTCGAGTCCGGTGGTCCGGAGTTGGCTGAGGCGCTGGAATCAGAAGGTTACGAGCGCTTCACGGACATGGCGAAGGCCTAGGTCATGTCCGCTGCACTCGATGTTCCGCGGATCCGCAAGGACTTTCCGATCCTTTCGCGGACAGTCCGCGGTGACCGGCCCTTGGTCTACCTGGACAGTGCTGCTACCAGCCAGAAGCCGACCGCTGTCCTCGATGCCGAGCGCGAGTTCTACGAGACAAGTAACGCTGCGGTGCATCGCGGGGCGCACCAGCTTGCGGAAGAGGCGACCGATGCCTACGAACGAGCGCGGGAGGCTATAGCCGGCTTCGTCAACGCCCGTAGTCGGGACATCGTCTTCACCAAGAATGCCACTGAAGGCCTGAATCTGGCGGCATACGCCTTCAGCAACGCCACGGCTAAGGCTCAGCACGGCGGTGATGTGGACCCACGATTCGTGTTAAAGCCTGGAGACAGCGTCGTCGTCACCGAGATGGAGCACCACGCCAACCTCATTCCCTGGCAAGAACTGTGCGCGAAGACCGGCGCCACCTTGCGTTGGATCGGGGTTACCGATGACGGCCGGCTCCGGCGGGAGGACTTCGCGCTGATCGACCACACAACGAAGGTCGTCTCCGTCGTCCATCAATCGAACATCCTGGGAACTATCAACCCGGTGGAAGACGTGATGGCCGCGGCGCGCAGCGTGGGAGCGGTCGGTGTGGTGGATGCGTGCCAGTCCGTCCCGCACATGAATGTCGACGTTCCCGCCCTCGGTGCAGATCTGGTCACCTGGAGCGGACACAAGATGCTCGGCCCGACCGGGATCGGCCTAGTGTGGGGAAATCAGGAGACCCTGGAAGCCATGCCGCCTTTTCTCACCGGCGGTTCGATGATCGAAACCGTGCACATGGAGTCGAGCACCTACGCCCCACCACCGCAACGGTACGAAGCAGGCGTGCCCATGGTGGCTCAGGCCGTTGGACTCGGGGCTGCCGTTGGCTACCTCCAGGATGTCGGGATGACCTCGATCGCCCAGCACGAGCACGATCTCACCGGCTACGCCCTCGAGCAGCTCGGCGCCATGTCCGGCGTTCGCATCATCGGTCCGCGCGAGAACATCGATCGGGGAAGCGCCATCTCCTTCGTAGTTGATGGGATCCATCCACATGATGTGGGGCAGGTTCTCGACGACCGCGGTGTAGCGGTGCGCGTCGGTCACCACTGCGCCTGGCCCACCTGCCGTCGCTTCGGGGTGCCGGCAACTACACGGCTGTCCACCTACCTGTACAACGATATTTCCGATATCGATGCCGCGGTCACGGGAATCCAGGCTGCGCAGGAATTCTTCGGAGCGGCATGAGTAGCAACGTCGAATCGCTTTACCAAGAGATCATCTTGGACCACTACAAGCATCCACGTGGGAACACGCCACTGGCCGATGCGGCAGGGGAATCACACCAGGTGAACCCGACCTGCGGCGATGAAGTGACCGTGGGCATCAAGGTTGACGATTCGGGACATGTGCACGTCGGTTACGAGGGGCAAGGCTGCTCGATCTCGCAAGCAAGCGCGAGTGTGATGAGTGAGCTTCTCGAAGGTACGGACGTCACCGAGATGGCCCGAGCCGAGAGGGCTTTCGTCGACCTGATGCACTCCAAGGGTGCCGGTGAGCCCGATGAGGAGGTCCTGGGTGACGGGGTGGCGTTCGTCGGCGTGGCCAAGTATCCAGCGCGGATCAAGTGCGCGCTGTTGCCGTGGATGGCTTTGCAGGATGCCCGTTTGAAGGCGGGAATCGAGATCGACAAGTCGGAAGGGTAGGTGTGAGATGGAATCGACGATCGCCAATGACGACGATGTGCTGGAGGCGATGAAGGACGTCGTCGACCCTGAATTGGGTATCAACGTTGTTGATCTCGGCTTGGTGTACGGAGTTTCGGTCGAGGAAGGCAACATCGCCACCATCGATATGACGCTCACGTCCGCCGCATGTCCGCTCACCGATGTGATCGAGGACCAGACCCGTGCAGCTTTGTTGGAAGTGGTGGACGATTTCAAGATCAACTGGGTGTGGATGCCACCGTGGGGTCCAGACAAGATCACCGACGATGGCCGCGAGATGCTTCGGAGCCTGGGTTTCAACGTCTAGTCCGATCATCGCCGGCGCGTAGTATGCCCCGGCCATGATCTCCGCCACCGACCTCGAGTTACGTGCGGGTTCCCAGTTGTTGCTCACCGCCCCGGCGTTGCGGGTCGGAAGTGGTGATCGCATCGGTCTTGTGGGACGAAATGGGGCCGGCAAAACCACCTTGATGCGGGTCCTTGCCGCCGAGGGGCAACCCGCCGCCGGTTCGGTTTCCTCACGAGGCACCGTTGGGTACCTCCCGCAAGATCCGCGAGCCGCCGATGCCTCGGAGAGAGCGGTCGATCGAATTCTGGGCGCACGTGGGTTGGCGGATGCGACTCGAAGGCTGCACCGGGCCACCGAGGCGATGGTAGGAGCCGCCGAAGGGAGCTCGGAGTGGGATAGGGCGGCGTCACGATATTCGCGCGCGGAGACCGACTTCTTGAACCTGGGTGGCTATGCGGCCGAAGCCGAAGCAGCAAGTATCGCCGCGGCGTTGGGCCTGCCTACGCGGGTGCTCGATGCGGAATTGGGCACCTTGTCCGGAGGGCAGCGCCGCCGCATCGAACTCGCTCGGATCTTGTTCGCCAACGCCGACACCTTGCTTCTCGATGAGCCCACCAACCACCTCGACGCTGATTCGATCCGCTGGCTGCGCGAGTTCCTGCGCAGCTATCCAGGTGGATTCGTGGTCATCAGCCACGACGTGGAACTGCTTTCCGAGACGATCGGAAAGGTATGGCACCTCGATGCCAACCGTCGCGAGATCGATCAGTATGCGATGGGCTGGTCGGCGTATCTCGAGGCGCGGGAAGCCGATGAGCGTCGACGACGCCGTGAACGCCGGAATGCGGAGCAGCAAGCCAGCGCGCTGCGGGCCCAAGCCGACAAGATGCGCGCCAAGGCAACCAAGGCGAAGGCCGCGCAGAGCATGCTCAAGCGCGCGGATCGCCTACTCGAGCAGACCGAGGGCGAGCGGGTAAGCGACAAGGTCGCGAAGTTGCGCTTTCCGGAGCCACGGGCCTGCGGCAAGGTGCCGCTGTCGGCCAGTGCCCTATCGAGGTCCTACGGGAGCTTGGAAGTGTTCACTGACATCGACCTCGCTGTGGACCGTGGATCGCGGGTCATGATCTTGGGGCTGAACGGAGCTGGGAAGACCACACTGCTGCGGATCCTCGCTGGCGTCGATGCCCCCGATACCGGGGTGGTCGAGCGTGGGCATGGAGCAGTAGTCGGGTACTACGCACAAGAGCACGAGACCCTGGACCCGACCGCAACGGTGGGTCAAACACTGGCGAGCGCAGCGCCGGATCTAGACGACACCAGGCGGCGGACGGTGTTGGGCTCATTCCTCTTCCAAGGCGACGACGTCGATAAGCCGACCGGAGTGCTTTCGGGCGGGGAGAAGACTCGTCTTTCCCTCGCCTGTCTTGTGGTGTCTGGTGCGAACGTGCTGTTGCTGGATGAGCCAACCAACAACCTGGACCCCGCGTCGCGGGCAGAGGTACTCACCGCTTTGCGCTCCTACGAAGGAGCGGTCGTCCTGGTAAGCCATGACCCAGGGGCAGTGCAAGCACTGGAGCCAGAGAGGGTTGTGCTGTTGCCGGACGGCGAAGAGGATCTTTGGAGCGAGGACTATGTGGACCTCGTGGAACTGGCCTAGGAGGAATGTCGATGGATGACACCCGGACTTACGTACGTCGCGAACTAGACGCAGAGCACGGCGACGTTTTGCGCATCACCTTGAATCGACCCGAGGTCCGCAACGCACAGACACCACAGATGTGGGACTACCTCGCCGAGATCGGTGAATCAGTGCCCGATGAGGTGCGATTCGTGGTCCTTCGCGGCGAAGGTGTCGATTTCTCTGCGGGGCTCGATCGCGGCATGTTCGCCGACACCAGTTCCAATGGCATGATCTCCGCGCTACAGCGCGATCCTGATGGATTTATCGTTCAGGCGCAGCGCGCCTTCCGGGTATGGACACAGATCCCGCAGATCGTGATCGCCGCGGTGCAAGGCAATGTCATAGGTGCCGGCTTCCAACTCGCACTCGCGAGTGATCTCATGATCGCTCAGCCCGATGCCCGATTCGCACTTCGCGAGACATCGATCGGACTGGTGCCAGATCTTGGCGGAACCGGCGCGTTGATCGACGTCATCGGCTATCGCAGGACCTTCGCGCTGTGTGCAACCGGTGATTTCCTATCTGCTGAGCAAGCTCGTGAGGCAGGCATCGTCGATGAGATCGCGCCGGACCTGGGAAACGCAATCGAGCAGCGGATATCTCGACTGCGTGAGGTCAACGCGGGTTCCTTGACTGACCTCAAGCGCTTGCTGCGAAGCGTGGCGTCGGATCAGGACTCCTGGTCCAACGAACGACGCATACAGATCGAGCGTCTGCAAGCCTTGTTCGGCTCGAGTCAATCGTGACCATGCAAACGGTCTGGCAGACCTACCAATCGATGACCAGGGATCGGTCGGTCACGAACAAGAAGGTCGCGCGGTCGACCGTGCGGAGGATCTTCAGATACGCCAGGCCGTATCGCGTGATCATCGCCATATTCCTGATCACTTTGGTAGGGACGTCGCTGCTGAGCGTCGCACAACCGTTGCTTTTCCGACGCATCGTCGATGATGGCATTTCGGTCGGTAACGCGTCATTGGTCACGTGGACCGCGGTCGCCATTGCCGGTCTGGCTATCGGGGATGCGGCGCTGGGTCTGGTAAGTCGCTGGTACTCCTCTCGCATCGGCGAAGGCCTGATCTTCGACTTGAGGACTCAGGTGTACGACCACGTGCAGCGTCAGTCGATCGCCTTCTTCACGCGTACGCAGACTGGTGCGCTGATCTCCCGGTTGAACTCCGATGTGATCGGTGCCCAGCAGGCGTTCACGTCGACGCTTGGGGGAGTGCTGGGCAATCTGATCTCGGTGACCGTCGTGCTCATTGCAATGTTCGCGCTCTCTTGGCAGATCACCCTCGCCTCGCTGATCCTGGTTCCCTTATTTCTCCTCCCGGCTCGCTATATGGGTCGTCGCCTGCAGGCGCTGACGCGCGAGCAGATGACGCTCAACGCTGAGATGAGCTCGCAAATGACCGAGCGATTCAACGTGTCCGGGGCAATGTTGGTGAAGCTCTTCGGCCGACCGGATGCTGAGGCGGGACTGTTCTCCGGGCGGGCATCACGGGTCCGCGACATCGGAGTGCGGATCGCGATGGCGAACCGTTGGTTCTTCACCGCGCTCACCTTGGTGGCCGCGCTCGCGACCGCCATCACCTACGGTCTGGGCGGCAACCTGGTCATCGACGGAGCCATAACCCTGGGCACGTTGCTGGCCCTGGTGGCGCTCCTGGCTCAGTTGTACGGGCCACTGACGGCACTGAGCAACGTCCGTGTGGATGTGATGACGGCTTTGGTGTCGTTCGAACGGGTCTTCGAAGTATTGGATCTACCGCCGTTGGTGCGCGACCCGGACGATCCACGCCAAGTGCCAGAGGGCGGACTCTCCGTGGCATTCCAAGATGTCGACTTCACCTACCCGACCGGGGCGCAAGTGGGCCTGGCCTCCCTCGAGGGAGTGGCGCGGGAGGAGTCCGTGCACGCCGGTGAGCCGGTATTGCACGATGTCACGTTCGAATCCGCGCCGGGGGCCCTGACGGCGCTCGTGGGTCCGAGTGGCGCGGGGAAAAGCACCATCATCGCCCTCCTAGCTCGGATGTATGACCCAACGTCGGGCTCGGTTCGGATCGGGGGCATCGACCTACGCGACCTCACGACCGCCGATGTGCGTGCGGAGGTCGGAGTAGTGACTCAAGATGCGCACTTGTTCCACGAATCGATCGCGGAAAACTTGCGCTACGCAAGACCGGAGGCAACCGATACCGATTTGATCGAGGCCTGCCGAGCCGCGCAAATCTGGGATTTCATCGAATCACTGCCCGATGGTTTGGACACAGTCGTAGGTGACCGGGGCTACCGCCTATCGGGCGGAGAAAAACAGCGGATCGCACTCGCGCGCTTGTTCCTCAAGGCTCCACGGGTGGTGGTGCTGGACGAGGCAACTGCGCACCTGGACAGCGAGAGCGAACGTCGAGTTCAGCTGGCCCTTGACACCGCCTTGCAAGGGCGCACCAGCGTGGTGATCGCCCACCGCTTATCCACCATCCGCAGAGCCGATCAGATACTCGTAGTAGACGACGGTCGCATCGTGCAGCGCGGGACACACGAAGAGCTGTTAACCGCAGGCGGAATGTACGAGACCTTGTACCGCACGCAATTCGCTGACAGCTGATTACTCAGCAGCGTCACGCGCTTCCCGACGCAGAAAGAAGAACCAGCCGCCGATTGCCACGGCAGCGAATAAGAGCCATTGGATCGCATACGAGATGTTCTGCAGATCGTCCGGCTGCGTGAGAGGCACGGGGGTCAGGGACTCTGCGGGATCGGTGGTGAGCACCTGCACGTACCACTGACTGGCTGTGGTCGGTGGAAGTTGAGCGGCCGCGATCTCGGTCACTTGGTCTAGTGGAAGGCCTCCGCGGTCGGTCGGATCGAGTTCCTGTCCTGTTTCCAGTGGGCGGACGAAGCCTTCGACGCTTGTGGTGCCCGCAGTCGGGGGATCGAGGACGGGTGAATCACCTGCCCGTAGTCCAGCCGGCGTCCATCCGCGTAGTACCCACACGCCACCTTGGGCCGTACGTAGTTGCTGCATGACCCAAAATCCGTTGCGCCCTTCTAAGGGACGTTGCCGTACGAATCGAATCGAATCTGGGTCATAAGTCCCGGTGAATGAGACAGGGGTGAATTCGGCGACCGGTTCAAGAAGCGACGGGGTTATCGGGTCCGTTTCGCTGACGGCCAGGGCTCGCTGCTCGGCTTGCTTGTCCTCAGCCCTATCCCACTGCCAACGACTGAGCAGCCCGAAGGCGATGATCGCAACGATGACTACCGCGGTGAAGCCCTGCCAGCGTGCGGTGCGCAACAACGCGAGCATCAGTCCACTGTACGGCGCTCATACCCATCAGCGTCATCGCCCGGAACGATCACGACGCCCTCGATCGCTTTGCCGGAGCTCGGTAGTGCTGGCCGCGCCTGCTGGGTGACCTCGGGTACTGAGCCGGTATCGCGGACCTTGCCGGCATTGGCGATCACGACTGCCAGGTACGGCAGCACCACGGCCCCGGCGATAAGCACCCACCGCGGCCATCCCGGGATGAAGATGGCTCCGATCACGCACGCGGTCCGGATGCCCATCGAGATCAGATACTTGCGCGTACGACCTGCCTGCTCGTCACTCAAGGAGCGCTGGGCACTGGTGATCGTGTGGGTTGGCTCGGACACTCCAATAAGGTAAGCCCCACACGTTGTATCCGCCCGTCGACCATGGTCAGGGAGGCATTTATGTCCGACAGGGTCTACGGACTCAGCGAGGTCGTGGGAACCTCGCCGGATTCCATTGAACACGCCGTCCGCAATGCGGTTCGCCGGGCGGGAGCCGAACACCGCCACGTGGATTGGTTCGAGGTCCAGCAGGTTCGCGGTTACGTTCGCGACAACGAGGTGGATCACTTCCAGGTGACGGTGAAGGTCGGGTTCCGGCTAGAAGATGCCTGAGGAGGGCTCCTCGGGCCAAGATCCGGGGGTCGACGCCGAGTTGACGTCCGAGCAGCGTCGGTCGTTCGAGCGGCTTACCAACTTCACCGACGCCGTCGTCGCCATCGGTATCACCCTGCAGCTGCTGCCTCTCATCGATGTTCAAGGTCCCCAAGCCGGGCAATCGGTCTGGGAGGTCATTGCCGCGAACCAGGGCCAGATCACGGCCTTCGTGCTGTCGTTCGTGGTGGTCATAGCCATGTGGT
>Ga0180430_10004275_pt1 | contig 12083 bp, 12 predicted proteins | sample SS_ome_9_FD_132999 | JGI IMG/M metagenome (GOLD analysis project Ga0180430, IMG submission 132999) | Hypersaline lake sediment archaeal communities from the Salton Sea, California, USA - SS_1_S_2 metaG | ecosystem: Environmental > Aquatic > Non-marine Saline and Alkaline > Hypersaline >... | reverse complement strand
GCTATGAAGGCGCGGGTATCGGCTACGGCGACGATGCGGAGGACGGCAAGATCATCGTTAACATCTCCGGCGGCCGTGTCGTTGCGAGAGGCGGCGAAGACGGTGCGGGTATCGGTAGCGGCTATGAATCTGAAGATGACGGGGAGGATGACTCCGAAATCAATATCAGCGGCGGCTGGGTATACGCCACGGGCCACGACGATGCAACGGGGCTCGGCGCAGGCGATGATGCGGACTGGGGAACAATACGCCTGTCCGGCGGCGTCGTCAACGCATACTGTGTCGACGGGGATGATATCGGCGAAGGCGATAATTCCATTTATGATAATGTATATCTCAGCGGCAGCGCGTATATCTTCTGCCTGTACAACGGCATGTATGACGACGCAGACCTCGGCACACACCGCCACGTCGAGATCGATATCTTTGACGACGGCAACCCGGTTCCGGCATATACGTTGGTCGATTTCTATAACGCGGACGGTTTCTTGGGTGAAGCGATCGTGCACGATGACGGCGGCTATTTCGACGCTTATCTGCCGGATGGGGACTATTGGTTCGAAAAGGACGGTAAAAAGACAGCGACGTTCATGGTTGCCGGAAGCGATTTGGATATACGCAGGGATTTGGCCAGCGCCAACCTCAGCGGCCTTGAAACGAGCGACGGTACGCTGACGCCTGCTTTCGATGCGGGCACGACTGTGTACGCGGCGGACGTTGCGCACGATGTCGAAACCATCACGGTGACGCCGACCGCACAAGACGCGGACGATACCATTACGGTAGACCGCAGTGCGGTGGTGAGCGGCAGCGCCTCAGATCCGATTGTGCTGGGTGTCGGCTTAAACGTCATTGCGGTAGTCGTGACGGACGGCACGGTCGCAGATGTGCAGAATATCTATACACTGAAAGTGACGCGCGGTGAAAAACCGGTATCGGACCGGACGGTGAGTATCGACGGTTTCTTTACGGACGGCGACGGCGTCCCGCGCGCGGGCGATAAGCTGGAGCTGCGCAGCGAACCGCAGACGGTGGTGACGGATTCTGGCGGCCGGTTCCTGTTTGAGAATGTGACGGTGGGCGAACATACGCTGACCGTGAGCGACCCGGACGGCGCGACGCTTGGTACGTTTGCGCTGGATATCGGCGAAGGCAGCGCGTTTTCGTGGAGCGATGACGGCAGCAACAACATTGAAGTGACACTGTCCGGCGGCACGGTGCGGCTGGTTTTCAGAATGTCGATCGACGACGGCACGGTGACAGTTGACGACATTGAGAACCGGGAGAACCCGGCGACGGGCGCGGGCAGTCTGCTCTGGGTGGGTCTGGCGGCGCTGGCAGCCGTTGCGGCGGCCGGGTTCGTCTTCTACAGAAGAAAGGTGCGCGCATAAGCGCACGATAGTAAACAAACATTCATGCAGCGCCGCGGGAAATCGCGGCGCTGTTTTTTCTTCTTCATGCAGGGTGCCGATATGTTGACGCGGCCGACGCGGCTCGATGACGGGCGTATGTTCATTTTCCAAAAACGCGGTTTTGGGTTATAATACGGACAGCGACAGGGAAGAGGGACAGATGCTGAATTTCAAGAAAGTGCAAATCGAAGACCAAACGCTTTTCAACCAGTACACAATCTGCCACGGATACCACAACGTTGAAGCCTGCTTCGGCAACATCTATTTGTGGAGCCGCGCGTGGGATATCCGCATGGCGGTGGACGATATCGCATTGTATCTCGTGCACGTCAACTGCGGCGAGCACGTGTTTATGCTGCCGCCGTTTTTAAAGGACTGCGAAGCGGACATCGGCGAGGCGATCCGGCGCAGCGAAGCGTATATCAGGGAGAAATTCGATAAACCCACGCGGTTTAAGGGCGTGACGCCGCAGTTTAAAGAAAAGATCGAAAACGACTGCCCGGGCGAATTCACATTCACCGAAGACCGCCCGAATTATGAATATGTGTATTTGAGCGAAAACCTGGCGAGCCTAAAGGGCAAGAAGCTGAGCGCCAAGCGAAACCACATCAACAAGCTCGTTTCCAAACACGAATTTGAATACCGCCGCAACTACGGTGACATGAACGCTGCGTGCGTCGCGTTCCAGAAGGAATGGATCGAGAAGCGGGGCGGCATGAACGAAGATTACCGGGACGAGCTGTATGTGACCGAAACGGCGCTGGAGAACATGGACGCGCTGGGCATTCGCTGCGGTATGCTGTTTGTGGACGGCCAGCTCGAAGCGTTTACGCTTGGGCAGCAGCACGGCGAGGACATGGCGGTGATCCACATCGAGAAGGCGAACCCCGACCTGCAGGGCGCGTATCCGCTGATCAACCGCGAGTTTGTGCGCAACGAATGGGCGCACGTGAAATACATCAACCGTGAGGAAGACATGGGGCTGGAGGGGCTGCGGCGCGCGAAGCTGTCGTATAACCCGGTGTTCCTGCTCGAAAAGTACGACTGTGTGAGGGTTTAGCCGTGGACATCCGTATGCTGGACAACAACGATGCACCCAAGGCCAAGGCGCTGTGGAAGCAGGCGTTCGGCGATTCGGACGCGTTTACGGATACGTATTTTGAGAATAAGCTGCGGCTCGGGCAAACCGGCGCATCGGATGAACCGGCGCGCTGGAACGAAGCGGTTGTCGGCGAATCTATCGGGCTGTTTGACGGCGGCGATCTCGTTTCCGTCGTGCACATGCTGCCATACGCAGTCCGCGTGCAGGGCAGGCCGCTGAAATCGGCGTATATCGCCGGTGCGGCGACAGACAAAGCGCGGCGCGGCGAAGGGCTGATGAAAAAGATGCTGCGCGTTTCGCTCGAATGGATGCGCGATAAGGGCGTGCTGATGACGCATTTGTATCCGTTCAAACACAGCTTTTACGAAAAGTACGGCTGGGCGACATACAGCTATGTCGAGAAGGTGTCGGCGGCCGGCGCGGGCGCCGCCGCTGATATAATCGAAACGCGGGACAGCCGCCTGCTGCACACAATGTACCATAACATGACGCGCGAACTGGACGGGTACGTCGTGCGCGACGCGCGCATGTGGCGGTGGCGGCTAAGTGAGCTTTTCAGCGACGGCGGCAAGGCGTATGTATTGCTGAAAGAAGGCGTGCCCGCGGCGTATATGATGGCGTATGACGACGATGGCCGTGCCGAAGCCGTCGAAACGGTGTATGCGTGTGAGGCGGATGCCGGCGTGCTGGCAGACGGGCTGCTCGCCCGGGGATACAGCGAAGTGCGCTATAACCTGTCCGCCAAAAGCGCAGCGTTTGCGCCGCACGGCATGGCGCGTATCGTGGACGCTGCGGCGCTGCTGAAAGAATTCGGCGCGGAAGACGCGCTGGAAAGCGTGCGCGTTACCGATGCGTTTGCGCCGTGGAACAACACTGGCAGCCCGAACGCGCCGTACAGTGTGGAGATTGCGGCGTTTGCGAAGATCGCGCACGGCGATTGGAACCTGCCCGGAATCGGCGATCGCCGGCAAGCCGTGCTCATCAACGCATTCGGCAGCGTATTTCGTAAGCGGGACGCTTGCATTTTTGAAGAATATTAACTACAATATACAGATAATGAATTGAGACATTATGGAACGTATTGGGTAGAGACATCTATGTGGGGATTATTTATCGGGATGGCGCTGGGTGCGCTGCAAATTGTGGCCTTACGCCTAATCGGCGGAAAGCTGCTGGGTAACGGTAAAGCGTGGGTCAAAGCGCTTGCTGCGTTTGCGCTGGCCGCGAAAATTGCATTGATCGTTTATATACTGTATCTGCTGTATACCGCGTCGCTAACTCATCTGATCTGGGCGGCGGGAGGTATGCTGCTGGGGTTGATTATCGCGTCTGTTGTGATGATCATGCTTCGCAAGAGAGCGGATCGAAAGGACAACCGTGTTGACTGAGAACGTAATGACTGGAACGCACACAATGAACCTGAGCAGCGGCGGCACACCGCCGATAGCACCGCACTATTATGTCGACCTATTTGGATGGAAAGTCAGCGAACCCATTTTTATGATGTGGGTCGTCATGCTCATCATCATTCTTTTTGCCGTCGTTGTACGCGTGTTTTTAATCAAGCGGTTCAAGACCGTTCCCAGAGGCATACAAAACGTACTCGAGATCATTGTCAGCGCTTTTGACAAGTTTTCCAAATCGGTGCTCGGCAAACACGGCCCCACATTCGCGTCATACATGTTCACGATTGCGCTTGTGATTTTTACGACCAGCCTTGTCGAGCTGGTTGGCTTCCGCGCGCCTGCGACCGACCTCAATTTTACCGTGGCGATTGCGGGCATGTCATTCTTGCTCATCAACGGCTTCGGGTTATATTATTCAGGCGTGCTTGGCCGAATCAAATGGTTTTTCAAACCGAAGGGCTTTCTGCTGCCTATCAATATATTGACGCACGCGGTCATCCCTGTGTCGCTTGCGTTTCGTTTGTTCGGTAATATGTTCGCAGGGCTCGTCGTGATGCATCTTTTATACGACGCCATCTATCTCTCATTTGTACTGCCGGCCGTGGTGTCCATCTATTTCAACATCATCCACGTCGGCATTCAGACATACATCTTCCTGGTGCTCACGATGCAGTTTATGGAAGAGACCGTCGCATACGGAGAGAAACAAAGAAAACCAAAGCGCAAAGCGCTTAAAGCAAAGAATTGACGAATAAATTTCGGAGGTAGAAATATGAACGCACTTATCGCTATTGGAGTGGGAATCTCGGTACTGACCGGCCTTGGCGCAGGCATTGGCATGGGTATTGCCACCAGCCGCGCGACAGAAGCGGTGGCGCGACAGCCCGAAGCCAGCGGCAAGATCAACCAGATGCTGCTGATCGGCCTGGCGTTTGCGGAGACGACGGCCATCTTTGGTTTCGTTGTCGCCATCATGTTGATCGGCAACTTATAGGCCGCATACTCCTGTAGAAAGGGTTTGTTATGGAGATTTTAGAACTAGATCTGCTAAAGATCGGTATCTACGTTTTAAACGTAATCATACTGTTTGTGATCCTTCGCCTGCTTGTCTACAAGCCGGTGCTGAAGTTCATCAAAAAGCGCGAGAACGGGTTTGCCGACAAGGTGGACGAGCTCGACATGCGCGAAAAGGAACTCGACAGGCGCAAAGTAGAGTATCAGCAGATGATGGACGAGGCGAGCAACGAAGCGGCGTCGATTATCACCAAGAGCAACGAGATGGCGCGCGACCACGCGCGGGAAATTCTCGACAACGCCAAGGAGCACGCGCGCGACCTTACGCTGCGCGCCAAAAAGGAGATCGACGCCGAGAAGGTGCAGGCGCGGCTGGATATGAAAACGGAGATTGCCGATATGGCCGTGCAGATCGCGGAAAAGGTGCTCGAGCGCGAAGTGTCGCTGGACGACAACCGCAAGATTATCGACGATTTCTTTGAGAGAGTGGGGTAGGCTTTGGCAGTTGAAGGAAAACTCAAGTCGGCCGTTCAGCTCGACGAATTGACCATACAATCGATTAAGAACCGGTTTGAAGCGCTGACCGGGCAGGAGATCGACTTTTCCGTCGAAGTCATGCCCGAACTGCTCGGCGGTTTTGTGGTGTTGCTGGGCAACAAGGTGTATGACCGCAGCATCCGCAGCCACCTCGGAAAGCTGAAAAACTTCATCGTGGATGCGGAGGAAGGCCCATACCGCGCCGATCCGCTCGAAGACGGCGATTTTGATATCGAGTTTAACGCGGAGGATTTCGGGCAGGTCACCAAAGAGCGCATCAAGGAATATACCGGCGCGCTGGACGTGACCGAGATCGGGTCCGTCACCAAATCGGGCGACGGTATTGTCCACGTCGAGGGGCTGGAAGGCTGTAAATACGGCGAGCTTTTGGAATTTGACGGCGGCGCATACGGCATCGTGATGAACCTGAGCAAAGACAGCATCGGCGCGGTGCTTTTAACCGGCGCGCTGGAAGTTGCCGAAGGCTCAACCGTCCGGAACACCGGCACGGTGGTGCAGGTGCCGGTCGGCGAAACGCTGATGGGGCGGGTGATCAGCCCGCTTGGCGTGCCGCTGGACGGCAAGGGCAAGCTGCACGCGCGCGAATTCCGCAAGATCGAAGCGGAAGCGCCGGCGATCATCGACCGCCAGGCGGTCAAGCAGCCGCTGGAGACGGGCATCATGTTTATCGACTCGATGATCCCGATCGGCAAAGGACAGCGCGAATTGATCATCGGCGACCGGCAGACGGGCAAAACAGCCATCGCGGTCGATACGATACTCAACCAAAAGGGAAAGGACGTTTTTTGCGTCTACGTCGCGATCGGGCAGAAAGCGTCGACGATCAGCTCGATCATACAAACGCTGGACGAGGAAGGCGCGCTCGATTACACGGTGATCGTCGCGAGCACGGGCAGCGATACCGCGCCCATGCAATACATCGCGCCGTATGCGGGCTGCGCGATCGCCGAAGCGCTGATGTATGAAGGCAAGGACGCGCTGATCGTGTATGATGACCTGAGTAAGCACGCGGTCGCGTACCGCACGATGTCGCTGCTGCTGCGCCGGCCGCCCGGCCGAGAAGCGTATCCGGGCGATGTGTTTTACCTGCATTCGCGGCTGCTGGAACGCGCGGCCAAGATGAGCGACGAAAACGGCGGCGGCAGCCTGACGGCGCTGCCCATCATCGAAACGATGTCCGGCGATATATCGGCATACATCCCCACCAACGTGATTTCGATCACCGACGGGCAGATATACCTCGAAAGCGAACTTTTTAACGCGGGTATCCGCCCCGGCGTCAACGTCGGGCTGTCGGTATCGCGCGTGGGCGGCAGCGCGCAAACCAAGGCGATGCGCAAGGTGGCGGGGCGGCTGCGGCTGGATCTCGCGCAATACCGCGAGCTGGCGGTGTTCGCGCAGTTCGCGTCCGACCTCGACAAGGCCACGCAGGAGACGCTCGACCAGGGCGCGAAGCTGACCGAGGCGCTAAAGCAGGGGCAATACTCGCCGCTGCCGATGGCCAGCCAGGTCATTTTGCTATACGTCGCGGTTAATAAATACCTCGTGAAAATTCCTATGGAGCACGTCAAGGAGTTCAACGAAGGCTACCTCAATTTCGTGGACACGAACTATCCGGGTGTGCGCATCGCCATCAACAAAACGGGCGATTGCTCCAACGACACGATCGAAAAGCTCAAGCACGCTGCCGAGCAGTTTGTGGTCAACTATTGCCAGACGCACGGTATCAAACTGGAAGACGAGGACGAAGAATAATGGCCAGCATGGGGGATATCCGGCACAGCATACGGTCGATTTCCGACACCGAGCAGATCACGCGGGCGATGCATTTGATCTCGACTTCGAAGATGCAGAAAGCCATCAACAAGTATGAGAGCAACCACGTGCATTTCGAGCGCGTGCAGTCGACGCTGAAGGATATCTTTACGCACTCGCACGACCTGCACCACCCCTACATCGGCGAGAGCGAACACGGGCGCGCAGCCTACGTCGTGATCGCGGCGGACAAGGGCCTCTGCGGCGGATATAACCACAACGTTCTGAACTTCGCGCTCGATTTGATGCAGCAGAGCGAGGAGCGGTATATTCTGACCGTCGGGCAGGTGGCGCGTGCGTTTTTCGAGCGCAGGGGCTACATGATCGACGTCGAATTCCTGCACGTGTCGCAAAACCCGTCGCTGTATAACGCGCGCAACATCACGAACGATATTTTGGAGCTGTATGACAACGGCCTGATGGAAGAAGTGTATGTGGTCTATACGCAGTTCCATTCGCCGCTGAAGCAGGAACCCAAGGCGATCAAGCTGCTTCCGCTGTCGATGTCGAACCTCGAAGGCGTCGACACCGAAATACAGTATACCGCCGAGATGAACTATCACCCGACGCCGCGCGAGGTGTTCGACGTACTGGTGCCGCAATACATCATCGGCCTGGTGTACGGCTGCCTCGTGCAGAGCTACGCGAGTGAGCACTGCGCGCGCATGACCGCCATGGAAAGCGCAACGAACAACGCCGAGGAGATGATCACCGATCTGACCAAGAAGTATAACCGCGCGCGTCAGGCCGCGATCACCAACGAGATATCCGAGATCATCGGCGCGCTGGAGGCGCTGTCGTAGGCACGAATATCATTTAGTTGAATTGTAGGAGCGGGTCTCCGTGCCCGCCCGTATCGATATGTGAATAATGGAGAATAACATGCAGGAAGCGTACAAAATTGTCAATAAAGGCGAACTGGTTCGCATCACCGGCCCGGTGCTCGATGTGAAGTTTCACGACGGGTACATTCCGGCGATCTATAACGCGCTGGTCATCAAAGCGGGCGAGAGAGAGGTGTGGCTGGAAGTCGCGATGCACATCGGCGACGATACGGTGCGCTGTATTGCGCTGCACGCCACGGAAGGCCTTTCGTGCGGCCTCGCGGTGATCAACACCGGAGACCGGATCACCGTGCCCGTCGGGCAGGAAACGCTGGGGCGCGTGATCAACGCCATTGGCCAGCCGATCGACGGCAAAGGGCCGATCAATGCGGCCGCGCATCTGCCCATTCACCGGCCGGCGCCCCGGTTTTCGGACCAGAACCCCGTTACAGAGGTGTTCGAGACGGGCATCAAGGTGATCGACCTTTTGGCGCCGTATGCCAAGGGCGGAAAAATCGGGCTGTTCGGCGGCGCGGGTGTGGGGAAAACGGTGCTGATCCAAGAGCTGATCCGCAACATCGCCACAGAGCACGGCGGCTATTCGGTATTTACCGGCGTGGGTGAGCGCAGCCGCGAAGGCAACGAGCTGATCGACGAAATGAGCGAATCGGGCGTCATTGAAAAGACGTGCCTGGCATTCGGGCAGATGAACGAACCGCCGGGCAGCCGCATGCGCGTCGCGCTGACCGGGCTGACGATGGCCGAGCACCTGCGCGACGAAGAGCATCAGGATGTGCTGCTGTTTATCGACAACATCTACCGCTTTGTGCAGGCGGGCAGCGAAGTATCGGCGCTGCTGGGGCGCATACCGTCCGCTGTTGGTTACCAGCCGACGCTGGCCAACGAACTGGGCGCGCTGCAAGAGCGCATCACCTCCACCAAGCAGGGCTCCATCACATCGGTGCAGGCGATTTATGTGCCTGCGGACGATCTGACAGACCCGGCGCCGGCGACGACATTTACGCACCTCGACGCGACGACGGTGCTGTCGCGCCAGATCGCGGAGCTGGGCATCTACCCGGCGATTAACCCGCTCGAATCGTCCTCGCGCATTCTCGACCCGCGCATCGTGGGCGAAGACCATTACAACGTGGCGCGAAGGGTGGGCGAGGTGCTGCAAAGGTATAAGGAGCTGCAGGACATCATCGCCATCCTTGGGATGGAGGAACTTTCGGACCAGGATAAAACGATCGTGTTCCGCGCGCGAAAGATACAGCGTTTTCTGTCGCAGCCGATGGCGGTGGCCGAAGTCTTTTCCGGTATTCCCGGGAAATTCGTGCCGCTCGAAGACACGATCGAAAGCTTCCGCTTGATTGTGGACGGCGAGGTCGACGATCTCCCCGAAGGCGCGTTCTTCATGGCGGGCGATATCGAAGACGTTAAAGTCAAAGCGGCGAAGAAATAGGGGCAAACTATGCCGAGCAAATACACACTGGAAATCATCACACCCGAGCGCATCTTCTTCAAGGGAGAGGTGGAGAGCGTCATTATCCCGACGCCCGACGGGTATATGAGCATATGGAAGAATCACGAACCGCTGGTGGCGGCCATTAAGGTTGGCGAAATGAAGCTGCAGGTAGACGGCGAGTGGAAGCAGTGCTCGACGAGCGACGGGTTTGTGGAAGTCCGTCCGGACGAGACCATCATCTTCTCACAGGCGGTGGAGTGGCCGCACGAGATCGACCTCCGGCGCGCGCAGGAAGCCAGGGAACGCGCGGAAGAGCAAATGCGCCAGCACAAAAGCTATCAGGAATACATGCAGAACCAGATCGCGCTCGCACGGGCGATGGTGCGCCTGCGCGTCGGCCGGCGCGACATGAATATCGAATAAAAACGCATAAAAAAATGACTTTGGTCGATAATCAACCCATCAGAAGTTTCGGGATCCCCGCCGACGTGTGCGTTGGCAGCGGGGAGAAAGGGAGGAAGAGATGGGAACGGAGAGGGCGACCAAAATGTTGATTCTCGGTGCAGCGCGCACGCTATTTTCGGAAAAAGGCTATGAGCAGACGACGGTGGAAGAAATCTGCATGCTGGCGGGCGTTGCAAAGGGAACATTTTTTTATCACTTCGAGAGCAAACAATACATCGTGCGCTTTATCATGGCGCAGCAGCGCGGCGAGTATGCCAAAAAGCTGCGTACGCAGACGGCGCTGCTGGGTGATGCTGTGGCACAGATGGCGTTCTTTATCGCCGCGCTGATCGACCAGAGCGAAGCGTGCAGCGAAACGGAAGGGTATTTTAAAGACGGGCTGCCCGCGTGGTTTAAAACGGTGGAGGGGGAGGAGCGGATGCGCGCGCTCTATCCGCTGCTCGAAGAAATCACCCGTGCGGGCATCAGCGAGGGCAGTTTCCGCGTCAAGCATCCGGATATCTGCGCGTCCATCACGCTGCTCGGTATCGGGCAATACCTCGACGGGGATGCGGACGGAGACAGCGCCAGGGGCGGCATACGCGAATTCGCCGCCAAAACGCTGGGGCTCAGGGAAACGGCTTTGGCGATATAGGCGCATGGCGCATCATGCGCGGAAAGTGAATATAGGAAAGGCGGAACAGGGGAATGAAACAAGCGGTGGTTTTTTTTACGAGAGACGGCAGCACACGTGTTGCGGCCGAAGTGATCGGTGAGAAGTTCGGTGCGGACGTGTTCGAACTGGAACCGCTGCGGCCATACGGGCAGGGAATCGGCGGCTTTATGCGCGGCGTTTTCGGGGCGGCCTTTGGGTTGAAACCGGCGTTGAAGGGCGATGTTGCGGTAAAGCTGGGCGAATACGATAAGGTATACGTCGGCTCACCGCTTTGGGCGGCCAGGATGGCGCCGCCGCTCAACACCTTTCTTGCGTCGCTGGACGCCGGAGGCAAGGAGATTGTGCTGTTTACACTGCAGGCCGACCCGACGGCCAACCATCCGGCTTCCGGTGTGAAAAAGCTGGCCGAATCGCTGCAGAGCCGCGGCGCTTTAAATGTAAAAACGGTGGCACTGTTCGGCGCCGGCGTAAAGAAGACGGCGGAAAAAGCCGAGATGACAAGACGCATTGACGAGAAGTTTTAGACACGGATTGGTGCGATAAAACCAAAGAAAGCCGCGGCAGCGCTGCGGCTTTTTGACGCAAAACCCTCGGGTATTACGACGATGTAAATTATTACAAAAGTGTTACGTCGAAATTGACAACCCGTGTGGCTTCGTGTATGATGGGATGACCATAAGTTCGATACGGAAATAGGAGACGGGCATGGCGAAAGATAAAGGTGTTCGCGCAAAAAAAGAAAGCAAACGCCCCGGCAAAAACCAAAAAAAGAGAAAATTAGTTCGTTTGGATAAAACAGAGCAGACAGCGGGTATATCGGCGGACGAGATCGTGGAAAGCGGCGTTTCGGTAACCGATGCCGAGGATATTGACGCACCGAAAAAGCGCGCCGCGCGCAAACGCTCTGGCAATAAGAATAAAAATGATTTTATGCGGGACGCGGTGCCCGATGACATACCTGATGCGGACGAAGTCGAAGACGTATATGAACTCGACAGCAGCCCGGCAAGGACGGCGCCCAAAAAGGACAGGGCGGAAAAGAAGGCGGAAAAACGCGCGCTGAAGGCAAAGGCCAAGGCCGCGAAGACGCGCGATAAGAGAAAGAGCGCCGTACAGACAGGCGCGGAACAAACGCCCGGCAGAAGGGCGCACAGCCTGCCGAGGGCAGGCAAAAAGCGCAAGCCGCTGTTTGCCGGTATCAGCTTGGTCGGCTTGATCAACCGCTTGGCGTTTTGGCGCAAACCCAAACCGCGCAAAAATGTGGACAAAGCGATGAACTTTGCGGACAGCGGCAAACGTATGGGCAAACAGGGCAGGCGCAAACGCCGGATTCTGATTTTCGTTGGCGCGGGTGTGCTGGCCAT
>Ga0180430_10004272_pt1 | contig 12090 bp, 6 predicted proteins | sample SS_ome_9_FD_132999 | JGI IMG/M metagenome (GOLD analysis project Ga0180430, IMG submission 132999) | Hypersaline lake sediment archaeal communities from the Salton Sea, California, USA - SS_1_S_2 metaG | ecosystem: Environmental > Aquatic > Non-marine Saline and Alkaline > Hypersaline > Sediment... | reverse complement strand
TGGAATAGGCCCAGTCGCTGATTAACTCCCAGATTTGCCGATGCCGTTCTTCGCTGGCTTGCAGGGCTTCTTCGGCTTGTTTGCGGTCGGTGATATCCTGAATAGTGCCGAACATCTGCAGTAAATTGCCGGCCTCGTCAAAATCAAGTTCTCCCAGGCCATGTACCCACCGTATCTGGCGGCTTTGCTGGTTGATGATTTTATATTCCTGGTTGAATGGCTTGTGCCGGGTCAGTACGTCGTTGCGCAGGTACTGCTGCATCATGTCCCGGTCATCGGGGTGAACAATTTGCAGCCAGCCCTCGACATCTCTGGCATAATATTCGTCAATGCCAAAAATCTCATCGAGAATTTCAGAGCTGGTCCATTCTTGTTGCGGAACATCAAAATCGTAGTAGCCCAGGCGAGTGATTTGTTGGGCTTTTTTCGAACGGCGTTCGTTGTCTTTGAGCTTTTGTTCAGCCTGGCGTAATGGGGTTAAATCTACGTGGGTACCCACCAGGCGGACCGGCTGGCCTGTTTCCGGGTCAACCTTTTTAAAGGCGCGGGCCAAAATGGTTACCCAGTGGCCCTGTTTGTGCCGCATTCTGAACTCGGTTTCAAAACGCTCTGTTTCATCGGCCATATAGGCATGAAATTTTTGCCAGGCAAGGGTACTGTCGTCGGGGTGGATCAACCGCTGCCAGGTGTCGAGGTGATTTTCAAGTTCGTGGTCTTTGTAGCCCAGCATGCTTTTCCAGCGGGGCGAGTAGTAAACTTCATCGGTGCGTAAATCCCAATCCCACAGGCCATCGTTGGCCCCTTTTAAGGCCAGGTCAAACCGTTCTTCGTTTCGGGCCAGCGCCGTTTCGGCCAGTTCCCGGGCGACGCTGTCTTGCCGGGCTTGTTCGGCTTTTTTCCGTTCGGTAATATCCCGGGCTACGCCATAAAGATATTTTTCTTCACCCTGAAAAAAGATGATGCCCTTCACTTCGACCGGTATTTCGATTCCGGTTTTATGGCGGTGCATTGTTTCAAACAGTAACGGTTGTTCAGGTGGGTGATTTTCCCAGAACTCCTGAAATTTTTCCGGAGGAAAATTAACATCAATGTCGCCGATATTGCAGGTCAGTAACTCGGAGCGTGAGTAGCCCAGCATGGTGCAGGCCGCGTCGTTCACATCGAGCACATCGCCGGCCTCGTTCATCAAATAGATAGCGTCAATGCTGTTGGACATCAGGCTTTGGTGCAATATTTCTTTATCTTGGGCTGCCTGTTCTGCTTGCCGCTGCTCGGTCACATCTTCTCCGGCACACAATACGCCGATGATGGTCTCATCCTCATCTCTGAGCAGGGTGTTGTGCCATAAAATCAGCCGTTCTTCCCGGTTTTTGGTAACGACCGGATTTTCGTAGGTTATGACGTCTTCATCGGCGTGCTGCATCAATTTGTCGAAGACGGCCCGCACCTCTTTTTTGATGCCATCCGGCAGGCAAACCTGAAACCAATCCTGACCAATCAGTTCGCTGCGGTTGTATCCCAGTATTTTGCAGCCGTTGTCATTAATCAGGGTGATGTTTCCCCGGCTGTCCAGAGAGAGGATGATTTCGGCGGCTACATTCAGATAGCGTTCGGCAGTTTCCCTGCTTTTTCGCAGGGATTCCCGCATTTGGTACTCTTCAGTTATATCCCGAAAAACAAGCACCGCCCCGGTGATATTGCCTTTGGTATCGCGTATGGGCGAGGCAGTGTCGGCAATTTGTCGTTCGGTGCCGTCGCGGGTTATCAGCGCGGTATGATTAGACAGTTCGCTCACTTTGCCACTGGACAGGACTTTTTTGGCCGGATTTTCGCAGATTTGTTGGGTGCGGGCGTTGATAATATGGAATATTTCGGTCAGCGGTTTGCCTTGGGCTTCATCCAGGGGCCAGCCGGTCAGCGTTTCGGCTACGGAGTTCATCAGCGTTATCCGGCATTGCTCATCTGTGGCAATCATCGCATCGCCAATAGAATTGAGCGTGGCGCTCAGATAGGCTTCATTTTCCTGGGTTTTGGTGTGGGCCTGAAAAAGTTCAAAGGCTGTCTCTATGGAGGCCTGTAATACAAAGTTGCCGGAGTTTTTGATTACATAACCATAGCGGGTAATTTCTTTGACCCTGTCAACAAATGTTTTTTCTGAGTGGGAGGTGAGGAATACAATGGGGATGTTTCGCTTGACCAGGATTTGCCGGGCGGCTTCGGTACCATCAATGCCGTGGCCCAGGTCAATGTCCATGAGGATGAGGTCAATGTGGTGATTTTGGGTGGCAATTTGTACTGCATCTTCGCCGGAGTTAGCTGTGATAACTTCATAGCCAAAATCCTGAATGGTTTGGGCTTGCGCCATGCCAATAATGAATTCATCTTCTACCAACAGGATAGTTTTCCGGGACTGGTTGGGCATATATCTTTCTCCGGTAAGCATAATTGAAGTGACCGGTCGCCTCTCTGCGCCGGTCAGATTTCCGCCTGAATCGAAGTCATTCAACGCCCCCATTATAACATAAATTGGCTGAGATGTAACTCCTTACCCAGAATATTGGGCGTTGAATTTTTTGAGGCCGGCTCGATAGTTACCCACCGCGGTGCATAAAATATGGACTCCAGAATTTATTTTGGGCGGTTAGCCAGAAATTTCGCTGCGCACCTCCTGATTGTTTTGTCTTTGACCGGGAAAAAGCGATGTGGTACGATGAGAGGCATTCGGCGGGGCTGATTGCGGCAGGCGGTCAGTCAGGAATTCTGCGAAACCAGGTAAACCAGATAGCCGCCAACACGCTGACCACCGAAATTAATTTCCACACGTTCACCCAGAACATCGGCTTACGCAAAGGCCAATGTTTGAATAGAGACGCCATTTTGCTGGCATCGTCTTGCTCCTCCGACTCCTGCTCCTGGACAAGACCAGCCAGTTCCAGATATTCCAGCATGGATTGCAGCCCGATTTCCACAGCGACCAGATTCAACAAAAAGACGGCAAAAAGCAGATTAGGTTGCCAGGCCACCCCAATGAACAAAATTCCCACACTCAGGCCAAGTAACATCGTAAAGCACGAGCGCCAGTAGCTGAAAGAGATGGTGACAACAATAAAGAGCACCCCTAACGCCCCAACGGTATATGGCGCCAGATAGGGCAGGCTGCTTAACAGTACCAGCCCGGCACTGAACAGAGCCGGGCCTACATACCCGGCCGGCAAAACTACGACAGGATTCCATTCCAGGTCGAGGGGATTTGTCACACCAGCTTGGCCGTCCGTAGGGTTGCGATGAACTCGAAACCCTTTCACACTGCCCCCGGTTAAGACTATAGCCACCGCATGTCCGGCCTCGTGCAGAAAGGTGTATAATCTACGAAAAGGAACGGAAAGCCCCGGTACCTTGTGAATGATCACTTCTGCAAGCAATACACCACCAAGTACCAGCAGCATGTCGGATCGAGTGTGTGCTTCAAAATTGATGCCCCACATAGATTTGCTGCCTGTTGAGAATAGGTCTCTTCGTTGGCTGGTAAAGAAATACGGAAACGTTATTCAACCATTTGGGTGTCGTCTAACATAAATAATTAAATCACACTTGATCCTTTGTTGTCAAGGGAAATCGCCTTAATTTTTTGGACATTGTTACAGCCAAACATTAAAACAGGATGGTTGGAGTAAATGACCGTTAGCCGTAATCAGGCCGCCATTGCCCAGGCCGAGTGCAAAGCAGGCTGGCGTATTTATGGGACCAATGCCCCAGCCGAGCAGTTATCGCTGACCGAAGCGGTCCTGGCCTATCGAGACCAGTATATAGAGGAGAACATTTTCCGTCGGTTGCAAGACAAATTCCTCTCCATCACTCCGGTTTACGTTCAACGAGACGACCATGCCCGCGGCCTATTTCATCTATTGACCTGCGGTGCCCGCCTGTTGGCCCTGGGTGATTATCAAGCCAAACAAGCCTTGGCCCAAGAAGGACCGGACGCTGAACTAACCGGTATCTATGCCGGCAACCCCAACCGGGGTACGGCTCGACCGATCACCGAGCGGATGCTGCAAGCCTTTGAACAGATCAACCTGCTCTTGCTCCCCTCAGAAATAGCGGAGGCCGGCCAAACCACTTGCTTTGTCACCCCCTTATCACCGGTGCAGGAACGCATTTTGTCGCTACTTGGCTTGCCAACATCTTTGTACACATCCCTGCAAGTCGGCTAACCCGGGGCGGCGTGCGTCTATAGCCTGTATGCGGTTGTTAATGTACCAAAAATAACGCGATTTGAGGGCAAAAAACTGGCTTTCGTCACTCTATCGCTTCAACTTTGTTGCTGATTGTCCATAACAACTTCAATCTAACTTTTACCGTGAAAAATCAACGAACGTTGAGCATTTATGTGTAAAATAGAAGATTCTACTGCACCTCTCCCCGGCCCGTTGCAAGCCATTGAAGCTTTTGTGTTGTGTCCGGCGAATTTTAGACAACCGTGGTAGAGATAATCCATCTGGACGTCATTGCGAGCGAAGCGACACTTGCGCCTGCGCGCAGTGCAGGTGAGCAATCTCTGGTTTGGTAAGGGGGAGATTGCTTCAGCCCTGCGGACTTCGCAATGACATAAATGGGCAGGTTATTTAAATCTTGATCCTTAGCGTGTTTTATCATACCCCCCACGAAATTAGCTTTTTTGAGCGCTTTGGCTATAATAGCCAATCTCGCTTGGTATATGAATTGGATGAACAAGCGGAAAAAATAACAACCATACGAAAGGAAATTGACATGAATCGCTATCAAGAATTAGAGGCCTTACTGGAATCGCTGAAAGAGGATTTTCAGAAATTCTATGAGGGCAGTAACAAAGCAGCCGGTACCCGGGTGCGCAAGGGGATGCTCGAATTGAGAGAAAAGGCTCAGGAAATTCGCAAGGAAGTGCAGGAAATCAAAAACCAATAAGGTGCTTCTGATTAAGTACCCCATAGCCGCCCGATGCCGGGCGGCTTTTTTGTTACCGGCTAAATTATCTTGACAACTTTGGGGGGAAAGATGTTGCCGGGTGTTGCCGTAATGTGAGGGCGCCGAGCCAAATCAAATTTCGGCTGGGCTGCCGGTGGCATTATGTCCCTGCCCCAGTGCCTCCCGAACTTTGGCCGCCAGGTACTGGACAGTGAAAGGCTTCTGAATAAAACAGACGCCGGGGTCCAGTACCCCGTGGTGGGCAATGACATCGGCAGTATAACCGGACATAAACAGGCGTTTCAGGTTTGGATAGTTGGCCAGCAAGTTCCGGGCCAGGTCCCGGCCGTTCATCTCCGGCATGACCACATCGGTCATCAATAGTTCAATTCGGCTGGAGTGTGCCTCGCTCAGACGCAGCGCCTCGCCCGGGGTTGAAGCAGACAACACCACGTAGCCCAATTGCTCAAGCATTTTGGCTATCATTTGCAGGATGTCCGGTTCATCTTCTACCAGCAAAATGGTTTCCTGACTGGCCGCGGCCAGCTTTGTTGAATTAGGTTTCTGCTGTAGCCGTTCTTCTTCAGCCACGTATCGGGGCAGATATATCCGAAACGTGGTTCCCCGCCCCGGTTCGCTGGAGACGTTGATCAGGCCCTTGTTCTGCTTGACAATGCCATAGACCGTCGCCAGCCCCAGACCGGTGCCTTGCCCCACTTCTTTAGTGGTAAAGAATGGTTCGAAAATGTTGGCCACAGTCTCGCGGTCCATACCGGAGCCGTCATCACTCACCACCAACATAACATACTCCCCCGGTTCAATATCTGCATGCCCGGCGCAGTCAGCTTTGTTGAAGGTGGCTCCCCCTGTTTCAATGGTAATCCGACCCACGTCGGCAATGGCATCTCGAGCATTGACGCACAAGTTCGCCAGAATTTGATCCAGTTGGGACGGATCCATCTTGACTCGTCCTGATTTTTGCCCCGGTCGCCAGACCAGGTCAATCTGTTCCCCAATCAGCCGGCGCAGCATCTTGAGTATTTCTTCCACACCTTTGTTCAGTTCGATGACCTGGGGCGATACGGTTTGTTTGCGGGCAAAGGCCAGCAGTTGGCGGGTAATGTCGGCCGAGCGTTGGGCGGCTGTCTGAATTTTCTGCAGATCATCAAAAAGCAGATCAGTTGGTTCTAGCCGGTTCAGCGTCAGTTCTGCATGGCCCAGAATGACCGTCAGCATATTGTTGAAGTCGTGTGCCACCCCGCCGGCCAGCCGCCCCACCGCTTCTATTTTCTGGGCCTGGTTCAACTGGGCCTGGAGTTCCACCCGCTCTGCCTCGGTTTGTTTCTGCTCGGTGATGTCCCTGAACTCAACTGTTCTGACCTGTTTCCCTTTGTAGGGGACATTGCGCGCTTCTAACCGAATAGGGTATTCCTCTCCGTTTTTCCGCACCCCTACGGCCTCATACGGCTTTTCGTACCCAGCCAAAATATTTTTCATCACCATATCTCTTGATTGTTCGGCAATTAGCAACAACCCGTCCATCCCGATTAATTCAGACTGGGGGTAGCCGGTCATGTCCGACAGGCCTTGATTACATTCCAAAATTATACCTTTGTCGTGAATGGCAATTCCGCCAAATGAGGCGTTGTGCAGTGCCTTGAATCTCTCTTCACTCTCCCGCAGCGCTTCCTCCGCCCGCTTCCGCTCGTCAATGTTCTGAAACGTGCCGTACAGCCGGATGCACTGCCCCGCCCGGAATTCGGGTTGGCCCATCGCCCTGATCCAACGCTCATTTCCCTTGGCGGTTACGATCTGCAACTCAACATCAAAAGGTTGCCCCTGCTCTATGGTCGCGGTCACCGCCTCGGTGATTTTGTCTCGACTTTCACCTTCCTTGTAGAAATTAATACCGCGTTCCATATTGGGTACATAATCAGCGGGTACCTCGTGGATTTCTTTGGTGATGGCCGTCCAATGATCCTCGTTGGTCAGCAGGTTTTTCTCCCAGCCACCCACCTGGGCCATACGCCCGGTCCGTTCCAACAGATCGTTACTGTCTGCCAACGCTTGCATTGCCTCGAGCCGGGCCAGGGTCGAAAAGCATTGGTAGACTACGGTTTCGATGAGATGGGCTGGCAGTTCCATTTCCGCTCGCCGGGTGATAATATGCACGTTGCCATAGATCGTGTCCCGGTCGGCAATGCCAATCGTATACACATCTTGGAATCCAAGGAGTTTTTCAACCGTTTTACCCACTATTTCCGGAATTTCGTTGGCGGCCAGTTTGCTAAAGCTACCGGGGAATTTTTTCAGGCGGGATTGGAAGAAGTAGTTGTGCCACGCCTCGACGAGGGGGGACACCTTCCCAATCACCTTGAACCCGGCCAGCTTTTCGACCTGCGTCCATAGGGTGCCCCTCAGCCCAATCACCCGGCGCGTGACCAGCGCACGCTGATCCGGGGTGGCTTGATTGATGATAATAATTTCATCGGTGGCAATCTGTTCGAGAAGATGCTCCAAGCTGTCAAACACTTCTTTGGCCTGCCGGCAGTTGAGCAGGGCTATGCCCATCTCGGCTAAATGACGACTTTCTTCCATTCGTCTTTCAATCGTCATTTCTGCCTGCTTGCGGTCTGTGATGTCAATGATGATGCCCCTCAGCCTGGCCGGTCTGCCTGCCCGCTGGTATCCGGCTGAGTTGATAATCACCGGAAATTCGGTGCCATCCTTTCTGACGGCTGTATACTCGGACCCGATGTCGGCGCGTTGGCCGGCCATAACCTGGCGCATTCTGTCTGCCGCCCGTTCCCGATCCTGCGGGGCAATCATCTGTAGCGCATTCAATCCCGCGGTAAAATCCTCCATAGTGTAGCCAAAGGTTTCAAAGCCATGCTGGTTTACAAAGGTCAGGTTTCCCCATCTGTCCGTTTCGAATACCACTTGCGGCAGTATATCCACCAGTTCCCGGAGTCTGGTCTCGTTCTCACCCCACCGAGATTCTCGTTTCTTGTCTGCGGTGATGTCAACCAGGAGAGTCACCAGAAAACCTGGCTGGTCAGAATAGATGTGGACCTGATACCACTGTCCCAGCAAGTGCTGCTCAACGGTTTCGTTGGCTCCGGTCAGGCCGACTTTGTCGTAAATTTTGCGCCAGTCATTTCCATTTTGGCCCAGACCGGGCAGTATCTCGGTGAGGCTCCGACCGATAATCTTGGTCGCTTTTGCTCCAGCCAGCCGTTCAAAGGCCGGATTGACAGCCACACAGCGGCAATCGAGCGGGCAATCGTCCTCATCAAAGATAATCTGGTACCGGGCAATGCCCAGAGGCGCGGCTTGCATCATACGGTTTGTTTTTTCCATAGGTCACACCCTGTTTGGCTTGGTACCCTCACCAACGTTTCCTCGAAATATGGTTGTTCAACGGTTATACCAGTTTCCATTATAACACTGATGTAACCGTTTTAGCCATTCTTTGAAAAATCAACCTGAAATTCTGCTGAAATGAGGGGCTATTTACTGTATTGTTGGGGAAGTGCGCGGGCATGAACCGCTATCCTGAAAGGGGGGCAAACGCCAATCCGGGAATTTCTCGTGGCAGAGCGGATACCGTGCAGCCATCAATCATCTGTAATTCCGGGGGATGGATGGGCATCCATTTGGTGAAGAGTGGGGTTGAATAATTGGGTGGTCGTCACCAGCAGATAACCAACACCGATAATCAACAAGGCAGTGGTCACACTGAAGTATTCAACCAGGTAGCCGGCCAAAACCATGCCCAGGGGGGCCGCGATTAATGCGATGGCCGTAATCATACCAAAAACCCGGCCTCGCATATCGGACGGAATCCGTTCCTGAGCTACGGTCATTATTAGTGGATTCAGCGGCCCGGCCATCACTCCGCCGAAAAATGCCGTACCCAATACAACCGCAAAGGGTGGGGTAAGGGCTAATACCCAAAAAGTAAGCCCCAACAGGAAAAAAGCAGTGATAAAGGTCAGGCGGCGGGGCAGGCGACCGCCAATTGTTCCAAACAGAATGGTGCCAAGCACCGCCCCACCGCCAAAGGTGGAAATCATAAAGCCCAGGCGGGTAGCATCCCCAAAAATTTGTTTGACATAAACCGGCAGAATGACGGCGAAAATTGGAGAATCTAAGAAATTGGTGATGGCTATAGTGACAGCCAGGGTCAGGATTAGGCGGTTATGGCGGATAAACCGCAGCCCGGCCTTGAGTTGGCTAAAATAAGATTCGGTTGACGGCTCGACCGGTTTGGCCGGCATAATCAGGGCAAATAATCCGGCAGACACGGCAAACGTCAGGGCATCCAGCCAGAGGACGTTGCTGCTGCCCACCCAGACAATCAGGCCGCCGGCCAGGGCCGGCCCCACCAGCGTGGCGCCCCGGTAGATGGATTGGTGAACTGCATTGGCCTGTTCTAAGGTTACGTTGCTGTTCCGGGCGATGTCGGGCAGCAGGGAGATGCGGGCGGTGTTCCCCGGCCCATCAAACAGGGCGCTGAGAAAGACCAGCGCCAATAATTGCCAAAATTCCAGGCCGATGGTCAGATACAGCAACGGAATCAAGGCTACGGTCACTCCACTGGCAAGATCGGAGAACACGCTCATCTGTTTGTAGCCGGTGCGGTCTACCACGGTTCCGCCAAAAAAGGCGGCCAGTACTGCCGGCAGCGCTGTAAAAAAGCCGACGATCCCCATTTTGGCCGCGCTGCCGGTGGTTTCCAGTACAAACCAGGGCACAGCAATCATGGTCAGGTTGTTCCCGATGAGGGAGATGGCATTGGCGGTATAAAAGGTGTAAAGCGGCAGACGATTCATTGGCTGACCACGAAAAAAGCGCCGAACCAAATCTGGATTCGACGCTTTTGGCTAAAAATCAGGATTAAACACCCAGGGCATCCCGGATTCTATCGAAAAAACTTTTCTCTTTTTGGGGCACGACTTCCCGGTCCAGCGTTTTACCCAGTTCCAGCAGCAGGTCGCGCTGGTAATTGGTTAATTCTGTCGGGGTACGGACCTGGACAGTTATCACCTGGTCGCCCCGGCCGGCATTGCTCCCGTCTCGTCGTAACCGGGGCGCGCCTTTGCCTCGCAGCCGAATTGTATCGCCGGTTTGGGTACCGGCGGGGATCGTCATCATTTCGTTGCCGTCCAGGGTCGGTACTTCAACTTCATCCCCCAGAGATGCCTGGGTGATGTTGATTGCCAGTTCCACATGGATGGTGTCATCCTGACGCCGGAAATAGGCATGGGGTTTAACCCGGATGACCACATACAAATTACCCGGTGGTCCGCCGTGCGTTCCGCTTTCTCCTTCGCCGGTCAACCGAATTTGGGTGCCGTTATCAACGCCGGGCGGCACTTTAACCGACAGCCGCCGATTTTTTACAACCTGGCCCCGACCATTACATTCTTTGCAGGGATTGGTCACAATTTCACCCCGGCCCTGGCAGCGGGAGCAGGTGCCAATGTTGATGAAAAAGCCGGTCTGCCGCCGAATTTCGCCGGTGCCGTTACATTCCGGGCATCGAATTGGGCTGGTCCCCGGTTCTACCCGGTCGCCGTTGCAGGTAGGGCAGGTTTCCTGGCGGGGAATTTCGATTTCCTGTTCGAGGCCAAAGATGGCATCTTCAAAATTAAGCGACATCTCGTAACGCAGGTCGGCGCCGCGGCGAGGGCTGCGGGCATGCCGCCGGGTTCTGCCGCCAAAACCGCCAAAACTGCCAAAAACCTCTTCGAAAATTTCAAACGGGTCCCGGAATCCACCACCAAATCCAAAATCTCCAAACCCCGCGCCGGCACCTGCTCCGGCGCCACTAAGACCGGCATGGCCAAAGCGGTCGTACATGCCCCGCTTTTGTTCGTCGGCCAGTACTTCGTAGGCTTCGTTTACTTCTTTGAATTTGGCCTCGGTGTCTGTTTCCTGGCTTACGTCCGGGTGGTATTTTCGGGCCAGCCGGCGGTAGGCTTTTTTGATTTCGTCTTTTGAGGCCTGTTTGTTAACGCCCAGAACCTCATAGTAATCACGTTTATTACTCATAGGATTATGATCCGATGTGTAAGCTATCTATTAATTGGCTTCGCTGAATTCACCCTCAACCACATCTTCGTCATCATCGGCGTCTTTGGTACTGCCGCCTGCGTCGCCGTCGGGGGGCGGTGGGGCGCCGGCTCCGTCTGGTTGGCCGTACATTTGGGACCCAATTTGTTGAATCGCCTGGCTGAGGTCGTCGGTGGCTTTTTGGATGGCGTCGGTGTCGTCTGTTTCCAGCGCTTTTTTGACCGCGTCAATTTTGCCTTCAATTTCGCTTTTTAGCTCGTCAGAAATTTGTTCGCCCTGTTCCTTCAGGGTTTTTTCAACAGCAAAGATCATGTTTTCGGCTTGATTGCGAACTTCGACTTGTGTTTTTCGTTTGGCATCTTCTTCGCTGTGTTTTTCGGCTTCATGCACCATGCGGTCAATTTCGTCATCGCTGAGGCCGCTGGAGGGCATAATTTTCATGCTCTGTTCTTTGCCGGTTGCCTTATCCTGGGCGGTTACGTGCAAGATGCCGTTGGCGTCAATATCAAAGGTTACTTCAATTTGAGGGACACCACGCGGGGCCGGGGGCAGGCCGTCCAGAATGAATTTGCCCAGGCTTTTGTTGTCGGGGGCCATTGAGCGTTCGCCCTGAACTACATGGATTTCAACCTGGGTTTGGTTATCGGCGGCGGTGGAGAAAACCTGGCTCTTTTTGGTGGGGATGGTGGTATTCCGTTCAATCAGGGGGGTAGCCACCCGGCCCAGGGTTTCGATGCTGAGGGTCAGCGGCGTGACATCCAGTAACAGCACGTCTTTAACTTCGCCGCCCAGCACGCCGGCCTGGATGGCAGCGCCAATGGCGACCACTTCATCCGGGTTTACCCCTTTGTGCGGGTCCTTGCCAAAGAATTTTCGCACGGCCTCTTGTACAGCCGGCATCCGGGTCTGCCCGCCGACCAGTACCACTTCGTTAATATCGGAGGTGTCCAGGCCGGCATCTTTTAAGGCCGCCCGGCATGGCTCCAGCGACCGGCTGACCAGGTTGTCAACCAGTTGCTCCAGTTTGGAACGACTGAGGGTCATATTCAAATGTTTGGGACCGGACGCGTC
>Ga0180430_10004271_pt1 | contig 12091 bp, 10 predicted proteins | sample SS_ome_9_FD_132999 | JGI IMG/M metagenome (GOLD analysis project Ga0180430, IMG submission 132999) | Hypersaline lake sediment archaeal communities from the Salton Sea, California, USA - SS_1_S_2 metaG | ecosystem: Environmental > Aquatic > Non-marine Saline and Alkaline > Hypersaline >... | reverse complement strand
TCGAGGCAGGCCTCGGCCACGCCGGGGCTGTAGGCGCGGCTCAGGTCGCGGCCGTTCGCCAGCGGCTTGGTCGCCCGCACCTCAAGCTTCCCGGGCTTGGGAAACTCGTGGTAATCCAGCGCCTCCTGCCGCGCCGCGTCCTGCCTTGCGTCGTCCATTCGCCCCTCCCGAAGGATAGTTCAATGCTGAACTATCTCTTTTGCCGCCTGAATAGCGGCCTTGTGCGACCGCGCGCAAGCGCAACTTGCAACCGCCACGCGCCGCGCGCAGCATGCCATCATCGAGGGGAGAGGGCCATGACCGAGACGCGCGCCGAAATCCGCCTGCCCACGCAGGAGCTTCGCGACGACCTGCCGTTCTACCAGAACGTCCTGGGGATGCGGCTGGACATGATCTATCCCGCCGACGATCCGGCGGTGGCGGTGCTGTCGGGCCACGGGCTGCGGATCCGGATCGAGAAGGGCGCGGCGGAACCGCCCGGCACGATCCGTATCCTGACCGAGGATCCCGGGACGGTCGCCAATGGCGCGCGGCTGCTGACCGCGCCGAACGGCACGCGGGTGGAGATCGACGAGCTGAATCCGCCGCTGGTCCTGCCCGAGACCGAACATGCCTTCGTCGTCCGCCGGCTGGCCGACCAGGCGCCCTGGGTCGTCGGCCGCGCCGGGATGCAGTATCGCGACCTCGTGCCCTCGCGCCTTGGCGGTGCGATGATCGCCAGCCACATCCGCATCCCCGACGGCGGGCCGGTGCCCGACATGGTGCATTTCCACAAGGTCGGGTTCCAGCTGATCTTCTGCGTCAAGGGCTGGGTCGACGTGCTGTACGAGGACCAGGGCGATGTCCGGCGGCTGCATCCCGGCGACTGTTTCATCCAGCCGCCGGAGATCCGCCACCGCGTCGTCGAGGCCTCGGACGGGATCGAGGTGATCGAGATCGGCGTGCCGGCCGAGCATGTCACCGAGATCGACCACGAGATGGCGCTGCCCACCCCGCACCTGCGCCCGGAGCGCGAATGGCAGGGCCAGCGCTTCGTCCACAATGTCGGCGCGACCGGGGAATGGCACCCGTTCCGGCTGGCGGGATACGCGGCGCGCGACACCACGATCGCGGAAAACACGAAAGACGTGGCCGGCGTGATGGTTGTTCGAAAAGGTAAAGGAACACCGGAATGGGCGCGGCACGACGCCGATATCCTGTTCGGTTTCGTCATGAGCGGCGAGATGCTGCTGGAAGGCGAGGGCAAGCGGCCCTACCGGCTCACGGCCGGGGACGCCTTCGTCATCCCGCCCGGCATGGCGACCCGCTGGGCCGCGCCGTCGCCGGATTTCGAATTGCTGGAGGTCACCCTGCCCGGCCGGTTCCGCACCGTCGCGGCCCCGCCCCCCGCCTGAGCGCCGGGCCAGCCCCTTGCATCGCGGGCGCGGGCGGCGCAGCATGTGCCCGATCATCAGCCCGCAACGCCGGGGAGGAGCGAGGATGGACCTTCTGCCAGCAGCCACCGACGTGCGCGAGAACGCCTATGCGCCCTACTCCCGCTTCAAGGTCGGCGCGGCGGTGCGCGGCCTGTCGGGCGCGGTCTACCGGGGCTGCAACGTCGAGAACGCCGCCTATCCCGAGGGCACCTGCGCCGAGGCCGGCGCGATCGCCGCGATGGTGGCCGCCGGCGAGACGGAACTGACCGAGGTCGCGGTGATCGCGGATTGCCCCGAGCCGGTCTCGCCCTGCGGCGGCTGCCGCCAGAAGCTTGCGGAATTCGGCCGCCCCGACGTGCGGGTCACGCTGGCAACGGTGGAAGGCAGGATCGCCGAGACCACGATCGGCGAGTTGCTGCCCGGCCATTTCGGCCGCCGGCACCTGGACGGGGAGTGATGGACGCCCGCACCGTCATCGCGGGCGTCCGGGACGGCAAGGGCCTCGACGAAGACGCCGCGCGCTGGTTCGCCGAGGGGCTGGCCGACGGCAGCGTGGGCGATGCCCAGGCCGGCGCCTTCGCGATGGCGGTGCTGCTGAACGGGATCGGCGCCGCGGGCCGGGTGGCGCTGACCCGCGCGATGCGCGACTCCGGCCGGGTGCTGACATGGGATCTGCCCGGCCCGGTCGTCGACAAGCATTCCACCGGCGGGATCGGCGATTGCGTGTCGCTGCCGCTGGCCCCGGCGCTGGCCGCCTGCGGCGCCTTCGTGCCGATGATCTCGGGCCGCGGGCTCGGCCATACCGGCGGCACGCTCGACAAGATGGAGGCGATCCCCGGCTACCGGCCTGATCGCCCGTCGGCCGAACTGCAATCCGTCGTCGCCGATGTGGGCTGCGCCATCGTCGGCGCGACCGACGATATCGCCCCGGCCGACCGCAGGCTTTACGGCATCCGCGACATTTCCGGCACCGTCGAAAGCGTCGACCTCATCACCGCCTCGATCCTGTCGAAGAAGCTGGCGGCGGGGCTGGATGCACTGGTGCTCGACGTGAAATGCGGCTCCGGCGCCTTCATGAAGACCGCCGAGGACGCGCGCGCCCTGGCGCAGGCGCTGGTCGATACCGCGAACGGCGCGGGCTGCGCCACCGCGGCGCTGATCACCGACATGGGCCAGCCGCTGGCCCCGGCCGCGGGCAACGCGCTGGAGGTGATCACCTCGATGGAGGTGCTGACCGGCGCGCGGCGGCATGACCGGCTGGAGTCGGTGATCCGCGCGCTGGGCGGCGAGGCGCTGGCGCTGGCCGGCCTGGCCGAAAGCGCCGAGGACGGTGGGGCGCGGATCGCCGCGGCGCTGGCCGACGGCCGTGCGGCGGAGGCCTTCGGCCGGATGGTCGCCGCGCTGGGCGGGCCGGCGGATTTCGTCGAGCATTTCCGTGACCGGCTGCCCGCCGCCCCGGTGGTGCGCGAGGTGCTGCCGGCCCGGCCCGGCATCGTCGCCGCGATCGAAACCGAGGCGCTGGGCCATATTGTCGTGCGGCTGGGCGGCGGAAGGCTGTCGGCCGGCGACCGGATCGACCCGGCGGTGGGCCTTTCGGCGCTCGCGCCCCTTGGTGCGGCGGTGGGCGAGGGCCTGCCGCTTGCCCTTGTCCATGCCGCGACACCGGCGGCGGCCGATCGCGCGGTGGCCGAGGTGCGGGCCGCCTACCGGCTGGCCGACGCGCCGCCCAAGGCGCCGGCGCTGGTGCTGGACCGGATCGGCCGATGACACGGGCCTTCGTGATCGTGATGGACAGTGTCGGCTGCGGCGGCGCGCCCGACGCGGCGGAGTTCTTCAACGCCGGCCGGCCCGATACCGGCGCCAACACGCTGGCCCATATCGCCGAGGCCTGCGCGGCGGGCCGGGCCGAAGAGGGCCGCAGCGGGCCGTTGCGGATGCCGGTGCTGGACGGTCTGGGCCTTGGCGCGGCGATCCACCTTGCCTCGGGCGCCGGGGCGCCGGGGCTCGGTGCCGAACCGCGGGGGCTGTGGGCCGCGGCGACGGAGGTTTCGCGGGGCAAGGACACGCCCTCGGGCCACTGGGAACTGGCCGGCGTTCCGGTGCCCTGGGACTGGACGTATTTCCCGCGCGAGGTGCCTGCCTTTCCGCCCGAAATCATGGACGAAGCGGCGCGGCTGGCCGGAACCGACGGCACGCTGGGCAATTGCCACGCCTCGGGCACCGAGATCGTGGACCGGCTGGGGGCGGAACATCTGCGCAGCGGCTGGCCGATCTGCTATACCTCCGCCGACAGCGTGTTCCAGATCGCCGCGCATGAAGAGACCTTCGGCCTCGACCGGCTGCTGACACTGTGCGAGCGGCTGGCGCCGACGCTGCACGCGATGCGGGTGGGCCGGGTGATCGCGCGGCCCTTCGTCGGGCAGCCGGGGGCGTTCCGGCGCACCGCGAACCGGCACGACTATGCCATCGCGCCGCCCGCGCCGACGTTGCTGGACTGGGCGCAGGGCGCGGGACGGCAGGTGCATGCGGTGGGCAAGATCGCCGACATCTTTTCCGGCCGGGGCATCGACAGGGTCTGGAAGGGCCGGGACGACGCTGCACTTTTCGAACATCTCTTGGCGCTGTCTGGCGAAGCCGAGCAGGGTTCCTTGACATTTGCCAACTTCGTCGAGTTCGACAGCCTCTATGGGCACCGCCGCGACGTGTCCGGCTACGCGCGCCACCTGGAATGGTTCGACGCGGCCGCCGGGCGGTTCCTGGAACGGCTGGCGCCGGGCGATCTGGCGATCTTCACCGCCGATCATGGCAACGATCCGACCTGGGCGGGCACCGATCACACCCGCGAACGGGTGCCGGTGCTGGGCTGGGGCGCGGGCACCCGCGCCGCGGGCCTTGTCGGTTTCGCCGATGTCGCGGCCACGGTCGCGGCGCATCTGGGCATTCCCGCCGAAGGACCGGGGGAGAGCTTCCTGTGAGCGCCGAACTGCCCAAGGTCGAACTGCACCTGCACCTGGAAGGCGCCGCGCCGCCGGCGCTGATCCGCGATCTCGCGCGGCAGAAGCATGTCGACCTGTCGGGCATCTTCGACGCGCGCGGCGGCTATGCCTTCCGCGATTTCTGGCAGTTCCTCGGCGTCTACGAGGCCGCCACCTCGGTCCTGACCACGCCGGAGGATTACGCCCGCCTGACCCGCGCCGTGCTGGAACAAAGCGCCGAGAACGGCGTGATCTATTCCGAGGTCTTCCTGTCGCCGGATTTCTGCGGCGGCCGCGACGTTTCCGCCTGGCGCGACTACGTGGCCGCGATCGCCGAGGCCGCGGCGGCGGCGCGGCGCGACTGCGGCATCACCCTGCGCGGCGTGGTCACCGCGATCCGCCATTTCGGTCCCGACAAGGCCCGCGAAACCGCGCTTTGCGCGGCCGAGACGATGGGCGATTTCATCACCGGGTTCGGACTGGCCGGCGACGAAAGCAAAGGCAAACCCGGGGATTTCGCCTGGTCCTTCGACCTGGCGCGCGAGGCCGGGCTGGGACTGACCGCCCATGCCGGGGAATGGGCCGGGCCGGACAGCGTGCGCGCCGCGATCCGCGATCTGCGCGTCAGCCGGATCGGTCACGGCGTGCGCGCGATCGAGGATCTCGCGCTGGTGGACGAGATCGCCGAGGCCGGCATCGTGCTGGAGGTCTGCCCCGGATCGAACGTCGCGCTGGGGCTTTACCCGTCGTTCCGCGCCCATCCGATCGCGGACCTGGACCGGCGCGGCGTGAAGGTCACCGTCTCGACCGACGATCCGCCGTTCTTCCACACCACCATGCGGCGCGAATACGAGGCGCTGGCCGAGGCCTTCGACTGGGACGAGGGGCAATTCCTGCGCCTTGCCCGGACCGCGGCCGAGGCGGCCTTCTGCGACGCGGCCACCCGCGCCGAAATCCTCAAGAAACTGGCCTGACAGGAGCGTTCGATGTTCGACCATCTCACCGTCGTCACCCACCCGCTGGTGCAGCACAAGCTGACGCTGATGCGCGAGAAGGACACCTCGACCGCGAGCTTTCGCCAGCTTCTCAAGGAGATCAGCCAGCTACTGGCCTACGAGGTGACGCGCGAACTGCCGATGACGACGCGGGTGATCGACACGCCGCTGTGCGAGATGGAGGCCCCGACGCTGGCGGGCAAGAAACTGGCGCTGGTGTCGATCCTGCGCGCCGGCAACGGGCTTCTGGACGGGATTCTCGACCTGATCCCCTCGGCGCGGGTGGGCTTCATCGGCCTTTACCGCGACCCCGAAACGCTGAGGCCCGTGCAGTATTACTGCAAGGTGCCCGCCGAACTGGAGGACCGGATGGTGATCGTCGTCGACCCGATGCTGGCGACCGGCAATTCCTCGGCCGCCGCGATCGACCGGCTGAAAGAGGCCGGCGCGACGCATCTGCGCTTCCTGTGCCTGCTGGCCGCGCCCGAGGGCGTGGCGCGGATGAAAGAGGCGCATCCCGACGTGCCGATCGTGACCGCCGCGGTCGACGAACGGCTGAACGATCACGGCTATATCGTGCCGGGGCTGGGTGACGCCGGCGACCGGATGTTCGGCACGAAGTGAGCGCCGCTCAGCGCGCGCAGATCGCCTGCAACAGCACCCAGTCGGCATCCGGCAGGGCCGGCGCGGGCGGCACGCCGTCGCGGAACGGATCGCCGGCGGCAAGGTCCGCCGCCTCCGGCCGGCCCAGCGCGGCAAGCGCCCCGGCATAGGGCGCCACGGCCAGCCCCGCCGCCTCGAAAGCCGCGAGCAGCGCCGCGGGCGCGACCGGCGCGGGGTCGGCCGCAAGCAGCGCCTCGCCATAGCCGGCCAGCGCGCCTTCGGGCAGCCGCCCGGCGGTCAGGAGGCCGAAGGTGGCGCGCAGCCCCACCCAGTCGAGCAGCCGCGCCAGCGGATCCTCGGCCGCGGCGCGCAGCCGCGCGGCCAGAAGATGGCCGGCGAGAACATCGGCGGTTTCATGATCCTCGACCAGCGGCGCGCCCACGGCGACGATCCGGCCCGGCAGGGGCCGCACACCGGCCAGCGCCTGCGGCAGCACGACGATCCGCACCGGCTGGTCGGGAAAGACCCGTGCCGCCAGCGCGTCGAGCGCCCGCACCTCGGCCGGGCCGCCGCAGGGCGGGCCGGTCAGGCGGGCCAGATCGGCCAGCGCCGCCGCGCCGATCTCGGCCCGCGCCGAGGGCGGCAGCACGGCGGCGGTGTGGCGCCTGAGTTCGCCGGGCAGCCAGAACAGGGCCAGCGCCAGCACCAGCGCAAGCGCCCCGCCCAAGAGCGCGCCGCGCAGCCGGCCGGGCCGCGGCCGGCGCGCGTTCAGCCCGGCATGGACCTTCTCGATCGCCGCGACCAGCGACGGATCGTCGAGTTCCAGCAGTTCCACCGCATCGGGGCCGGGCCGGTAGAGCGCGGGCATCCGGCCGGGATTCTGCCGCTCGGCGGCGGCGATCGACCAGTGCGCCACGGTCGTCAGGCCCTGCGCCTCGGTGATCGCCAGCGTGGCGTCGCCGAAACTGACGATCACCTCGCGCCGCTGCGCGGTCGCGTCGGGGCGCCAGAGGCCCGTGGCCTCAAGCCGTTCGTATTCGGGTAGCGCCGTCATGCTGCTCTCTGCGGCGTCTTGGCCTCGTGCCTCGCGCGATCCTAACCCGCAACGGGCTCCGCGTAAACGCGGGCCGAAGCCGCCGGCCGGCGCGGCCCGGTTCAGGCCATCTTGGCGACCGCGCGCAGTTCGAACTTCTGGATCTTGCCGGTCGAGGTCTTGGGCAATTCGCAGAACACCACGGTCTTGGGCGTCTTGAACCCGGCCAGACGCGCGCGGGCGAAGGCGATGAGCTCGGCCTCCGTCACGTCCGCGCCGTCGCGCAACTCGACGAAGGCGCAGGGCACCTCGCCCCATTTGTCGTCGGGCTTGGCGACCACGGCGCAGAGCGAGACCGCCGGGTGATGCATCAGCACCCCCTCGACCTCCACCGACGACACGTTCTCGCCACCCGAGATGATGATGTCCTTGGCGCGGTCGGTGATCTTGATGTAGCCGTCGTCGTGCCGGAACGCGATGTCGCCGGAATGGAACCAGCCGCCGGCGAAGGCCTCGGCCGTCGCTTGCGGGTTGCGGTAATATCCCTTCATCACGCAGTTGCCGCGGATCACGATCTCGCCCAGATGGCCTGCGTCGCGCGCGACCTCCTCGCCGGTCTCGGTGACGACCGTGATCTCCTCCATCATCGGCATCAGGATACCGGTGCGGGCCTTGTGGGCGGCGCGGTCCTCGGGCTCCAGTTCGTCCCATTCGGCACGCCACAGGCATTCGGTGACATGGCCATAGGTTTCCGTCAGCCCGTAGACCTGGGTGACGTTGAAGCCCAGCGGCTCGATCGCCGCCAGCGTCGCGGCGGGCGGCGGCGCGCCGGCGGTGAAGACCTCGACGACATGGTCGAAGTCGCGGCGCTCCTCGGCCTTCGCGTTGATGATCGCGTTCAGCACGATCGGCGCGCCGCCCATGTGGGTCACGCCCTCGTCGCCGATGGCGGCATAGATGTTCGCCGCGGTGATGTCGCGGCAGCACACGACCGTGCCGCCCAGCATCGGCATCATCCAGGTGTGGCACCAGCCGTTGCAGTGAAACAGCGGCACGATGGTCAGGAACACCGGGTGCAGCACCATCCGCCAGGCCACCACCGTGCCCATCGTCATCAGGTAGGCGCCGCGGTGGTGATAGACCACGCCCTTCGGCCGCCCGGTGGTGCCGGAGGTGTAGTTCAGCGCCAGGCTTTCCCATTCGTCCTCGGGCATGATCCAGGCGAAACCGGGATCGGCGGCGGCCAGCAGCGCCTCGTATTCGGCATAATCGCCGGTCGCGGGATGGCCCGCCTGCGGATCGGCGACCTCGACGATCATCGGCGGCGTGCCCTCGGTCATCTTCGCCGAGGCGGCGGCGGCCAGCGGCAGAAGCGCGGTATCGACCAGCACCACCTTCGCGCCGCCATGGCCGAAGATATAGGCCACCGTGTCGACGTCGAGCCTTGTGTTGATCGTGTTCAGCACCGCGCCCGCCGCCGGCACGCCGAAATGCGCCTCGGCCTGCGCGGGCACGTTGGGCAGCAGCGTGGCGACCACGTCGCCGGGCCGCACCCCCATCCCGGCCAGCGCCGAGGCCAGCCGGGTGACCCGCGCGTGATACTCGGCATAGGTCTTGCGATGGCTGCCGTAGACCACCGCGAGCCGGTCGGCGAAGACATCGGCCGCGCGGTTCAGATGCGACAGCGGCGTCAGCGGCACGAAGTTGGCCGCCGATTTCCCAAGCCCCGTCTCGTCAGCCAGCCACCCCATGCCGTTCCTCCCCTTTGCGTCGGCAGATGTCGTTTCCGGACGTGCAGTTTGGCGCGGTGCGGGCTTGTTGGAAAGGGGCAAGGAGGGGATGGTCCATGGCGCAGGACAACCGGACGCTGGCGGCGGCGGCGATGATCCTAGTCTATGCCGTGGTCATCGGCCTTGTCGACAATTACGTGCGGGTGATCGCGGCCGTCTCGGGGCTGTGGCAGTTTCACGCGATGCGCACCGTGATGATCCTGTCGGCGATCGCGCTGGCGGCCGCCGCGCTCGGCCTGCGCTGGCGGCCGGTGCGGCCCGGCGCGGTCGCCGCGCGTTCCGCCCTGCACGGCACCGCGATCCTGATCTATTTCGCCGGGCTCGGCTTCCTGCCGGTGGCGCAGGTCGCGGCCGGGCTGTTCACCGCGCCGATCTTCGTGCTGCTGATCTCGCGGTTCGTCTTCGGCCATCCGCTCGGCCCGGTGCGGATCGCCGCGGTCGTCGCGGGTTTCGCCGGCGTCCTGCTGGTTCTCGGGCCGGCCGGGGCGGCGGGGCTGGGCTGGGCCAGCCTGCTGCCGGTCGTCGCCGGCGCGTTCTACGGGCTGGGCAACATCGCCACCCGGCAATGGTGCGCGGCCGAATCGACGCTGACGCTGACCGCCGGTTTCTTCCTCGCGCTCGGGCTGATCGGGCTGGCCGGGATGGCGGTTCTGTCGGTGTTTCCACTGCCGGTGCCGGAGGGTCCGGCCGGCTTCCTGACGCGCGGGCCGCTGTGGCCGGGCGGCGCGCTGATCCTGTGGACCGCGGTGCAGGCGGTCGGCTCGCTGATCGCCGTGGGCGCGATGGTCCGGGCCTACCAGCTGGCGGAGGCGAGCCGCGTGGCGATCCTCGAATACGTCGTCTTGCCGGTGGCGGCGCTGTGGTCGTGGATCATCTGGGGCGAGGTGCCGGGCCTTGCCGCCATCGCCGGAATCGCGCTGATCGCTGCGGCGGGCACCGCCATCGTCCTGCGCGCGCGCTAGCCGCATTTCGCCGCCCGCACCGGCAACAGTCGCGGCGTCAGGCCGCGGCCGTCGCCCGGGCCGCGACACTGCCGCGGAATTGCCGGATTCGCGGCATCATGCGGCCGCTCTGCCGCCCTCGATTGGTCTTGGATACCAGGGCGCAGCCGCAGCGCGCCCGGACACGTCAGGAGGGCGAGATGGAGCTTCAGGGCAAGACCATGAGTGCGGGGCCGATCCCGCGACGGGCCGAGATCTTCACCGGCGAGGCGGGCTGGATCCCCACGGCCGAACCGGCGCGCGGCGGCCCGGCGCGCGGCATCGTCGCCGGCACCCGCGTGGCGACAGTCGGCGGCTGGCGCACGGTCGAGGATCTGAGGCCGGGCGACCCGGTGATGACGGTCGACAACGGCCCCCAGCAGCTCGTCGACGTGCGCCGCCGGGCGCTGTGGTCGGGGCCCGAGCCCTGCCCGGACAAGCTGTGCCCGCTGGCCGTGCCGCCGACCGCGCTGGGCAACCGCACCGCGCTGCTGCTGCTGCCCGAACAGCTCGTGCTGGTCGAAAGCGACCTGGCGGAGACGAGCTACGGCGCGCCCTACGTGCTGATCCCGGCCGCCGCGCTCGACGGCTGGCGCGGGATCGCGACGATCGAACCGCACCGGCGGGTTGAAACCGTGTCGCTGCACTGCGCGGGCGACGAGATCGTCTATGCCAACGGCGTCGGCCTGATCCACTGCCCGCCGCCCGAAACCGCCGGCGCCGGCCCGGCGCCGACCGGCCGGCCGGAGCGCACGCCCTCGGGCTACACCGTCCTGCCGCTCGACATGGCGCGGATCCTCGTGGCCTGCCTGATCGCGGAGGATGCGCAGGCGGCGGCAAGCGCCTGAGCGCGGTGCCCGGAAGCGCCGCGGCGATACGGGTTGTGGCCGAAACCCCGCCGGCCCGGCCGGCCGCGCGCGTCAGTTCTGCAGGCTGCGCACCCCGATCTCGCCCTCGCTGCGGGCCTGCATCGCGGCGACCGCGGCGATACTGGCGGCGGCGGTGGTGAAATAGGGGATCTTGTCGTAAAGCGCGACGGCGCGGATGTCGCGGCTGTCGGCCACCGCCTGCGCGCCCTCGGTGGTGTTCATCACCAGCGCGATGCCGCCATCCTTGAGCCGGTCGACGATGTCGGGCCGGCCCTCGTAGACCTTGTTGACGACCTCGGCCGCGACCCCGTTCCCGGCCAGGAAGGCCGCGGTGCCGCGGGTCGCGACGATGGTGAAGCCCATCTCGACCAGCCCGCGCGCGGCCCCGGCCATGTCGGCGGTCTTGTCGGCGTCGCGGATCGAGATGAAGACGGTGCCGGCCTCGGGCAGATGGGTGCCGGCGCCGATCTGCGCCTTGAGAAACGCCAGCGCGAAGGTCCGGTCCCAGCCCATCACCTCGCCGGTCGACCGCATCTCGGGGCCGAGGATCGTGTCGACGCCGGGGAAGCGGGCAAACGGCATCACCGCCTCCTTGACCGAAAACCACGGCATGTCGGGATCGGCCAGCGTCAGCGGATCGGCGAAGGGCAGGGGCGTGTCGGGGCCGACGCCATCGGGATAGGCCGGCCGCATCGGGAAGGCCGCCATCGGCTCGCCGGCCATCAGCCGCGCGGCGATCGAGGCGATCGCGCTGTCGGTGGCCTTGGCGACGAAGGGCACGGTGCGCGAGGCCCGCGGATTGACCTCGAGCACGAAGATCTCGCCGCCCTTGACCGCGTATTGCACGTTCATCAGCCCCACGACGTTCAGCGCGCGGGCCAGCGCGGCGGTCTGGCGCTTGATCTCGGAGACGACCCCGGCGGGCAGCGTATGCGGCGGCAGGCAGCAGGCGCTGTCGCCCGAATGCACCCCGGCCTCCTCGATATGTTCCATGATCCCGGCGACATGCACCGTCTCGCCGTCCGACAGAGCATCGACATCGACCTCGATCGCGCCGGAAAGATAGCTGTCAAGCAGCACCGGGTTCCTGCCCGAGACATCGACCGCATGGGTGATGTAGCGCCTGAGCCCGTCCATGTCGCGCACGATCTCCATCGCGCGGCCGCCAAGCACGTAGGAGGGCCGGATCACCAGCGGGAAGCCGACCCGCTCGGCGATCGCGAAGGCCTGTTCGTCGGAGGCGGCGATGCCGTTCACCGGCTGCTTCAGGCCCAGATCGTTCAGCAGCTTCTGGAACCGCTCGCGGTCCTCGGCAAGGTCGATCGCGTCGGGCGTGGTGCCGAGGATCGGGATCCCCTCGTCGTAAAGCGCATTGGCCAGCTTCAGCGGCGTCTGGCCGCCGAACTGCACGATCACGCCGTGCAGCGTGCC
>Ga0180430_10004269_pt1 | contig 12096 bp, 8 predicted proteins | sample SS_ome_9_FD_132999 | JGI IMG/M metagenome (GOLD analysis project Ga0180430, IMG submission 132999) | Hypersaline lake sediment archaeal communities from the Salton Sea, California, USA - SS_1_S_2 metaG | ecosystem: Environmental > Aquatic > Non-marine Saline and Alkaline > Hypersaline > Sediment... | reverse complement strand
TGGTCCTGGTGCTTTTTGCTGCAGCGATCATCTCCATCATCGTCAGCGATTGGAAGGATGCCATCGCAATCGTCGCGATCGTCTTATTGAATACGATCATCGGACTTTTCCAGGAATATCGAGCCGAGAAAGCCATGAATGCGCTGAAACAAATGGCCTCTCCTTTTGTAAAAGTCAGAAGGAGTGGGAAAACGAAAGAGATTGATTCCAAGGATCTTGTACCGGGCGATATCATTTTTCTGGAAGCCGGATCGAAAATCCCGGCCGATTCGAGGTTGATCAATTCCGCCAATATTCGCATTGAAGAGGCTTCCCTTACAGGAGAAAGCGAACCCGTTGATAAAACGATATCGGCTCTTGACAACCCAGATCTGCCTCTTGGCGACCGCACCAACATGCTCTATATGGGCACCACGGTCACTTACGGCCGGGGCGAGGGCGTAGTGGTCAACACAGGTATGAAAACTGAGCTGGGAAAGATTGCGGCGATGATTCAGGGCGTCGATGAGGATCAGACACCGCTTCAGAAGCGCATGGTCAAAATGGGAAAGACCCTGGCCGCCGTCTCATTGGGCGTGGTTGGCCTTGTATTTGTTCTGGGTCTGCTGCGGGGTGAAAACCCTGCCGACATGATCCTGACAGCCGTCGCCCTCGCTGTAGCTGCCGTGCCGGAAGGTTTACCAGCTGTCGTGGCAATTGCTTTGGCCCTGGGCGCTCAGCGCATGCTTAAGAACCAGGCGTTAATACGCAAACTCCCATCCGTGGAAACCCTGGGTTCGGTCACAGTGATTTCATCTGACAAAACCGGAACGTTAACTGCCAATCAGATGAAACTGACCATCCTGGATGTAGCAGGGAACACCCTGCAGATCGACTGTCTGCCAGGAGATTTCGACCCAGAATTGGAATTGGATTATCTCAATCCGGAAACCCGGCTGCTGCTCATGGGCGGGATACTCAATAATGATGCCCAAATCTCTTACATTGAAGACGATAAAAAGAGTATCCGGATCCTGGGAGACCCCACTGAAGGAGCTTTGCTGGCAGCGGCAGACAGCCTGGGTCTGAATAAAGAAGATTATGATCATCAATTTCCCAGAATGGCTGAGGTGCCTTTCACTTCTGAACGCAAACGCATGACCACTGTTCATCAAATCAACGAGCAGAATAAATCAGTTCTTCCCCCGATTCCCCGGGCAAATTTTGATGGCGAACGGTCAGCGATCTCCTTCACTAAAGGCGCTGTGGATGGACTGCTAGAGATATCCTCTGCGGTTTATTCGGATGGTGAAATTCTTGATCTGGATGCCAGCTGGAAATCCCGGATCGAATCCGCTACTGCAAAAATGGCCAAGGACGGCTTGCGGGTCCTGGGTTTGGGCTTCCGCTTGCCAGATGCAGTCCGGGGATCAAACTTTGGTGCCGAAGCTGAACATGGGCTGGTGTTTGTTGGTCTTTATGGCATGATAGATCCCCCCCGGCCCGAAGCCTACCAAGCCATCCAGGTCAGTCAGCAGGCAGGGATCCGAACCATTATGATCACCGGGGATCATCCCCTCACAGCCGAGAGGATTGCCCAAGACCTGGGAATCGTCCAGGATGGACGGGTGGTTACCGGTGTAGAACTCTCCCAGATGACAGATGATGAGCTGGAAGAGATAACGGATGATGTCAATGTCTATGCCCGGGTATCACCAGAACACAAGCTAAGGATCGTCACCGCTCTGCAGAACAGGGGCGAGATCGTAGCCATGACTGGTGATGGCGTTAACGATGCCCCGGCCCTCAGGAAAGCCGATATTGGCGTAGCCATGGGCATTACCGGAACCGATGTCTCCAAAGAAGCATCAGATATGGTACTGCTCGATGATAATTACGCTACCATTGTGGGAGCGGTTCGGGAAGGCAGGACCATTTACCAGAATATCAGGAAATTCATCAAATATACGATGACCAGTAATTTCGGGGAAGTTATCGTGATGCTATTTGCGCCATTCTTCGGCCTACCCCTCCCCCTCACAGCGCTCCAGATCCTTTGGATCAACCTGGTGACGGATGGACTTCCAGGCTTGGCGCTATCCATCGAACCGACGGAAAAAGATACCATGCAGCGCCCCCCTGTCGATCCTAAAAAAGGCATCTTTTCTGACGGTCTCGGGATCTATATCACCTGGGTCGGCCTATTGATGGGAGCTGTCTCGCTAGGTCTCGGCGTTTGGGGCTGGATGACTGGAAATCCATACTGGAACACGATGATCTTTACCACAATCACTCTTTCGCAAATGGGACATGCCCTGGCAACCCGGTCGGAGAACCGCTCCCTATTCGAGTTAGGTCTCTTCTCCAATAAAGCCATGCTGGGAGCTGTAGGTTCTACCCTGATCCTGCAGCTGCTGTTGACATACCTCCCCCCCTTGCAGAAGATCTTCAACACCAGGGCTTTGCCTCCCCTTGAGCTCTCTCTCAGCCTGAGCTTGAGCCTGGTGGTATTCATAGCTGTTGAAGTCGAGAAATGGATAAAAAAAAGAAAATCCACTAGAATTGAAATATAAAAAAACCATTTTATCAGTAGGGACAAATAAATTCTATCTATCAAAAAGAAATATTTTTTTGGAAAAACCCAGGAGAATGAAATGAAAAAATTCTATGACTTTCAATACTTAAGGGGTGACATAATCGGTGGACTGGTTGCTGGAGTGGTGGCGCTACCACTCGCTCTGGCGTTTGGTGTACAGTCCGGGCTTGGCGCAGTCTCCGGGTTGTATGGCGCGATTGCTATCGGTGTCCTGGCTGCGATCTTCGGCGGCACAGCCACCCAGGCTAGCGGACCAACTGGACCAATGACCGTGATTACAGCAGCTTTGGTTGCCTCAGCAATTGAATACACCGGAAGCATGGACAGTGCCCTTGGGATCATTCTATTGACCTTCTTTCTGGGCGGCGTGATACAAATCCTTTTCGGAATATTAAATATCGCCAGGTATATTAAATTCCTGCCCTATCCAGTCATTTCAGGGTTTATGAGCGGCGTTGGGTTGATTATTGTGCTGCTGCAAATCTTTCCGTTTGCAGGGGTGACCGCTCCCAAGAGCACCATAGCTGTTATTACAGAACTACCACGCTTCTTCACTGAACTCAATCTTGCTGCAATTGCGCTTGGTCTTTTTACCGTTCTCGTATATTACTTGTTCCCAAAGATCACCAAAATAGTCCCTAGCGCTTTGGTCGCATTGATCTCAGCGACATTAATCGCTTTCTTCCTGCAGCTAGATGTGGCAGTGATCGGGGACATTCCCTCAGGTCTTCCCACTCTGCAAATCGGAGAATTCCTGAATATTGACTCTGGAGCGTTTTTAATAATTGGAGAGTATGCCCTGGTGCTGGCGGTACTTGGCTCGATAGATTCCCTGCTTACCTCTGTAATTGCTGACAATATCACCAAAACCAAACACGACAGCAATCGAGAACTGATCGGACAGGGGATAGGCAATATCGCGGCAGCAATAATTGGTGGCATCCCTGGCGCAGGCGCGACAAAAGGCACTGTGGTAAACATCAATGCGGGAGGCAGAACAAGATTATCCGGTGCCATCCATGGCTTATTCTTGCTGGCGGTACTGCTTGGTTTGGGTAGGCTCGCGGCCTATATACCCCTCTCTGTTTTAGCAGGCATTCTAATCCCGATCGGATTTGCTATCATTGACAAAAAAGGTTTTCGTCACCTTTCTCGTGTCCCCAAAGCTGACGCTACCGTATTGATCCTGGTCTTTCTAGTGACAACATTCGGAAGCCTGATCCAGGCAGTTGGATTAGGTATTCTTCTGGCTTCACTGCTGTTCATGAAACGGTCCAGCGACCTGGCTGAAAGGGGCACTTCGCTGTCTGCCCTCTCCGGTGTAGACGGGGAAGAACGCTGGCCAGATGAGAAGCTGGAATATCCCGGATTGCGAAGCTGTGTCTATGTCAAACATCTCTATGGGCCTATGTTCTTTGGCTTCACATCCCATTTCCAGGAGCTGATTCGAAATCTGGATGAAGGTATTTGTTCCTTGGTAATCCGTATGGATCGAGTTCCCCACATGGACCAATCAGGATTATATGCGCTGGAAGAAGCCATTCTCGAATTGAGTCAAAGAGGTGTTATGGTGCTGTTGACTGGTGTCCAACCCCAACCTTACGACATGCTTCGGTCGATCGATATCATTCCAGATCTACTGCCCGAAGAACAAATCTTCGATACATTTGAGGATGGTGTTGAATGGCTTAGCGGTGAACAATTGATCACAATCAGCGATGGAAAATACCAACTAGCAGGAGCATAAGAAGACAATTAAAATGGAGAAAAAATGATTACGCAAAACAAACAATCCTTAGATCAAATGACTCCAGAAAAAGCCCTTGAGATATTAAAAGCTGGCAATCAGCGCTTTCTCGAAAAGAAACTCGTAGACAGGGATCTTCTGGAACAGACATCTCTCACCAGCTCAGGTCAATACCCATTTGCAGTTATCCTGGGCTGCGTTGACTCTCGAGTGCCGCCGGAGCTGATATTCGATTTGGGTATTGGTGACATCTTTAGCGTTCGGATCGCTGGCAACTTTGTCAACGAAGACATCCTTGGATCAATGGAATTTGCTACTAAGGTTGTAGGATCAAAGCACATTCTGGTTCTGGGCCACACGAGCTGTGGCGCAATCCAAGGAGCAAAGGACCAGGTAGAACTTGGTAATCTCACTGGATTAGTGAACAAACTTCAACCTGCTGTGGCAGCTGCCAGTGAACTTTCTGATGACCCCGAAGTTGATCAGATCGCAGAGATGAATGTCAAACTTACCATGGAGGATATCAAGGTAAAAAGCCCTATACTTAAAGAGCTGACAGATCGGGGAGAAATCAGCATCTCAGGCGCCATGTATGATGTCAGCACAGGCCATGTAAAGTTCCTAAAATCTGAATGAACTGGGCTGGCAGGCGAGAATGATAAGCACTGAACAAAAAAGATCCTTTTTAATCAATGAATGGAGTTGGTATTTATGATTGTATTCGAACACACGATTTTTATTCTCTTGCTGCTGACCGGGATTCTGAATGCCAAACCTCCCAGGCAGCGCTGGGGCATAGGAATTATTCTAGTTGGGCTCCTCCTGGCCTTCCTGCCAGCTTCCCAACCAATAGATATCCCCTGGAACCTGGTTTTGGGTTTTGTGATTCCTCTCTTGATGTGGCAAAATATCCGGAGAATTTCTGACGCGGATTGGAGGGGATGGGAAAGCGTCCTTCTGTGGGTATTTTCAGCAATAATCTTCAGCCTGGTCTTTATATTCAGCGGCGATCTGAATTGGCCAAGCGCCCTTCTTTTTGGCGTAATCGCTAGCAGCATGATCTGGAGAGCCGGAGAACCGGAAGACAAAGCCAGTTTCATGAGCCAGGTTGGTCCGCTCGCTTTGGTTTTCTTACTGACTGAGGTTGAAGCCTTTATTCAAACTCCCAATCCGTATATGGGAGGAATTTTCAGTGGAGCAAGCTTCGGATTGATCACTGCGCTGATCGGTCTCTATAGCCTACGGAAAACTTCACCGCGATACCATTCCTGGATCGGTATCGGGCAGGCCTATTTAGCATATTGGATCGCCTTCCTGGTAGGCGTCTCAGCGGTGGCAGCTGTCCTGGTCAGCATCATGGTGTTTATCTGGCTGAACCAGTATTCCAAACTGGGTGTTCAGGTCATGGAACCGGTGGCTCCTCTCAATACCTGGCCCGGATTTGGCCTGATACTTGGCCTTTTCCTGCTCTTGGGCTGGCAAGGTCACCAACCTGTATCAACCATCATCATCCTGGAAGTCATTGCCGGGGCGGCGGCCGGACTGGGTATCACCTGGCTGGGTCGAAGACTTGATATCCCCGCCTTCCAGAAGGATAAGCCCTTAGCCCTGGTAAGCCTGAGAACAGCCTTGCTCCTGTTCCCAGCCCTTTTGCTCTGGCCGCGGGAATTATTAGCACAACCCCTGCTGCTCGCTGCCGCCCTCGGCCTGGCAGCTTTAGTGATAGGCATGTCATATATGGCTTTATTATTCTATTTCCCGAAATCCGGACAACCTTACTAATCAGATTCGATTGCGGCCTGAACTCTTAATAATTAAATTGGGCCAAGATCATTTTTTTGCTCGCTGGATCCGTTTAACAAGTGATATAAATAAATCATACTGATCAAAGTTTTTCGCGGCACCCTCAATGCCAAACAGGGTTTTCAACCAGCCAGCCCTTTTACCAAACGCGAAGATTGATCCGCATGTGGACATCGGTGAGGAACTTTTCAGGAAATCATTCAGGCAAGTTTCAGGACCAGATCCCTGTCTCAGCGTAAACAAACAGGAGAACTGTACATGACTCAAGAAAATATTCTCGTTCTGGCAATTTTAGCTGTTGCGGTGGTTCTCTTTGTGAGCGAACGGCTGCGGGTTGACCTGATCGCCATGCTGGTTCTGATCACTTTATCACTGACCGGATTGGTGACCATCGAAGAAGCCTTCTCAGGCTTCGCCAGTCCTGCCGTGATTACCGTCTGGTCCGTCTACATCGTCAGCGGAGCGTTATTCCGCAGCGGAGTGGCTGACACTCTGGCCAACTTCATGCTGCGCCTGGCGGGAGAGAATTATCTTCGGCTGCTGTTCATCATTATGCTCACCATTGGGGTCATGTCCTCCTTCATGAACAACATCGGTGCCGTGGCTATCCTGCTGCCTGCAGTTGTGAGTGTGGCGCGAAAGATCGATGTCGCACCTTCCAAATTGCTGATCCCGATGGCGTTCACTTCCTTATTGGGTGGAAAGATGACCCTAATTGGTACACCTCCTAACATCCTGGCAACCAGCATTATGGAAACCTACGGAGGTCTGGAACCCTTTGGCTTCTTTGACTTCACACCAATGGGAGCTATCGTCCTGGGTGTCGGTATCCTCTATTTCCTTTTGATCGGAAATCGTCTCTTGCCTGACCGAACCCCCGGCGGGGATCTCTCAGAGTCCTATCATCTGCGGGATTATCTCAGCGAAGTGCGTGTCGGTGAGGAATCACCATTGATCGGACAAACACTGCCTGAGTCGCAATTAGGCCAGAAATATGACCTCAACATCGTCCAGATCCAGCGCTGTGATGAAGGTTTGCTGGTCCCGCTGCAAGACCCTGTTCTGATGATCGGTGACTTGCTGCTGGTTCAGGGCAGCTCTCAGACCATCCTAAAAGCCAGCCAGGATTTAAACCTGGAAACCATCCTGGACTGGAAATTCGAGGAGCTCAGCCAGGAATCCCAGGCTCTGGTTGAAGTCACGCTATCTCCCACATCCCAGATGCAGGGCAAGACATTGAAACAAACTGATTTCAGAGCCCGCTACGGCCTGACAGTGCTTGCCATTCAACATCACGGGGAATCGATCAGCACCAACATTGCCGAGCTCCCGCTAGACATTGGGGACGCTTTGCTGATCCAGGGCCCTGAGGAGCGGATTGCTCAACTGCGGCGTGACCGGGATTTTTTGATCCTGGAAACACCACCTATGGAAACCAAACGCACTGAAAAAGCCCCCCTGGCAATATTGATCCTGGCCGGTGTATTGATCGCTGTCAGCACGAGGGTTCTGCCGGTCTCCACCGCCATGTTGATCGGGGCGGTCTTGATGGTCCTCACCGGAGTCTTGAATATGGACGAAGCCTACGATGCCATTCAATGGAAATCGGTCTTTTTGATAGCGGGTATGCTTCCGATGGGTATCGCCATGCAAAATAGCGGCACAGCTCTGTTTCTGGCGGAAGGTATTGTCAAATTTGTTGGCGGCTGGGGAACTGAGGCGGTGATGATGGGGATCTTCCTGATGACCGCGCTCACCACCGAAGTGATGTCCAATGCGGCGGCCACCGTTTTGGTGACACCGATCGCGATCGACGCTGCCCGGAACCTGGGTGCCAATCCACAGACCTTCGTGATGGCGGTCGTCATCGCGGCGGCAACCTCATTCCTTATGCCGATTGGCCACCAGGCCAACGTGCTGGTGTTCGGTCCAGGCGGGTACAAATTTGGCGACTATACGAAAGTCGGAGTTTGGCTGAATATCATCATCTTCATTGTCGTGTTGATCTTCCTGCCCTTGATCTGGCCGCTTTAGCAAATCAGAGCAATACTGTTTTTTTATCATGCTCTTACGATTACCTGCCTGATCAGTCTTTGCATTTAATTCAACTGCTCTTCCAAAGAAAACCTACCCCTTAAAAGCGTTGATCGTTTGGGCCCTATTCTTCTATTAAGCTTATTGCGAATTGTTGCAAATACACAATTTTGCATTATAATAGTCGTCGTCAAATAACCATAACAACCTGAGTTTCACTATGAATTTAACGCCTATAGGAGTAATCCACAGCCCTTATCAATCCCGGGTTCAAGCCCCAAGACAGGGACGAATCTCGAATAACGAGATCGTCATAGAAGTTTTCCCTGATTTCACACCGGCGCTTCGAGGGATCGATCAATATTCGCATCTGATCGTGCTCTACTGGGGAGACCGCTCCAACCGGGAAGTTCTGCAATCCACCACGCCCCATAATACCAAACAGCAAGTGGGAGTATTTTCCAACCGCTCCCCCAACCGCCCAAACCCGATCGCCTTCTGCGTGGCTTCCCTGGTGCGCCAGGAAGGCAATCAGCTGGTGGTTCGCTGGGTTGATGCCCTCGATGGGAGTCCACTGATTGACATCAAGCCTTATTCGCCGGCACTGGATTCTGTAGAAAACGCCGCCAACGGCCAAATCCCCAACAGCCTGACAGAGATTGCCAAAAACAGGAGAACGGATGACGCAGGAAGCAACCAGAAAGGGTGACTCCCAAATTGCCGCAGCAGCTTTCCGGCGCCAGTCATCCCATAAAAAACGCGTTATCCTGGGCCTGGTTGCTTTGGCCTTTGTTCTGGCCATTATCGCGATCAACGCCGGGGCAGCTGAAACCCAACCGGGGCAGGTTCTCAAGGCGCTGCTGGGGCTGGAAAGCGGACTCTCCAGGGTCGTAATTTGGAATATCCGCCTTCCCCGCATCATTGCCGCGATCGTAGCTGGAGCAGGGTTAGCGGCTGCGGGCTGTGTGATGCAAACCAGCCTGCGCAACCCTTTGGCTTCACCATTTACGCTTGGTATATCCAACGCGGCTGCGTTTGGAGCCAATCTAGCCATAATTTTCTTCAATGCCGGGACCATGCACAGCAGCACTCAGGATGCTGTCTTCATCAATAATCCGTACCAGGTCAGCCTGAGCGCATTCCTATTCGCCTTGATCGCCATGATCCTGATCTTGTATTTAGCTCGCTTGCGAGGCTTTTCTCCAGAATCCGTGGTGCTGGCAGGCGTCGCCTTTGGATCCTTGTTCGGTGCTGGTTCTACTCTTATTCAATACTTCGCAGAAGATATCCAGATAGCCGCTATGGTTTTCTGGACTTTTGGTGATCTGGGGCGTGTCTCCTGGCAGGAAGGTTTGATTCTATCAGCCCTAACGTTTGTCGCGTTGGTTTATTTCCTGCTGCAGCGCTGGAATTATAACGCACTGGAAAATGGAGAGGATACCGCCAGAGGTTTAGGGGTGAACGTAGAGCGAGTCCGTTTCCAAAGCATGCTGGCAGCTTCTTTGGTCACTGCAGCGGCAGTCTCATTTATGGGAATTATTGGCTTCATTGGCCTGATCGCACCCCAGATGATGCGCCGGGTGCTTGGCATTGATCACCGCTTCCTGCTCCCTGCCTCAGCAGCTACCGGAGCTGCTTTGCTTTTATTTACTGATACAGTGGCCAGGACAATCATTTCGCCTGTAGTCCTGCCTGTTGGCGCAATTACCTCATTTTTTGGCGCGCCATTATTCATTTTCATCCTGGCGAAAGGGTCTAACCGGCAATGATCCTCCAGATAGAAGGACTCCAATTCGAATATCCTGCGCGCTCCGTCCTGAATGAGATCAGTTTTACCGTAAGCAAAGGCCAGGTTCTGGCTATTCTAGGCACAAACGGAGCCGGAAAAACCACGCTCCTCAAGTGCATCAACCGCATACTCACGCCAACCTCTGGCAGTGTTCTTATTGATGGTAAAGCAGTCGAAAATCTCAGCCGTAAGGTTCTCGCCCAAAAGATTGGCTATGTAGAGCAGCATAACAACATACATCATTCTACTGTCTTTGATGCAGTGTTATTAGGGCGGAAGCCTTATATCCGTTGGGACATCAATCACACCGATATGGAAATTACCAGTCAAGCGCTGGAAACACTGGGGATGTCAGATTATACCCTCCGCTATCTGGACGAGCTCAGCGGCGGTGAACTTCAAAAAGTTGTCATTGCTCGCGCCCTGGCACAAGATCCAGAATTTCTCTTGATGGACGAACCAACCAGCAGCCTGGATCTCAAGAACCAGCTTGAAGTATTATCACTTATCCGACAGATCAGTAATCAACAAGGCATTGCCTGTATTGTGGCAATGCATGACCTTAATCTTGCACTCCGCTTTGCGGATCGCTTCCTGCTGCTAAAGGACAGGACGATATTTGCTGCTGGTGGACAGGAAGTAATCACACCTGAGAATCTCGAAAACGTTTACGCTGTCCCGGTAATGGTCGCTTCCCACAATGGCAGCCGCTTTATCATTCCTCAATAGATAATGAGAGTAATCATATGAAATCCAGCCCATATTTCCTTTGCGCTCTATTAACCCTTTTCTTGCTCACGGCCTGTGCTTCTACGATAGATAACAGTATCGAGAACGTTATGGTGACCGATCTGGTCGGGCGGGAAGTTGCGGTCCCTGTTGAAGTCGATCGGGTTGTTGCCATCGGTCCAGGCGCATTACGTTTTTATGTCTATGCTGGAAATCTGGATTATGTCGTCGGCGTGGAGCAAGTTGAAACCGACAATGTGCATTTCAAGCCTTACATGCTCGCCCATCCCGATCTGGCAAATCTGCCAATCATTGGTCTTGGCGGGCCCAGCAATGCCCCTGATCCGGAGAAACTCCTTGTAGTCGATCCGGATATCATTTTCAGCACCTATACTAGAGACACCTCCACAGTAGATGAACTACAGGCAAAAACCGGTATACCGGTGATCGTTCTAAATTATGGTGGATCAGGGTTTGGCACATCGCCGATCTTTGACAAGAATGTCCAGGATTCCCTTATGCTGATAGGGCAGCTCAGCGGATCGATTGATAAAGCGCGTGCTGCCGCGGATTTCATCCTTCAATCTCAGCAAGATCTGACAAATCGGGTTTACGAGATACCGGATGATGAGAAACCAACAGTTTATGTAGGTGGTTTGGGCTCCAAAGGCACCCATGGAATTGAAAGCACTCAGGGAAATTATCCATTACTGGATGTCATTCAAGCCCAAAACGTTGTTGATGAAACAGGAAAAAGTTATTCGATATTGTTAGACAAGGAAAAATTGCTGGATTGGGATCCAGATTATATTTTCATCGACCAGGGAGGGTATGCCGCGATTTTAGAGGATTACCAACAGAATTCTGAATTCTACACATCCCTCTCAGCCGTCCAGAATGATCGAGTTTACGCCCAGCTTCCCTATAATTACTACAACACAAACCTGGGCACGGCAATCGCCAATGCCTATTATCTGGGAAAAATCCTTTATCCCTTGGAATTTGCCGATATCGATCCGGAGCGTAAAGCCGACGAGATCTATCAAAACCTCGTAGGACAAGCGGTCTACGATGAACTCACTGCAACCTATGGCGGATTTGGCAAACTCACCCTGGGTGAACCATAATCCAAAACTGATTTCGGCAGTCCGATATTGATAGATTGATCAACGGATGAACCCAGCGCCAATCCATGCCAGCTGCTCGTTCAGGGAAAACCAGCGCTCCGGTCATGGCCAGCATGCTAAGGATGAACCGTACGAGAGGAGCTGATCCTGCCCGGGCTTTGAATTCCCTGAATGTCAGGGCAGCCAGGGTTGAGCCCAGTACAAAGCCTATGATCTCCGGGCGGATATAGCGAACAACCTCAGCCCGATGCAGCCCCAGCGATCCGGAAATGTCGCGCTCAAAGCAGGCCAC
>Ga0180430_10004267_pt1 | contig 12101 bp, 10 predicted proteins | sample SS_ome_9_FD_132999 | JGI IMG/M metagenome (GOLD analysis project Ga0180430, IMG submission 132999) | Hypersaline lake sediment archaeal communities from the Salton Sea, California, USA - SS_1_S_2 metaG | ecosystem: Environmental > Aquatic > Non-marine Saline and Alkaline > Hypersaline >... | reverse complement strand
CCCGGTTTATCCAGAGAACACCGGCTGAAGCCGCCAAAATTCTGGTCGAAAGGCTGACCGCCGAAAAAATTATCCGGGAGCGGCCCTGATGGCGCAAAACGTCTTTGTCTGGATTGATCAAACCGGCGGCATAGCCGACACAGCCTCGTGGGAAACGTTGGGGCTGGCCCGGACTTTAGCCAGCGACCTCAACGGGCAACTGGTGGCCGTGGTTTTTGGTGAAAGTGCAGAGGCTCTGGCCGAGCAGGCCCTTCACTACGGCGCGGATGAGGCTTTGGTGAGTACTGACTCCACCTTACAGCAGTTCCGGTTGGAGCCGTATGCGGCCCTGCTGACCGCCCTGGCCAAAGAACACCAACCGGCGGTTCTGATGATGGCCGCCAACAGCGCCGGTTTGGAACTGGCCCCCTGTGTTGCCGCCAAATTGGGGGTTGGGTTGGCTTCAGATTGCCTTAATATCACGGTCAATCAGGGCCAACTGGCCGCGACTCGTCCGGCGTTGGTCGGCCATGTTATTGCCACCGTCACCTTCACCGGAGCCGGTCCCCACCTCATTTCGGTGCGTAGCCGGGGGGAGGCCGTGCCGAAAGCAGACCCGACCCGGACCGGCTCGATAACCACGGTATTGCCTGCAATGACCGAGGCTGAGATTCCCACCAAGATTGAAGGGCGGGAAGAATCGGCCCGGCAGGTCAACCTGGCCAACGCCCGAATTATTGTTTCCGGGGGACGCGGCGTCGGCGGACCGGAAGGGTTTGCCCCGCTCCAGGCCCTGGCCGATGCCCTGGGCGGCGCGCTCGGTTCCAGCCGGGCCGCGGTGGATGCCGGATGGATTTCGTATACTCATCAAATTGGACAAACAGGAAAAACTGTCCAGCCTGATTTGTATATAGCCTGTGGTATTTCCGGCGCTATTCAACATTTGGCCGGGATGAAAACCTCCCGGCTGATTGTGGCCATCAACAAAGACCCGGACGCGCCTATTTTTAAATATGCCCATTACGGCATTGTGGGCGATTTATTTGATTACGTGCCCGCCTTGACGGAAGAAATAGAAAAACGGCAGTTCTTGTGATGGACAATTGCACAACTCTATAAACTATTCAAGCTAAATTATTTTAGGAGAGGAATAGGTTTTATGTCCCGTATTCGTAGTAATGAGCACTCTTTTGGCAGCGCTCACTTTCAAAGAATGACCGATCAGCAAAGCCAAAAAATATATTGGGCTTGCTTGCAGGTCCTGGAACGGACCGGCGTCCGGGTGTACGAACAGGAAGCCCTGGACCTGCTCAAAAAAGCCGGCGCATCCATCACCGACGGCAACCGGGTTCGGATTCCGTCCGGTTTGGTGGAAAAAGCGTTGAGTACCGTTCCCAAACGGGTTACGCTTTACAATCGCCATGGCGAGCCGGCCATGCCCGTCGAAGGGCACCGCAGCTTTTTTGGTACCGGCTCAGACTGCCTCAACATTATTGACCACCGCACCAATGAGCGCCGGTTAGCCACGCTGCAAGACATCAAGGACGGCATGACCGTGTGCGATGCCCTGCCCAATATTGATTTTGTGATGTGCATGTTCCTGCCTTCGGATGTCAAGCAGGCGGTGCTTGATCGTTACGAAATGGAAGTGATGCTCAACTACACCACCAAACCCATCATTTTTGTGACCACCGAATTTTCCGGCTGTGTTGATGCTGTGGAAATGGCCGAAATTGTGGCCGGCGGAGCCGAGGCCCTGCGCCGGCGCCCCTTTATCGCCCCGTACATCAACGTTACCACCGGCATGATTCATAATGAAGAAGCCGTGCAAAAACTGCTGTTTATGGCCGAAAAAGGACTGCCCGCCACCTACATCCCCTCTACGCAGGGCGGCGCAACCGCCCCTGTTACCCCGGCCGGGGCGATGGTCGTGGCCCAGTCGGGGGTGCTGGCCGGGCTGGTGATGTCGCAGCTTAAGCGCGAGGGCGCGCCCTTTATTATGCCGGGCTGGGGCGGCAACATGCTCGATATGCGCACTACCGTTCAGCCCTATGCCGACCCCGACAAACGGGCCATGGTGCTGGATTACGGCCATTGGCTGGGCTTGCCCATGTTTGCCCTGGCCGGGGTCAGTGAGTCAAAAGTGGTTGACCAACAGGCCGCAGCCGAAGCCGCCATGACCCTGATGACCGATGTGCTGGCCGGCGGCAATATCGTCCACGACCTCGGCTACCTTGAATCAGGTTTGACCGGCTCGTTGGTGCAATTGACCATCACCGACGAGATTTTGAACTGGCTAACCCACTTTGTTAAAGGGGTTGATACCAGCGACGAAGCGCTTTGTCTGGATTTGATTGATGAGATTGGCCCGGATGGCTTTTATCTGGACACAGACCACACTTACGAGCATTTCCGCGAACGCTGGTATCCCGAACTGTTTGAGCGCAATAATTACGATGGCTGGCTGGCCAGTGGCGGGCAAACCCTGGCCGAACGAGCCACTGCCAAAGTTGAAAAAATTCTGGCCGACCACAAACCGGAACCGCTGCCGGCAGATATTGCCAAAAAAGTACACGCCATTGTGGAACGAGCCGAAGCCGAACTTTAAACAAGCGTATCTATTCATTTGATAAATTCAAGGCCAAACCGGTCAGGGGGTGCGGCCCAATTTTTTGGGAATTGGGACAAACTAGGGGGGATTCGGGGGGATACCCCCCGTGCCCCCCCTGCCTGTTCCCAAAATCCGGGACAGACCCCCGGTCAGGTCTGGTTATAAATTAAAAAACCTAATAAATAAATTTGGAGAGGTGAAAAATGGAAAACCTTGTAACAGTTGTAGCATCAAAAGCAAAAACGGTAGAAATCAGTCGAGACCATCCCACAGTTATCATCGGCGAGCGAATTAACCCCACCGGCCGTAAAAAAGTGCTGGCCGCGTTGGAGGAAGGAAACTTTGATATTGTTCGCCAGGATGCCCTTGACCAGGTCGCGGCTGGTGCGCACATTCTGGATGTGAACGCCGGTGTGCCGGGAGCGGATGAGCCGGCCTTGCTCAAAGATTTGATGAATATGGTGATGGAGGTCACGGACGTCCCCTTGTGTATTGATACCGCCGACCCGGAAGCGCTGGCCGCCGCGCTATCGGTGTACGAGGGCAAAGCCCTGATTAACTCCGTAAACGGCGAAGAGCGTTCTCTGGACGCGGTGTTGCCGTTGGTCAAAGAATATGGCGCCGCGGTGATTGGCCTCTGCATGGACGATGACGGCATTCCGGAATCTGCGGAAGCACGTTTAAAAGTGGCGTCCAAAATTATCGAGCGGGCCGGAAAATTGGGGATTGAACCAAAAGATATTGTGATTGACCCCCTGGCCTTAACGATGGGCGCCGATAGCAGCGCCGGCAAATTGGCCTTTGATACCATCAAATTGGTGGTAGAAAAATTTGGCGTAAATATCACCATGGGCGCCAGCAATATTTCTTTTGGCATGCCCGACCGCAAATTTATCAACTCCACCTTTATTGCGATGGCTATTCACGCCGGGTTAACCTGCCCCATCACCAATCCGCTGGTGCCGGAAGTCAGTACCGCGATTCTGGCTGCCGACCTGTCTATGGGGCGCGACGACTTTGGGATGCGCTGGATTCAAGCTTACCGCGCTCGCCAAAAAGCCGCTGAGGCCAAATAGCTGATACCACATCATTCGTTAAGATGTCCCGCCTGGTTTGGTCAGGCGGGAATCAAGTGTGAAAAATATGACTCTCACTGCCGCGGATAAGGCTTATCACCAGATAAAAGAGAAAATTGTAACCGTGCAAATGATGCCGGGCACAGTCATCCGGGAAACAGAATTAATGGATGATTTGAATCTGGGGCGGACCCCTGTTCGGGAGGCGCTCAAACGCCTGCAAACGGAACAATTGGTCGAAGTTGTGCCGCGGCGCGGGCTTTTTGTGGCAGATATTACTATTACCGACCTTCAGCAAATTTACGAAGTCAGAGTAGAAATTGAGAGCCTGTGCGCCCGGTTAGCCGCCGAACGATTTACGTCGGAAAATTTGATCGAAATGCAAAAACTGGTCGCCGAGTACCGCGTCGCTGACCGGTCGGATAAAGATTGGGTGTTGCACCATGATCGCCAACTGCACGAACTGTTGGCCCGGTCAGCCGGAAACAAATTTTTGTACCATGATTTTGAACAATATTACAACCTGTCTGCCAGAATCTGGCATCTGGCCCTCAACCGCGTGCGAGTTGAAGACATCAATGTGGAAGCCCATATAGGTATTTTGGCCGCCATTGAAACTGGCGATTGTTTGCAAGCGGATAGCCGCATGCGAGAACATATCAAACATTTTCATCATACAATCAAACAATATTTATAAGAAACAGGAGGATTACAATGAGTGAATTATTCACAAAAATGTCAACCGCTATTATCGAAGGCAATGATAAGGTCATAGTAGGGTTGACCAATGATGCCCTGGCTGAAGGGCTGGGGCCGCAGGAAATTTTGGATAAGGGCCTGATGCCGGGCATGGACCATGTTGGCGTTGAGTTTAAGGCCGGTAACATGTTTGTGCCGGAAGTACTGCGCTCGGCGCGCGCCATGCACGCTTCCATGGAAATTGTCCGCCCGTTGTTGACCGAAACAGGCGCATCGTTGTCTGGCAAAGTGTTGCTGGGAACCGTAAAGGGCGACCTGCACGACATCGGCAAAAACCTGGTGGGCATGATGTGCGAAGGCGCCGGGTTCGAGGTAAAAGACTTGGGCAAAAATGTGGAACCGGAGCAATTTGTGGCCGCCGTTAAGGAGTTTGAACCGCAAGTGGTGGGCATGTCTGCCTTGCTGACCACAACGATGCGGGCAATGGAACACACCATCAAAGCGCTGGACGAAGCCGGCTTGCGCGATAAGGTGAAAATTATGGTTGGCGGCGCCCCTGTAACCCAGTCCTTTGCCGACCAAATCGGCGCCGATGGTTACGCCTCAAACGCCGCTTCTGCCGCGGAGATGGCTCAAAAATTCCTGGCTGCGGCCTAACAGCAATTATTGCGCTTGGCGGGCGTATCCAGAGAAGCGTCGGAGAAACGTCTTCGTGATTGCTGCGATTATGTAATCGCAGCGGGTGTGTTGCCGGTATATACCCACCCAGTATGGCTGGTAGACTGGCGCTTTTGGCCGTATCTGTTGCCATCAGCCATCAGAAACGTATCTATTGTCTAAATATAAGATACACATTTTGAAAGGAGTTCCAAAAAATGAGAACAAATTACCGTGTTAATTCGGGAGTGCGGTTCCAGATGCTCTCGGATGACCAGTTGCAGGAGTTGATGGACGGCGCGCTGCATGTTCTGGAATACATTGGGCCGGAAGTGCATCACGAAGGCGCTCGCGAAGTTCTGCGAGAAGCCGGCGCATGGGTTGATGGCGTGCGAGTCCGGATTCCGTCCTATTTGGTCCGGGACGCGTTGGCCAAAGCCCCGCGCAGCTTTACCATTTTTGCCCGCGGTGATAATCGCCAGCACGACATCAACATTGGCCCGGGCCGCGCTCACTTTGGGCCAGGCCCCACGCCGCCCAACTTTATAGATGTGGAAACACTGGAACGCCGACCTTACCTGCGTAACGATGCTGAAATTGTCGCCAAAGTGTGCGACGCCTTGCCCAATATTGACTTTGTCGAATCACTGGGTACGGTCAGTGATGTTCACCCCGACCTGGCGGCTACCTATGAATTTGCCACCATGTTTCCCAATACCAGCAAACCGATTGTGGCCTGGTCTTACGGGGTAGACGATGCCGAAGATATGCACAAAATCGCCATTGCCGAAGCCGGCGGCCAAACCGCGTTTGAATATCGCCCCAACTATGTTCACTACTGCGAGCCGCTTTCGCCGCTGGTGGCCAATGAGGAAGCGCTGGATAAGTTGCTTTTCTGCGCCGACAAGCGGATTCCGGTTATCTTTACCCCCATTCCCCTGGCCGGCGGTACCGGCCCCATCACCGCGGCCGGTAACATCATCCAGGCTGCTGCTGATTCCTGGGTCGGATTGGTTATTGCCCAACACTTGCGGCCCGGTCTTCCCTTCTTTATGGGCTCGGTGTTGTCTGTGATGGATATGAGCGCCATGATTTTGGCTTACGGCGCCCCGGAACTGTCGCTGATGATGGCCGGATTATCGGAACTGGCCCATTATGTCGGGCTGCCGTTGTGGCAAACCGGCGGCTGTACTGATTCCAAAACCCTGGATGGACAGGCCGCCATCGAAGGGTCTCTATCGGTCTACTTCTCCGCGCTGGTCGAGGGAGACCTGACTCACGATGTGGGCTACACCGAAAGCGGGATGACCGGCTCCATTTTACAAACGGTAATGATGGACGAAGCCATTGGCTACGCTCGCCGCATCACCCGTGGCATCGAAGTGAATGAAGATACATTGGCGGTGGATGTTATAGACCGGGTTGGCCCCAACGGACACTACCTCAAAGACAAACACACTCGCAAACATTACAAAACCGAGTTTTGGTATCCGAACATGAGCGACCGGCAAAGCTTTGAAGATTGGGATATGATGGGCGCGACCACCATGAAAGACCGCACCATTGACCGCACCCGTGAAATTTTGGCCACGCACCAAGCTGCCCCCGTCAAACCGGAAACGGAAAAAGTCATCCAGCAAGTTCTGGACGAAGCTGAAGAACGGGTAAAAGATAAATAACTTCTCAAGGAGATAAAACTATGAGTGATTTATTTGAACAACTGGCAACCGTGGTATTGGAAGGTGAAAGTGAAGAATCTCCCGTTCTGGTCCGCAAAGCCCTGGATGAGGGATTATCACCCAAGGAAATTCTGGAAAATGGATTAATTGTCGGTATGAATGAAGTCGGCGTGCGCTTTAGACGCGGCGATATGTTTGTACCGGAAGTGCTGATGTCTGCCGAAGCCATGCAGATGGGCCTGGATGTTTTGCGGCCTATGCTGGCCGAAAGCAATGTTCAGATGATGGGCAAAGTGATGCTGGGAACCGTTAAAGGCGACTTGCACGACATCGGCAAAAACCTGGTGGGGATGATGTGCGAAGGCGCCGGTTTTGAGGTTATCAACCTGGGCTTTAACGTTGACCCCGAAGTATTTGTAGAAGCCATCAAAGAACACAAGCCTGATATTGTGGGCATGTCGGCCCTGCTGACCACCACGATGCGGGCCATGGGCTACACCATCAAAGCCATCGAAGAAGCCGGCCTGCGCGACAGTGTCAAAATTATTGTGGGCGGCGCGCCCGTTGACCAGGCATTTTCCGAACGCATCGGCGCCGACGGCTATGGAGCCAACGCCCCCGGCGCGGCCGACCTGTGTAAACAGCTTGTCGGTGCGGCCTAGTTCTTTGAACTTTCTATTCTGATGGAGCACTGAATGTCATCGCCGGAAAAATTACCAGTTGTAATTTTAGCCTGTCAAATTTTTGAAAGTATGCTGGCCGACCTTTTACCGGAAGGCTTAGCCGGCGAAATTACATATTTTGACTACGGCTTGCATAGACTCCCCCAAAACCTGCAATGGACATTGCAGGAAGCCATTGATGCCATCGAGCAGCCCAGCCTGGTGATGGTCGGTTACGGCTTGTGCGGAAACGGCCTGGACGGCATCAAGGCCCGGCAGCACACCCTGCTCATTCCCAAAGCCGATGACTGCATCACAATGCTGCTTGGCTCTCACAAGGCCTACATGCGCGAGTTTGAGTCTGAACCCGGCACCTATTACCTGAGCAAAGGCTGGCTTGAATCCGGCAGCCATCCCTTAAAAGAATATCACGAAATTGCCGAAAAATATGGCCCGGAAGACGCCGACTGGATTATGGATCAGCAATATCAACATTACAGCCGATTGGCCCTGGTGGCCCACAAACAAGAGGATTTGGACAAATACCGGCCCGAAGCAGAAGAGGTGGCCCGGTACTGTGAACGGTGGGGCTATCGCTACGAAGAGATTCTCGGCTCTGATGCCTACGTCCGACGGCTGGTAGAAGTGGCCGCGGCCCTGGACAGGGCAGATGAGGATTTTGTCGTGGTGCCGCCCGGCGGTGCAATCAGTCAGCAACAATTTATACGTTAAAGATACAACGCTGCCAACGGTTCGTAACCATTGTTGGCAGTTGAACCCAACAGGAGGTTGGAATGCAAGTTCATAAAACCAATTATCTGGTGAATGCTACCCCTACCTTGCAGGTATTAACAGAAGACGAAGTTGAAGCCATCTATTATTCCGCCTTGCGAGTGTTGTACGAAACCGGCGTGTGCGTTTACCACAAAGAAGGGGCCGACCTGGCCCAGTCCGGTGGCGCGATCGTCGAAGAGCGAAAATCGGAGAAATGCTGGCTGGTCAAAATGCCGCCCTGGATGGTGGATAAAGCCCGCGCCACCCTGCCCAAAAAGGTAGTCGTCATTGGCCCCGACCGCCAACACCGCATGGAACTTTTCAAGAATCAGGCCTACTTTGGCGGCGGCTCAGACACCCCCTTTACCATAGACCCCTACACCGGCGAGCGTCGGCGAGCCACCTACCAGGATGTTAAAAACCTGGCCAAAATTGCCCAGGCCCTGCCCAATATTGACTTTCATATGTCGCTCGGCATCACCCAGGATACCGCGGTTGGCACCTACGACCGCTGGCAATACCTGGCCATGCTGGAAAGCACCACCAAACCCATCAACATTACCGCGGTTGATATGGACGGCCTGAAAGACCAGTTGGAAATGGCCTACATCCGGGTGGGCGGCAAAAACGAATGGCGTAAAGGCCCCATCTTCTCCCTCTACATCGAGCCGGTTTCTCCCCTGAGCCATGCCGAAGAGGTAGTTGACAAACTGCTCTTTGCCGCCGACAACGAAATTCCTTTTGTGTACACCCCCTGCCCCCTGGCCGGCGCCACCTCCCCCACCACGTTGGCCGGTACCGCCGTCCAGGCCCTGACCGAGAGCCTGTTTGGCATTGTTCTCTCCCAGCTGCGCAAACCGGGCGCGCCCATGATCATCGGCGGGCTGATGTCGAATATGGATATGCGCACCGCGGTTTACTGCTACGGTTCGCCGGAAATGGCTTTGCTCAGCGCGGGCTACACCGATATTACCAAATGGCTGGAAGTGCCGATGTATGAAACTGCCGGCTGCTCCGATGTGAAAACCTTTGATGAACAAGCCGTGATGGAAGCCACCATGAACATCGCCACCGCAGCTCTGGTGGGCGGCAATATGATCCACGATGTGGGTTATATTGAACAAGGGCTAACCAGCTCCCCCCACATGCAAGTTGCCTCCAACGAAATCATCAGCATGGTCAAACGCATTATGAAAGGTATACCCGTTACCGACGAGACCAAAGCCCTGCATGTCATGGAAGATGTTGGCCCTGGCGGACACTTCCTGGCCCACGACCACACCTTTAACCGCTTCCGCACCGAAATCTGGCGACCAGAACTGTTGGACCGGCAAGATTTTGAAAATTGGGAACTGACGGGCAGTAAATCTTTCCAGGACCGGGTTCAGGAAAAAGTTGTCTCCATTCTTGAGGCTGAAACCGAACCGCTTCTGGATGACGCGATGTACAAAGAATTGCATCGCATCTGCGAGTTGGCCGATGCCCGCCATAAAGACGAAGAACTTGATGTAAAAATGTTTGTGTAAAATACAACGGCAGGTGAAACCAGGGAGGTTGGAAGATAGAATCTGTTTCTATCTCCAATCTCCCGGTTCCAAGCTCTCCTGAAACTCACTGATGGTACAAAATACCCAACAATCATCCGCAACACCACTGGTCTTGGGCATTGATACCGGCGGCACCTACACCGATGGCGTGTTGTTAGAATATCACGCGCGGCGGGTTTTGGCTTCTCACAAAAGCCTGACCACCAAACGGGATTTTTCTATCGGCATTGAACAGGTCATCGAGGGCATTCATATTGAAGACCCGGCCGCCATCAAAATGGTGTCAATCTCTACCACCCTGGCCACCAATGCCATTGCCGAAGGCAAAGGCAAGCGGGTGGCCTTGCTGCTCATCGGCTACGACTCCGATTTGATATCCTCATTTAAAATGAGCAAGCAGTTTGCCACGCCCCATTACTTCTATTTTGCCGGGGGGCACGACCTGTACGGGCGCGAAAAAGAAACGCTCGATTTATCGACCATTCTGGCCAAAGTCACCGAAATCAAAGGTCAGGTTGACGCTCTGGCCGTATCCAGCTACTTTAGCCCGCTTAACCCCGAACACGAAAATCGGGCCTACGAGGCCATCTCCGGTATTTGTGACATTCCGATTGTGTTGGGGCATCAACTCTCTACCAAACTTGGTTCCGTAGAGCGAGCCACCACCGCGGCCCTGAACGCCTCGCTGCTGGCCGTGCTGCAAGATTTTGTGATAGCCGTGCGGCGGGCTATGGAACGCCGCCACATTGATGCTCCCCTGATGGTAGTGCGGGGTGACGGCACCCTGATGAGCGATGAGTTCGCCGCCCGTTCTCCGGTTGAAACCATTCACTCCGGCCCCGCGGCCAGCGCGATGGGGGGGCGGTTCCTGTCTCGGCTGGATGATATTCTCATTGTAGATGTAGGCGGCACCACTACTGATTTAGCCATCATCGAAAACGGACAGGTGACGGTCAGTGAGGAAGGCGCCACGGTTAGCGATTACAAAACCGCAGTCAAGGCAGCAGACCTGCTCTCTATTGCTCTGGGCGGCGATAGTCACATCAAACTCAATAGTGACCGGCACATCATCATTGGCCCGGAACGGGTAACGCCGTTGGCCTACCTGGCCTGGCAAAATTCTTCTGTAGAAAAACAACTAAAGGCCCTGTCGCGCCGGACCTGGACTCACGCCGGCCCGGACTGGCTGGAGTATTGGTTCCTGTTGCGCGAACCATCTGCCCACTTACCCCTCAACGAACGGGAGCGGCAACTGGTTGAGATTTTGCGTCAAGGCCCATTGCCGGTGCCGGATTTGCTAAAAAAACTCAACGTGCTGCATAAAACCCAGATTGGCGCCCAAAATTTACAGCGCCTGGAAATCATCGGCAAATCCGGCCTGACCCCAACCGATTTAATTCATATCGAGGGCGGCTATACGCCCTGGTCTGTCGCCGCGTCCGGCTGTGCTCTGCAGGCGTTTAGCAGCTACCGTTTTTCTGAGCCGGACGAAACCCGGTCTGTTGTCTGGCAGCGAATCACCGAAACCATCATCGAGGCCATTGTTACTTTTTTAACCGGCAAAAAACTGTCCCGTTCTCTTAACATTGATGATAACACAATAGCCGGCTGGTTTTTCCTGAACAGTATTTACAATACCCATCCCCACCTGGAAACCAAATTTCGCTTGCGTTACCCCATTGTGGGTATTGGTGCGCCGGCCTCTATGTTTTTGCAGAAGGTGGCCGAGATTTTGGGTACTGAGTTGTTGCTGCCGGATTATCATCAGGTGGCAAATGCGGTTGGGGCCATTGCCGGCAGTGTGATGGTGACTGAGGAGTTGCTGGTTTATCCCCAACTGTCTGGCGATGGGCTGGATGTGGTAGGCTATTACGTGCAGGCCAGCGACGAGCGCCTGGAGTTTGAAGACGCTGAATCTGCGCTGACCTATGCTCGTAATCTGGGCCGGGAACGGACGCTGGGCGCGGCCATCCGGGCCGGGGCTGACAACCCGCAGATTATGGTCGAGGAATTAAGCGATGGCCTGGACACATTTCGAATCCGGGCCAAAGCCATCGGCAATCCCCGCCTGGCGCGGTAGGCGTTTCAAACGGGTTGGAAACGCCGGGGGAACCGGGGCGGGAGTTCCCCCCATATTTTCCCCATCAATTGCCATGAAACGCACCCAAGGGGGATGTAATTGGAGGAATTTTTAAATGGAATTGATACGCGTGGACACCCAACGGGCCTACGACTTGCTCTGGCAAAAAATAACAACGCTGGATTTGTCGCCCGGCAGCGCCATCAACAACCAGCAATTGGCCGCCGAACTTAATATGAGCGAGCCCGCCGTGCGTGAAGCGTTAAAATTGCTGGTGCATGATGGATTGGTTTTCATCACCCCCCGCCATGGGATGTATGTGGTTGATATTAATTTG
>Ga0180430_10004265_pt1 | contig 12104 bp, 9 predicted proteins | sample SS_ome_9_FD_132999 | JGI IMG/M metagenome (GOLD analysis project Ga0180430, IMG submission 132999) | Hypersaline lake sediment archaeal communities from the Salton Sea, California, USA - SS_1_S_2 metaG | ecosystem: Environmental > Aquatic > Non-marine Saline and Alkaline > Hypersaline > Sediment... | reverse complement strand
TATATTTTGTAAATCCGAATTTCCGGGACCGTTCTTTACAAATCCTTTACCATCGGTTAATCTTCATAGCTGTTTCCCCTATACAATCTTAAAGGCAAAGCAACGTAAAAAATGAATATTAAGACTAAACAATTAACAAAATTCGAATTTGAGCTTTTCAAGCAATACAGCAGCCATGACATTCTGCCAATTGCGACTGCGTGGAAAGAGCGCATTCTGACACAGACTTCCGCAACATCAGTTGAGATCACCGGTGAATTACGCAGATGTAAGGCTTCCTTAAGCCACATCGATTTCGCGGTTTGTTCAGAGAACGTACCTTTAACCAATTCAGAAATTCTTTCTCTTCCCGGTATCAAGCAAATAGTCAATCAGACAAGAAACTTTTTGGAATTTAAGATTCAAAATGAAATCTCGCTTCTCGTCTGGATAGCTGTCCCGTACGAATTCCCAACCGCATTGTTATATACCACAGGCCCTTCATCACACACCGATTGGCTGGATGCTGTCGCGCTTCAGAACGGGAAGAAAATATCGTTCCATGGGTGCTGGGAAAACAAACACATGGTAAACATGGAATCCGAAACAGAAATTTACAGATTCCTTGGGTTACCATTTTTCCCGCCGGAAATTCGAGAGTTGAATTTCGATCGAGATGAAATCGTGGAGCTTTATTTTCAGGATCTGATTGAATATGATGACATTCAGTCTGATTTACATGTGCATACAAATTGGTCTGATGGAAGAAACTCAATCGAAGAAATGGTTTGCGCAGCGATGAAGAGAAATCTATCCACTATCGCCATCACAGACCATTCTCCCCGGGTGTTGAGATCACGATACGATAATGCGGATTATTTTCTATCCCAGCATAAAGAAATCGATCAAATAGAAAAGAAGCACGGTCATCGCATCACGATCCTGAAAGGCGTGGAAGTAGACATTCTTCCCGATGGAAAACTTGACCTGCCCGTCTCTATCCTGCAGAAAATGGATATTGTTGTTGCATCCCTGCACGTTGATTTGGACCAACCCCGATCGGTCATCACAGACCGCCTGATCAAAGCAATCGAGAATCCCTATGTGGATATCATCGGCCACCCTGGCGGGCGTTTGTATCCAATGCATGACACCGCCGACCTTGATTGGGATAGAGTTTTCCGCGCCGCGGCGTTTCATAAGGTCGCGCTGGAGATCAACTCACACAAAGCCCATCCGCTATTCGATGATCGGAAAGTACGGGTGGCCATCGCCTCTGGCGTACCGATCTGCCTCGATAGCGATGCGCATTCTGTGGATATGATTGACCAATCAATTTTTGGGATAAATATTGCCCGGCGCGCCGGGTTAGATAAAGAGCAGGTAATAAACACCTGGTCTTCAGTGCGCCTAAAAAACTGGTTAAAAAGGAAAAATATTACTGCAAGGCAGCGGTAAACAACTGGTTATTGAAGGCAAACAGGAGTTGTTGATCCGATAATATACCAAATCCGGTGGGAGAAGTATCCGGTAATGGAAAATCAGGGTTTATCTGGGGTTTGTAAGTTTTTTCAAGATTCAGCTGCATACTGAATTGGAAAAAAGATCCGCTGATTTGATCGAGGACAAACAACGATGGATTGGGAAGAGTGGATTGGCCCATCAAAACAAAATCTGTCCCCATAAAGATCCACGGATTCTTGTTTTCACTCCCAGTGCGATTATCAGTAAATGGAGAAGGATCCACACATTCCGTTTCGCGGACATCCTCGTATCCATACTGACATACAGTCATATGGCCATCTTCATGCAGGATATATAGCTCATCCAAATTAAGTATCGCATCGATAGACCCGCCAATATCAGGTTTTTCCGCGTCAAAGAAAGCTAATGGCGCTTCAACAAAAACAATACCTTTAAGATCGCCCTCATTTTCACTTTCGAAAATATGGATCTCATTTTTCGGCGAATCTGCGACATATAACCTGCCATCGGAATAAATGACCCTATTGATTGCTCCCCAACCGACATCAGGGGTTGTCAGTGTTTTAGAATCCGGCGTCTCGCCAGGCTGGCAGTATAAAAGATCACCATTATCGTCAATTGCCAGCACTTTATATCCGAGATTATTCGCTGGAAGAATCACAAAATCAATTATTTTTCCCATTTCAACCAGGCCATATCCGCCTGGTGAACACTTGAAATCATTATCAAGCTCCAGGAATCCTTTGGAATTCGTAGAAGCGCGTAGAACATTACCGGATGTGGAATCAAGCAGGTATACGCCTGATGGACTATCCTTTATCCTGGAGATTTGCACACCATCCGGGAATGGCTGTGTGATCGCAGGCCGAAATGTCAACCTGCTGGAGAGGTCCATCTCATCAACAATGGCCTGCGCTTTCAAAAACATTTGGCGCGACTCACTGGTGATACGATAATTTTCCGCGCTGATTGCCAGATTCATCACTTCGGACCATAGCGCCTTTTTTTCAGAATCCGATTCCGCCTGCTCCGCCAGCGTGGAACTCTCATGCGCTAGATTTATATAGGCGTCATATTGTTCTTTCTTCCCGGAATTTGTAAACAGGAATATGGAACTGATCGTTAAAATAGCCGGGATCAGGATGATCGCTGCCGTTTGCCATCCCTTTGATTGGCCCGGGAGCGCGTTGCTTTCAGGTAACACTTTTCTTTTTATGCGGCTTACCAGCAATTGTGCCTTTGCCCGAAGCGTTTTTCCATTCATCCAAAAATGGGCAATCTGGCGTAGAAACTTCCCCCCGGCTTGCGAAGAGGTAGTTAAGCCGCTATCTTCCTCAACCGATGCGCTGATTGATGTTTCTGTTTGGCCTTCTGAGACAGGCAGGACCTTTTCATCAGCTTCAATCGCCGGGTTCGGTTCAACTACAATCTCACCTGAAGGGTCCTCATTATCCAATGGCCCTATCTCCACCTCAGGAATCAAAATCGGAGGATCTTCCTGAGTATCCAATCCTGATGATGTGCTATCTTCTAAAACTGATGGCTTTTGTTGTAAATCCTCATCTGCCAACTCCTGGGTGTTCTCCCAATTCCCTTTATGCACTTTACCCGAACCATCGCTGGTTTTGATCACAACCACAGAAAAATCCTGGATCATTTGGTTGTGCAGCCGCCGTTTGAGCTGATCTATCGGAACTTTATGGCTGTTAGCCAGGTAATAGGATTTCCATGATCCGTGAGACCGCGGACTCAGTAAAATAATGTCACCGGGTGTGATCGCGCATTGATGAAATTTAGCTTGTACCCTTCGGGATATTCCTAATTTTTCTGGTTCTTTGCTATTTTCGCCAAATATCTCATACACATTTTCGCCAATATGATAAGCAACCGCGTCACCTATCTGCCCCATAAAAAGCCAATTATTGTGAAGCACACAGATATTGGCTGACCCCAACACCTGTTTTCCATCCTGACTAAGGTCTGCGTTTAGCGCATAGAAATCTTTATTTAAAGCATCGATAACAGTTTGGATCGCTTTTGTGACAGATCCTTTTGCATGGAAAAATATACCGCTTGCTATTTTCGCCATCTCGGTCAGTGCCAGTTCATCCAGGTGAGGTGATCCGCTGCTTGTGATCTGAATTGAGAATAAGTCGTTTTGGCGGTGGCGATGGGTTGTTTTTGCTGCATTTTCAACCAGGACGCCGCTGATTGAATTAAATTCTTTATCAGCGGTCCGTTGAAGTTCGAAAACAGAATAATCGATTGCCATAGTGTGTTTTATGAAGACATTTCAATTATATCTATAATTTTCCAAGATCATTTTCAGATCACGTAGGTATAATTAGGTCGAATTAGAAAGGTGTTTTCATATGGGCAATAATAATACTTTTTATCTTGGCAAAAAATACAATCTCAAAGGCAAGGAAATTTTAGATGACCGGCTAAGTTATGACCCGCCGGACCTTACAACGCATGCCATAGTAACCGGCATGACGGGTTCAGGAAAAACCGGGTTGTGCGTGGGTTTGCTTGAGGAAGCGGCCCTTCAGGGTATTCCTGCATTGATCATTGATCCAAAAGGTGATCTTACTAACCTGGCACTATCTTTCCCGAATCTATCTCCTGCAGATTTCGAGCCATGGATCGATAAGAATACTGCCAGACGGGAAGATAAATCCATTAAAGATGTTGCCCAAAAAACAGCTGAGACCTGGAAAAAAGGGCTTGCTGATTGGGGAATGGAAAAGCCTGAGATCACAAAATTGAACGAAACAGTTGAAAGGACCATTTTCACACCCGGGTCAACGACGGGGATACCGGTCAACATTCTCGCGTCATTTGCGGCACCTGATAATGATTGGGACGCCGAGGAAGAGGTGTTAAGGGAGAAGATCTCAGCCACGGTAACTGCGCTGCTTACCCTGGTTGGTATGGATGATATCGATCCCCTCCGATCCCGAGAACATATTTTATTAGCCAACATTATTGAACACCATTGGCAGAAGAATACCTCTCTTGATCTGACCAAGATCATCGAGGAGATACAATCCCCGCCATTTGACCAACTGGGCGCTTTTAGCCTGAATGATTTCTTCCCAAAGAAAGAACGCATGGAGTTGGCAATTTTGCTAAACAATGTCCTTGCATCCCCAAGTTTTCAAAGCTGGATCGAAGGAACTCCGCTGGATATCGAATCCATGCTCTATACAGAAGACGGCAAACCCAGACACTCCATTTTTTATTTAGCACACCTGGATGACGCTGAGCGCATGTTCTTCATCACGCTCATCTACGCGGCCGTTGAAACCTGGATGCGCAAACAACGCGGCACCGGCGACCTCAGGGCAATCGTATATTTTGATGAAATTCATGGTTACCTTCCCCCGGTCGCCAATCCACCCTCAAAACCGTTGATCATTCGGTTACTGAAAACCGCGCGCGCGTTTGGTGTCGGGCTTGTGCTGACAACCCAGAACCCTGTTGATATTGATTACAAAGGGATCTCAAACGCCGGCACATGGATGATCGGACGCCTGCAAACAGACCAGGACAAGCAAAGGCTCCTGGATGGTTTAGAAAGCGCCGCAGGCGGCATCAAGCGCTCGGAGTACGATCGCATGATATCAGGGTTGGGAAAACGTGTTTTCCTCTACCACAATGTGCATGAGAAAGAGCCGGAGATTTTCCACACACGCTGGGTGATGAGTTACCTCGCTGGACCATTATCGATTTCGCAGATTCCAGCCCTCAATGACCTTATGGGGGTATCGCAAGCTGAAGAATATGATCAGCAACCAGAGGAAAATACCACGACCCCAATCCGCAAGTCAACCGAAAAACAATCAACACAAAATGTTCAGGTACCCGGTTCAATACCCCAATTTTTCTCCTTTTCCAGTGAAGATGCTAAGGCGCTGACGTTAACACCTTCACTGATCGCTTCCGCCCAGGTGCGTTATCTACGCCAGCGGCCGCCAGTTGAATTCGAAAAAACAATCATAGCTGTCATCAAGAAACCTGAAGAATCCGGACAGGATTGGGAAAATGGCGTGGAATACCTGATCCAAGAAAATGAGATTAAGGATTCTACAAATTCAAAAATAAAATTTGAACCCATCCTTGATTTCATGGACAATACGTCCTGGTGGAAAACACAGGAAAAAGACTTCGAACAATGGATTTATGAAACAGATACGATATCGATCCGTTCCTCAAAAACCCTGGGAATCACCGCTGGTCCTGAAATATCTGAAGCCGAATTCCAGAAGATGTGCAGGGAAGCAGCTGATGAAAAAAAAGATGAGGACCTCGATGAGGTAAATAAAAAGTATCGTTCAAAAATAAAATCCGTTGAGGACAAGATTGAAAAACAGGAATTGAAAGTTGAGAAATATGAAGATCAATTTAAATCCCGACGCACAGATACGGCCCTGCGAGTAGGAGAATCTCTATTGAATCTGGTTTCAAAAGGAAAGCTGACCGGAGTCTCGTCATCCTCAACAAAATTACGTATGTCAAAAGAAGCAAAAGCCCGCCTTGAGGAAGCAGAATTAATTCTTGAGAACTACCAGGAAGATATTGAAAACCTGAAAAACGATTTGGCAGAAGAGCAGGAAGATATTAAACAAAAATGGGAAAACGCGGTAGAAGAGACCTCTGAGGTCAAGATCTCACCCACAAAAAAGAACATTCGGATCACTCGCTTTGGGGTACTCTGGCGGGATTAGAGCGACTGGCGCCCTGCCAGCGCCCTTAATAGCGTGTTCTGATCCGCGTATTCCAGATCGCCGCCGACCGGCAGCCCGCGCGCGAGTCGCGTTAAGGTGATCCCATATTTTTCGAGGCGCTGACGGATAAACAATGCCGTCGCATCCCCTTCCATGCTCGGGTTGGTTGCAACAATCACCTCTTTGATCGCTCCCGGCTTGATGCGCTCTTCTAATTCCCTGAATCGAATATCTTCTGGACCGATGCCTTCGATGGGCGATAACGCGCCATGCAGCACATGATAAAGCCCTGAATAACCAAGCGTTTTTTCAAGCGCGACCACATCTAGGGCTTCCTCAACGACGCAAAGAGTGCTTTGGTCCCGCTTCTCATCGCTGCAGATCTGGCATTGCTTTCTACCTGCTTCCATGATGTTAAAACAGGTCTCACAAAATGCCGTACCAGACCTGATCTCCGCTAATGCCTGAGAAAGATCAACCGCGTACGCATCCGGGGCACGTAAAAAATAAAAAGCTAATCGTGATGCCGTCTTTGGACCAATCCCCGGCAGGCGTTCAAGCGCCAGGATCAGCCGTTCGACGGGTGCGGGTAATAATGCCATATCCTACGGCTTCATTCCCAGCATCCCGCCGCCAAGCGGGCCTAATTTATCTGCCATCAATTTCCTAGATTTGTTAAGCGCATCTTTGATCGCAGCCCCGATCATCTTCTCCAGTTCAGCCGTGGAAATACTTTCTATCTGCTTCTTATCAAGTTTGACAGCATGAAACTTCTGGGTGCCAGTCAAGACCACTTCGACGATACCATCTCCAGCAACTCCTGTCACAGTATCTTTTTCTAATTCCTTTTGTGTTTTTTTCAGCTCTTTTTGCATTTGCAGAAGCTGTTTCATCATTCCTTTATTATTCATTATCGTATTTTGTCCTTGAATTATTCTTCTTTTGTCATTTTTCCGCCGAGCGACAACGCTTCGCCAATCATGCCATCAGACTCGATAGACGCTGTGCCCTTATTTTCACTGTTTTGTTTACCGGCTACTTCACAACGGATGTCATAATCAATTCCAGTCAGATTTCGCAAAGCCTGCTTTGCATTCCCCAAATTATTTCCATTTTCCATTTTTGATTGAAGAATGCTGCTTGAAAATTCCAGGATGATCGCGTCCTTTTTCATGCTCATCGTTTTGCATGAATTTAATAGAGCTGCTGTCTCAGGTGAAATAGATTTAGCAATTTCTTTAATTTTGTCCCAATGCGTCTTTATCCCATCTGTCTTCAGGTCTACTTTGCTCTGTGGAACATTTTCGGGCATTGCTTCTTTTTCCGATCCATTTTTTGCTGCATCCTTTTTTGCTGGTGCTGCTTTGTTTTCTTTGACACTCGCATTATCTTTTACAGCATGGCCTTCGTCTCTCACATTTTGCGGTGAAATATGTGCGTCTTTTGAAGGTGCTTCTTTCTTTGGGGTATCAGCTTTTTCGCGATTATTTTCTGAAGAGGTCGCTTTTTGATCGCCACAAACCTGCATGATTGCCAGCTCAAGCTGCAGCGTAGGCTGCCAGCCCAGGCTATCCGATTGCGCAGTCTCATTAAAGACCGCAATAGTGGATAAAAGCATACTTAGTTCAAAATTACGGGATATTTCCTTTATCTGGGCTAGAGATTCCTGGGTATCCTCGATAGCGGATGTTGAATTCATTTTTTCCAATAAAATCTTGCGAAGGTAGTCAACAATTTGCCGCCCGAATTGTCTGGGGTCACTGCCGCTATCGATCGCCTGGTTCGCGATGGTGATCGCAGCACCCGCATCTTTCTGGATCAGTCTCTCGATCAGATTTGAAACCATCTCATTTCCTGCTGTGCCGAGAACTTCTTTGGTATAAGGGAGGGTTACTTTGTTGCCTGTTGACGCCAATTGATCTAATAACGAAACAGCGTCACGCATGCTGCCGGTCGCCTGGCGAGCGATCTCAGTAAGAGCAGCTGGATCAATATCAATATCCTCCGCATCAACGATATGCTGCAGGTTTTCCTGGATTGCTTTTACAGGAATCCTGCGGAATTCGTGCCTTTGGCAGCGTGAAAGAACAGTCGCTGGAATTTTGTGCACTTCTGTCGTAGCAAGTACAAAGATAGCGTGGTCCGGAGGTTCTTCCAGGGTTTTTAGAAGCGCGTTAAACGCAGCGTTGGACAGCATATGCACTTCATCAATGATATACACCTTATATTTCCCCTGGGATGGTGAATAGTTGATCTTTTCTCGCAAAGAGCGTACGTCATCCACGCTGGTATTGGATGCGGCATCTATTTCGATCAGGTCCATGAAATTACCGGTATTAATTGCCTGGCAGTGGGCACATTGATTACACGGGATTGCTTCACGATCCTCCGCCAGACAATTTACTGCCTTGGCGATGATCCGTGCGGTGCTGGTTTTTCCGGTTCCACGCGGCCCCGAGAAAAGGTATGCGTGTGCGATGCGATCCTGACGCACTGCGTTTTGAAGGGTGCGCACAACATGGTCCTGACCGATTAATGCCTCCCACCCTAACGGACGCCATTTTCTATAATATGCTTCTGCCATTGAAAGTTGACCTTTTTCTATTTCATACAATTCTAAACGATAACATATCAGGAAAGAATATGAGTCTCAATAAATTGTTTTTCCGCCATGTTAAAATACCACGATTGAAATGGATTAGAAATGCCACACATCATTGACGGACATAATTTAATTGGGAAAATCCCTGAAATATCTCTGCAGGATTTGGATGACGAAATATATTTAATCAATCTTCTTGAGGATTATTTTCGCATTACCAGGAAAAAGGCTTTGGTTTTTTTTGATAACGCAGCGATATCCAATAAAAAACTAAAGCATAAAACTGCGTTCTTAGAAGTGTCCTTCATACGAAAACCTCGAACAGCTGATCAGGCGATTATTGCTAAGTTGAGAATGCTCAAAGGTAACGCAAGAAATTATACCGTTGTCAGTTCTGACCGTTGGATCGTAGATCGCGCAACGAGATCTGGCGCGAAAGTGATGTTGAGCGAAAATTTCTGGAAATTAATACAAAAACAACGATCGCAATCAGAAAATACGCCTGATTTTTTAAAAAATGAGGTTGATTTTTGGCTGAAAAAGTTCAATCCTGATTCTTAGACAGAATTTACACTCTGTTAATATCAAATCAGACTATTATGATATATTATCTCCATAAGACACAGAAAGCTCCAAAGCAAGTATGTGTTTTTTCCGCCAGAATCTTTTACAGCGCGCCCCTCCTCGCGCTGTGAAATCCCTAAACGGGTAACTGGTAGGAATCCCTCCCTTCGACCGCCGGCGATCGCCGGCGGTCAATCTTTTTCTTGATATGTATTTACCATGGTGCTATAATCCTGACGGTTGCCCCAGTGGCTCAAATGGATAGAGCGAGGCACTCCTAACGCCTAGGTTGTGGGTTCAAATCCTACCTGGGGCACTTTTTATTCAGCAAAATAATTTCAAAAATAAAGAGCATCTTCGCAACCACTTATTGATTCAAAACTCCCCTTCCGATATATACATCCCCAATAAATGCTATTATGATTGAAACATTAATATGACGAACACGTATAGAAAATCACACGGGAGGATTTACCGCCTGGATAACGCGGCAAACCTTTATCCCGCTATCCGAAATACAAAGCGACCCAATGTTTTTCGTGTGTCCGCAGATCTAACCCAACCGATTGATCCCAATATCCTGCAAAATGCGCTTGATATAACCCTTCAAAGACTTCCAGGGTTTTCCGTTAAACTGCGTTCCGGTTTATTCTGGTATCATTTCGTGCATTCAGACGACCGGATATTAATTCAAAAAGATGTCGCAAATCCCTGCACTCATATGAGTGTGAAGTCAACTGGCGGATTCCTGATCCGGGTTCGCTATCATCAAAACAGAATTGCGCTTGAGACTTTCCACGCGATAACAGACGGTTCTGGCGCCATGGTTTTTCTAAAAACTCTTATCGCCCAATATTTAAAGTATTTTGGTATGAAAATCCCCCCCACCAACGGCGTTCTTGATTGTGGTGACGCACCAGATAATGAGGAGTTCAGCGACCAATTTGGACAGTTTGCTAAAGGGCGCCCTCTCAGAAAAACTCATAAGTCCAGAGCGTTCCATGTACGCGGCACACTCCTTCCGCCAGGTGAAATTCAGATAATAACAGGCACGATTCCAATCAATGCCCTGAAACAATCCGCGAAGCTTTTTAACGCGACAATCACGGAATACCTAACCGCGGTTTATCTAAAGACACTTTTCGATCAACAAAAACTGCAAAGTGTTCGTTTGCAATTACCAGTAAAGGTACAGGTTCCAATCAATCTTCGCAACTTTGTTGATACAAAAACATTGAGAAATTTTTCTGCGTTTGTAACCCCGAGCCTGGATCCCGCTTATGGCGATTATTCATTTGCTGAAATTGTCAAAATGGTTCATCATTTTCTAAAGTATGAATCGACTAAGAAACATTTACAATCTCAAGTGGCCGCAAATCTTCGTTATGCGAATAATGCGGCAGTGAGAATGCTGCCGCTGGGGCTAAAAAACAATATAATTTTCCTTGGTTATAAACTCATGGGGCCCGCCTATTTTTCTTCGACCATCTCCAATCTTGGGATGTTGAAGGTGCCCAAAAAGATGCAGGCAACCGTGAAGGCATTTAATTTTATACTCGGATCCCTGGACACAACCAATATCTCTTGCGCGGTGCTTGGTTATCAGGATCAAGTCAGCATATCTTTCTCAAGATTGATCAAAGAAACAGATGTAGAGCGCCGGTTTTTCCGATTCTTGATCAACCACGGGATCCCGGTTCTCGTTAAAAAGTATCAGGAGGTTTAGAATGCCCTATTGCGTAAATTGTGGAGTCCAGCTTGGTGATAATGCTTTAGAATGTCCGCTATGCCAAACAGAAGTCATCGTCCGAAATAATAATAAGGATAACGAGAAGATTCAAGCATCAAAGCTTGAAAAAGAGTTAATCGAAAATGAATTAGACCGTAGTCTTTGGATAAAAATAATATCCATCACTTTGCTGATCCCCTTTTCAATCACCCTCATCATAAATTGGATTTTTCAAAATTCACTTTCCTGGTCGCTCTATGTTACAGCCAGTGTTTTGTTGGTATGGATTTGGACCGCTTCTTTATTCTTATTCAGGAAAAATAGATTCCAGAAATGGCTGCCAATCGCCACTTTCTCGCTGCTTGGATATCTTTATATTATTGAGAATATCTCTAGAACGAATGGTTGGTTCTTTTCTATCGCTGTTCCGATCGTTTCATCACTATCCATACTTATAGGTACATTATCATATTTAATTAAGAACAGGGTGATCAGAGAGCTTCAAATTCCATCCAGCCTTTTTTTGGGAATTGGATTGTTATGTTTTGTGGCGAATGGATCAATTAACTTCTTCAACCATCAAGTCGTCAAGTTGGATTGGTCATTGATCGTTATGGTACCCTGTGCGGCCTTCTTATTGATCGGATTTGTCTTCCAGCGAAGGCCGTGGGTGGTAGAAAAAATCAAACATTGGTTCCGTTTCTAATTAAGCCTGATCAGGTTTCGCAAAAATCTATCATTGACAACTTCTGGCATAAATCCACGTTCAATCCCAGTAAATACCTCACTTAGATTTGGTGCCCTTTGATTGCAATGGTATTCCTGTACAGCTGAATTGCTTCAGTTAAAAAGCAGTGATTGCTCAACTATCGAAAACCGGGTGCGAAGGGACCAATTCAGAACCTTAACCACAATCTAAAAAACCCCTCAGATTAGGTGAGGGGTTTTATGAATAAATTGAAAACTTAATCGACTTTTATTTTGACCCAGAAACGCGCGAAGTTCACACCAAGGT
>Ga0180430_10004262_pt1 | contig 12112 bp, 11 predicted proteins | sample SS_ome_9_FD_132999 | JGI IMG/M metagenome (GOLD analysis project Ga0180430, IMG submission 132999) | Hypersaline lake sediment archaeal communities from the Salton Sea, California, USA - SS_1_S_2 metaG | ecosystem: Environmental > Aquatic > Non-marine Saline and Alkaline > Hypersaline >... | reverse complement strand
CTGGATACTGCTTGAAACCTCTCTGTATGTTTCAAAACGATGTGGGGTCACGATAAGGTCGGGACACTTTCGCAAGGCCACAGACATGGGCATGGCCGAGTATACGCCATATTTCCTTGCTTCGTAGCTGGCGGCTGCAACCACTGAACGGGGCCCCAGGTGTCCGACAACCAGAGGTTTGCCCTTAAACTCGGGGAAGTCCCTTTGCTCCACAGAAGCAAAAAACGAATCCATATCTATATGAATAATCTTTCTCAAGAGGGCTTTTTCTATTCGATTTTGCAGATCTGTTTTATTCAATCAGTCTGATCACCTCAGAGGGCATATGGCGATTCAGAACGGATATTTTCAGCTGCCCGTTTGTGCTAATACCCCTTTCTGCAAAAGTTTGTTGCAGGGTCTGAAGAGCTAGATCAGGGGTATTGTTCTTGGTGCTCAGATGGGCAAGGCAGATGTGGCGAAGATTTTCCCCAATACTGTCTGCAAGAAAGGAAGAGGTCTGGTGATTTCCCAAATGACCATGGTCTGACAATATCCTTGCTTTTAAAAAATGAGGGTATGCACCGTTCATCAGCAGCTTTTCATCGTAATTTGATTCTATCACAAGTAAATTTGCAGCCTTGATATATGGGGCAACAGTCTGGCAGATATGTCCGAGGTCGGTGGCGATAGTAATTCTCTGATCTCCGGCACCCATATGAAATCCAATGGTTTCAGGAGCGTCATGAGACAGGGGGAAGGCTTCGATGTCAAAACCGGCGAGATGAAATCTTTGCTGTAAAGCAATTTCTCGCACAGTGACGCCGGATATATTGTTTTTTCTGGAAAGAATGCTTTTCCAAATTTTATTGGTGGTGAATACGGGCAGATTGTTTTTCCTGGTGAGCACTTCCAGTCCCCTGATATGATCTGAATGATTGTGGCTTACCAGTACACCCATTATAGTCTGCATGGTTATACCCATATGTTTCAGGAACTTGCGAATAGCACCTGCCGAAATCCCCGCATCAATCAATATGCCTTTTGACTCATTTCCAAGGTAGTAGCAATTCCCGCTGCTGCCACTACTCAAACTGCAAAAATTCAATTCCATCAACACTCCTTTAAGAGAATTACTCACCGTCTATCTTCACATCCCTGAATTGGTAAAGGTTGTCACTCCGTCTCAACTTCTTACCGCTGGCAGTGCTTACATTTTTGAGTATGACTTCCCTGCATATGACATAGGGGAACTTCTCCCGGTACGAATCGTCGGTCATTTCCGGATTGAAATTAGAAAAAATGGCTGGACCGCGGTAGTCGTCCGGATGATTGGAGTCATCGATATGAAGGTTTTCGATGGTAATCCGTTCAGGCATATGGCAGGTGTAGCCGAAATCATGCTGTCCGGAATTGAAACCGCCGATCAGACTGGCACTGGTCGTGCTGCCTCCGGCAGGCACGAAAACACAGTCGCTTATAATGAATTCTCCCTGCCAGGTACTACCATAATCGCCTCGAAGATTGATGAGGTTCCTGCCATAGATTGTTGAATTCTCCAATGTTAAAACCCCGTTGCCAATGGCATTGATTCCCATGTGTCCGAGCGTGGAGTTGCGGATGGTGGCATTGGCAACCCCCATGTGAGCGTCGAAGCGGGAAAAAATGCAGCTGTCATACAGGAGATTCTTAGAGTAGTTGGACCCCAGGATTCCCCAGTATCTCCTGTCGTTTATATCATTGGTCTGGCTGCAATTCACGAATGATACATTGAGGGCACGGCTGACTGATAGGTCGTAAGAACCCATGGAAACGGACTTCCCTGCCGAGCCAATGGTGCGGTAGGTAAGATGCCCGCTCAGAATCGTGTTCTTCACAGTTACATAAGCGCAGTCCCTGATATTGATGAAGCCACCATAGGGAGCCCCATGCGCTCCTTCGCCCGTGATATGATGTTCCAGTCCATCTACAAGAACATTGGAACGCCTGATTGCGATGTTTCTGCTATAATAGGTGTATTTCGATTCTGCTCTGTTGGCGATAGTGGTAAAACGGCCTCCGGTGATGTAAAGGGTCTCCTGGTCGATGGGTCGAGCGGTGATTTCGGTGACCTGGTCAAAATCCCAGATGATCGGGGCTCCCATATCCACCTGGCCGTTTTTATCGACGATGAATATATCTGTTTGTGAAGATCCGTTGTTCTGGTTGAGCCCAAAGCGGATGTAGCGTTTTACAAGAGAATCCGTCACAGTAATCAGACAGCTTCCAGGCAGGGAGACCTGGATTTGCTCCTGATTCTTCTTCAGTGAAGTAATCCCTTCCGGGCTGAAGGTTTGAAGGCTTGAACTGACCATGAAAACGGATGCATTGCGGTTCTGGACTTCGGTGTCGTCAATGATGAAGGCAGCTGTACCGAAATCGGTGTCGGTCCGGATGACCGCAGTGCGCTCCTTTCCTCCAATGTAGTAGGTGGCCCCCTTGTCGGCTTTCACCCTCAGACCCTGCTGATTGGCGAAGGCATGTGCTGCGGCAATTGCATCTATATCATCGGTTTGACCATCCCCTCTGGCACCGAAGTCACTATAGCGGATCCATCCATTGGTAAGAAATCTGGAGACATCCTCCGGGGAAACATTAACATGCAGTTCCCCTTTTTCGTTTGTACTTACCCGGGTAGGCTTATTAGTATTTGTTATCACTACATTTTCCTGCGGGCTTATGGTCTGTCCGGAAGCCAGAATTACAAATGAAAACAGAGTGAATACTAAGAGTATATTTTTCATTAGGATTGAATTTATCAGTTGGCAATTTCAGAAAAAATCTCCAGATCAACATGCTTCTTATTGATCTTATTATTTCTTCCTAAATTTGTCCTGACGCCTATGTTATACAAGAGATTATTCGGAGCTGTTTACGATCGTTTCATGTACTCTATTGAGAATGGTCATCTCAATAGCAGACGCGCCAGGCTTCTTTCAGGTCTGTCGGGTAAGGTTCTGGAGGTCGGGGTGGGTACCGGAACCAATCTTGAACATTACAGCGAAGACATTGAACTTATAGGCATTGAACCCTCCCCCTATATGATGCCCAGGGCCGAAAAGAAAAAAGAAATCCTGCTTCTGCCCAATAAAATCACGCTTTTGAACATTGGTTGCGGCTACCCGGAAATGGAAAAACTCATCGAGCCGGAATCCCTTGATGCAGTGGTCTGCACCCTGGTGCTCTGCACCATCCCGGATCCTTCCAGGGCCCTGAAGAATTTCATGAAATGGCTTAAGCCCGGAGGAAAACTGGTGATCCTGGAACATATCCGGTCGCATAATCCATCAAAAGGAAAACTCCAGGATTTCCTGAATCCCATGTGGAAGAAGGTGGCAGACGGATGCCATTTGAATCGATCCACGGACCTTCTGCTGGCCGGATCAGACTTCCAGCTGGTCAGGGAAGAACAGTTCCGGATCAGCATCCCCTTTTATGAGGCTGAGTACATCCGGCCATTTTAATAAGGTTGTATCCCGGTAGATATAAAAATCCTGTTTCACCATAGAACAATTTTGCATTTGAGGTGTAATAGTTGTTGATAAAGAATATTTAAAGTTAATGTACCCTTACAATGAAAAAGTTTTTTGATTTCAGGCACCTGAAAGGTGATGTCTTTGGCGGGCTAACCGCAGGTATTGTTGCACTTCCCCTGGCACTTGCCTTTGGTGTCAGCTCCGGGCTGGGCCCCATGGCCGGTCTTTACGGAGCGATTTTCATCGGATTTTTTGCAGCATTGTTCGGTGGGACCAATACCCAGATCAGCGGCCCAACCGCACCTATGACAGCGGTTTCCATGCTGGTGATCGCCGGTATTGTGGCATCAAACAACGGGGATGTCTCCAGGGCACTTCCGGCCATTCTTGCTGTTTTCCTGCTGGCCGGACTCATTCAGATCGGATTGGGAGCACTGGGGCTTGGAAAATACATCCGGTATATTCCATACCCGGTGGTATCCGGCTTTATGACCGCCATTGGCGTGATCATCATTCTAACCCAGTTGCTTCCCGCAGTTGGGTATTATCCCAAAGATGACATGGGTTTTGTGGAGCAGTTTAAACCGGAAGCAGAGGAAATCATTCTTACCAATATTCTGGAAGATGAAGCCCGTGAGGGACTGCTGGTGCTGGAGAGCTTCGAAGAGACCATTAACCGTGCCGGCAGAACAAGCGAGGAAGAGATCCTCCAGGAGTCCAGGACATTGGCCGGTAAGGAGGCTTCCGGGGTGATCGGTGCTCTCAAGCTAATGCCTCGAGCAATTCAGAATATCAGCTGGGTGGAGCTGCTGCTGGCTCTTGGAACCATCATAATCATTTATGGATTCAAACGAATCACCAAAGTGGTTCCCAGTACGCTGGTGGCCCTGATTCTCATGTCGGGGATTGCCGACCTGACTGGCATCGATTACCGAACCATTGAGAGGATCCCGGGAGGATTTCCCCTGCCTAACTTTGAAATCTTCAGTTCGCTTAATATCAGCGATTTAGCTCCATATATCTTTGCAGCCATCACCCTGGCCATCCTGGGAGCCATCGATTCGCTGCTCACCTCGGTGGTGGCTGATAACATGACCCACACCAAGCACAATCCCAACCGGGAGCTGGTGGGGCAGGGAATTGGCAACAGCGTGGCTGCCCTATTTGGTGGAATTCCGGGTGCGGGTGCCACGATACGTACAGTGGTAAACATCAATGCCGGGGGTAAGACGCGCATCTCGGGGATGGTTGCTGCAATTCTGCTGCTGCTCACCCTTCTGCTTCTTGGTCCCGTGGCTTCACGTATTCCGGCCGCAGTACTGGCCGGGATCCTGATTACAGTTGGAATCGCGGTGATGGACTTCAAGGGATTACGAGCCATTCCGAACATGCCTCGCGCCGAGGTGGCCATCATGCTGGTTGTCCTGGTGCTTTCTTCGCTCTGGAACCTGGTATATGCTGTGGGCATTGGCCTGGTGATCGCTTCGCTTATGTTCATGAAAAAAATAGGTGATCTTTCAGCTGAATCCTCTGACATAAAGACCCTGAAAGAAACTCCCTGGCCCGATGAGGTAGACTTTCCCGAAGAGTTGAAAGGTGAGGTTTTCGTAAAACATGTGGATGGTCCCTTGTTTTTTGGCTCCACAAGTAATTTTGAACAACTCTCCAAACAGATTCCGGAAACCGCAAAAGCAGTGGTAATCCGGATGAGTAAAGTGCCTTATATGGACCAGTCGGGCCTGTATGCCATGGAGGATGTGCTGATCGACCTGGCCAACCAGGGCAAGACCGTAATCATGACCGGACTGCAGAAACAACCCCGTTACATGATGGAACGGGTGGATATGATTCCCAACCTTATCGATAAGGACCAGTTGAGCGATGGATTCGTTGATTGTGTGCTCAGTCTGAAGGAGAACATGGCCAAAGAACAGGAGAAGGTTGAGGCCTAGAATTTTGTAAACCATTTATAAAAAAGAAACATGAGTACTACAAAAGATATTCAAACCGGAATGAGCCCGGCCGGTGCCCTGGAGCAGCTCAAAGCAGGGAACGAGAGATTCGTAAGTGGAAACAGGCTTTCGAGGGATTATTCAACTGAGATTAGCGAGACTGCCGGTGGACAGTTTCCCTTTGCAGCCATTCTGGGATGTATCGATTCCAGGGCGACGGCTGAACAGCTTTTCGACCAGGGTGTGGGGGACCTCTTTAATGCCCGGGTTGCCGGGAACATCGTGAACGAAGATATCCTGGGTTCCCTGGAGTATGCCTGCCATGTGGCAGGAGCCAAGTTGATCCTTGTGCTGGGTCATACCGCCTGTGGTGCAGTGACTGCCGCTACTCAGCGGGTGGAACTGGGCAATATCACCGCACTGCTCTCCAAGATCACTCCGGTGGTGGACAGTTTAGATGGAGGGGTGGCCGTGGATGAGGTGGCGGAACATAACGTTCGGCATTCAATCGAAAGCATACGGAAGGAGAGCGCCATCCTGAAGGACATGGAGCTAGCAGGGAAGATCCTCATCAAGGGAGCCATGTACGATGTGGCGACCGGGAAGGTTCGTTTCCTGGACTAATAAGAAAACTATCGCTCAGAGAGGTTTATTGCTCTGCAACTTTCACACAGATCATCCTGCTTTGATCCCGAATAAGCAGTTTGCCATCGGCAAGTGCAATGGGGGCCCAGTTCTGGGTCCCAAATCTTGCCATCCGACCATCAGCAGGTTCAGCGGCTGTAAGCACTTCGGAAGATGCAAGTTGTTTAAATTCTGAAGGATCAGGCTCTATTAAATACAGTGATTTGGCTCCGTCAGTGGCCAGGATTAATCCGTCGGCATAAATCATGCTGCCCTTGTTGAAATCCGGATCTCTTTTCGTTTTCCACATGATTTCTCCATCCATGTTCATGCAGGTAAGGCCGTCCCGCTTGTTATTGGTTCCAAACTGGGCATAAAAATACCCATCGATTAGAATGGGGGGTTTTGTCTGATCCCCAAACTCTTCGTTTCTGAAAAGTTCCCTGGTGGCATAGGTGCCATCTGCTTGTTTTTCTACCTGGATCATAACAGCGCCCAGTTCGTATCCACCAACAACAAGTACCTTGTTATCACCGGCATCCACCGCACTTGGCACCGAAATATGACATTCCCATTGATCATACTCCCAGAGGATCTTCCCACTAAGGGGTTCTACTCCAACTATTTTACCCAGTGTTTGCGGCTCATCCCTGCGTCCGATGGGATTGGTGGAAGAGATAACGAAAACGATATGATCCTCACCGTCAATTTTAGCGATCGAGGGGCTGGCATAGGATTCATTCCCGAAATTTGGAGTAAGCCATACCATCTCACCGGTGGTTTTGTTATAAGCTACCCCACCGGCCTCAGGGGCCTGGGATAAAACAATAAGTAAATCACCGTATATCAATGGGCATTGAGCAACGGCCCAGATGGGGAAATTTCCGTTACCTCCAAAACCACCGTGATCTATTGTATCATTTCCGGGATCACCTCCAAAGTCTGTCCAGATATTCACTTTCCAGACCGGCTCATGTGTTTTAATATCAATGCAATATAGATCACCGTATGGGCCTGTGGAGTAAACGTGTTTATCATCCACAATGGGTACACTGCGGGATCCGGGAAACATGACCTCACCCGCTGCATCATATTCAAACCTCCAGAGTTCTTCGCCCGTTTTCAGATCCAAGCATCGCATTTTATCTCCCACTGCATTGTCACGGTCAAGCAGGTAAATTTTGCCGTCTTTTACAACCGGCCCGCCATAACCAATACCCAGGTCCACAGTCCACAGCACTTCCGGACCAGTTTCAGGCCAGGAACGAAGAAGGTCTTTTTGGGGGGATGTACTGTTTCTTTCGGGGCCAAGAAACTGGGGCCAGTCCTGGGCGGAAATACTAATAACGAAAGAAAAGAGCAGAAATGCGGATGATATAATCTGTCGGGTAAGCATGGGGGTGAGTTTATGGTGTATGCTTTAGATTATTGTTTGGACTCTATTGATTAGTAAAGGTTTAATCAGGTTCACTTAGTTGTTCAAACCTTCGTATTCCTCATCTGTCACCGGTCCCAGCCAGACTGCGCCTCCTTCGTCGGAATTCAGGCTGATGGCAATGTGTGCAAACTCCGTATCGGGACCGGCACCATGCCAGTGCACCACGTTTCGGGGAATTTCAACATGATCGCCCTTACGCAATATTTGGGCAGGCTGGCCCTTTGCCTGGTAATAGCCCTGTCCTTCGGTTATAAAGAGGACCTGTCCACCCGGATGCGAGTGCCAGTTTGTTCTGGCTTTCGGTTCGAAAGTTACATTGCCAAATCTGGCATGAAGGGTGCTGTCTTCAGCCCCCATCATCTGCAGCCACACTGTTCCTGAAAAGTTATCGCTGATTAGTATTTCTCCTAAGGGAAATACGGATTCACTTTGTGCGCTGGTTTCGCCCGATCCTTTATCGGTGCTGCATGCTGCAAGCAGGGTGATCAGAATAAGCAGACTGTATTTAAACATGTGTTTCATCGTTTGATCTTTGATTTCTTGTTATTTGAATTGACTAGGATGGCCTGTTACTGAGAACTTCATCTAAAACTTCTTTGGCAGCTTTAGCTTCCTTTTTACCGATGGAAGATTTTATGATGCCCACAAATTCATTCAACTGTTCAGGAGTAAAACCCACGTTCAGGCATATTGCTAGATGGGAACGAAGCATCGGCTCAGCACCTCCGATACTGCTGAGTACAGAGATGGTTACCAGTTCTCTTTCTGCAAAGTTTAGAATATCCCGGTCGAAAATATCAGCGAACAGGTGCTCTTTCAGATAGATTTCAATAATCGGGGCAAAAGCAGCATACCCTTTTTGCGGTCCGGTCAGGGGTCTTCCGATAAGTTCTTCCAGATTCTTTTTACCCCGGTCATATTTAGAGAGCTCATCGCTTACCGGAGCGGCATCCGCGCCTGTTTCATCATGTATGCCTTTGGCTTCCCTTTCTTCAAGCACTTCCATAAAAGTCTGTAAGCCGCGGATACTGCGGGGAAATCCGCAGTAGGCGTAGAGGTGGACGATTGCTTCTTTTGTTTCATTTACGGTCAAACCGGCATCCAATCCATCATTCAGCGCTGATTTCAGCGCTTGCAAATCGCCATTCGCGGTATAAGCTGCAATGGGGACAATGCTTTGTTGCTTTGTGCTTAGCTGAGCAGAAAGGCTCCCACTAAAGCAGCATATCAGGCCTGAAATTATAATTACTTGTTTTCCAATCTTCATCATACCTGCCTTTTAAATACCACGTGATTGTATCTGATCCCTGAACTTGGAAGCCTTTTCAATCACATCCAGTTTTGCTTTCCTGGGATCAGCTTTGCCGACCGGTGTGCCATCGGATTCAATATCGAGGATCTCATCTTTCTGAGTATTGTATGGAGGCCAGGGCGGCAGTCCTTCACCATTGGGGTCACCAGTTTTAGCAAAGTTTGCCCAATAGCTGTTCATTATCTGTGCTAACTTAACATCTTCAGGGCCTGGCTCAGGTCCTCTCCTGCGGGAATTAAGGGTATTAAATACATAGGAGACTTCGGATCCGTGTCCGGCGCCATATCTTGCCCGCTCCCGCATTGGGGCAGGGACGTAACCGAACTGGAAGATGTACGCTGGTTGCCCCTGACTTACAAAAGCTCTTGCTGTCATCCGGGCCGGCTCACCCCATACCCAGTTTGTATTAAACTTGGTGATTACCTCAGCGAATTCTTTATCACCATCAGGATCAAAGGCAGCTGAGGCCTCTGCTTCCAGATCCCCGAACTGTGAGAACAGTTCTTCCTTGGAAGTGCTGGTACTTACAAATGCTCCACCAATTTCAGCGCTGCAATTTCCAATGATGAGCGGAACCTGTGCCTGTCTGCCTGCCTTGTAAGCGGTTTCTGCTGTTTCTACGACCAGTTTACCATCCAGAATCGGGCCTGAATAGGTACGCGGACCTCCCTGGCCATCGCTTTCCTGACCCCCGTCCACTATCTCCTCTACGCTCAGGGCTCGCAACTTGGCCAGTGCGGCTGCATCCGTACCTTCTATCCCGTGTTTGCGGGCAAAGTTAATCCCAATGGTTTCCGCTGACACCTTGTACAGGGGATCGGCATTTTCTATATTCATCGGCCTGCCGGTAAGCACACCGTCCCTGCCGCCACCGGATTCACTTATGGCTTTATGGAAAAGACCCTTTGCAGCCGGAATGGTCAGGAGTGAGTGTACCGAAACACCACCTGCCGAGAAACCGAAGATGGTTACATTATCCGGATCACCTCCGAAAGCGCTTATATTATCCTGTATCCACTGAAGGGCTGCAATCTGGTCCATGAAGGCATAACTGCCCTTGGGTTCTTCGGGGTACTCCTCACTCAGGGCAGGGAATGCAAAATGGCCAAGGCGCCCAAGACGGTAGTTGATGGTCATCAGGATAACGCCCTGACTGGCAAATCCATTTCCTGAAGAACCGGATCCGCTGCCACCCACAAAGGCACCGCCATGGATCCATACCATAACCGGCAATTTTGCTCCCGGCTTTGCGTCCGCAGGTTTCCACAAATTAAGGTAGAGACAATCTTCCGATGAGCCTTCTGAAATGCTTCCCGGGGCAGACCCCCATCCCGACTGGGCACAATTGGGGCCAAATTCACTTGCATCACGCACACCCTCCCACGGGGTAACAGGCTGTGGCGGGCGCCAGCGAAATTCACCCACCGGTGGGGCAGCAAAGGGTATTCCTTTGAAAATTGCTACATCTCCTTCATTTATGCCTTGCAGAATTCCGGATGCGGTAGTAACCTTTGGCGCTTTGGCTCCGACATTATTGACAGCTGTTTGCTGAGCTTGTAGGCTGCAGCTAATGAGGATGGCTAAACCTGCTAATACTTTTTTCATTTCGTTATTATTTGATAATCAATTTAAATGTTCCCTGAGAAAATTCATGACCCTGCTTCTTACCTGGTCAGAATCAAACATAACTCCATAGTGAGGTGCGTCTTTTACGATGATGAGTTCATTCTGAACACCTGCTACGTTCAGCCAGGAATTCAATAAGTGGGAATGTTTGGTGGGAACCAGCTCATCATTTTCACCGTGAATGATTAAAAATGGCGGATCATTTTTATCTACGTAGGTGACCGGGCTGGCTGCTCTGGCCAAATCGGGACGATCAAGGGGAGCTGCACCAATTAAAAGTGCCTCAGGTGAATTTTCATCGTTTCCGGGGAATAAGATCAGATTGGAGGGACCGTAGAAATCGATGACAGCCTCGAAGCTAAAGAAATTGCTTGTACCAGGCATATAAAAGGACTCAATATCATCATTTTCGGAAAGGCCCACCAATGAGGCTAGATGTCCTCCTGCTGAAAAACCCATCAAAGCAAAGCGTTCTCTGTCAATGCCATATTTGTCGGCATGGTCATATAAATAGGATATAGCGCGATTGCAGTCCCGGGCCTGAGCAGGAAAAACCGCCTGAGTGCTGAATCTATAATCAATGGATGCCAGGGCATACCCATGGCTGATTATCTCAGCCACTGTCTTTTTCATATAGCCCATATCCGCATACTTATCATTGTGCATCCAACCGCCCCCATGTATAAATATGACCAGGGGTATTTTCCCCTTCGCCTCAGCTGGCAAATAAATATCCAGTAAATGCTTTGTCAGGGTATCGTTGTTGTATGCAATATTACTGTGAAGAATGGTTCCATCCGGGAAAATGTCCATCACAGGATTGGTTTGAGCTTTACCCTGAACTACTGCTATCAACAGCAGAAGAAATAGCTGTGACCTGAATTTCTTCATGATACTTTATTGCTTATTTTTACCTAGGACTCACCTCGCACCATCAACTTTGTAAACGATAGTGAACCTAATTTCCATTTGCCTTCTTGTTTTATATACACTTCTGTAACCTCAAAGGGATTGGTGACCTCATTTCCTCCAACTTCTGCCAATAAATCGATTCTATTCAAAAGGATGGCAGTGTTATCAATAATATGCACGGATACTTCATGGATATCCGCTTTCTTGTACCAGATCATCCCACCTTCAATGATACCGAGTTCCCGTTCTGTCCCCCAGGATCCGCCCATGTGGACAAACATGGCTTTTTCGTGAAAGAGATTCTTCAGGAGATCCACATTTTTGTCTGACATCCACTGCCACTTATCTTTAGAGAGATCAATGACTTCCTGCTCGGCTGGCGAATTTTGTGCAAAGGTCCATTGCACACTTAAGAATATAATAAACAGGCTTAGGATTTTCGTTTTCATATATAGGTTTTTACTGGGTTTATCATAAATTTTTTCCGAAGAACTTCTGGAGTTTATGCATTACCTGAGTAACATATTCAGGCACATAGTAGGTTTGAATATGCGTAGCCCCTGTGATCAGAAACAGTTCCTTTTCATTAGTGCCAGAGGCAAGGTTGAAAGCTTTGTCGCTCATATAATAGGTGTCGGCTTTGCTTCCTGCCATCATTAAAAGGGGTTGATTGATCAGATCCATGCGGGTGGCTGCGTCAAAGGCCATCAGATCGAGCAGGCTACTCATGGTGTAGCGGAAGGTGGAATTGGGG
>Ga0180430_10004261_pt1 | contig 12114 bp, 8 predicted proteins | sample SS_ome_9_FD_132999 | JGI IMG/M metagenome (GOLD analysis project Ga0180430, IMG submission 132999) | Hypersaline lake sediment archaeal communities from the Salton Sea, California, USA - SS_1_S_2 metaG | ecosystem: Environmental > Aquatic > Non-marine Saline and Alkaline > Hypersaline > Sediment... | reverse complement strand
CCGGATGCCGCTTGCACGCGGGTTCGATTATTACTGGGGGACACTCGGTGCGAACGATGGTGGTGGTGTCAGGCTCACACGCAACAATGAACCGTGGGGCGCAACGCGCAAAATGGAGAGCCTCTCAAAGTGGTACACCGACCAAGGCATTGCGTTCATCCGTGCCAACAAGGACAAACCCTTCGTTCTTTATCTCGCACACACAATGATGCACAAAATCATCAACGCCTCTCCCGAGTTTATCGGTAAGAGCGAAGGTAGCCTTTGGGGTGACACCCTCGAAGAACTCGACTTCCATACAGGTCGTCTCCTAGACACCATCGACGAACTTGGTCTTCGTAAGAACACACTGGTTATTTTTACCTGCGACAACGGCCCGTGGAGTAATATGCTGCCGAGCCTCGACAATGGTCGCCGCGAACTCCCGGCGGGCAGACAAGCAACCGCGGGTTCTCCGGGCCCCTTACGTGGTGCCAAAGGTTCTACCTACGAAGGTGGTATGCGAGTGCCTTGCTTAGTGCGTTGGCCTGGGAAGGTGCCGGCCGGCCGCGTCTGCGATTCCATTTTTGCGTCGATTGATTTCCTCCCGACGTTCGCTAATCTTGCGGGATGCAAGGAAAAAATCCCCACCGACCGTACCTTAGATGGCGTTGACCAGACCGACCTGCTGCTTGGCAAGTCGAAGGGTAACCGCGATCATTATTATTATTTCCGTGCGCAGGAGTTGCAATGTGTCCGTCAAGGAAATTGGAAGCTACGCCTCCCGAATTTGAAGAGTTTCCACGGTTATGTCAAGGACCGTGGCTCCCAAGAGATTGAACTCTACGACCTTAATTCTGACCTTGGAGAGAAAAATAATGTTGCGGCGGCGAACCCCAAGATTGTCGCCAAGTTGAAGCAGCTCGCAGAGGACTTCCCGGCGGAGAAAAAGAAATAAGGACATCGGAAATTAGCAAGAAATAAACTTTGTTGTGTCAAGCGAGGTTTTTGTCGGAATGCACAACCTGACCATCTTCAACAACGAACCTTTCCAGATCCTTGCGTACGGATTGCATTGTTGCAAACCGGATTGGAATAAGGGTGCGGACGCCATTGACCTCTGCTATAAACTTTACTTTGTCAAAAGTGGCAGTGCGCAGATTAACCTCCTTGATGGGAAATCGGTTTCTCTGTGCGCTGGTAATGTTTACTTTATTCCAGGTCGCTATTTGCACAGTCAACAATGCGAGAAGGAAATGGAGGTGTACTGGATACACTTTGTGCCCTCCTCTCCCTTTCTCGCAAGAATGTTGTCGGGGCTTACTGAGGTAATCGAGTGGAGCGAGCAGAAGCTTTCTTACTGGCAATCGACTTGGGAAGGCCTCGGAACACTTAGCAACACTACGCCTTGGGGTGAGCAAGGACGTGTACAAGCGTTACTGATGCTTGCAGTCTCGGAGGTGATAACGCATCTGGAAGGAACGCATTTACGTCTGCCTGATCAAGATCTTCTTGAACTCACGCCGGCGATCGCTTTCTTGGACAAGCACTTCAAGCGGAATCCTCCTTTGGAGGAAATTGCCGAGACTGTCTTTCTGACACCTAACTATTTTCATCGTAAGTTTACTAAGGCCTACGGCGAAACGCCAATGCGTTACATTCTCAATAAACGCTTGCAACTCGTGCGTCAGCTACTGATCAGCACAGATTGGTCCCTCGAAAAAATCGCGAAGGAATCGGGATTTAGCACCGGGCTCTACCTTTCTCGCGTTTTTAAGAAGGAATTCGGCTATTCCCCAATCTGGTTACGTAAGAATTTCTCGCCATAAACACTTAAAATACGCTATCTACGTAAAAAATCGTAATATTGCGCAGCAAAAGTGTAAGATTATACCTATTGCATTGCGGCCGCGTTCCGGGTAGTCTGGTGGGTATTCAGGGGCGGCTGGTAATTTCTAGCCGCTTCAGGCCTTATTCCGTATTCCTTAGCACGAAGGAGAAAAGAAATGTCCACAGTAAAATGGCTCACGTCAACGCTTGTTCTCGCTCTGTTGTTGCCAACATTAGCTACCGGCGCAGAATCTCAATGCAGCAAAAAAATACCGGACCAAGAACGCGCGCAACAAGTCAAAGATATGAAGTTCGGAATGTTTATTTGCTGGTCGTTCAGTACTTTCTCCGGGCGCGAATGGACACCGACGCAAGATAAGGATGCCTCCTACTTCAAAGTGACCGGCTGCGATACGGATCAATGGTGTAAGACCGCCAAAGATGCCGGAATGAAGTACATTCTTTTTCTCACCAAGCATCACGACGGTTTCTGCCTTTGGGACACCAAGACGACTGAGAAAAAAGTGACGAACAGTCCGCTCGGCGTTGATGTCCTCGCGAAGCTCCGCAAGTCGTGCGACAAATATGGGATCAAACTGGCACTCTACTTCTCCGAAGGCGACTGGAACTGGCCCGGCGCGAAGGACGGCAAAGGGCGTGATGGTGGCGGCAGTAATCCCGAAGTCAAGAAGGCGCAACTCAAAGAGCTACTAACCAACTACGGTCCGATCGAATTTTGGTGGATGGATCACGCCACAGGAACCGGCGGGCTGAGTCACGAAGAAACCACAAAATGGGTACACTCTTTTCAGCCGAACAGTTTCGTCGGTTACAACCACGGCGAACCCTCAGGTCGTCTCTGTTTGCGCGAGAGGGGACGCCCAGGTAAGTTGGGTGATGCTGACGCAACAAAATACAACAAGGCAGCCGAAGCAGGTTACAAAGGTTACCTCGCTGCTGAGTTCACCTACCCGATTTTGCCTCCTCACAAGGGCGGAGCGATGTGGTTCTACTCGTTACCAAAGCACGACAACCTCTGTCACCCGGTTGCAAAGATCTACACCGACTACCTCGGTGCAACGAAGTACGGCAACATCTTTTCGGTCAACATCGGACCCAACTACGCTGGAAAAATTCGCGACATTGACGTTAAAACACTCCAAGAAGTAGGTCAACTGATTAAGAAAAAGCCGACCTGTCCCGCTGATGCCGACTACAAAGCCCTTGCCAAAGAGGTTATGGACGGCAAGGTTGAAAAAAAATAGAGTCTCGACTACCGAACCGATTTTCCATAAAACGAAAGGAACGGGGCCTATTATGCAAGATGTTTTGCTGGGGTACGCACTGATTACTGCCGGCGGTATTTGTGCCGGAATTTACGGGCTACCAAGTAAATTTGTCAGCAAGAAGATGGAGTGGGAGCACCTCTGGGGACTCTTCTTCCTCATCGCAACCGTGGGTATCCCGTTGCTTTGTGGACCACTCCTGATTAAGGGTTTGTTCGAGATCTACCGAACGGCTGGCGTTGCGGTGTTGCTGGGACCGCTCCTCTTTGGTTTCTTTTGGGGACTCGGCTCTACCTGCACCGGCCTCGCGTTCGGTTTGATTGGTTTGTCCCTCACCTGTGCGATTAATGCAGGCGGGCAGATCGCTTTTGGGTTGCTCGGACCCACGGCTGCGGCTGGCGAACTTGGAACGTTGCTCACCCCGCACGGCACGGTCTTGCTCTGCGGTGCAGCGATGAGCTTAGTTGGTGTGGTCATTTGTACTTATGCAGGTCTGCTAAAATCAAAGAGTGGACAAGAATCAGACTCGCCGCAGAGTATTCCCCGCAAAAAGATGGTCGCCGGACTTTTGATCGCGACGCTCTCTGGTGCGCTTTGTGCCTGCTGGTCGGTTGGTGCGATGTATGGTGCGATGGAAGGCGGAGTCAACAAGGTTGCGGCTGCTTCATTGGGGCCGGTAGCCCAGTGGAAGCTCTCCATGCCTACCACCTTTTTGTGTTTGCTCGGTGGTAGTATTGGCTCGTGCGGTCTTTGTGCGTTCAAGTTGACGAAAAACAAAACTTGGGGCGGATTTCTTCAGCCCGCAATTATACCAACCCTTTTCCTCGCACTGATAATGGCCGTCCTGCACGACCTTTGTGTTTCGCTCTACGGTGCGGGTGCAGATAAAATCCAAGGTCTAGGCAACAGCGTTGGTTACGCCATTCTTATTTCAACAATGATCATTGCCGGTAACCTTGGTGGCCTGCTGACCTCCGAGTGGCGAGGCACCTCCCGGCTAAGCAAATGTTGTATGCTGCTCGGAATTTTCACGCTAATTGTGGGAGTTATTACACTCAGCGCAGGCAATTATTTTGTCCCAACTGGAATTGAGCCTTAAAAATGTTACACGACCCAAGTCATTACGAACTTCCGCCGACGACCGAGGAAATCCAACTCTCCGATGGTGATGTTACCATTCTCCGCGAGCTTGCCGCACAGGTTGCCGAGATTGCCGATGATCCGATCCACTCGGACAAGGAAGAGTTGTGGACCAATCTCAATGACCTCAACGCGAGCCGGCCGATGGTCTGGATTAACGAGATTTGTTGGCACGAGATGAACGTCAACGACGAACTAACGCTCCGCACCGAACACACTTGGGCGCAGGAACAAGAACGAGAATTGCGGCAACTCATCTACCAGTGGCGACATTTGCCGGCGGATATGATTGTCAACGACTTCTGGACTTGCCCGCTCGCTATTCATAGCACGGACTTCGGCATCATTGAAGATGTTGACCTAGCCATCACGGACGAGCGTTCCGACATCGTCTCGCGGCAGTTCCACCGTCAGATTAACGACTTCGACGACCTCGAAAAAATTAAAATGCCGGTCGTCACGCACAACGAAGAGGCAACCCGAGTTCGGTACGAGGCAATGCAGCGAGTTTTTAACGGCATCCTTCCGGTGAAGAAAATGGGGCAAACACACATCTGGTTCACACCCTGGGACTACCTCATCCGCTGGCTGGAAGTCGATCAGGCAATGCTGGACTTGGTAATGAAGCCCGACTTAATTCACGCTGCGGTGGACCGACTCGTGGATGCTTGGATGACGGAGCTCGATCAGTTTGAGGAACAAAATCTCCTTGCGTTGGATTGCAATAACACGCGGATAGGCTCTGGCGGTTACGGTTATGCCAGCGACCTTCCCGGTGAGAATTATGATGCCGATTACGTGCGGCCGCATAATATGTGGGGTTGTTCAAATGCGCAGATTTTTTCGAGTGTCTCGCCGCAAATGCACTGGGACTTCGCGATCGAGCACGATCTCCGTTGGCTGGAACGTTGGGGGTTGCTCTATTATGGCTGTTGTGAACCGCTCGACACGAAAATGGAACAACTTCGCAAGATTTCGAATCTCCGCAAAATCTCGGTTTCCCCGTGGTGCAACACGCAAAAGGTGACGCGAGAGATTGGTGCGGATTACGTGATGAGCCGCAAGCCGTCGCCTGCTATTTTTGCTACGGAAACGTGGCATCCCGAACTGGCACGGAAAGAGTTGGTCGAATTTATGGACGAAGCAAAGGAGGTCGGCGCGCACGTCGAGCTGATAATGAAAGACATCTCAACCGTCTCGAATGACCCGCAACGACTCTGGGACTGGTCGCAGATCGCTATGGAAGTTGCGCAGGAATATGCAAGCTGAGAGTAATCGCTAAATCAAAACCGAACCACTTTCAATTTCCCTAAAAACAGAAAGAGAAAAAATGTTACGCAAACCCCACTTTTTATCACTGCTCCTGTTTCTTTTCCTTGCTACCCTTTTTTCTTCACCCGTCGTTGCGGCAGAATCCATTAACTGGGAGAAATTCCTAGAACGAAGCGACATCGTTTGGGACGTGCTGCCAGAACGCTTCGACCACGGAGCCTACCACGGCAACGGGCTGCTCGGTTGTATGATCTACCGTGAGGCCCCGAACCAAATGCGATGGGAGATGGGACGCTCAGATGTCACCGCACACCGTCGCGATAACAATCGCCTCCCCATCGGCGGAATGCTCCTTGAAACGGTCGGCAAGATCGAGAAAGGAACAATTCGACTCGACCTCTGGAACGCCGAGTCCCGTGGCGAGCTGACCACCGACAAGGGAACCATCAAGTTCCGTACCTACATCCACGCCGATCAGATGGTGTTGGTCGTGGACCTAGAAACCTCGGAGGGTGAGTCCGGTGCAAAGTTTAACTGGCAAGCGTCACCCGCGGTTGACTGGGTCAATCGTACCCGGTTCAAGAAGGAATTCAAGGACGACCCACCGAACCCCGCGCACGTCGAGAAAAAAGAGGGCGACATCTCACTCTGTATCCAAAAACGGCACGCGGGCGGCGAATATGTGACTGCCTGGAAAGTGGTTGCCTCCAAAAAGAATAAGCAACGTCTTCTCCTGAGCATCGCCGACACCTTCCCAGCGAACAACGCGTCAAAGCTTGCCATCGAGGCAGTTCAAAAAGCCGAAAAAATTGAGCCCGAAGTGCTGCTCGCCAGTCACCGCGAGTGGTGGCACAACTACTATCCTGTTAGTTTTATCTCTGTTCCGAACTCCCAAGTCGAGGGCTTCTACTGGGCGCAGATTTATAAACTCGGCTGCGCGACGCGTAAAGAACGGATGGTGATGGACCTGCTCGGCCCGTGGTTCCGCAAAACGGGTTGGCCTCGCATCTGGTGGAACCTCAACATTGAGATCGCCTACCTGCTGACTTACACCTCCAACCACCTCGACGAAGGCGAGTCGTTGACGCGTATGCTCGACCGGAACCGAAAAAATTTCTACAAGAACGGCAAAGATCTTTACGGCATCGACAACGCCGCAACGGTGCCGCATACCACCTGCTACGAAGGATTGCGAGGTGACGGAAGTCGTGCGCCCGACAAATACATTAACCCCGGTGACTTCACTTGGGCGCTTCACAACTACTACCTCCACTACCGTTACTCAATGAACCACGCATTGGTGACCGACCAAGAGAAGCACGCCTTTTATCCGCTGCTGCGTGACAGCGTCAACATTTATTTGCACCTGCTCAAGAAGGGTGAGGACGGCAAACTCCATCTTCCCAAGCAGCATTCGCCTGAGTACGGAGATATGCCTGACAACAACTACAACCTCTCACTCTTACGGTGGGCCTGCGAGACGCTCATCCAACTTAATGAGCGTTACAAACTCAACGACCCGAAACTCCCGGAATGGAAACGCGTACTCAAAGATTTGGTCGAATACCCCACCGACGCCAACGGCCTGATGGTCGGTGCCGGAACGCCCTTTGCCAAGTCGCATCGTCATTGGTCGCACTTGCTGATGGTTTTTCCGCTCTACCAGATGAATCTCGATCAAGAAGAGAACCGCGAACTTGTAGAGAAAACGATCCGACATTGGTTGACCGTCCAAGGCGGAAGAGGGATCAAGGGCTGGTCGCAAGCAGCGGCTTCTTGCCTTTACGCGACACTCGGCGATGGTGACCAAGCACTCGCGAGTTTGCTCAAACACCACAACGACAAGCGCTATGTAATGCCCAACGCGATGTACATTGAAGGTTCACCGGTGATTGAGTGCGCCCTTTTTGCCGCGAAGTCGCTGCAGGATATGTTGATCCAAAGCTGGGGTGACAAAATCCGCATCTTCCCGGCAATACCCGGTGCTTGGAAAGATATCGCCTTCGAAAATCTACGGACCGAAGGCGCCTTCCTCGTTAGTGCTTCGCGTAAAAACGGGAAAACAGAATGGGTTCGCATCAAGAGTCTCGCCGGCGAACCGTGCCGTATTGCGACCTCGCTGGAAGGCGAGATTAAGGTGCAGCAAGGCGGGAAGACGCAGACCGTAAAACCGACCGACGGCGTTGTTACTCTAAAACTTCAGCGTGACGAAGAGGCTTTACTCTTTTGCGGCGCAAAGGCACCGGCGACCACCGTTGCACCGGTTGCTATTCCATCCTCACAGCGAAAAAACTGGTGGGGTTGTAAATAAGAACTAGATTAGTTCCCTTATTTTTCCTTTGCCGGCAGTGAGATCGGTATAATATCACCGTTCGCAATGTCGGCAGCTATTTCATCAAGACGCTTTTGCATCGCGGCGACGCGTTCCGGCTGCTCAGCACTGAGGTCCACCGTCTCGCCCGGGTCTTTCCTTAGATTGAACAGGGCCGGGCCGTTGCCGGTCAATTTTTCCAACTTTTTTGCCTGCTCGGGCGTTTTTCTAGCCGAGCCGAGGCCACGTAGCGCGTTCCCGCGAGTTGGAAAAAGTTTCCAGTCGCCAACGCGAATCGCCTGCGGCTTGACGTTCATCCCGTGCCAGTAGAGCAGCTCCGTTCGAGGATGCTCCACCTTTTTACCGAGCAGTGTCGGCCAAACATTAACGCCGTCAATTTTCGGCTTACCTTGGCTCTTGCTTTTCCAGTCGATGTTGCAAGCGGTGCAGAGCGTTGGGAGCAGGTCAATCGCACCGACGATTTCTCTGCAGACTTGGCCTGGTGGAATAACGCCCGGGTAATTAACGATGCAAGGGACGCGCGTACCGCCTTCAAGTGGGCTCCATTTCTCACCTCGCAGCGGAAGGCAACCCGCCTTCTCACCCGGGTTGGGGCCATTATCGGAGCAGAAAAGGACGATGGTCTTTTTATCAAGCTTCTCCTCCTTGAGCTTTGCCAGCAGAGTCCCAATGCGAGCGTCAAGTTCCTCCACCGCATCGCCGTACTTGTGTTTGTAGGCCGACTTGCCGAGCCAATCTTTATGCACGCCGACGGGGAAATGGGGCACCGTATAAGGAAGATAAAGGAAGAAAGGCTTCTCCTTATTTTTCTCAATGAACAGGAGAGCTTCGTCGGTGAACTGCTTGGTAAGCATATCATTATTTTTCGGGTCAATAACAACTTCGTCGTCTCGCCAGAGTTTTTTCGTCTGGTTGTTACTCTTATCGATGTAGAAAGTTTCGTCGAACCCCTGTCGGTGAGGACGTGTTTCGGGTTGGTTCCCCAGATGCCATTTTCCAAAGAGGGCTGTTCGGTAGCCTTCCGACTTGAAAATCTCAGCGATCGTGAGTGCTTCGGGACTCATTCCGTCCTGCCAACCCATTTTGTAACCAATGACTCCCTTGGTCCATCCCACACGTGGCGGGTAAGCACCGGTCATCAGTGCCATCCGTGACGGCGTGCAGACAGTCGCACCGGAATAGAAGTCGGTCAGACGCACACCCTCCTTCGCGAGTTGGTCGAGGACCGGCGTTTTGATGGCCGGATGACCGTAACAGGAGAGGTCTTGGTAACCGAGGTCGTCAACCATGATCAAGATGACGTTCGGTTTTTCTGCGGCGTTGAGGGTTGCAGTTAGAGCTAGGAGTAGAAATAGTGTAATAAAGATTCTCATTTTTTGGTCTCAGCTTACGCAGGAGGCAGGAATAGGGGGTGTTGTCGCTACGCGGCGCAGCGGGATTTCTTTTTCTTAATTCGATGATTTTACCACACAGCAGACTTAGTGTCAAGCAATTCTCTAGGGTCAATTTGGATAAAATAAGCAGGTTTGATTTTTTTTACCCGGGGGGTTGCCACCAGCGGGCTTTTCTGATAGCATTAGAGGTGGTGGTCCTGGTGAAAAACCCTTCCTCTTACTACACACAAATAAAATGAAAACTACAGTCACATCCTTCCTCCTTCTTTGCAGTCTCTTCCTTTTGACGGTGCATACGCAAGCCGCCTCGCCGCCGAATGTCCTTGTCATTATGGTCGATGACTTGGGTTATGGTGACCTCTCCTGTTATGGCGGGAAAGATGTTAAGACGCCGCATATTGATCAATTGATGTCGGAGGGGATGCGGTTCAATGAGTTCTACGCCAACTGTTGCGTCTGCTCGCCGACCCGGGCGGCTTTTGTGAGTGGAAGGTATCCCGAGTTCGTCGGTATCCCGGGTGTCGTGCGAACGCGGAGGAATGACAACTTTGGATTTTTGACGCCTGATAGCGTGATGCTGCCTGCCCTGTTTCAGAAGAGCGGTTACTATACAACATTGATTGGTAAATGGCACTTGGGACTTTGTGAAAAAAATCGTCCTAACCAACGCGGGTTCGACGAATTTCACGGATGGCTCGGCGATATGATGGATGATTACTGGAAACACCGTCGTCACGGGATCAACTATATGCGTAAAGACGAGGAAACGATTGACCCCGAAGGCCACGCGACAGACCTGTTCACCGATTGGTCGATCGCTTCGCTTAAAGAACGTGCGAAGTCGAAGAAGCCTTGGTTCCAGTTCCTCTCATACAACGCACCGCACTCCCCGATCCAACCTCCCAAGGACTGGCTCGCGAAGGTCAAGGCGCGTGAATCCGGTATCAACGAAGGTCGTGCAAAGATCGTCGCGCTGATTGAGCATCTCGATGACGGCATCGGCAAAGTACTTAAATCCTTGGACGCACTGGGAATGCGTGAGAATACGATTGTCGTTTTCACGTCGGATAATGGCGGCGCACTGCATCATAGTGCGAGTAATGGGCCGCTACGTTCTGGTAAGACGCATATTTATGAGGGTGGTATTAAGGTACCGACGTGTGTGCGTTGGCCTGGCAAAATCAAGCCTAAGCAGACAACGAACTTCATCGCACTGACGATGGATATCCTGCCGACGATGGCTGACATCTGCAAGGTTCCTATCAATCACACGATTGAAGGGCGTTCCTTCAAGCAGCAACTCCTCGAAGGCAATCAGCCACCACTCGACAGGCCGGTCTTCCATATGTGGTTCCAACGAACCGCGAAAGAGACGATGCGTCACGGCGACTGGAAGCTCGTCCGCGACAAGCAGGGGACACCGTTCGAACTCTACAACGTGAAGAAGGACCCTTACGAGGAGACGAACTTAGCCGAGCGAGAGCCGGAGCGACTCGCGGAGATGACTAAGGTGCTTGAAGCACATATTAAGGCAGCGAATAGTGTTCCTTCGCAGCGGCCGTAGGAAGGGAAGTCGAAAAAACAAAAAACCGACGCAGTCGCCTAAAAATTTTTTGAGGGGGTTTGGGGGACGGCAGTCCGCAGTTCTTCGTCCCTGCTTCCGCAGGAAGCGGGGATTAAGTAGCATCGTCGCTACGCGGCGGCAATAGTTCTCTCAAAATGTTTCGTCCCTGCTTCCGCGAGTGACTCTTCTCAATGACGGTCGCAAGCGACTCGGCATAGAGGAGTACTCTTTCCACCGTTTTTGCATCTGAGGGCATTCGTCCCTCGCTTCTTTTATCCTTTCTTTTCTTGATGTGGCACCAATGTATCACATAAGTGGGGCACAAAGTCAAGCAATTTTTTAGGGCCATTTTGGACAAAATGTGTAGATTTTCCGGTATGCCTAGGATAACAAAATAAAAAAAATGCCGAAAAGCGTGAAATTCTCGATATTGATGGCGGGGGGGGGGTAGTTTTGTGATGATTTTTTTGATAAATTCTGAAGGTCTTAGGCAACTCAGCAATTTAAAATCTATTTTGCGTTGGATGAAAGATTACACCTTTCCATAATTGAAAAATCCAGTTGGATTGTGGAAGCACGCAACCCTTTTGCCAGCTTTAATCCCGTAATAGGAAAGAGAAAAAATGCGACTAGCAATTTTATCCCTGACAACTCTCACTTTGCTTTTCTCCTTGAACTTGTTGACCGGCTGCGGTTCCAACGAGGACGCAAATGGTGCTGATGACCAATCCGGAAAAAGCGAGGTTGCCCAAGAAGCAGCGGTACCTTCTCTTCCGAAACAAACACCACGAAATATCAGCAGTAAATTGTCATTCAATTTGGGTGCCATCAAAAGCTTTAAGGGGGATGACCCAAGGCAATTCTACTGTGTTTTTGAAGAACTGGGGCATTTTCCGGGAGAAGTAAAGGTGCCCGAGTGTGAAATTCTCGTAGCTATCCTTCGCAAAGTCAATTCAGAAAACGTAAAGCAATACAAGGAAGAACTGAATAAGCTCCAAATCGACGGCTTGCGAATCGATTTTCGTGAAATAAGCATGCTGAAATCTTTCTTCGAAGCGGGCCTTCTTCACAATCGAAAGTTTTTGATGGTTGATGATGACACACGCGAAAGTCACGATTCGAACCTCATCCCTTTTGACGAGTTCAAACATTTGGAAGTTCTCGCTCTTGATGACTTTAACTATTTCGATTTGTCTGCTCTTGGAGGTTTGAAAAACTTGAAAATTCTCACACTTGGTAGTGTCAAAAAATTGGAGAATGTTGCCTCTCTTGCCAATTCCAATCTAGAAAAGCTTGTGGTCGGATGGCGTGCCGATG
>Ga0180430_10004260_pt1 | contig 12115 bp, 10 predicted proteins | sample SS_ome_9_FD_132999 | JGI IMG/M metagenome (GOLD analysis project Ga0180430, IMG submission 132999) | Hypersaline lake sediment archaeal communities from the Salton Sea, California, USA - SS_1_S_2 metaG | ecosystem: Environmental > Aquatic > Non-marine Saline and Alkaline > Hypersaline >... | reverse complement strand
CCTGTCACGGTTAATGCATCATTTTCTTGCAAGGCTTGAGATAAGGTTGTGCCTGCACGTACTGCTTTGCTCACTTGAATTAATTTGGCGCGTAAAGAAGGTAAACTAATCCCTTGACTGGCTAATTCTAATGCCCGTAATAATGACACGCGATTTTCTAATAAGGTACTCATCATTGCTGACCAACGTCCTGTTTCTGCTTCAATTAACCATTCTCCAATTAAAGGTAAACGGGTCATATTGTCTTTAAATTTTAAACGTAATTGTGGCTGTCTGAATAAATAAATAATAAGAAAAGTGCTTAATGCAATACCACCACCAATCCATAAAAAATGGGTATTCAAAAACATGCCTGTTTCCAACACGGCTTTCGCTAACCAAGGAATATCATCTGTGCGATTTTTCAAAACACTAGCAAAACGCGGTACAACAATAGTGAAAATTAATAAAACAGCCGTAATGCCTGAAAAAATAAGAATGCTGGGATAAATCATGGCATTACGCATTTCGGTCGCAATTTTGGCTTCATATTCCATTTGCGTGACACCATGTTGCAACGCTTGGGCTAATTTTCCTGTTAATTCACCTGATTCAACCAGTTGAAAAATATACCAAGGTAAGGTTAAATCACTTTCTTTTAAGGCAACAGAAAAAGCGGTACCTTGACGCAATTTAGTCGCAATATCGTCGAAAACTTGGGTTAAAAAAGGATGATGGGAAGAATGGGCGAGTGAATCAACCGCTTCAATTAAAGCAATATCAGATTCTAATAAAGTAGTTAATTCATGTAAAATAATTAAAACATCACGTTGCTTAGGTTTTTTACTGGTTTTAACTTTGGCTTCAGTCGTGATAGGTGTGAGATTTAATAAAGTTAACTCTCGTTTTTGCAATTCACGAATAGCTTGCCTTTCACTATCAACAGTTACATTGCCTGTAACGGTTTGTCCTTGTAAATCAAGAGCTTGATACTTATAACGCATGATTTAATCATCTTCACGTTTATATTCACCATCAATAATTGTAGAGCCAGTTTTTTTATTTTCAAAAGGTGATTCACGCTGCCAATGTTGTTGTTCATAAGATTGTTGGCTTGAGGTTGTCGCTGACACATGCACATGTCCAATAATGTATCGTGCAATTAATCCGCGCGTGAAAGGAAAGAGTAGAATAAAACCGACACCATCCGTAAAAAATCCAGGTGTTAATAAAAATGCCCCTGCTAACAATAATAAAATACCTTCAATTAAAGCTTCTGCAGGCATTTGTCCTTGTTCCATCATACGCTGTGCTTTTTGAAGAGTGACTAATCCTTGTATGCGCAATAAATACGTCCCAACTACGGCGGTTAAGATGACAACTAATAAAGTTGAAATGATACCAATTTCGCTACCAATTAAAATAAACAGGTAAATTTCAATAATGGGAATAATGATGAAAAGAATTAGTAAATAAATACCCATTTTTAATATTCTTCCTTATAACCGAGTTGTCGTAATGCACGCTCGTCATCATACCAACCTTGTTTGACTTTCACCCAAAGTTGTAAAAAGACTTTATTGTCTAGCATTTTTTCTATATCTAAACGTGCTGATTGACCGACTTCTTTTAAATTTTTACCTTTATGTCCAATAACAATGGCTTTTTGTCCATTGCGTTCTACCCAAATCACTGCGCTAATATGAATGATATTATCTTCTTCAGCAAAATGTTCAATTTCAACTGTAATACGATAAGGTAATTCTGCCCCTAAACGACGTAGTAATTTTTCACGCACAATTTCTGCGACTAAAAAACGTTCACTGCGATCAGTAATTTGATCTTCAGGAAAAAAAGGCGGTGAAATAGGCAATAATTGGGTGACTTTCTGTTCTAATTCTATTAAATTATCACCTTTAGCTGCAGAAATAGGAAATACCGTTTCAAAAGCATGTTTTGCGGTGACTTCTTTTAAATAAGGTAGTAATTCATTGACGTTTTTAACTTTATCAACTTTATTGACCGCTAAAATGATAGGAATGTTACTGCCTTGCAACATTTTTAAAATATGCTCGTCTTCATCCCACCAACGTAATGCCTCAACTAACCAAACAATAACATCGACACCCACTAAACTACTTGACGCGGCACGATTTAAATAGCGATTCATAGCAGTATGTTTATCTTGATGTAAACCAGGTGTATCAACGTAAATAATTTGATTACCATTTTCTGTTTTAATACCTAGTAAACGATGGCGCGTCGTTTGGGGTTTACGCGAGGTAATACTGATTTTTTGTCCTAATAAGTGATTTAATAAGGTTGATTTTCCGACATTAGGACGACCAATGATGGAAACATAACCACAATGTTGTTCATTCATTTTTTAAAATATTCAATGCTTTTTCTGCGGCAACTTGCTCAGCACGACGACGACTTTCTCCTTCTCCTTGAGTTGGAGCTAAACCATCGACACAACATTCTACTGAAAAATATTGAGCATGAGGTTCACCAGTAATAGACAAGACGCGGTAGACAGGTAATTCTTTCTTTTTAGCTTGCAAATATTCCTGCAAACGGGTTTTAGGGTCTTTAACTAAGGCGTGTGGCGATACATGTTTTAAACGCTTATCTAGTAAATGTAATACGGTTTTGCGACACGTTTCCATATCGGCATCTAAATAAATAGCACCAATCAAGGCTTCTAAAGCATCAGATAAAATGGAAGAACGTCGCCACCCACCGCTTTTTAATTCACCACTACCTAAACGGAGATATTTACCCAATTCTAATTTATGGGCAATCTCTGCTAACGTTTCACCTTTGACAAGACTTGCACGAGAACGGGTTAACTCTCCTTCAGTTGCCTTAGGAAAGCGTTCAAATAATGCTTCAGCAACGATGTAGCCTAATAATGCATCGCCTAAAAATTCCAGACGTTCATTATTAACGCTACCTACACTACGATGCGTTAATGCAGTAGTGAGGTAGGATTCTTGTTTAAAACGATAATTTAGAGCTTTGTATAATTCTTTGTAATTATGTTTCAAGGCATTACAATGGTTTTATCAAATTTAGCAACAAGATGAAAATCACCAAACAAAGGCACAGTATTATCATACTGAACTATCATGTTGTAACCTGTAGATGTTCTTTCTAATGTGACGTACTCTTTGTAATTTGTACTTTTAATCACATAAATATCTTCAAATTGTAATTTTTGTAAAAAACTACTTTTTAACTGTGTTGGAGAGGGTACTTTAGTACCTGCATCTTCTTTGATATTGTCCATAATAGTAGCCACTTTACCATTTTCCATATAAAGCGGAATAGCTTTCATGCCAAACCATGCTACGACACCAACAATAGCAAGTAACATGATCATACCACCCATGCCTTCACCATATTGTCTATGTTTGTTCATTATCTATCTCCTGTAAAATTTATTTTCTAACAAAACAAATTAGAAATTTAAACATTGGGCGATCTTAATCGTAATTGTTATTTTGATCAATGACTTTTCGTTTTTTACTCGATAGTTGTACCGATACGTGACCAAGTAATTTTACCTTTTGGATTATCAAAATCCCAATTCATCCAAATAAAAAAGGCTTTACCGACTAAATTTTCTTCTGGTACTAATCCCCAATAACGACTATCACGGCTGTTATCACGATTATCACCTAATACAAAATAATGTCCTTCTGGTACTTTAAGTACATTATAATTGGTCGGTAAATTACGACTATGATCAATCAAGATATTATGCTCAACATTACCCAAATGTTCAATGCGTTCTTCTGCACCTGTCATATTACTACCAGCACCAACACCTTGATAGACACCAACAGGTGTTTGACGAACAATTTCTTCATTGATATAAACAGTTTTATTTAATTGATGATAAACAATTTCATCACCAGGTACACCAATAACGCGCTTAATAAAAGGAATACGGGGGTCTTCAGGATAACGAAATACAACGACATCACCACGTTTAGGAGTATCAACTTCAATAACTTTAGTATTTATCACAGGTAAACGAAAACCATAAGCATATTTATTCACTAAAATAAAATCGCCCACGAGCAATGTTGGCATCATTGAACCTGATGGAATACGAAACGGTTCTACTAAAAAAGAACGCAATATTAAAACTAAGATAAAAACAGGTAATAATGAACGTGATAAATCAACCAAAAGTGGCATATGTTCAGCAGCTTGCTTTTCTGCGTCAGTGGCATTATTGGATAATGTTGCTTTAGCTATTTTTCGCTGTGGTAAAAGAAAAATAACATCATATATCCAGATAACAAGCGCAATAGCAATTAAAATAACTAAAACTGTTGCTAAATCCCAACTGGGTGTTATTGGTGTCATTGTTTTTTCCCAACATGTAATACCGCTAAGAAGGCATCTTGCGGAATAGTCACTGATCCTACTTGCTTCATGCGTTTTTTCCCTTCTTTTTGTTTTTCTAATAGCTTACGTTTACGCGTTATATCGCCACCGTAACATTTAGCAGTCACATTTTTACGCAATGCTTTAACTGTTTGGCGCGCAATAATTTGACCACCAACCGCGGCTTGAATCGCAACATCAAACATTTGACGTGGAATAACTTCACGCATTCTTTCTACCAATTCTCGACCTCGAATGCGACTTTGATCGCGATGCACAATAATGGATAAGGCATCAACGCGGTCACCATTAATTAATATATCTAATTTAACTAAATCAGCAGGTTGAAAACGTACAAAACTATATTCTAATGAGGCATAACCACGACTGACTGATTTTAAGCGATCAAAAAAGTCTAATACCATTTCACTCAATGGCAATTCATAACTTAATGTGACTTGTGAACCTAAATATTGTAATTTTGTTTGCACACCGCGTTTTTCAATACAAAGCGTAATCACATTACCTAAATATTCTTGTGGCAATAACATATGCGCTTCAATAATCGGTTCACGCACTTCTGCTAAATAATTAGGTGCAGGTAAATTGGCTGGATTATCAACCATGATAGTTTCATCACTGGTCGTTACCACTTCGTAAATTACAGTAGGTGCAGTTGTAATTAAATCAAGTTCGTATTCACGTTCTAAACGTTCTTGCACGATTTCCATGTGCAACATACCTAAAAAACCACAACGGAATCCAAATCCTAATGCTTGTGAATTTTCTGGTTCATAATATAACGCAGCATCATTTAAACGTAATTTTGCTAAGGCTTCACGGAAATCTTCATAATCAGATGAATCAACGGGAAACATACCTGCAAAAACACGTGGTTTCACTTCTTGGAAATCAGGTAAAGCAGTATCAGTTGGATGATCACCGTCGGTAATCGTATCACCTACAGGCGCACCATCAATTTCTTTAATACTGGCGACCATAAAACCCACTTCACCCGTTTCTAAAATCGTTTTTTCTTGACGTTTAGGGGTAAAAATACCGACTTGTTCTACTAGGAATTTTCGTCCTGTCGACATAATTTGGATTTTCTGTTTTTTTCTCAAACTGCCTTGTACAATACGTACCAGTGAAACCACGCCTAAATAATTATCAAACCATGAATCAATGATTAATGCTTGTAATGGTGCATCAGGATCACCTTCTGGCGCGGGAATACGTTGAATCAATAATTCTAATAACGCTTCAATACCGATACCTGTTTTTGCACTGGTTCTTAATGCATCATGGGCTTCAATGCCGATAATTTCTTCAATTTGCTGAATCACGCGATCAGGTTCGGCAGAAGGTAAATCAATTTTATTTAAAACAGGAATTACTTCTAAACCCTGATCAATAGCTGTGTAGCAATTGGCAACACTTTGCGCTTCTACACCTTGTGCAGCATCAACAACAAGTAATGCCCCTTCACAAGCGGCTAATGAGCGTGAGACTTCATAAGAAAAATCAACATGACCAGGCGTATCAATAAAATTTAATTGATAAATTTGCCCATCTTGAGCTTTATAATCAAGTGTGACACTTTGGGCTTTAATGGTAATACCACGTTCACGTTCTAAGTCCATAGAATCTAGGACTTGTTCAGCCATTTCACGATCAGCCAAACCACCACAAGTTTGAATAAAACGGTCTGCTAATGTGGATTTACCGTGATCAATGTGGGCAATAATGGAAAAATTACGAATATGCTTCATTCAGTGTTAATTAAAATAGTGATTAATTAGAGGGATAGAAATATAAAAAACGTATTTATCTTACAACAATCTTATTATAAAAGCGAGTAAATTTGAAGTAGGTGGCTAGTCAATTTCATTAAAAATAGATTGACAAATAGCATGAAATATGGAGTGAAAGATTTATTTCACCTTATGGCAAACTAAAATTTGCACTCCCGTGAGTACAAAGAGAAATGTAACAAATGCTGCTACATTTCTACAAATATTTAATTATTATTTAACGTCAGATATGGATTCTTCATCAACAACTTCTTCCATTTCAATTTTTTCTGGCAAATTCAATAATTGATCAGTACGATAAGTAGGTAATTGATATTGCACCTTTTTATCGACATTTGCTAAAATAAAATCAGGTTGCGTAGTAATAATATCAAAAGCTAATAATTTATCTTTGCCTGCAACTTTAGCAACAATTTTTCCAACAATAGCATGTTCAGGTGCTTCATAAGGTTGAACACTCAATGCTTGTAATGTTTGCCAATTTGTAATAAAAGTTTGTAATGCATCAGTGCTACTATCTATTTTATCGGCTTCTGTAGAGGTCGTTGCCAATTGCCATTTCTTTTCTATCTTTTTCAAATGGTGGTCATTAATATGCAATTCTACCAATTCTACTTTTTCACCTAATGGCGATAAACTTGCAAATCCTGTTGCACTTTCTTCTAAGAAATGAGAAAACGTATCATTAACAACATACACTTTATCATTATATTTAATATAACGCTGTCCTGTATCTAATGGCGACGTATCACCCACTTCAACAGTCGTATCATCAAAATGCAAAGTGACATAAGCAGGATGTAATTTTAAATCAGCTAAATTTAAATTTTCATCTTCAATTAAAGTTGCCCCTGTCATTTCCAAAATATTGAGTAATTTTTCAACACGAAACGTATGCGCAGCTAATTGTAAAGGTTCAGTAATGTGCCATTGTGCTTGATCATTTTTAGTTAAAATAATCTTTTCACCCGTTTGACGTTCTAAAGTAATGGATTGTACTTGTTTAACATCAATTTCTGTCAAAGGTATTTGTGCAGCTTCTTTTTCTTTCTCGCCACTATAAATTGCCCAAGCCATTAAAATAATGGTGAAAATAGCAAGTAAAACATTTTGAAACCAACGTTTTTCCATTAAACTCATGCTTTTCTCCGTCTTAACCAAATAAAGAAACCTGTACTTATTAAGCTCAAAGGTAAAATGAATAAAAAGAGTAAACCCAATAAAATTGCGGTTTGATTGGATAAATCTAAACGTAAATCAGCCGCGCTTTTAGGTTCAATATTAATAAATTCATCATCTTGTGTTAGCCAGTTAAACATTTTTAATGTCAAATCTAAATTACCGACTTGACCAATTAAATTATTACTCATCACGTTAGCATCTGTTAACACTAACACACGTTGTTTTTGCACTAATTCAGGTTCTTTTTCAGTATTGTCTTCTACCGAAGTGAGTGTTTCTGCTTCATTATTGTCAAGTGATTCTATTGTATTTTCTGGTGAAGCATTAGGTTTAGTCCGTTCTAATGCAACCGCAATAGTAAATTCACCTTTTAAATCAATATCTTCATCAAATTCAATGACTTGACTATCTTTTTCAATCCAAGCACGATGTGGTGTTTTTAATAATTCGGTGATTTCCCATTCTTCATTTTCTGCTACGATATTTAATGCCTGAGCCTGCATAAATAAGCTAATGTCTTGAAAATATCTAAAAATAGGATGATGTAAACTATAATTTTCTTGTGACATCATTAAAACAACAGGTTGGCTACTGCCATATAATTGAGGATTGGGATCAATAATAATCCCTTCTTCAATCTCAATACCCAATTTTTCTGCTAATGGTTCTAAACCATATAATCCTGTTGGATCAGATAGCCATAATAAACTGCCGCCTTTTTCCACATAATCATTAATTAAATCAACCTCACCAGACAATAAACTCTTTTGTGGACTCGCAATAACAAGGACACTGGTGTTATCAGGTACTTGGTTAATTTGAGCAAAATTAAGTAGATGAACATTAAAACCTAAACCTTCTAATTGATTGGTTAAAATGCTCATATCAAAAGGATTACGCCCTAAAGGATTACGTTCGCTATGTCCTTCTAAAAACATGATTTGGCGACTATCATCCCGCGCTAAACGTTGTAATGCACTAGTGATTGCTTGTTCAGAAAGTTGTTTTAAGTGTTCTGATTTTCCTTGATAAGTAATGCGTAAATCACCATCTTGAATATTAAAATCACGAACTTCATTAATTACAGTATGAGGATTGATAATCTTAAATTGAATATCTGATTTATAACGTTGATAACGTGAAATGACTTCTTTAATTGCCATACGTAATTCTTCATTAGGCGTGGCATAAGCATCTATTTTTAATGGCTCAGTTAGTTTTTCTAACGTTTGTTGACTAGTATTAGACAAACTCAAACGCCCATTTTCTGTCCAATCTGCTTCATAAGTATAACGTGTTGTCATCCATGCTAATAAACCTGCAATGACAATTGTTAAAATGGTAAAAATAATATTTTGTAAACGAGATGTTAGGCGAGTACGAAAATTGACTTTCATTGCTTCCCTTTGATGTTATTCTTTTGTTTTTGTAACATGTAGATAGTCTTTTAAAAATCAAGCCTGTGCTAAATGACTTTTCAAATGTTATAACGCTTCAATGTCAGCAAAAGACAATCCTGTCACTTTCATAATAATTGCATTATCCATACTTTCTGCTTTCATATTCTTTGCTGTTACTAAAATAGCAGCTGCTTTGCCTTCTTCTATCTGCTGTTAAATGCTCTCTTATTACAATTTTAGGAGTGCAAACTTTAGTTTGTTAAGCAAGCTAAATCTTGCACTCCAAATTGAAACAATACTTAAATTAATAATTGTAAATTAACGTAAATTTAAAACATCTTGCATATCAAACAAACCTTTTTCATGCTGCATCACCCATTGTGCTGCACGTACTGCACCTTTAGCAAAAGTCATACGACTAGAGGCTTTATGCGTAATTTCTACACGTTCACCAATATCGGCAAACATCACCGTATGTTCACCCACAATATCACCTGCACGAATCGTTTCAAAACCAATAGTATTGCGATCACGTTCACCTGTTTGACCTTCTCGACCATAAACCGCACACGTTTTTAAATCACGTCCCAAAGTTTCTGCTACGATTTCTCCTAAACGCAAAGCCGTACCTGAAGGTGAATCTACTTTATGACGATGATGTGCATCAATAATTTCAATATCTGTTTCGGCCATCACTTTTGCAGCGATTTCAACCAATTTAAACGCTAAATTAACACCAACACTCATATTAGGTGCAAAAACAATGGCAATATCTTGCGCCGCTTTTTCAATTTCATTTCGTTCTGCTGGACTCAATCCTGTTGTGCCAATAACAATGGCTTTTTTATGCTCACGACATAACGCAAGATGTTCCAACGTGGCTGCTGGTGTAGTAAAATCAATCAATACCTCAAAGTTATTAATCACCAAAGGCAAATCACAAACAATTTGACTATCTACCTGACCAATTGCTGCAACTTCACCTGCATCCATCCCTAAAAATTGACTTTCACTATATTCCAACGCAGCTGCTAATGTTGCATTTTCTTCATCCATACAGGCTTTAACCAAATTACGCCCCATACGTCCAGCAGCACCTGCAACGGCTATTTTAACTGTCATAAACTTTTCCTTAATATTTTAGTTGAGAAATTTATTTTTTAATTATATACACTAAGTGATTTATCAAATAGTTGTTGCGACTTTTTTAGAAACAATATTTTAATGCGCAGAGATCAAACAAACATGAAAAGTACTTCCATTACCTTCTTCAGTTTCACACCATACTTTTCCTTGTAAAGTATCTACTAATCTTTTAACAATAAATAATCCTAATCCAGTAGAATGCTCTCCACCTGTAGGACGAGGTTTTAAACGCATAAACTTACCAAATAATTTTGCTTGATCTTCTTTACTAATACCTTCACCCTCATCTTTAATCATTAAACATAATTTGTTATCTTCTTTTTTAAATTTAATAAAAATATTTTTTCCTTTTGGAGAATATTTAATCGCATTAGATAGTAAATTATCAATAATTTGTTTGCTCATTGTTTTATCAGATTTTACATAACAAGGATAGTTAGGTGTGACAAAATTGATATGTAGCTTTTTAGCTTCTATCTTTTCTTGAAAATGTGCAACAGAACTCACTAATACTTTTTTTAAATCTATCGTTTCTAAGACAGGGACTGCATTGCCTGTTTCAATTTTATTGATATCTAATAAATTGTTAATCAAGTCAAACATTTGTGCTGATGCATTATGAATATAGGTCGCATACTGATTGACTTTATCAGGTGATATTTTATGGCTATCTTTAATAACACCTGATAATCCCTGAATCGCTGACAAAGGATTTTTTAAATCATGTGCTGCAATGCCTAAAAATTCATTCTTTTCTTCATTTAATGTAACTAAGCTGATATTTTGTTGTTCTAATTCTTCATTCTTTTGTTGTAATGTTTTTTGTAAATAGCGAATGGTTAAATGTGTTTTAATACGTGCTAATACTTCTTCTTGTTGAAAAGGTTTAGTAATATAATCAACGCCACCTACTTTGAAACCTTGTACTTTACTCACTGTTGCAGCTAAAGCAGTCATAAAAACAACAGGAATTTCTTGGGTAATAGGATTTTGTTTTAATCGTTGGCAAGTTTCAAATCCATCAATACCTGGCATCATCACATCAAGTAAGATAAGCATAGGCTGACCTTTTGCTGCTATTTCTAACGCATCATAACCATCTTCAGCAATAAGAATTTCAAAACCATATTCTGTTAAAAAATCAAATAAAACGCTGATATTTTCTGGTTTATCATCTACAATTAAAATTGTTTCTTTTAATGTTATTGACATATTTTTTCCCCATTTAACTTTCAGATAAATATTGTTGTAATAAAGTTTTTAATTTCTTAGATTTGAATGTTTGCGCTAATTGTATAACTTCACTGGTAAAAGCTTGCCATTCTGGATTTTCATTTTGTAAAGTAGTGGCTTGATCAATCACAGCACGAATATGCCCCACTTTTGCTAATTCAAATAAGTCAGTAATTTTTTCTTGTGGTGGTAATGAAATTGTTTTTTCTACTGATAAAGTAAGCTTATCCATTGCAATAGGTAATGCATCATAAACCCATGAAATATTTAAATAATGTTTAATTATATTGAATAATTCTTCTTCATCAATAGGTTTACTTAAAAATTCATCACAGCCTGCTTCTAAACTACGTTCACGATCATGTTCATAGGTACTCGCAGATAATGCAATAATGATAACTTCACTAAAAATGGAGGTTTGACGTAAATGTTGTGCGCAGGTAAAACCATCCATCACAGGCATTTTCAAATCCATCAGAATCATGTCAGGGCGAAAACTATGTGCTTTGTCCAGCGCGTCTTGTCCATTAACGGCTGTTTCAATAGTAAATTTTAATGGCTGTAGTAAATTAATAAGAATTTCACGATTAATTTGATTATCGTCAACGATTAATATTTTAATTTTAACAGGTTTACCATCTTTGCATTGATAATCAATGATTTTATCATTTTTCTGTGTTTTAGTAGCCAGTTGCGTAAATCTAGTCACCAATAAAGGAATATGAAAAGAAAATTCACTGCCTTGTCCCATTTCACTTTTTACTTGTAATTCTCCACCCATCATCATCACTAATTTTTTAGTAATGGGCAAACCTAATCCTGTACCTTCAGCATGAGCTTCGTGGTTGCCTACTTGCTGAAAAGGTAAAAATATGGTTTTGATTTCTTTTTTTACAATACCAACGCCTGTATCTGTAACATTAACATAGAGTTGATTGCCGTGATGCGCAATATGTAATT
>Ga0180430_10004256_pt1 | contig 12122 bp, 11 predicted proteins | sample SS_ome_9_FD_132999 | JGI IMG/M metagenome (GOLD analysis project Ga0180430, IMG submission 132999) | Hypersaline lake sediment archaeal communities from the Salton Sea, California, USA - SS_1_S_2 metaG | ecosystem: Environmental > Aquatic > Non-marine Saline and Alkaline > Hypersaline >... | reverse complement strand
TGATTCCATAATGTCTGCCCTGCAGGAAGTATCCTTCATGATGCGGAACCTTCCCGTATTTACCATATATTTGAAAACTCTGTCAGAAAGAAGCCGTTTATATGGATACGGGCACTCATAAATACCAAGGGGAATTGTAGAATTGAAGTTATTCAAAAACCAGTCAAGTCTATTAAGAAGCGCGTCATCATCCTCATCCTCTGTATTAAAAGCGTTGCTCAGCAGGACAACAGCATCTACACCGGTTTGTGCCATTGCTTTCATAGCATCCAGTTGTTCCACTTGACCGGTCTGGGTATGGCCCGAGGCTATTACAGTCAATGAGGATTCTTTTTTTACGAATTCAGCCAACTTCATCTTTTCTTCAAGACTAAGGAAGAACATTTCACTTGATTGACATACTGCAAACAAACCATCTGCACCGCCGGCCTCTAGAAACTTTATGAATTTCCCAAGTCCATCGTAATCAATTTCACCACTATTGTCATACGGTGTAACCATCGTAGGATATACACCTTTTGAAAAAACTTTATTATTCAATATATCAGACTCCTGAAGTTTTTTATTCTATGGAATGATACAAAGTTTGTATCATGTGCACTTATTGCCTTCTCATCCCCTGATCTTGAAACAATGAGAAGGTCGTCATCATTCATGGTCATTGAAGCATAATGACGTGACATCTGTTCCTCATCACCTATTGCTACAACACCTGCGAAACACCAGTCAAAACAGTTCTTTGAGAAATGAAGTACAAGTCTTCTTCTTTCGTTATCAGGAAGGTTGTATCTTTGGGGAGGAAGCTCATCCGCCCTTGTCATGCTGTCCGTTGCCTGGGTTGAAAGCAACCAGTAGAGTTTTGAAATTTCATCATAAAGGATATGAAATTTCATCTGTCCTCCCGGCAAAGGGATATACAAAAGCTTTTTACCTGAAGGAACGGTCTCAATCATTGTTTCCATGGTTCCGTCCTCCTTTTCGACAACCTTGGCAAGAGCAGCGATTCCGGTAAGTCCTGTATGGGCACGCATGAAAAGATGCAGCGTATCTTTATCATAAAGATAATGTTTGTCATCAATGAGATTTACTATGTTTGTTTCCAGCCAGCCTATCTCCGCGCAGCCTCTTCCAGGAGAGACTTCAGTGTAGGTTTCACCGGTTGTCCAGAAAAATGGTATTCCCATATATTCAAGTTCATTCTTATCAACCACCTGGTCAAAATACAGTTCGGATGCAAATGTCCAGCTTTCCCTTTTTGCAAGGTCGTATCCCCGGCCTCCCCTCATCAGAACAGGTGCAATGTTGTTCACCTTCCAGCCGGTTATTTTTCTATCAGACCTTTTTTCCATTACAATATACAGATTACCGTTTTTCAACAAAACATTGCACGGAGCCTGATGCCAGTCTTCACCCTCAGTGAGTTTTACAGGATCTGTCCATGTTTCACCGTCATCTTCTGATTTAATGATCATCAGGTCATTGCATTGACCCAAAACATAAATACATCCTTCAAAAACAAATGGCCGTGCATGCATGAACGGAAATCTATGTTTCAGATCAAAGGTTTTTCCATCATTATCCGAAACAAATATCCTGCCCTGTATATACCCTCCGTAACGTCTTCCCTTGATTTTAAACAGTTCCATTGATGCATCACTGCCTGAAGTACCGGCCGTTACTATAATTCTTCCTGTATCGGTAACACAAATCCCCGGGCTGAAGCTGGAAAGTTTACCATCCTCCAGATAGTTTATCTTTACGTGTTCCTGTGCGAGAATTTCCATATTACACCGTTTTTGCCCAATTACTTAACAAAGCCGGGAAAACTATCGTCAGTATGGTTATAACCGTAGCCGAAATAAGTCCTCCTGCAATTATGTAAAGGGCCGCTTTCTTTTTATCCATCTTCAGGAATGCTGCAACAGCACTCCCTGTCCAAAGGCCTGTCGTAGGCAATGGGATAGCAACAAATAGTATCAGCCCCCATTTTTCATACTTTTCAACCTTGTCTCTGCCTTTTTGGACTTTCTTATCTATGAATCTGTAGAACCAAGCCAGTAGTTTTGTTTTTCCCAACCAATTGAATATGTGTGAAAAGAAAAATAGTATGAATGGTACAGGTACAAGGCTTCCCAAAAAGGAAACGACAAATACAAGCCAGGGGTTCAGGTCGTGTATCAAAACACCCAGTGGAATGGCTCCCCTTTGTTCAATCAGGGGAACCATTGAAAGCAGGAAAACTTCAATTATCTTACGCATTCTTTATCCTCAGTATCCTTATTATAAAATCAATATCCGGGTTTCCCAAGCATTCTGAACATCTCAGTCTTATATGCCTCAACTCCCGGTTGGTCAAATGGATTTACTCCCAGTATATAGCCGCTCACTGCACATGAAAATTCGAAGAAGTAAATCAATTGGCCTATACAGTATTCATCAGGCTCATCCACTCCGATTACTATATTGGGTACTCCACCATCCCCATGTGCATTTATTGTTGCGTTCATGGCAACTTCATTAACATAGTTCATGGTTTTGCCGGCCAGATATTGAAGACCGTCATTGTCATTGCCAGTATCAGGGATTATCATATCAAACCCAGGTTTTTTCACATGTATGACTGTTTCAAAGATATTTCTCATTCCCTGTTGTATATACTGCCCCATGGAGTGCAGGTCTGCACTGAAAACAACCGATGCAGGGAAAATACCGAGCCCTTCCTTCCCTTCGCTTTCACCGTAAAGCTGTTTCCACCACTCAGCAAAAAACCGAAGTGACTCTTCATATACAGCCATTATTTCAGTGGTCTTTCCGTTTTCAAGCAGAATATTTCTCATTGCTGCATAACCGGTGTAATCCGATGTATCAGACTTGATTGCAGCTTCCATATCCATTGCACCTTTCACAAGCTTTGCAATGTCCAATCCTGAAGCTGCAAGAGGAACAAGACCTACAGGAGTGAGTACAGAATACCTCCCGCCGATGTCATCAGGAATTACAAAGGTTTCATAACCCCTTGAATCACATAAATTCTTCAATGCTCCTTTTTTTGCATCAGTAATTCCAACTATCCTATCCTTCGATGCTTTTCCGTATTTTTCAATCATGTGTTTCTCAAGAATCCTAAAAGCTATCGCCGGTTCAGTTGTGGTTCCTGATTTGGATACAACACATAAGGAAACATCACTGTTCTGTATTTTTTCGATAAGGTCAGTCATCATTGTTCCGCTTATGGAGTTACCTGCATATAGTATTTCTGTATCATTCTCCCTGAAATGAACTGCATCCCTGACAGCCCTGGTACCAAGATAAGAGCCTCCGATACCTATGTTGATGATATACTCAGAATTTTCCGAAAGCCTGTCTGCGGTCTCCCTTATCCTCAGGAGAATATTATCATCTGTTTCAGAAGGCAGATTTACCCATCCCGTGAAATCATTTCCCCTGCCCTTACCGGAATACAGCAGTGAGGCTTTTTGTACCGCAAGCTCGTTGAGTCTTTTATATTTTTCGACATTAAAAAAACCATCACATGGCTTTAGATTGATTTCAAGTTTTCCCATACTCTCCTCCTATGTTACGGCAGCATCTGCCTTGTTTTCCTTTTCTGCTTCAAGTTTCGTAACTGAAACTTCAAAAGCGATTTTCTTGATTGTCCTGTCATCAAGCTTCTTTTCATAAGTTCTGCTCTGTAATCTTCCCCAAAGCTTGATGTTCTTTCCTACATCAAGCTTTTCGCAGAATCTTGCATTTCTTCCCCAGCATATGCACGGAATGTAGTCCGACTTATTATATGCTCTGTTTACAGCAATGAGAAGGTCCGTTATTTCCCGTCCGAAAGGTGTTGTCCTGTAATTAGGTTTCTTGCAGATATATCCATCCAGGAAAATCGTATTCCTGTTATGAATGTTTTCAAGGGACTCTGCGATTCTTGCTTCCCTTGCAAATATATTAAGAACCAGTTTGCTTCTGCCGTTTCTTGTACTGTTGTATGATCTGAACTGTCCCTCTACTTCAAGTAAAACACCTTTTCGAAGTTTTTCAATATTGACAAGCCTTTCCGAAATAAGTATAGGCAAAGTGTCATAGGACTTACTAAGCCTCTCAACATCCAGGTTGAAGACATAGAATTTTTCTCCATATATTTCATGACTGAAAGTTGGTTCAGTGGAAACCCCTCCGGCAACATAAACCACATTGTTCTCAAATACAGAATTTTCATTTGTCATTATCCCGTCCCCCCGGGTTCATTAGTGTTCTGAATGTCATACGTATCTTGTTAATTTATCGTCAGTTCCTTAGGTTAATGATTATATAACAAATATTACAAAAAATAAAGTACGGCAACTTGTTTTTACATGTAAATTTCTTTACATACAAATTACCCTGTGCTATAATTCTAAAAGCGCTTGAGAATATAGCGTCGGGGCGTGGCTCAGTTCGGTAGAGCACTTGACTGGGGGTCAAGGGGTCGCAGGTTCAAATCCTGTCGCTCCGACCAAAAAAAGGAACCATGAAAGGTTCCTTTTTTATATTACACTTCTTTGTCCTCAGGTGGTTCTCCATCCTCGGGTTCAGATGGTTTTGCATCCTCTTCTTCTGTCATCTTTATATTATCTTTAAGTATTGATGCATATTCTGATCTTCCAGTCGACATTTCCATTTCTTCTTTTTCAGACTTTTTTGCCTTTCTTTCCTTGAAATATATCAGCAGAAGAATTGCAGTAAATACGAGGAAGAAAATCAAACCGATAAGTTGGTTTATCCTTATGTTTCCAAGCCATAAGCTGTCAGTTCTAAGTCCTTCTATGAACATTCTTCCAAATCCATACAAAGCCATATAAAGACAGAATATCTGTCCGTTGAACTTCTTTCTTCTGGCCATAATTACCAGAACAGTAAAAACAAGGATGTTCCAAAGGGATTCATAAAGAAATGTGGGATGTACAGGTAAATAGGGATTAACATCAACACCTCTTGATGCCAGGAGGCTTAACTCATTCTGTATAGGCTGGCTGGTCATACCCCACGGTAAATTTGTGTTGTACCCGAACGCTTCCTGGTTTACGAAGTTTCCCCATCTGCCTATTGCCTGCGCCAATGCAAAATACGGTCCTGCCAGGTCACCCAATGCAAGGAAATTGATTTTTTTGATCCAGGTATAAACTGCCGCGGCTCCCATTCCGCCGATTATTGCTCCGTATATTGCGAGTCCACCATCCCTTATGTTTATGATTTCCGAAAAAGTCCAGTTCTTAGTATAAAAAACCACATAAAACAATCTCGCGAATATAATTGCAATGGGTACTGCAATCAGAAGAATGTTGATAACATCATCTTCCTTTATTCCATGTCTGTTTGCATTCCTCATTGCCAGGAATACTGCCAAAGCAAATCCTATGCCGATTATAAGGCCGTACCAGTATATATCTACTCCGAATACAGTAAAAGCAACCCTTGAAACACGAATTACAAAACCTCCGAACAGATTGGGAAAAGACACTTCAGTCATATGCTACCTCCTAAAACCTTTAACATTTTATCATGCCGTCCGTAAGCCTACAAGTAGGCATCATAACCAAAGAACAATTCAGCTGCAACTATGTCCTGTTCAATGCGGCTCTTGAGTTCCTCGATATCCTTGTGTTTTATTTCATCCCTGTGCTTTTTTATGAATTTCACCTCAATTTCCTTACCGTACAGCCATCCGGAGAATCCGAAAATATGGGTCTCAATTATCTCATGCTTGTTTTTGCTGACAGTTGGTTTGAATCCAATGTTTGTAATGCTGTCATATGTCTTTTCATCAATTTTGGTTCTGGTAAAATAAACTCCTGCAGCAGGTAGCGCAAAATCCTGAAGCGGTATGATATTAGCAGTAGGAAAACCAATCATGGTACCGATTCTGTTTCCGTATTCAACCTTACCCTTGATTGTATAATATCTTCCCAGCATTTCCCTTGTTTCCGACATCATTCCGCTCTTGATGAACCCCCTTATTGCAGATGAACTGATTACCGAATCACCTGATTTAACAGGTTCAATGGTAATGGTTTCATAGCCTGCACTTTTCCCTTCCCTTTTCAGCAGTTCAATATTCCCTTTTCCCATAGCTCCGAAATTGTAGTTAAAACCTGTAACTACAAGTTTGGCATTTAACTTTTTCACTATAATGTCACCAATGAAATTCTTAGCTTCCATGGATGCAAATTTGCTGTTGAAATCCTGAAGCACAAGGCAATCAATCCCAATGCTTTCAAACTTTTCGATCCTCTCCTCTAGAGTTGAAATCAGCTTTATTTTTCTATTCTGTAGTATATTTCCCGGGTGTTTCCTGAAAGTATATACAATTGATTCCAGATTTCTCTTACTGCATTCCCGAACCAATGTCTTTAGAAGATGTTCGTGAGCCAGATGAACTCCATCAAAATTTCCCAGGCCTACACCTGACATATTTTCATAAACAGACATTTTATTGCTCTCAAGAATTATCATATCAATCTTTTCCTGCTTTTAAGTTTTCCTGAGTCATCAATAATACATATTCCTGCAGGTCTTCCGTCATGTAAAACAGCAATATACTCACCGGGAACCATATCCCTTTCAGTGAATTTGATGCCCTTCATGAATTTATTGGTTTTTATTTCATCAAGTTCTATTTTTTCAAGCCCGGTAAATGGAATCGGGTCAATTACAGCATCAAGAATACTACCTTCTTCATTAAGTTTAGTCAAATCATCAAATGAATAAGAATCCTTAAGTGAAAATTCACCTGAACGAAGTCTTATAAGCGAAGCCATTGTACCTGAGGTTCCCAGTCTTTCGCCAATATCCCGGCAAAGGCTTCTGATATATGTTCCCTTTGAGCATGTTACATTGAATTCAACCTTTTTTACATCTACCCCTTTATATGTTTCATTAACTATTTCATATACCGAAAGTTCTTTTATTTCTACCATCCTCAACGGGATATCCACACTCATTCCTTTTCTTGCATATTCATATAATTTCTTGCCTGCCACTTTTACCGCAGAATATATGGGAGGTTTCTGATCAATGATTCCTATGAACTCATTCATTTTTTCCTTTATTTCTGACTCACTGACCTTACTGACATCACCTGTATCGGCTATTGTACCCTCCAGGTCACAAGTATCCGTGGATACTCCAAGCAACATGGTGGTCCTGTATTCCTTTTCATCCTGTATCAGGTATTCTGTCAACCTTGTATGTTTTCCAAGGCACACGACCAATACCCCTTCTGCCATGGGGTCCAACGTTCCTGTGTGTCCTGCTTTTTCAATGCCCAGAAGCCTTCTTATCTTTCTTACTGCCGCAAAGGATGAAATCCCCTGCTCTTTATTTAGAATTACAGCACCATTTATGTCCATTGTCCGACCGCCTTGCAAAGGATATCGGTTATCTGCTTAGTTGTTTCATCTATATCCTTGCTGCTTACGGTACAGCCCGCTGCCCTATGGTGACCGCCTCCACCGTATGAATCTGCTATTTCAGAAACATCTATTGCATCAGTATTAGACCTCAGGTTCACCTTTATACCAGCATCCGTTTCCCTGAGAAGTGCACCTGTCAGAACGCCTTCTGTATTAACTGTTATGTTGACTATCCCATCGAAATACTCGTCCTTGCCACCAAGAAAAGAGAAATCTTCCTTCCTTAGTGATATGACAGCAATGTGTCCACTGCAGTGCAATCGCATTTTTTCTATAGCTCTGCACTTAAGCATAAGTTTGGGATATGGAGTCATGTCAAAGGCCCTGTGGGATATCTCTCCTATATCAATGCCCGTTTCTAACAGATGTGCACAGATACGCATACTTTCAGGAGTTGTATTTGAATATCTCAATCCTCCGGTATCAGTGCTTATGGCAGTAAAAAGTCCTTCGGAAGTTATCTTGTCAAACTCAAATCCTTCTGCTGCCATGATTTTATAGACTATTTCACCTGTAGAAGAAACAGTTGTATCAATATAATTGATTTTGGCAAAACCGCTGTTGGTCTTATGATGGTCAATATTGAAATCAATTCCGCACTGCAGCGCTTTCCCCCGTTCACCCAGTCTTTTGAAATCTCCTGTGTCAAGACAAACAATAAAATCAGAAACTATGGGCTTTCCATCGTGTATGCTAAAATGAGCACCTTTTTCAAGATAATTATATTTTTCCGGAACGGGTTCTTCAAGAATTATACTGGCTTCAAGGCCTGAGTGATTCATAAATCTGCAAAAAGCAAGGGCACTTCCGAGACAATCCCCGTCAGCACCGACATGGGGCAGTATGACACAATGTTTCCCTGAAGATACATATTTCCTTAGAGCAGAAATGAGATCATTTATTTCCATTCTCTTTTTCCTTGTTCAAAGAATCCAGTATGCTGTTGATCCTAAAACCCTCTTCTATGTAATCATCACACTTGAATCTTAGTTCCGGTATATGATGAATCTTAATTCTTCTGGCAAGAAGATGCCTGATATATCCTGAAGCACTCTGTATTGCTTTCAGGGATTCCGAAACTTCTTCCTTGTTTCCGAAAAGACTGACATAAATATCGGCATAACTCATATCATTTGTAACCCTTACTGAGATTACTCCGGGCATCGCAGTCAGTCTCGGATCCTTTATTTCACTCTGAAGTATAAGGCTTATTTCCTTTTTGATTTCAATATTAAGCCTGTCAGTCCGCTTAGACATCCTAAACCTCTATTTCAACCATTTCGAAGGCTTCAATGACGTCACCTTCCTTAATATCGTTGTATTTTTCAACAGACATACCGCACTCGTAACCGGATTGTACTTCCTTTACATCATCAGTAAATCTCTTGAGGGAAGCAAGTTTGCCTTCGTAAGCAACTATACCTTCCCTTACCACACGAATGTCTGAGTTTCTTTTAATCCGTCCGTCTGTTACCATACAGCCTCCGATTGTTCCAATTCCTGAAACTTTGAAAATCTGTCTTATTTCAGCATGGCCGGTCACAACTTCCTTGTATTTGGGATCAAGCATACCCTTCATGGCTGCTTCCACTTCCTCAACGGCATTGTAGATTATCCTGTACAGCCTTATATCAACACCGGCATCTTCAGCAGCTTTTATAATGAATCCTCCCGGTCTTACGTTGAATCCTATGATAATTGCATTGGATACTTCCGCAAGATTAATGTCACTCTCATTTATTGTTCCGGCGGCTCCGTGTATTACCTTGACCGTGACTTCCTCATTGGACAGTTTTTCAAGTGATTCCGTTACTGCTTCCACAGAACCCTTCACATCTGCTTTTACAATAAGCTTGAGTTCCTTGACATCACCCTGCTGAATCTGTCCGAACAGTTCATCAAGTGTAGTGGGTTTCCTGGATGTTTTCTGCTGCTGTTGCTCGTATTTTCTTTCCTCAGCAAGGTTTCTTGCTGTTTTTTCATCCTCTACCGAATAGAAGGTCTCACCGGCATTCGGGACTTCATCAAGTCCGAGTATGACTGCAGGCATTGAAGGTCCTGCAGTATCCATCTCATTGCCTTTATCGTCAGTCATGGCCCTTACCCTGCCAACAGAAGTACCGCTTATCACACAGTCTCCTGTTCTTAGGGTCCCTTTCTGAACAAGCAATGTTGTCACGACGCCCTTATGTTCATCCAGTTTGGCTTCTATCACTGTTCCTTTTGCCTGTCTGTCCGGATTCGCCTTCAACTCAAGGACATCAGCTGTTAGAAGAACCATATCCAGCAGACTATCTATGTTGTCACCGGTCTTGGCAGAAACAGGAACACAAATGACATCCCCGCCCCATTCTTCCGGTACTATTCCGTATTCGGTAAGTTCCTGCTTGACTTTGTCCTGATTTGCTGCAGGAAGATCCATCTTGTTTATAGCTACAATAATACTTACACCGGCATCCTTTGCGTGGTTTATTGCCTCGACGGTCTGGGGCATAATCCCATCATCCGCCGCAACAACGATTATAGCAATATCTGTTACCTGTGCTCCCCTTTTCCGCATTGATGTAAAGGCTTCATGTCCGGGTGTATCGAGGAAAGTTATGACCCTGTCCTTAACATGTACGTTATAGGCACCTACATGCTGTGTTATGGCTCCTGCCTCCGTAGCAACGACATCAGTATTCTTGATGGTATCCAACAAACTTGTTTTCCCATGGTCAACATGTCCCATTACTACTACAACAGGTGCTCTTTCAACCAAACTATCCTCTGGATCCTCGACATCATCATCAAACAGGATGTCCTCCATGCTTACAGTAGCCTGAAGTTCTGCGGTTATACCATACTCATCAGCAACCAAAGATGCTGCGTCGAAATCAATATCATCATTTATTCCAGCCATGATCCCGAGGCCCATGAGTTTGGCAATTACATCTGAAGACTGTTTCTTTATTGTTTCAGCAAAACTTTTTACTGTCATTGATTCCGGTAGTTTTACATATGTAAGGACTTCCCGCTTCGGAAGGGAATCTCCTTTCCTCTTACTGCGTCTTCTCCTTATGTTGTCATCACTGTAATATTCATTAAGGACATAGTCTTCGGAAAGCACTTCATTTACTCTTTTTATGCCGCCGCCTACAAAAGTCTTATTTCGATATTTGCTTGATCTGCCTCTGGATTTCTTTACTGCCGGTTTGAAATCCTGCTGAACATATCTTCCACTTGACTTACTGCTGCCGCTGCTTCTTCTATTATTGCTTTTAGTACTCTTGATAATAGGCTTTGAATCATCAACACTATCTTTCGAACCTGAGGATTGCCTTGGTTTTCTTGTATCTCCCTGCGACCGTCCTGTCCCTGTTCTGGGACTTGGTTTCTTTGTGGTAGGTCTTTTGGGAGTGAGATCAATTTTTCTTCCTGTCAGGCCGAGTGGTTTAGCTTCCTTTTTCTCCTCGGTCTTCTTTTCAGAATCTTTTTTATCCATGGCTTTGTCGGTTTTTGCCTTGGAGACCTTCTTAGGTTTTTCTTCACTTTCGGATGTTTTTGCAGGTTTAGCAGCTTTTACTGCTTTTTCTTTTGTGTCAACTGATTTTTCCTGCTTCTTATCTTCAACATTTTCAGTTTTTCCAGGAGCTTTTGTTGCTTTCTTTTTCGGTTCTGCTTTTGTAACCTTGGATTCGGGTTCAGCAGCCATTGTTTCTGCTGCTTTTTCCTCAGGCTCTTCAGCCTTATGTTTTCTTATGACCGTAACCTTTACATTCTTTCTCTTTTTTACCGTTGTGGCTCCTGCTGCAGATTTTGAAGTCTTTTTTGCAGCAGGTGGTTTGTTGCTTGAATGAGCCTGTTTGGCTTTTTTGCCGGCACCGGCCTTTACAATTACTTTTTTTCTGCTGACAACCTTGCCGTCCTCAGTTTTCTTTTCAACATTTTTTGTACGGATATTCTTCTTCATACCCATACCTTCAAGTAATTTGTTTTGGTCTGCTTCAGTTAAATCAGAGGCTACACTTTCGGCATCAATACCCAGTTCACGTACTTTCTTCAGGATAATACCGGGTTTAACATCCAATTCCCTTGCTATTTCACTGATTTTTTTGTTCATTCATTATCTCCGTTCAGTCTGCATTTTCGACAAAATCAACTTTTTGAATTCATTGTCCAGAATTCCGACCACTTTTATAAATTCTTTACCAAGGGCTTTGCCCATTCTTTCGCTGTCACCGTAAACCATATAATCTACATTCCTGCCCTCGCAGGCACTGACTGTTTTCTTAACTGTATTTTCAGCAGTATCACATGCAATTATAATCAATCTGGCTTTACCCTTTTTTATTGCTTCCAGGCACGCTCCGGTCCCGGCTGCCAGTTTCCCGGCTTTCCTGGCGAGACCCGCTGATGAATAAAAGGCATTTTCTTTATTTTGCATAAGCATCCAGTTCTACAAAAATTTCCTCGGGTACCCTACAATCCAGTGCCCTTGAAAGACTTCCTGTTTTCCTTGCTTTTCCAATACACTCATCCTTCAGGCATAAGTAAGCACCTTTTCCCGGTTTCTTACCGCTTCTGTCCACAGATACAATACGATCAGAATCCCTGACAATACGAATCATGGACTTCTTGGGGTTCATCTGCCTGCAGCCTACACACATTCTTATGGGTTCCCGTTTT
>Ga0180430_10004255_pt1 | contig 12122 bp, 9 predicted proteins | sample SS_ome_9_FD_132999 | JGI IMG/M metagenome (GOLD analysis project Ga0180430, IMG submission 132999) | Hypersaline lake sediment archaeal communities from the Salton Sea, California, USA - SS_1_S_2 metaG | ecosystem: Environmental > Aquatic > Non-marine Saline and Alkaline > Hypersaline > Sediment... | reverse complement strand
TCAGCCGAAGGCTTGCCGGCGTCGGGTGGAGGACCATCCGCGCGTCGCTCATCCTGAGCCTCCTGCTCTTCGCAACATTCTCGACGCAGACCGAGGGGCTCACGATCACGACCTCCTCCAACTCGGCCCTGATCACCGGAATGTATATGGTCCTCATCCCGGTCTTCTCGCTCATCTACCCCGGCCGCAGGCCCGGGGCGATGGCGATCGCCGGCATCGCGATAGCCGTGCCGGGGCTTTGGCTGCTCACGAACTTCAACGCGGGGGGGCTCAATACAGGGGATCTGCTGACGCTGGTGTGCGCGGTGGCCATAGCGTGGCACATAATCCTCACGGGGCGATTCGCGGCGCGCCACGACATAGTGCAGCTGGTCGTCTTCCAGCTGCTGTTCGTCGCCCTGGCCAGCGGCTCCGTCGCGCTCATCAAGGGGGCTATCCCGAGCGAGCTCCCCCCGATAGGCTGGCTCACGGTAGGCATCACGGCGGTATTCGCCACGGCGATGGCCTTCGCTATCCAGACCTGGGCGCAGCGGATCATCGAGCCCACCAGGATCGGCGTCATCTTCGCCATGGAGGCGGTCTTCGGGGCGCTGTTCGGCTGGTGGCTCGGCGGCGAGACGATGACCCCGCTGGCGCTGGCCGGCGCCTGTCTCATGGTCCTGGGCATGATGGTCTCCGAGATGAGGCCCCTGGCAAAGTACCTTATAGAAAAGGTTGCAGGCTGATTGACGGGGACGCGTTAAGCTGCTATTTTTAGCAAAATTGAAAAAAGGGGGAACTTATGAACGAAGAGATTGTGGTCGAGCAGATGCAGATTCAGGAGATGCCGCCGGCGTTCGCCGGAATGGGCATCGGCATGATCATCGTCATGCTGGCGGCCTACGTGTTCTGGGCCTACTGCATGGCCCGCATAGGCCGCAAACATGGTATGCCGATGGGCTCCACCTTCATCTGGGCGCTGATCCCGATCGCCAACATCTTCCTTCTCTTCAAGCTGGCCGGGAAGCCATACTGGTGGTTCGTGCTCTTCCTGATCCCGATCGTGAACCTAGTGATCATGATCCTGGTCTGGATAGGCATAGCCGAGAAGATGGGCAAGCCGGCCTGGTGGGGCGTTTGCATCGCGATCGTGCCGATACTCAACATCATACTGTTCCTGATGCTGGCGTTCGAGAAGCCGAAACAGGCCGCTCCCGCCATGTGACGGACGGCAAAAACCGAAAAGGGGCTCCCTCGGGAGCCCCTTTTTTGTATATATTTCAATTGGTTAACCTAAAAGAGACGGAAGCCTGCCGGCGATTTTCTCGGCGGCCTCGCGGCACCTCTCGACGGTGGGCACCAGCGCGAAGCGCACGAATCCCTCGCCGGGGTTGCCCTGCGGTCCATCTTCGCTGATCCAGTTGCCGGGGGTGGCCACCACGGCTATCTCGGGGTCTAGCAGCATCTTCGCGAAATCCACGGACTTCACGCCCTGCGGCACGCGCTGCCAGATGTAGAGCGTGGCGGCAGGCCGGCACTCGGCCAGCCCTATCGAAGTGAAGGCCTCAACCATGATGTCGCGCTTCTGCCTGTAAAGGTCCCTCAGCTCCTGCACGTGCGACTCGTCGCTCAGCGCCGCGACGGCCGCTTCCTGTATGAACGTCGGGGTGCCCGAATCTATGTTCGTCTTGAGCTTTTTGAACGCGGAGACGATTCCCTCGTCCCCGGCGACCCAGCCCACCCTGTAGCCGGTCATGCAGCTGCGCTTGGAGAGCGACTGGAAGGCCACCACACCCTCGCGGGCGAACTCCAACGCGGAGTGGGGCTTGGCGCCGTAGTAGTTTTCCGTATACGCCTCGTCGGACGCGAGAATGATGCCTCGCTTAGAACAGTAATCGGCGGCATGCTTGAAGAAATCAGGAGAGGCTACCGCACCCGTGGGGTTGTTCGGATAGTTGATCCAGAGGATCTTGGCCTTCTTCGCGACGTCCTCCGGTATGGAGGCGAGATCGGGCAAAAAGCCGTTCTCGGCGCGGAGATCGTAGTAGTGCAAGCGCCCCTCGGCGAACTGCGTCCCTCGGGTGTAGGGCGGGTAGCCCGGGTTGGGCGCGATGACGATATCGCCGGGGTCGAGGAAGGCCTCGGGGAAGTTGAATATCGCCTCCTTCGAGCCGATCGAGGCGCAAATCTCCCTATCCGCGTCGAGGGAGACGCCGAAGCGGCCCTTCATCCAGTCCGAGATGGCGCTCCGGTATGCCGGAGAACCTATGTAGCTCGGGTAGCCGCCCTCGGCGTGCTCGTCCACCGCAACCTTGAGCGCCCGGCGAACGATCTTGGGCGTGGGCTCCGAAGGGTCGCCCACCCCGAAGTCTATGATGTCCACGCCCTGGGCCCTGAGCTCGGCCACCTTCTTGTCCACCTCGGCGAAGGCATAGCCGGTGAGCGCCTCCAGCCTCTTTGATGCTGAGATACCCATAAAGCCTCCCGAAGGCCGCTATTAGTGCAATAAACGGGCCCGCAGGTCAAGGGGGCCCCGAAGGCTTTCCTGCGGAGCATTGACCTTATATTCGCTCTTCCTTGATCTCGGTGCCGTCGTAGAGCAGGCGGGTCGGAACGCCGCCGGATACCGTCTCTATCCCTACCGGGCGGCGCCAGATCCTGTGGAGGCTCTTGAGGCAGGAACAGGCGTAGTCGTGCTTGAGGTCCACGCCCTCGTGGGTGTGCTTGAGCATCAGCTCCCCGCGGTTGCCGTAGTTGCCGTCGATGACGGATATCATGGGGTGGCCGAAGTTTGTGAGCTGGAAGAGGAACTGCTTCTTGATCTTCTCGAACTCGCGGCTGGCCACCTCCATCTGGTCGGAGGAGATGTTGAAGGCGTACACGAAGAGCCTGTGCTCCTGGCAGAACTGGGGCGTGAGGAACTCGTCGATGAACATGACGTCGTTGTAGAGCCTGCGCACCTCGAATATCTTATCGCGCCCAAGCCCCAGCTTCTTGTTCCACCGCTTCTTGGCCACCATGTCGTCGCACTCGTCGTACTCCTTGCCGAAGCGGCCCTTGTTCCAGCGGTCCTCGATGTCGCGCAGCAGCTCAAGGCCTATCTTGTAGGGGTTGATCCTGGTGGGACCCATGGCTACGGTGCCCGAATGGTGGTCCGCGTAGTCGACGACCTCGGAGTCCTTGAGCGCCTTCTCGGTCATGATCTTGGAGTGCCAGTAGCTGTTATGATTTATAAATCCGTGCGCACAGTAGCGGTGCGTCCCATCCACGGTTATGTCATAGACATCCGCACGACCTTGCTCGACGGACACTATCTCGTCGGCCCACCTCTGCTCCTTAAACCACCGTCGATCTTCGACGTACTCCTTCAGCCGCCTTTGTTTTCTTTCAAGGCCAAAGCCGATATTCTCCATATACTTCTTCGCCGATCCACCCATGATCTCGACGTTCCAGATGGCGTGTCGCTGGCGACGTCTGGTCGACAGGATGCCAAAGTTGAGCAAGAGGAGTTGGACCTCCCTGGACATCGTTTCGCTGGAGGTGGAAAGGATCACGCCGGCCGGTCCGGCATATCCGTCGCTATCGAACAGCGCCCTCAGAAAGGCCGCAACCACCGACTTCGGCGAGCAGAGCACGGCTGGCGGAACGCTCTTCTCCCTAGCGCACCTACCCGTCTTGAGACCCATGCCCTCGAGCAGCTCCTGCATGAGCTGTGATGAGAACGAAACCCTGAAGCGTTCGCCGTCGCGCCGTAACCGAACCTCCAGATCGAAAAGATCCCTGCATAGCGCTGCAAAATCTACCGCCTGCTCCTCATCACCTGAAGTGAACCCCAGAGTCCTCTTCGTCGCACTGATATGGCCGTCGCCTATGATGTACCCGAGAAAAGCCGCAAACCGTTCATCCACCGAAAGTGGAACGCTTATGGTTTTCCGCTTGTTGTACATCATGGGAACCGCCTGCGTTTCATAGGCCGCAAGCGCGGCGTCGATGCCGGCCGCGCTGCGGGAAACGTGTCTTCCGCTGCGATGTCGCAGGACCGTCCAGAGGCTGACTCCGGCCTCGTCCGCCACGTCCTCCAACGAAATTCTCCGCCTCAATTCCCGATCGACGGCTATCTGCCTATCCGGCCAGATTCCGCCCGGATCCCCCACTGAGATCTCATCTCCCTCGGAGATTTCGTCGAGCCGCTTCCATGACTGGCCATCGGCCAACAATATCCTGTGCGTCGTCGAACCTTCGAGCTCAAACCCCCGTTTTGTTCTGACCTTCACGGTCTCGCGGCCTGGAAAACAGGCATAATCCATGATGGGTTGTCTCTTTTCGCCGTCATTCACATATGCCGGGAGAAAACCCTCCACTATCTGCTCGATCGGCATCAGACCACGATCGGTATATACAAGGGAACCATTTTTGATGCAGGCCCACCCTTCGTTCAATATCTTCGTCTGCCCCTGCGGCGCGAAGTAGTAGGCCTCCTCGCGCACTATGGACAGCACGTCGTGCTCCCACTTCTCCAGAGGGGCGTTCTCCAGCAGGAAGAGCAGGACGTCTCGCTCCGGGCTCTCCGGAAACCTCCTCTCCAGCTTGGCCTCCTCCTCCAGGACCTTGCGCTGCTCCTCCAGAAACTCCCGAGGGTTCACGAACTTCTCAAGATAGGGCCTTTCCGCCTTGAGCTTGCGGATCGGCCGCCTCCCGGCCGCGCCCCTCCCCTCCGGGGGCCTGCGGCGCCTGATCGCCGGGGCGTGGTAGTCGATGAGCGTGTCGAGCGAGAGGCAGGAGTCGACGAAGGACTCCACGTCGTCCTGGCCCATGTCGTCGATGTGGCGCAGTATCCGGGTCTTGTGGTTGGCCATCTCGTCCATCATCTTGCGGTTGGTGTGGGCGAAGTAGACGTTGTTCTTGAAGAAGTCGCAGTGGGCGTAGACGTGAGCCATCACCAGCTTCTGGTCCACCATGGAGTTGGAGTACAGCAGGTAGGCGTAACAGGGGTCGTTGTTTATCACCATCTCGTAGATCTTGGACAGCCCGTAGGAGTAGCTCTTGGAAAGCTGCTCGTACTCCATGCCGAAACGCCAGTGGGGATAGCGGTTCGGAAAGCCGCCGTAGGCCGCCACCTCGTTGAGCTGGTTCCAGTCCAGTACCTCGAAGATGACGTCGAAGAAGTCCAGGCCGAAGCCCTTCGCATACCCCTCTATCTCGTGCTTGAGCGAGACCAGGTCCGCCGGCAGCTCGGTCATGTACTTCGACAGTCCCTTTTTGATGTTCCTCGCCATATCTATCGGCCTTGCTGGCCTTTCTCGCCCATGCCTACTTGCCCTTCCCCAGGAAGGTCCTGATCGACTCCACTATCGAGTTCCGGTCGGGGATCCTCGACGTGATGAGGACCTCGTGCCCCGGAAAGCGCGCCTCCAGGTCCTTGAGGAACTGCCCCGAGCCGTACTCGCTCTCCACCTGCCCGTAGCAGAAGACGTTGCAGATCGGAAAGAGCTGCTCCTGCAGCATCTTCATGCACTCCTCGGTGTCGTTGCCCGACCAGTTGTCGCCGTCGGAGAACTGGAAGGGGTAGATGTTCCACTCCTCCGGATTGTAGCCCTCATCGATTATCTTCAGCAGCAGCTTGTACGCCGAGGATATTATAGTGCCCCCGCTCTCCCTGGTGTGGAAGAAAGTCTCCCGATCGACCTCCCGGGCCACCGCATCGTGGATGATGTAGCGGACGTCCACGTTCTCGTATTGGGAGCGTATCCAGGTGTCGAGCCAGAACGACTCGAGCCTCACGATGTCCTTCTGCTCGTTGCCCATGGAGCCGGAGACGTCCAGCATGTAGACGATCAGCGCGCGGCTGCGAGGGCTTACGACCTCCTTCCAGGAGCGGTAGACCTTGTCCTCGCGCACCGGGACGATCAGCGGCTTCTGCGGGTCGTAGGTGCCGCTCATGATGTGGCGCTTGAGCGCCTTCTTGAAGGTGCGCTTGAAGTGCCTGAGGCTCTCCGGCCCGGTGGGCGCCATTCCGGTGTACTTGTAGCTGCGGCTGGTGAGGTCCTGGGCGCCCTTGGGCTCGATCCTGGGCAGCTCCAGCTCCTCGCCCAAAAGCTCCGCCAGCTCCTCGAAGCTGACCTCCACCTCCAGTATGTGCTGACCCGGGGCGTTGCCGGCCTTGGAGGCCCCCTCGCCCTCACCGGGCTGGACGGAGTCGCCCTCCTTGCCGTCGCCCTGTCCCACGCCGCCCTTCTGCTTGTCGCCGTAGACGAAGTGGGGGATGTCTATGCGGGGGATCGGGATGCTTATGACGTCCTTGCCCTTGCGGCCTATGAGCTCGCCCGTAGAGATAAACTTGCGCAGCTCCTTCTTTATGGAGCCGCGCACGATCTGCTTGAAGCGTGCAACGTCCTGGTCGATCTTCTGAGCCATGAATTCTCGAGTCTAAACTCACGAAGGCTGAGGTTTAGGTTAAGGTTAAGGTTCAGCTCAACCTCAGCCTCAACCTTCTAGCTTTGTGACCTGCGCTCCCTTATGTCCCCCCTGGCGAATATCGACGCCACGAAGTTGAGCACGTCGGTGGCGCAGGTGTCGCAGTAGCCGTAGTTCTTTATGAGCCTGGACTTGACGATGTCGATCTTCTCCTGCGTGTCTTTGTCGACCACGCTCGAGACGAGGCTGGTGAGCTTGATCGAGTCCTTCTGGTCCTCGAAGAGCTTGAGCTCCAGGGCCTTGTGCAGCCTCTCGTTGGTGCGGTAGTCGAACTTCTTGCCCTCCAGGGCCAGCGCGCCGATGTAGTTCATGATCTCCCTGCGGAAGTCGTCCTTGCGGCTCTCGGGGATGTCTATCTTCTCCTCGATGGAGCGCATGAGCCTCTCGTCCGGCTCCTCGTCCTGTCCGGTGTAGGGGTTCTTTACCTTCTCCTTCTGCGTGTAGGCCTTGAGGTTGTCTATGTAGTTTGAGCAAAGCCTGGAGATGGCCTCCTCGTCGGCCGAGATTGCCCTCTGCACCTCGTTCTTGACGATGTCCTCGTACTCCTCCTTGACCATGGCCAGCATATCGCGGAAGCGCTTCTTCTGCTCCTCGCTCTTGATCAACGAGTGATGCTTGAGGCCGGACTCCATCTCGTTGAGCACCATGAACGGGTTCACGCAGCGCCCGCCCACGTCGGAGACCAGCGCGTTGGATATCTTGTCCTGGATGTAGCGCGGCGAGATGCCGTCCAGCCCCTCGCGTATCGCCTCCTTGCGCAGCTCCTTGACGTTGTCCTCCGTGAAGCCCGGCAGCGTCTTGCCGTCGTAGAGCTTGAGCTTCTGCATCATCGTGAGGTTGGCCTTCTTGGGCTCCTCGAGCCTGGTCAGTATCGCCCACATGGACGCCATCTCCAGCGTGTGCGGCGCAATGTGCTTGCCCTTCACCACGTTGGGGCCGTAGTCCTTCTCGTAGACCTTTATCTCCTCATGGAGCTTGGTGATGTAGGGTATGTCGATCTTGACCGTGCGATCGCGCAGGGCTTCCATGTACTCGTTGTTGAGCAGCTTCTTGTACTCGGCCTCGTTGGTATGCCCGATTATGACCTCGTCGATGTCGGTCTGGGCGAACTTCTTGGGCTTGACCTTGTGCTCCTGCGAGGCGCCGAGGAGGTCGTAGAGGAAGGCCACGTCGAGCTTGAGCACCTCTATGAACTCGATGATGCCGCGGTTGGCTATGTTGAACTCGCCGTCGAAGTTGAACGCGCGCGGGTCCGAATCGGAGCCGTATTCGGCTATCTTGCGGTAGTTGATGTCGCCGGTGAGCTCGGTGGAGTCCTGGTTCTTCTCGTCCTTGGGCTGGAACGTGCCTATGCCCACCCTGTCCTTCTCCGACAGTATCATCCTTCGCACCTTGATATGGCTCACGACCTTGGACCAGTCTCCGTCGTAGTGCTTGAACAGCTCCCTGTATATGTAGCGGCAGCTTGGGCAGAGGTCGCCCTCTATGAGTATCTTGTGGTCCTCCGGAAGCTTCTTGTTCAGCTCGCCAAGCACCTGATCGCGCAGCTCGGGCGGGATGAGGTGAAGCGCCTCCTCGTGCATGGGGCACGGTATCTCGTCGGCGGTACCGAAGACCTGCCCGTTGTCCTTCATGTCGCCCTTGACCCAGCTGTAGGTGTAAAGCGCGCCGTCGGGCGTGGCCGTGTAGGCCTCCAGGCCCTTCTTCAGCATGCGCACTATCGTGGACTTGGCACCGCCGACCGGACCATGGAGCAGGATTATCCTCTTCTCCGTGCCGTAGCGGCGCGCCGCCGACTGGAAGACGTTGACCAGCTTCATGAGAGGCAGGTCGAGTCCGTACAGCGCGTCCTTGCCCTCTCCGATCGGGTCCTCGAAGAACCTGTAGTGTATGATCTTCTTCTTGTGCTCCGTGTACTCCTCGAAGCCGTAGGAGAGTATCATGTCGTACAGGCGCTGAAAGGCCGTGTCCGCCACCTTGGGGTTGCGCTCGACGATGTTGACGTAGTCTGAAAACGACCCCTCCCAGTTGAGCTCCTTGTAGCTCTTCACGTCGTGAAGGTCGGAGATCATCCTCATTATTTCGTGGGCACCGGCGTTATCTGTCGACATAACCCCTCCTAGGGTCTGTCGCCGCTAAATTAGGCCTGACGGCTATTTGCGGCGACGCATCTGAAGTCAATGATATCAAAGCAATCGATTCATTTCAACCTGAGACTACCCAGTGTCCCATGGGATCCTTCGACTTCGCCCGCCATCGATCGGCGGGCTCCGCTCAGGATGAGGGGCATCCCGCCCCTCATTTCAACACCTGCCTCTCGTTCTCCTCTATCGTGGAGCGGACGACGGAGCGCATCAGCACGTTTCTGTTCGCCTTGCCGACCAACGCCCTCAGGTCGTTGTACAGCGAGGGATCGGTTATGAGCTTGCCCAGGGTGCCCTCGCCGCGCCTGATGGAGCCCATGAGATCCTTCAAGTCGGAGCTGGCGCTGCGCATGTTCGCCAGCAGGCCCCCGGTCCCCTCCTTGTCGGCCTGTTCCAGGACGTCGCCCATCGCCGCGGTCGCCCTGGCCAGGCTCGCAACCACCTTCTCGCCTTGAGGATCGTAGAACAGGGCGTGCACGAGACCCTTGCCCTTCTCCGCCTGCTCCGTGATGTTCTTGATAGACTTGACTATATCCTTTATGTCCGACTCACCCTCCTTGCCCTTGAAGGAATCGAGGATCTCGCGGATTGACTTCGAGGCGGAGTCTATGTTGTCCATTATGTCGCCCGCCTTGTCCGCCAGTGCGAACAGCGATGCCGTGTGCTTGGTCTTGACCGTGCTCTTATTGGCCAGCAACGGTTCGCTCTCGCTGCCCATCGAGAGATAGATGAACTTGTCGCCCAGGAGGCCCTGCGTCTCGATGGAGGCCTCGCTGTCTGCGCGTATCCTCTCCTGGTACCTCTTCTCGATCTTCATCCTGACGACGACGTCCTTCTCCTGCAGGCTCTTGGCCAGGCGTATCCTGTCCACGAAGCCTACCTTGAGGCCGGCCAGCTGCACCGGCGCCCCTACCCTCAGGCCCGCGATGTCGTCGAAGTTGGCGTAGAGCGTGTACTGCCTCTTCAGGTACTGATGTTCGCCGCCCAGCATGAATATTATGACCATCGCCAGCACAAGTCCCGCCGTGACGAAGATGCCGACCTTGAATTCGTTCATCATACCGGCTTTCATTGACCCCCCTATCGTGACCCGTGACCCGTGACCCGTGATCCGAAAAGACCGTTCTTTCGGATAACGGGTTACGGATAACGGATTACGGTCTCACAGATCGTCGTCCTCGCTCTCCATCTGCCCGTCTATGAAGTTCTGGACCCACCTCTCCTCCGACCGCCTGGCCTCCTCCTTGGTGCCGATAAAGCCGAACTTGTGTTGCCTGAGCATCGCTATCCTGTCGGTCACGGAGAAGGCCGCCTCCATGTCGTGCGTGACTACCACGGAGGTGACGCCGAGCTTCTGCTGCAGCGAGCGTATCAGCTCGCAGATGCGCCTGTTGTTGGCCGGGTCCAGCCCGGTCGTGGGCTCGTCGTAGAGTATCACGTCCGGATCGGTCGCTATGGCCCTTGCAAGCCCCACGCGCTTCTTCATGCCGCCCGAGAGGTCCGCGGGCATCATCTCCTCGATGCCGTGCATGCCAACCAGGTCCAGCTTCTCCGCGACGATCCTGGAGAGCTCGTCCTCGGTGTAGTCGAAGTGCTCCCTGAGCGGATAGGCTATGTTCTCGCGCACGGTGAGCGAGTCGAACAGCGCCGCCCCCTGGAAGAGCATGCCTATGTGGCTGCGCATCTTCCTGATCTCCTTGTCGCCCATCTCCCCGAGGCTGTGCCCCCGAAGCATCACCTGGCCGCTGTCGGGCCTGATCACCCCAAGCAGGAGCTTGAGGAAGACGGTCTTGCCCTTGCCCGATCCGCCCATGATGGTGATCGTCTCGCCCTTCTGGATGGCGAGGTCCGCGGCGTCGAGGACCACGTTGCTCCCGAAGGCCTTGCTCACCTTTCTGAACTCTATAACCCTGCTCATATATATCGCGCGCCTAGACGTAGAGTATTATCTTCGTCAGGAAGAAGTCCGATACGAATATGGTTATCGAGGACATGACGACGGCCTTGGTGGTGGCCGTCCCGACGCCCTCCGTGCCGCCCGATGTCTTGAGCCCCTGGTAACAGGATATCAGGCCCACGAAGAATCCGAAGAACGTGGCCTTGATTATGCCGCTGGTGAAATCGTCCGTGAGCAGGGAGTTGCGCACCTGGTCGATATAGAAGCGGGGCGTTATGCCCGCCTGCTTCATCATGATTATCATGCCGCCCAGCGTGCCGATTATGTTGGCCATGATGGTCAGTATAGGAGTGGCGATCGTCGTGGCCAAAATCCTCGGCACGACCAGCTTCTGCGTGGGGTTGGCGCCCATGGCCTCGATGGCGAGCACCTGCTCGGTCACCACCATCGAGCCCAGCTCCGCAGCGATGCCCGAACCCACGCGCGCGGCGATCATCAGCGCGGTCAGCACCGGGCCCAGCTCGCGGAAGATCGCCAGCCCTACGACCTGGCCCACGTAGAGCTTGAGCCCGAAGCGGCCCAGGCCCACGCTGAGCTGGAGGGCCAGCACCAGTCCCGTGAACAGCGATATGAGCGCGACGATCGAAAACGAGCGGTTGCCTATGAAGTACAGCTGCCTGAAGAGCTCTCCGATGGCGAGCTTCGACGAGAAGAGTATTCGCGCGGCCCGCCCGGTCAGCGAGGCGAGCTCGCCCGTCACCTCCATGCCGGTGAGAAACTTGTCGCCGGCGGTCCTGAAGAAGGTCCGGCACACGCCGCCCTCGTCGCTACAGGCCTGGCTCAAGGGTTTGAGATCGATCATCTGTATTCAAAGCCCCCGAAGAAGGATTCGAAGTCCACGATTGCCTCGGGGGCGGGCTCCCTGGAAGAGACTAGGTAGAAGTCGAAGACACAGCCGCCCTTTCTCACCACCACCAGGTCCACCTTCGTCGGGACGCCGTTGTAGCTGCCCTCGACCAGCTGCCTGATGGCCGCCCGCCCGTCCAGCGTCAGCTCCCGCTCCTCGGAGAAGCGGCGGTCGGATATCGCGGTGATGAGATCTCCCCCTAGCGAGGCGAGCGAGCGGTCCTCCACCGACAGGCCGCAGTAGGCGTCCGTCGATATCGAGCATTCACATGCCGCGTTGTACCAGGTGATGGTGCGGGCGTCGGTCTTGAGCCTGCTCCAGCCATCCGGCAGGATGCCCACGCGGTAGTAGGGAGGCCTTTCGTTGTAATAACGGCCGGGCTTGAGGTATACTCTGCCGTCGCGGTAGGATGTCACGCCCCTGAAGGGCTGCTTCTTGAACAGACAACCGGTGGAGACGATGCAGACGATCGACAGCAGAAACGCTATATGCGAGATTCCCCTCATACGGAGTCTTATATCGGTTTTCTCCACTGTTGACAAGGAGTTAGGCAAATTAGTGGCGGCTGAGCGTCAAAACCCCCGACAGTCGTCAACTATTTGACTGGATGGACGAGCATGGGACAGATAGCCCAAAACCTCAGATCGATCAACTCGAGGATCGCAGCCGCGGCCGATCGCGCCGGCCGCGACCCCGCCGGGATCACGATGGTCGCGGTCTC
>Ga0180430_10004253_pt1 | contig 12124 bp, 9 predicted proteins | sample SS_ome_9_FD_132999 | JGI IMG/M metagenome (GOLD analysis project Ga0180430, IMG submission 132999) | Hypersaline lake sediment archaeal communities from the Salton Sea, California, USA - SS_1_S_2 metaG | ecosystem: Environmental > Aquatic > Non-marine Saline and Alkaline > Hypersaline > Sediment... | reverse complement strand
CCGGGTCTCAGTCGCCGATGGGGTGGTGCCACCACTTCTATTTGTCCTTGCCAACGGAACTTGGGGCCTATCGGCGGCAACGGTCGCGGGCGTTGGTGCGGCGGCCGCAATCACACTCTGGCGTCTCCTGCGCGGCAGAAGGATTCGATTTGCCGTTTCCGGGCTCTTCGGAACGGTTCTTGCAGCGCTCCTGGCTCTGCGGTCCGGTTCGGCCGGTGACTTCTTTTTGCCCGGGATAATCAGCGGTGCAGCTACCACTCTGGCGATCATGCTGTCGATTGGAGTGCGTAAGCCCTTTGTCGCCTGGACGAGTTGGCTGACCCGAGGCTGGCCGCTCGAGTGGTACTGGCACCCCCGCATCAGACCTGCCTACACCCGAGCAAGCTGGATCTGGGCCGGCTTCTTCCTTGCGAGAACTGTTGTCCAATGGCAGCTCTATCTCAACGGCGATTCGGGGGGGCTCACGATTGTGCGTGTTGCTTTGGGTTGGCCAGCTCTGTTGGCCCTGCTAATCATGACGTATGTAATGGGCCGTCGCTGGCTCACAGATCTCGGAGGACCATCGGTAGATGAGTTCGAATCGGGCTCAGACGGGCCATGGGAAGGCCAGGCCGTTGGATTCTGAATCGGCCTCCGCTCCTCTGCGCCGAAACGGCGTGCACCGCGTCGGGCGCATCTCTAGTACCGGCGAAGAACTAGCTTCCGACCAGCCCCTGCAACTCATACCACCACAGTGGGGGTACCGCCGACGCCTATCTACTCTCCGGACGAAGTCGGAGAACCCCAGCGAGTAGCTCTCAGTCGGTTACCAAATCCTCGAGCGGTACGGGAATCGGCTCTACGTTCCAGATATCGGTGCAGTACTCCCGAATGGATCGATCAGACGAGAAGAAGCCACACCGTGCCGTGTTCAGGATCGAGCTGCGAGTCCAACTGTCAATATCGGCGAAGGCAGCGTCGACGTCGCCTTGTCGATCTACGTATGCCCGATAGTCGGCCATTGCCAGGTAGCGGTCGCCGTTCAGCATGTCGTCGACGATCGGGGCGAACAGGCCGACGTCGCCCCGTGAGTAGCGTCCGGCGGCAATCGCATCGATGACGGCACGAAGCTCGCCATCAGCTTCGTAATAGACCCGAGGCTGGTGACCGGCTGCAAGCATCGCGGCGGCTTCCTCCGTGACGAGCCCAAACTCGAAGAAATTCTCCTCACCGACTCGCTCGCGAATCTCGATGTTGGCCCCATCTAGCGTCCCGATCGTGAGTGCACCGTTGAGAGCCAGCTTCATGTTGCCCGTTCCTGATGCCTCCATCCCGGCCATCGAGATTTGCTCCGATAGATCGGCGGAGGGATAGATCAGTTCGCCCCGCGTAACATTGAAGTTTGGGACGAACACGATGCTGAGGAGATTGCGAGCTAGTGGATCCTCATTGATGGTCTCGGCGACGGAATTGATCAGCTTGATGATGAGTTTGGCCATGAAGTAGCCGGGCGCAGATTTGGCGCCAAAAACGAACGTTCGTGGTTGCATGTTGACACATCGGTTTGATCTGATCCGGTTGTGCAAAGTGATGATGTGCATCACCTTCAACAACTGTCGTTTGTACTCGTGGAGGCGCTTGACCATGACATCGAACATCGACATGCTGTCGATCCTGTGACGCGACATCGACTGCGCAAACCGTTTCTTGTTCTGCAGTTTCACCTCTCGCCACTGTTCCTTGAAGCCGGTGTCATCAAGAAAGGCTTCGAGACCCTCGAGCTGGTCGAGGTCGCGGATCCACCCGGGCCCGATGGCTTCTGTGATGAGTTGGGAAAGGCCCGGGTTGGCCAATCGCATGAAGCGCCGTGGACTAACCCCATTCGTTTTGTTGTTGAACCGCTCCGGCCACATCTCGGCGAAGTCGCGGAAGACACGCTCCCGAAGCAGTCGTGTCTGTAGTTCGGCGACGCCATTGATCGAGAAGCTGCCGACACAGGCAAGGTGGGCCATACGGACGTGACGGTTCGGAGACTCGGAGATGATCGTCACCCGGTCGACAAGATCGGGCCGATCGGGGTGCCACGACCGCACCTCGGCGAGGAAGCGTCGGTTGATCTCCTCGATTATCTCGTAGTGGCGGGGGAGAAGCCGCTGGAGCAGTTCCACCGGCCAGGTTTCAAGAGCCTCCGGTAGCAGCGTATGTTGAGTCGAGGCAAATGTGCGTGTGACGATGTCCCAGGACCGACTCCATGAGACGTGGTAGTCGTCTACCAGGACTCGCATCAGCTCGGGGATTGCGATGACCGGGTGCGTGTCGTTGAGTTGGATGGCGACTTTCTCGGGGAAAGCATCCCAGTCGTCGTTGCGGATATGGAAGCGGCGGATGATGTCTTGCAGCGAGCAGGCGACGAAGAAGTATTGCTGACGCAACCGCAACTCGCGCCCTTGCGGCGTGTTGTCGTTCGGGTAGAGGACCTTGGTGATGTTTTCCGAGTGGATCTTCTGCTCAACGGCGCGGGCGTACTCGCCTTCGTCGAAGAACTGGAAGTTGAACTCCTGCCAGGCTCGCGCCCCCCACAACCGCAGCATGTTCACGGTACCGGTGCCGTAGCCCGGAATCATCGTGTGGTAGGGCTCTCCGTAGAGGCGTTCTTCGGGAATCCAGCGGACCCGGAACTCGCCGGCGGAGTCGGTGTAACTCTCGGTGTAGCCGCCGAACTGCACCTCAACCGCATCGTCCGGATGGGCGAACTCCCATGGGTTCCCGAATCGGAGCCACTCGTCGGGGCTCTCGATCTGCCATCCATCGCGGAACGATTGACGGAAGATCCCGTACTCGTAGCGAATGCCGTATCCGACCGCGGGGATGTCGAGGGTGGCCAGGGAATCCAGGTAGCAGGCGGCAAGACGCCCCAAGCCGCCGTTGCCCAGGCCGGGTTCCCTTTCGAGACGAAACAATTCGGATAACTCCGGTCCGTACCCGCGCAGCGCTTCCCGGGCCAGTTCCGTGACACCGGTGTACAGCATGTTTTGCGGCAGCTGCCGGCCGGGCAGGTACTCGGCTGACAGGTAGTAGACGAACTTGGGATTCCGGTTGTACAACTCTTCGACTGTTCGTCGCCAACGATGCATCATCAGATCGCGCACAGTGATCGATGCGGCGATGTATGCGTCTCTCGGATTTGCCGTTTGGATCCCCTGGCCTCGGTGGAAGAAGAGATTGTCCAGGGCGGCCTGACGGATGTCGTCGACGGTCAGCGGACTGCGATAAGGGTCATCATCACTCATGGGGAGCATGGTATCCGGCGGTGGGCGGCTGGTCGAGGCACAACCGGCGGAGAGGGCGAAGGTGCCTCAGGCAACGTAGGTCGGCGCGCCGCAAGCCATTTTCTGTCTGGACAATGGGTGGTGGTAGGAAGAGGCTGGATCGTGCAGCTGAAGAATGTTTCGATACCGAAAGGAAAGGCAAGGATGAGTGTCTGGAATAGGCGGCGAGTTCTCAGCGTCGCAACGATCGCGTTTCTAATAGTGGCGCTGGTACCGCTCACGGTGATGGCGGCCGGAGGACAGTTCGTTGACGACGACGACTCGATCTTCGAGGGCGACATCGAATGGCTGGCGGCGGCCAACGTGACGAAGGGATGTAACCCGCCGACGAACGACCGGTTCTGTCCGAACGACGCGGTGACGCGGGGGCAAATGGCCGCGTTCATGCACCGGCTCGCCGTCAACAGGGTCGTCGACGCGGGAACACTCGACGGGATCGATTCGGCCGGGTTCGTCCAAAGCAGCAGGTTGCAGTACTTCTCGTTATTGGCGGAGACGATGCAGCCGGTCGACTCAACAATCGGATACGACAACACCCAAGCGATGCTGAAGACAACGAGCGTCTCGTCTCTGTACGGGAACGCGTCCTACATCGGTCAGCTAGATCTTCCGCACGGGGCAACCATTCAGCGCGTGATCGCCTACGGTTACGACGGCAGCGCTGTTGACGAGTATGGCTTCGCCGTTTTCAGATACAACCTGTTCGATTCGCCGGTTTGGACTCAGATGACGGATTGGCGCTACTCCGGTATCCCGTGGAGCGGTGGCAATCTCGTCTCCGAGGTGCAGGTGTATCCCGCGACTGCGGAGGTGGACAATCTGACCTACTCGTACGGAATCTTTGTGGATCTCCCTGCAGACATAAATCTGGGGATTCTCCGCTTCGTGGTCGAGACAAGCTGAGTTCAGCAGCCAGATCGAACCATGTTCCTGGACTCGCAGCTTCGATCGGTGCGGTCGGAGGATCATGGCGTCGGCCGAGATTGGGATCTGGCGACGGGGATCGTTGAGTCAGGTTCTACTGCCGCGGCGTTGGGGAATCATGTGGCCATGGGATCGCTGTACCATCCTGCCGCAGTACCGGCGAGGTCGCTCAACACAACTAGCCGTCTATACGCTCTCTGACCGAATAGAAGCAGCGCGCACCGTCGCGCAACGTTGTCATGATGACGCCAACCTCCGTGAACTCGATCGTGTGATCCATGACGGAGCCGTCCGATTCATTCACAACTTCACGCCACGTATTGGCGTCGATCTGGTCGTTGTACTCGCGACGGCCGGGCTCACTGCCCTCCGGCAAGTCGTCCCTGAGAAAGACCACGGTGACGCGAGAGTCGCCAAAGGTGGTGGTCTGATTCAACTCGTCGCCGACGGCGGCGCTGGTCGAGCAGTCATTGTCGGGAAACGCCACGCTTTCGACGTAGCGGTACCGATGGGTCCCCGCATTGGGATCCGCGTTTGCGTGCACAGCGATCGTGGTGTCGGGTGCGCTGGGCACCGGATCGCCTGTGCTAGCGGAAGGACTGCATGCGGCGGTCAGTGCGACCACCAGAAGAATGGCTAATGGCTTCATACGGTTGTATCGGCGCCGCTGTATGGAGCTGGAGGCCGGAGATATCGATCTGGTTGAAATGATGGGCCCCACGTGGCGAGTTCGAAAGGTCTCGGCGCTTGTGCCGGCAACGATGAAGCAGATCGGCTACCCCAACTGGTGGATCCGCCAACAATCGAGCGCGATCCTCACCGCGGGTCACTCTGGCGGAAGGCTTGCTCGTCCGCCCTCAGGTCTGGTCAACGGTCGAGATCCGCGAGAACCCCTCCGAGCCACTCGATGGATTCGACGGTGATCGGATCGACCACCAGTTGAGCATGGGTGATGTGTGTGGCGGCGAACTCTGCAAGCTGTGCTGCCACGATTCGCTGGTTACCGCTGATGACGTGGTCTCCCTCATGCTGAGAGGCGCCATATGCGCGGCCCCGGCCGCCAGGTGCCTGCACCATGAGGGCGGCCGTCTTTGCAAGAGTGGCTGGATCGCGGCCCACATCGATGCACAATGCGTCCACCTCGGCCGCCATTGCCGCAAAGCCGTCGGGCGTATTGCCGAACCACGCGTGCCAGGCGTTCCACAGATCAACATGGGGCAGCGTGGCACGAAGCACGCGTGGCCCTTGAGACCCGACCATGAGTGGGGGCCCTCCCGGTCGTGGAGCGGGGAGGACGCGGCAGTCGTCGATTTCGTAGAACTCCCCGGAAAAACTGACAGCTTCGCCACCGAGGAGCCGGCGGATAATGGCGAATGCCTCTTCGAACCGGCTCGCCCGGCGGTCGAACGGAAAGCCGAACGCTTCATACTCGGTTCGGTTCCAACCAGCCCCCAAACCGAGGATCAGACGCCCATCGCTGATCTCATCGACGGTGGCTGCCTTCTTGGCGAGCATGGCGGGATTGTGAAACGACGTCGCTGCCACGAGCGGTCCGATCTGCACTCGTTCCGTCACCGCAGCGAGCGCGGCGAGAACCGACCAAGCCTCCCACGGACCGCGGGCGCCGTCCGGCCTTCGATACAGCAGGTGGTCGCCCACCCATACCGAGTCGAACCCGACGGCCTCTGCGGTCACCGCCATGTCCCGCAATTCGGGCCAGCGGACTTCACGCTCCACCTCGGGGAGCTGCACTCCAATGGAAAAGGGTCTGCTCATCGCCGAAGAGCATACTGCCGCGCTAGTTTGGGCCGATGGCAGATAGCTCCGCTCATACCCCCGACGAGTTGTTGGCCTACCTCGATGACCTGGGAATAAGTCACAGCACGATCAGCCATCCCCCAGTCTTCACTGTGGATGAGGCGAAACGGCTGCGCGGCTCACTCCCGGGCGGCCATTCGAAGAGCCTGTTCTTGAAGAACAAGGAGGGTCGCATGTGGCTCGTTGTGGTGGGCGAGGACCAGAGGGTCGACCTCGATGTGCTGGCGGGAGCCCTTGAAGCGAAGCGGCTGTCCTTCGGTAGTCCGGAACGTTTGATGCGCTACCTCGGAGTGATTCCGGGTGCAGTGACACCGTTCGCGGTGATCAACGATTCCGGCAACGGCGTCATGGCGGCAGTGTCGGCTGCGCTGCTGGCACATGACCAGCTGAGCTTTCACCCGTTGGCCAACGACCAGACGACGTCGATTAGCTCAAAGGACCTTCTGCGGTTCCTGGCCTCTACGGGTCATGAGCCTCGCGTGTTAGAGGCAGCAGAACTCGCATCTCCCGTAGGGTGAGGCGTCGTTTGCCGCTCTCCACCGGCCACCCAGCCGTACAGCAGTAGAAACGGATACGTGGCCAGCGCCGGGGCGATCAACCAAAGTGGGCGGGATAGCCACCACTCGGCCGTCGGCTCTCCCGGCGGCAGGTAGCCGAACACCACGAAGATGAGAACGACGGCGATGGCCATTCCTGTTGTGTGCATCAGGTAGAGCGGCAACGAGTTGGCGTTGACCCAGCGGAACATTCGCTTCCAACCGGCGCTGGATTCCAACTTGCCCTCAATCCAGTCGCGAGTCAGGAGAACGAGCCCGACCTGCAGTAGCGTCAGCGCCACGATGGCGAGTGTGGGTGGACCCATATTGGAGAACCGTTCCCCGGGAACCCCAACCACGGAGCGCGGGTAAAACCCCATGTTGGTGAGGGCGATGAGGCTGAAGAGCCCGCCCCACAAGAACATCCAGGCAACTCGTCTCGGTGCTGTGGCCAGACGGTCGTAGAAGAAGCCGAGTTGGTGAGCGAGGCCCCAGATCACCACGAAGTTCAGCCAGGCCGCCCAGCCCTGGAGATGGTGGAAGCGAAGAACGTCGAGGACGGCTGCCAGGCCACCCAGCCAAACCAAGACGAGTTCCCCCCAACGCCAGTGCGCTCTGATGGCGAGCGGAGCGATGAGGACGAGCACGAGGTAGACGACAAGGAACCACAGTGGGGAGAGCACCAGGATTACGGCCGACCAGGTCCAATCAGCATGCAGGGCGCTCTGGATGATGAATCCGAGACCGATCCAAATGGTCACCAGGATCGAGGCAGGCAGTAATAGGCGGCGCGTGCGCCGCTTGAGGAAGCGTCGTGAATCACCTCTCTGGTACTTGTCAAAGGCAAGGCGATGTGTGAATCCTCCGACGAAGAAGAACACCGGCATCACCTGGAGGATCCATGTGATTGCCCACATGCCGCGAGTGAATCCGATCGGATTGGTGGGAGAGACCCTGTCTGGACTGAGCTCGAGGATCGTGAAAACCCAATGCCAAACAACAACGACCACGAGCGAGAACGCTCGAAGGAAATCCAAATAGCGATCGCGTTCTGCCACGACAGAGACGCTAGTGCAGGCTGCCCAGTCGATGCATCGTGTCCTTGAGCGCCGGGTACAGACCGCGGTAGCTCTTATAAACCTCGTCGTAAGCGGGCACATCGTCGCCGGGACTGGTCGGTGGGTCCAACCGGAGCCACGCTGAAGATGTCTCCTGGGCCGAAGCGAACCAGCCCGCGCCGACTGCAGCCAGCATCGCTGCACCCTGGGCGGCACCCTCGGCCGTTGACACGGTCCGGATGTCGGCATTGAGAACATCGGCGAGAATCTGCCGCCACACAGGGCTTTGCGTCCCGCCCCCCGAGGCACGTACCTCTGTCAGGTCGGCCCCTCCGGCGGCGCGAATCAGTTCGAAGCTGTCTCTCAGTCCGAGGGAGACGCCTTCGAGGACGGCCTTGGTCATGTGATCGCGCCCGTGACGCACAGTCAAACCGACGAAGGCGCCGCGGGCGAGCGGATCGGGATGCGGTGTGCGTTCACCGGTCAGATAAGGGAGGAAGAGCAGACCTTCTGCCCCGGCCGGAACATCCCCGGCTGCGGCAGCGAGTTCTCCGAAGTCGAGACCGGGAGCGGCTGTGTCCCGGAACCAGCGGAAGCTGCCGGCGGCCGACAGCATCACGCCCATGAAGTGCCAACGGCCTGCAGCGCCATGACAGAAGGCGTGGAGACGTCCCTCCGGTTCAACGGCAGGGGTATCGGTGGCGGTGAAGACGACCCCGGAGGTGCCCAGAGACAGGCCGACAACACCGGGATCGATAGCGCCTACGGCGACGCCGTTTGCCGCCTGATCGCCGGCGCCTGCTACTACTGGGGTGCCCGCTGCCAAACCGGTCGCTTCGGCTGCGGCCGCCGTGATGGTTCCGGTTATCTCGTGTCCCTCGAACGTGGGAGGGAAGAGCGATGTGTCCAGATCGAGAGCGTTGAGAACCGCGGGTGACCAGGTGCGGGCCTTCAGATCGAAGAGGATCGTTCCGGAGCCGCCGGCGCGATCGCTGGCGTACTCGCCGGTAAGCCGGAAACGGACATAGTCCTTGGGCAGTAGGACGTGGCGAGCCTTCTCGAATACCGCCGGTTCGTTGTTGCGGACCCAGAGGATCTTGGGTGCGGTGAAGCCGGCCACAGCGTCGTTGCCTGTGATCTGGATGAGCCGTTCCTTGCCCACGCGGTCCCGGATTTCGTCGCACTCTGCGCCGGTACGCTGGTCGTTCCAGAGGATCGAGGGGCGTAACACCTCGCCTTTCCCATCGAGCAGCACCAGGCCGTGCATCTGACCGGTCAATCCAACGGCGGCCACCTGCGTACCATCGATACCGGCTTCCGCGAGGACCGCCATCAGTGCTTCCCTGGTGGCGGTCCACCACAACCCAGGGCTCTGCTCGGCCCAGAGCGGTTTCGGGGTCTCAAACCCGTACTCGCTGGAGGCAACCGCCACCACAGTGCCGGATTTGTCGACCAGTTGCGCCTTGGTGGCCGTCGTGGACGAGTCGATACCGATTACGTAGCTCATACGGGTTCTCCTCCATCGAGGTTGAGTAGCTTCGGAATCTCCTGATGGGGCGTTTCCGGGTCGATCCGGTGCAGTTCCCAGGTCTCCCTGTGCTCTACCGCGGCACCGGGCGCGATCAGCTGCTGCTCGCCGAGGGTCTCGAGCTCGAAGAAATCGAGACAGCTGTAGCACTGCCCGGATGCACCCATGTCCAGGTAGCGGCCGCCTGCGACGTGAGCCGCTCGCTTGACGAACACCAAGCCATCGAGAGCGTAGGCAAGCCACCCACGGATGAGCTGAGTCCCGACCTTTGTGGCTTCATGTCCAACTGCGTCGAGGAGAAGTATGCGGTCGCGGATTGTGAATGGGCTGTCATTCACAGCCGTGTATGGCCAGAGAACGACAGATGCGTTCGGCTGCAGGCCATGAGGATCTGCGGGCTCAACGGGGAGCGGCAAGAGCGCCGTGCCGCCGGGAGGAAGCTGTGTGATGGCCCAAGGGGCGAGTTCGACTTCCTGGTGCCCACGGTTTGTGACCCGATGACGAATCTCGACAGAAGCTGCGCGCAGCGTTACCGCCATGGCTTTCTCTATGGGGACGCGCGGCGGAGCCGACTGGGTGACTACGACGGTGTCGCCGGAGCGAGCGACGGCGACAGGATCATTGTCGGGTTCGTAAGTGATCTCGGGCACCTCGGGAGCAACCCACAGCCTGTGCCCGCCACGCATCCGATAGGCGCGGCCGCAGGAGAGCTCAATCGCCATCTCACCAAGCTCGGCAAGCGAGTTGCGATCATCGCGAAGAGCGAACTCAGTTATGCGAGGCCCGAACCCGGTCGCGACGGTGAGTTCCAGGCTGCCGTTGCTGAGGTGTTCGTCGTGCACAGTCTTCCTCTCCGCTCTGTGCAGAGCGTACCAAGGGAGGGGACCGAGTTAGCTACTCGGGGCGTTCACCCAGCGTTACGTCTAAGACGCTGCCTGAAACGAGGGTGACTTCGATAGTCTCTCCGGCAGCAAAGCGCCGCAGTGCGGCGACCAACTCGTTGAAGGTATGTACCTCGATACCGTCGATAGCTGAGATCACATCGCCTTCCTCTATACCCGCATCCGCCGCGGCAGTGTTGGGCTCGACTTGCGTGACTGCAATCCCCGTCGGAATGCTTCCACCGTCTGCAGTGTCTTCCAACGCCGGTTCCGGGAATATCCCCAGGTAGGGGCTGGAGGCCGCCCCGGTCGCGATGATTTCGTCGGCGACGCGAACCACGATCTCAACGGGAGTAGCAAAGCCGATCCCTTCGACGCCGATCTCGCTGACGCCCACCGCTGTCGTGATCCCGACGAGGTCGCCGGCGTTGTCGACGAGTGCTCCGCCGCTCGACCCGGAAGTGATGGGAGCATCTGTCTGCAGCATGCCGAAGAGCGACGACGAACCGGTGTTGACCTCACGGCCAAACGCGGAGATGACACCAACGGTGAGGGAGGGGCCACCGTCGAGTCCGAGGGGGCTACCAACGGCGACCGCAGGGTCCCCGACAGCCAGCCCGTCCGAGGCTCCGATCCTTATGGGCGTCAGATCCTGTGCGGTCACCACCAGGACGGCGAGGTCCGTCATCGCATCGACCCCGACCACTTCAGCGGGGTAGATACGCCCGTCGGAGAGCACAACCTCGTAGATGTCGCCTGCGGCGACGACGTGTTCGTTCGTGATGATGTGTCCGTCATCGTCGTACACAACACCGGATCCGGAGCCAAGGACTACGTCGTCCCCCTGGAACGATGCGCCACGAATCTGCACAGTCACCACCGAAGGAATGACCTGCTCACCAACGGCCGATGCGTCGAGTAGCGGAACAGCCGGCGAGGTTTGGGCGATTGAGGCGTCCGCTGTGGCAGCGCCCGTTGCTCCGATCGGAGTTGTCGAGGCATCGGCCGTTGTCGTGTTCGTCGTCTCCGCTGCAACGGGAGATTCAGGGGCGTCTTCCATGGCGGCGACAAACGCCCCGGTTCCGACTGCGACGGAGAGTGCCGCAGCGGCGAGGTACCAGCGCCAGTAGGCCCTGTTTCCCGTCTTGTCTGTAGATCCCATTCGATTCCTTCGTCCAAATTCGATGGGTGCATCCTCACTCGGCAGGATGAGAATCATATGAAAAAACGCTTTCCGATGCGTTAATAATCCATCAGCCGAGTTCGCCGAGATCGGTGATGCTGTCCAACGGCAGCGTGATTTCCTCTCCGATGGGGTATTGCCATTCGACGGCCCAATTGAGGGTGAGCGAAGTCGGCGAGTTCTGGTCGTTGATGATCTCGCCGATCCTGTCCAACACCAGCCAGCCCCGGCGAGTGAACGGCTGCGGGTTTGACATGGTCGGATTCTGCATCCCGGGGTCCCACATGAAGTCGGGGATCAATTGGGTGGGGAAGAGTTCTTCGAAGTCGGGGTCATCGGTACCATCGAATACGACGCTGATGTCGGCTCGGACCCGAGCTTCGTTTTCGTCGATGATGTGCCATTCAACGTATCCCCACTCATCGGTGAACTCGAGATGATCGACCGAGAGGGTTATCGCGGATCCGACGTCGATGAGGAGTGGTTCCTCGAGGAGGAACGGTCGATCGAGGCCGTCGAGGGAGATCTCGCCGGATGAGGCGTCGGCGGAGACGGCACCGCATCCCTGGCAGCTGGTGCGCACGACCATCTCGGAGCCGCGACGCACGATCAGTTCGGGCACCGACATCGGCAGGGCAGCGACATTGGGGAATTCAATGACTCGCACTCCCGGCGCGAGGTAGGACGCGATGGCTCGCGACGCTGCGATCTCGACGCCATCACCGGAGAGGACCCAGTCGGAAGAGTGGAAGGCAGGAACTTCGCCCGGCTCGAGATCGCTTCTCGTGGTCTCGCTCACGGCGATATACAGATTTCCCTCGCGGGAGTACGCGAGCATGGGTTGCAGACCTACGCCGTCCACTTCCGTGTAGCCCGCAGGCACCTCGG
>Ga0180430_10004252_pt1 | contig 12124 bp, 10 predicted proteins | sample SS_ome_9_FD_132999 | JGI IMG/M metagenome (GOLD analysis project Ga0180430, IMG submission 132999) | Hypersaline lake sediment archaeal communities from the Salton Sea, California, USA - SS_1_S_2 metaG | ecosystem: Environmental > Aquatic > Non-marine Saline and Alkaline > Hypersaline >... | reverse complement strand
CGTCGACGTCCGCTCGCGGGTGGGGGAGGGCACGGTCTTCACGGTGGTGCTGCCGGCACGGGGGCCGGGCGGGCGCGCCTGAGGTCCGTCAGCCGCCGCGAAGGTAGCGCACGCCCTCGCCCGGGACGACGCGGCCGATCGGGTGCAGGGGTTCGGGACACCGTTCGCGGGCGCGCGCGGCATCGGCCGGCCGCACGACGACGATCATGCCGATGCCGAGGTTGAAGACGCTGCGCATCTCGCGCTCGGTGATCTCGCCGAGTGCCTGAAGGCGATCGAAGACGACGGGGCGTGGCCAGGAACCCTCGTCGATCTCGGCCCCCAGGCCCGGCGGCAGCGCCCTGGGCAGGTTGCCCGGGATGCCCCCGCCGGTCACGTGCGCCAGGGCCCGCACCCACCCGGCATCGAGGAGCGGTCGCAGCGGCCGCGAGAACGACCGGTGGGGCGCCAGAAGCGCCTCGCCGAGCGTCGGTCCCGCTGGATCGTGCGGGTCGACCGGATCGCGCTCGCGGCCGGCTGCGACCGAGCGCGCGAGTGAGAACCCGTTGGTCTGCAGGCCCCCGGATTCGAGCCCCAGGAGCACGTCGCCGACCTGCACCTGGCCGCCATCGATCACGGCGTCCCGGCCGACGATGCCGACGATCGTCCCCACGACGTCGATCTCGCCAGGGGCGTACACGCCCGGCATCTCCGCCGTTTCACCACCGATCAACGCGACGCCCGCCTCGCGGCACGCGTCGGCGATCCCGCCAACGACCTCCACGATCACGCTCGCGTCGAGGCGCGCGCTGGCGACGTAATCGAGGAAGAAGAGCGGCCTCGCGCCCTGGACCAGGACGTCGTTGATGCAGTGGTTCACGAGGTCGCTGCCGAGGCCCCGGACGCGGCCGAGCGCCACCGCCAGCCGCGTCTTGGTCCCGACACCGTCGGTCGACGCGACCAGGACCGGATCGCGCACGTCGCTCGGCAGCGCGAACAGTCCGCCGAACGAGCCCAGACCGCGCAGCACCTGTGGGGTGTAGGTCGACTCGACGTCGGCCCGGATGCGCTGCAGGGCGTCGTCCGCGGCCGTCAGGTCGACGCCGGCGGCGGCGTACGCCGAGCGCGGCGTACCGGGTTCTCGATCCTCCATCGCCGACGACGATACCAGAGGCATCCCCGTAGACTGACCCGTGCCCGAGGTCCTCCACGTGTGGCTGCCGGTGCCCGTTCCCGGACTCGACTACCTCCCTCCGCACGGCCCCGCGCCGCAGGCGATGGGCGCGGGGGCGTCCGGTCCGGAGGGCGACCGGGGCGGGACGTCCGAGCCGCCGACGTTCGCGGCCGAGGCCGTCGGGCGACGGGTGGCGGTGCCGTGGCAGGGCGGACTGCGGGTCGGTTGGGTGGCCGCGGTCCGGCGGGCGAGCGCGGCCGAGGCGCTCGACCTGCGCCCGGCGATTGCCTGGGTCGCCGGGGGTCCTTCGCTCGGTGCGCCCGTCCGCGCGATGGCCTCCGCCCAGGCCGCGCGCTGCGCGGTACCCATCGGCGTCAGCGTCGCGGCCTTCGCCGCCGCCGGCCTCAAGGGCCCGTGGCGCCACCTCGTGCGTCGCGACGCGGGCGCCCCGGCCGAGCTCCTCGGAGAGGAGGGCCGGCAGCTCGCGGAGGTGGGCTGGCACGACGCCTCGAGCTTCGATGCCGAACTGCTCGACACCTGGCGCCGGCACGGGCTGCTCCACGAGCGCGTCGAGGAGGTGCAGGCGAGCCACCGTCGCCTGGTGGCGCTCCGCCCGGCGGACGACGCGCTGGCGGGCGCGACCCGCGAGGGGCAGCGTCGCGCGCTCGCCTGGCTCGTCGACCAGGGCCCGTCGGAGAGCGCGGCGGCGCTGGCCCGCGACGCCGGTGTGCCGCCCGGGGCGGCACGCGCGCTGGTGAGCAAGGGCTTCGCCGGGTATCGGGAGGTGACCCGCCCCCCCGCGAGCGTGCCGTGGGTGACGGCCGCCCCGGTGCCGCCGTTCGACGCCGACGCACCTCCGGCCGCGGCCGCCGACGACGTCTCCGGCTTTCTCGTGTCCGGGGGCGACGCCCGCGCTCGCTGGCACGTGACGCTCCCCTGGCTCGTCGATGCCGTCGCCGCCGGACGTCAGGCGCTCCTCCTCGTCCCCGAGCACGGCCACGCCGAGACGCTCTCACGCGCCGCCGCCCAGGCGGTGCCCACGCTGCGCTGGGGCGCCGATCTCGCGGACGATCAGCGGAAGGCGGTGGCGGGCGAGCTCGCCGCCGGAACCGCGGCGCTCCTCGTGGGGACCTACCCGGCCCTCGCGCTCGAGCTGCCCGGGCTCGCGCGGGTCGCGGTGTGGGACGCGGCCAGCGGCAGCCACAAGCAGCTCGCCGGCGCCCGCAGCGTGGGCCGGCGGGACGCCCTGGAACTTGCCCGGGCCGCCGGCGCCGCGTGGGCGCTCGTCGACCCGCTCGCGACCGCCGAACTGCGGGCCGCCGGCGCCTCCCGCGAGCTCTTGCTCCCGCGGCCCAAGCCGCGTGGCGCCCTGCTCGACCTCCGCAGCGAGCGGGGGTGGCCGCTCTGCGCCCCGCTCGTCCGCTTGCTGCGGCAGGTTGCCGAGCGGCGCCGGCAGGCGCTGCTGATCGTGCCGCGGCGCGGTTACGCCGCAGCCCTCGGCTGCCGCTCGTGTGGCGAGGTCGTCATGTGCCCCCACTGTGACCTGCCGCTTCGCTGGCACGCGCGCATCGAGCGGCTCCGCTGCCACCGCTGCGGTGTCGAGGGGCCCGCGCCCGACGCCTGCCCGGCTTGCGGCGTCCCGGACCTGGCTCCTCGCCCCGGGGCCGGAACCGAGTGGGTGGCGGAGGCGGTGCAGGGCGTGGTGCCCACGCTGAGCGTGCTGCGCTGGGACCGCGACCAGCGCGACGACCCGGCCCCGCTCCTGGCCGGCGAGCCCGGGGTGATGGTCGGCACCACGGCGGCACTGCGGCTCCCGCCGCTGCCCGACCTCGCGCTCGTCGCCCTCACGGCGGGCGATGCGCTTCACGACCACGAGGACGTCAGGGCGGAGGAGGGGTCGCTGCGGACGTTGCTGTCGCTGCCCGACCTCTCGTCGTCGGGGCGCCGGCCCCTGCTGGTGGCCCAGGTCCACCGGCCGGACCACGTGGTCTGGCGCACCTGGCTCGCCGACGACCTCGACGCAGCCGTCGCTGCCTTCGTCGACCGCGTCATGGCACGCCGCCGCGCGCTCGGCTACCCGCCCGCACGCCATTGGGCGCGGGTCCAGCTCACCCACAGGGATCGCGCCGCGGCCGCGTCCGCGGCGCATGCCCTGGCCGGCCGCCTGACGGCCGCCGGCCTGCCTGAGGACGACGTGCTGGGGCCCGCTCCAGCCCCATTGGCGCGCGCGCGCGGGCGCTACGCCTTCCACGTGCTCATCCGCGCGGACGGCGAGACCACGCTGGCCGAGCGGCTCGCGCACGTGGACGCTCGTCCAGGCGGTGGCGTGCAGGTCCTGGTCGACGTCGATCCCTACGACATCGAGGCCTGGCTCGAGTGAGCCGGTTGCCGACCGCACGACCGCGCCGTGTGCAACCCGATGCGTATCATGGGCAGGATGCTGACGAACCGCCGCGCGCGTCACGACTACGACGTCCTCGAGACCTTCGAGGCCGGGCTGGTGCTCACCGGTAGCGAGGTCAAGTCGCTGCGGGCGGGTGGCGGTTCGATCGCCGAGGCGTACGCTCGCGTCGCCGGCGACGAGGTGTGGCTCGAAGGCGCGAACCTGCCGACGTACGCACAAGCCTCGTACAACAACCACGAGCCGCTGCGTCGTCGCAAACTGCTCCTCCACCGACGGGAGATCGCCGAGCTGCGCAAGGGCCTCGAGCGGCGCGGCCTGACGGTCGTCCCGCTCAAGCTCTACTTCGACGCCCGCGGTCGCGCCAAGCTCCTCATCGCGCTCGCCCGGGGCCGCAAGAAGCACGACAAGCGTGCGGCCAGCGCGGAGCGTGACGCGCGCCGCGAGATGGACCGCGTGCTGAAGGGCGAGTCCCGGTGAACCGCATCGGCGCGCTGGTCGTCGTCGGCCTCCTCGCCGTGGGGGTGGCGCAGCCGCAGCTGCTGGTCAACGGCGTCGACGTGCCCGGGGCGACCACCACGTTGGTGCCCGACGTGACGTACGCCCCCGCCGCCGATTTCGCGCGCGCGTTGGGCGCCGACGCGGACGTCGATCTCGCTGGCGGGCGGGTGACGCTGACCCTCGGCGCGGCGATCGTCCAGCTCGCGCTGGTGACGGAAACGCAGCGCGTGGAGGCGCCCCGCCCCGCCGTCGTGCGTGATGGCCGAGCGCGTCCGGGGCCCGCCGCACTGTGGCTCAACGGCGAGGCGTTCCTGCCGGTGAAGGCCGTGGGCGAGGCGCTTGGGGGTCGCGTGGCCTTCCTCGCCGAGTCGGCATCGGTCGCCGTCGTGTTGCCGCGCCCCAGCCTCAGCATGCGGTTGGAAGGCTTCGGCGTCAGCGAACGGCTGGTCTTCGCCCTCGACGCGCCGGGTCGCTACGTCACCTTCCACCACCCCGAGAGCGGCGTGCTCGACTTGCGATTCGAACGTGCCGATCCGCTCGTGACGCCGGCGCTGGAGGGCCGATCGTTCGTGCGCGCCGCCGTCGAGCGGGTGCGGGGAAGCAGTGAGGCCCGTGTCCAGCTCGCGCCCGGTGTCGAACCCAGGGTGTGGAGCGTCCCCGCCGGGAGCGGGATGGAGGTGGTCGTCGCATTCGGTGCGAGCGGAGCGGCGCAGGAGCCGATCGCTCCGGTGGCGCGCACGCGCTGGGTCCTCGATGCCGGCCACGTGGCGCAGGGCGGCGCGGGCGCGCTGGCCGCGGACGTCGAAGGCGAGCTGACGCGGGCGTTCGTCGACTTGCTCGCGGTGGAGCTGGCCCAGGCGGGCATCGACGTCGAGCGGACCCGCACCGGCCCCGCGCCGGTGCCGCTGGCCGACCGAACGGCGATGGGGGTCGGCGCGGACGCGATGGTGACGGTCCACCTCGGCGACTTGCCCCGTCGCCAGGCGCGCCTCTACGTCCTGGACGACGCCGACGCGGCGGGCACCCTCGATCGCGCGATCCGCTGGAACGCCGAGTCGGCGTTGGATCGCGCCGGCACGGACGCGCTCCGCCGGTCGATCCTTCTGCGGCTCGTCACCGACCTCGCGGTCGGACGCGATTGGGGGGCGAACCTCGCGCGCGCGCTCGGCGCGGCCGGGTGGACGGTCGACGGCCCGGTCGGCGCGCCGCTCGCGGTGCTCACCGGCGCGGCCGGGCGCGGCCTGTTCCTCGAGATGTCGGCCGACGACCTGCGCGATCCCGGCGCGGCGGGCGAGCTGGCGCGCGCCCTGGTGAGCGCCTGGAGCGCCCTGGGCGGTCGCTGATGCGTCGCCCGCGGCGGTCGCCCGCCACGGCCCCGAAGCAAGCGTCGGGTGGGCCGGCCTGGGCCGCCCCGCAACTGCTCATCGCCGTCTTCGCCGTGCTCATCGCGGTTGCCTTCGCCCTGACCGGCGGGGTGCCGCCGCCCGAACCGCCGCCCACCGTGGCAGGTGGGGCCGTCCCCCGGCCGCCGGTCGAGATCGAGGTGCGCTTCGTGGTCGTGGATGCCCGGGGCCTCGAGCGGCCGGGGTTCGCGGACGTCGCGTTGACGGGCGAGGACGACGCCAGCGCGCGACTGACGGCGGCACTCGCCGCTCTGCGCGACGATCTCCGGGCCGGCGGCACGTGGCCGGCCGACGTGGAGGCGGCGACGGGTTTCGTCATCGAACTCGACCGCAGGCGGCTTGCCGTGGTGGACGTCCCCGAGGCGCCGGCCGGCGCGCGGATCGACGTCGACGACGAGCTGGCGGTCATGCGCTCGCTGGTGGCGACGGCGCGGGCAGCCGTGGCCGCCGACGGAGTGAGGATCACGGTGGCGGGCGAGGAACGCCCGTCGCTGTGGGGCAAGGTGGCGCTGCCGCCGGGTTGAGGCGCCGGGCCGGTCTCCGGACTCAGGGGAACATGCGGGTGAGCATCCGCGGGAAGGGGATGACCTCCCGCAGGTGGTTCACGCCGGTGATCCACGTGAGCGTGCGCTCGAGGCCGATGCCGAAGCCCGAGTGCGGCACGCTCCCGAAGCGACGCAGGTCGAGGTACCAGGAGAACGCCTCCTCGGGGAGGCCGTGCTCCGCGATGCGCCGGCGCAGCAGGTCGAGATCGTGGATGCGCTGCGACCCACCGATCAGCTCGCCGTACCCCTCGGGCGCGATGACGTCGTTGCACAGGACCCTGCTCGGGTCCCCCGGCACCGGTTCCATGTAGAACGCCTTGACCCCGGTCGGGTAGCGCTCGATCACCACGGGACGATCGAACGCCTCGCCCAGGATCGTCTCGTGGGGGGCGCCGAAGTCGTCGCCCCACGCGATCGGGCTGCCGGCCTCCGCCAGGATCTCCAGTGCCCGGTCGTAGGTGATCACCGGGTACCCACCCGCCGCCGCGGGTTCGAGCTTCGCGACGTCCCGCTCGAGCATCTCCAGCTCGCGGCCGCGCCGCTCCAGCACCCTGCCCACCAGGTACGACAGCAGGTCGATTTGCAGGCGCACGTTGCCCTCGTGCTCGAGATAGGCGACCTCCGGTTCGACCATCCAGAACTCCAGCAGGTGGCGGCGCGTCTTGCTCTTCTCGGCCCGGAACGTCGGCCCCATCGTGTAGACGGCGCCGAGCGCCATCGCCCCAGCCTCCGCGTACAACTGGCCCGACTGCGAGAGGTACGCCTTGCCCTCGTCGAACAGGTCGATCTCGAACAGGTTGGTGGTCCCCTCGACGGCGGTCGGCATGAAGAACGGGGCGTCGAAGCGCACGAAGCCACGATCCGCGAAGAAGTCGTGCACCCCGCGCTCCAGCTCGTCCCGCAACCGGAGGATGGCCCATGGCGCGCGGTGGCGCAGGTGCAGGTGGCGGTGGTCGGCGAGGAAGTCGACGCCGTGTTCCTTGGGCGTGATCGGGTAGTCGTTGGTCGCGTGGACCACATCGATCTCACGGGTGGCGAGCTCGACGCCGCTCGGTGCGCGCGGGTCCGAGCGAACGACCCCGGTGAGGCGCAACGCGCTCTCCTGGCCCAGCGTGCGGGCGGTCGCGAAGGTGCCCTCGTCGACGTCCTGCTTCGACACCACCGCCTGCACGAAGCCGCTGCCGTCCCGCAGCTGGAGGAACGCGATCTTGCCCGACGAACGGCTGCCGGTCAGCCAACCGGCCACCGTCACCTCGGCCCCCACGGCGGAGGGCAGGTCTTGGATGCGGGTGATGCCCATGCGCGAGAGCGTACCGCGGCTCAGGCGGGCGGGCGGAGGGTCGCCGCGAGCTCCAGCGCCTCGACCACGCCGTCCTCCTCGACGTCGCCCACCACGCGGCCGAAGCGTGCCTTCAGCCCGGGTTCGGCGTTGCCCATGACGACGGGGAAGCCGACCTGCTCCAGCATCGGCAGGTCGCCTGCGGTGTCGCCGACCGCCATGGCGTGCGCGAGCGGGATCTTCAGGTGGGCCGCCAGGTCCTGCACGGCGCTGCCCTTCGACACGCCGGCCCGCGTCATGCTGATGAAGAGCGTGTCGGGCTGCGCGGGCGAGGTTGCGCGGCTGACGGTGACGCCGGCGAGGCGCAACGCCATGGCGGTGGCCTCCTGCTCCGTCGGCACGACCCACTGGGCGCGGATCACCGGCTCGGTCGCCACGACCTCCGACAGGTCGCGCACCAGCGGCTGGACGCCGATCATCCGCCCATGCGTCTCGCTGATCTGCGTCTTGCGCTCGACGTAGAGGTGATGCGGCGTGTAGACCTCGAGCACCAGGTTGTGCTCGCGGGCGTGGCGGACGAACTGCAGCGCGGTGGCCTCGCGCAGCGACGAGGCCTTGAGGGTCTCTCCATCCGCGAACGCGACGTGCGCGCCGGACTGGAACACGTGCGGGTTGGTGGGGCCGAGGCGCTTCACCACGCGCTGCGCCACGCCCAGGTTGGGCCTACCGGTGCAGAGCGCCAGCTTGATACCGTCCTCACGCGCGCGGTCGACCGCCGCCCACACCGCCTGCGAGACCTGGCCGCTCTGGCCGATCATCGTGCCGTCCAGGTCGAGGATGACGAGGGGGATCATGTGTCGCCGCCTTCGGCGGCGACCCGGCGAACGCCTGCGGCGTTCGCCCCTTCACCGGGTGTCGCCTCGACGGGATCGGCGACCCGGCGAGCGCCTGCGGCGTTCGCCGCTGCGTCCGGCGTGGGTCCGCCATCGGCGTCGGCCTGGTGGTGCACCGTCAGGCCGAGTTCCTCGAGCTGGCCCGGTTCCGCGGCGGCCGGGGCGTCCGTGAGCGGGTCGAAGCCGCGCTGGTTCTTCGGGAAGGCGATGACGTCGCGCAGGCTGCGCGCGCCGGCGAGCAGCATGACGAGCCGGTCGAGGCCCCAGGCGATACCGCCGTGCGGCGGCGTGCCGTAGGCCAGCGCGTCGAGGAAGAAGCCGAAGCGTCGGCGCGCCTCCTCGGCGGTGAAGCCGAGGGCCGCGAACATCCGGTGCTGCACGTCCTCGCGGTGGATACGCAACGACCCGCCACCGATCTCGCTGCCGTTGAGCACCAGGTCGTAGGCCCACGCGCGCACGCGCCCCGGATCGCTCTCCAACCACGCGAGGTCCTCGTCCCGCGGGCGCGTGAACGGGTGGTGCATGTACGTCCAGGCGCCCGTGTCCGGGTCCTGCTCGAGGAGCGGGAAGTCGACGACCCACAGGAACGCCAGCGCGTCCGCATCGATTGGCACCTCGAGCGCGTCCCGCAGGTGCAGGCGCACCGCGCCCAGAGCGCCGCACGCCGTGGACCAGCGGTCGGCGATCACGAGCCACAAGTCCCCCACGTCGGGCGTCGTCGCGAGCAGGCCCGCCTGCTCCCCGGGGGAGAGTGCCTTGGCCAGCGGACCGCTGAAGCCATCCTCCGTCCGCCGCAGCCAGGCAAGCCCGGCGGCCCCGTGGCGCTTCGCTACGGCCTCGAGGCCCTCGATGGCCTTGCGGCTGAGGTCGGCGGCGAGCCCGGCGGGCACGCGGAGGCCGCGGACCGCGCCGCCAGCGTCCAGCGCGGCCCGCAAGGCGCGTACCTCGGTCGCCTCGAACAGCTCGTCGAGGACCGTGAGCTCGAGCCCGAATCGCACGTCCGGCTTGTCGGAGCCAAAGCGGTCGAGCGCGTCGCGGTAGGCCATGCGCGCGAAGGGCGTCGCCACGCCGCGGCCGGTGGCGCCGTGCACGACGGCGGCCATCAGGCCCTCGTTCAGCGCGAGGACGTCGTCCTGCTCGACGAAGGCCATCTCGATGTCGAGCTGGGTGAAGTCCGGTTGCCGATCGGCCCGCAGGTCCTCGTCGCGGAAGCAGCGGGCGACCTGGAAGTAGCGGTCGACGCCGCCCATCATCAGCATCTGCTTGAAGAGCTGGGGCGACTGCGGCAGCGCGTACACGTGACCCGGCTGACCGCGGGCTGGCACGACGTAGTCGCGCGCCCCCTCGGGGGTACTGCGGGTCAGCAGGGGGGTCTCGACCTGAACGAAGCCGTGCTCGTCGAGATAGCGCCAAATCTCGCGGATAACGGCGTGTCGAACTAACAACGGCGCCATCGCGTCGGGGCGTCGCAGGTCGAGGTAGCGGTGCCTCAGGCGCAAGTCCTCATTGACGGCCCCCGCCTTGCTGCCGCCCGCGTCGTCCAGCGGGAAGGGCGGGGTCCTGGCCTCGGACAGCACGGTCACGTCCCGGGCAACGACCTCGACGGCGCCCGTCGCGAGGCGGGCGCTCCGCTGGCCCTCGGGACGCAGGCGCACCGCGCCCTCGATCTCGACGACCCACTCGTTGCGCAGCGAACTCGCGGTCGCGAACGCGGTGTCGCCGGCGGCGGGATCGACGACCACCTGCGTCATGCCATCGCGGTCGCGCAGGTCGAGGAAGATCAGGCCGCCGAGGTCGCGCCGGCGGTGGACCCAACCCTGCAGGATCACGGCCTCGCCCTCGTGGTCGGCGCGCAGGGCGCCGCAAGTGTGCGTGCGTCGCATGGTGTTCCTCTCAGACCGCGTCGAAGACGGTCGACTCGGACTCGGTGGTGCGGGGTGCGCCGGATGCCTCGGCCGCGATCCAGGTGGGCAGCTCGCGCAGCGTCAGCCGGCGCTCGGTGCCACGCGCCAGGTCCTTGACCTGGATGACGCCGTCCGCCCGCTCGCGCTCGCCGAGGAGACCCGCGAAGCGCGCGCCGCTGCGATCCGCATCCCGCAGGCCCTTGCCCACCGCCCGCCTCACGTACGCGTGTTCGACGCGGGCATGCGCGCGCAGCTCGCGGGCGATCGCTGCGGCCTCCGCGACGGCATCTTCGTCCATCGGAACCAGGAACAGCAGGGGCCGCCCGGGCGCGGGCGTCGCCACCTCGGCCTGCGTCAACGCGTCGAGGACACGCTCGATGCCGAACGCCCAGCCGATGCCCGGTACATCGGGGCCACCCAGTTGGGCGACGAGGCCGTCGTAGCGCCCGCCGCCGCCGAGCGCCGATTGCGCGCCGATGCCGTCGGCGTGGATCTCGAAGGCCGTCCGGCGGTAGTAGTCGAGGCCGCGCACGATGCTCGGATCGACGTCGTAGGGCACGCCCCATGCGTCGAGGCAGGCGGCGACGGCGTCGAAGTGGGCGCGCGATTCCGCGTTCAGGAAATCCAGTGGACGCTTGAGCGGCGCCACGAGGGCCCGATCGCCTGGGTCCTTGGCATCCAGGACGCGCATGGGATTGAGCCGCAATCGCTCCCGGCTGGTCTCGCTGAGCTCCTCTGCGTGCGGTTCCAGGGCGCCGCGCAGGTACGCGTTGTAGGCCGCCCGGTCGACCGGGTCGCCGACCGAACCGAGCGCCACCCGGACGCCGCGCAGGCCGAGCGCGCGCAGCACGTCCGCGAACAGCGCGATGGCCTCCGCGTCCGCGACGGGGGCAGCGGTCCCGACGATCTCGAGGTTGACCTGGTGGAACTGCCGGTAGCGACCACGCTGGACGTTCTCGGCGCGGAACGCCGGCCCGTGGCTCCACAGCTTCACCGGGCTCGGCCAGGTGTACATCCCGTGCTCGACGAACGCCCGAAGGACGCCGGCGGTGAACTCCGGACGCAGCGTCAGACGGCGCCCGCCGCGGTCGTCGAAGGTGTACATCTCCTTCTGGACGACGAGGTCGGCGGCCTCGCCGACGGAGCGCTCGAACACCTCGGCGAACTCGAAGACGGGGGTGGTGATCTCCTGGACGCCGGCTCGACCGAGCACGCTGGCGGCGGCGTCGATGACGTGGTGCCAGCGGGGTTGGTCGGCGGGAAGGCGGTCGTTCGTGCCCTTGACAGCGCGCAACTTCATCGCCGCGAGTCTACACGTCGCCGCCAGTGGCGTCCCGGGACCGCCGACGGGCCGGGACACGCCACGCAGAAGCGCCCGACTGCGCGGCGTTCACGCGGTCGGGCGCACGAGTGCGTCGGCGCCGTCAGGGAAGGTCGAGCGGCAGTCCGTTGCTGAGGGTGCCGCCGACCACGACGAACACATACCCCGGGCCCACCTGGGCCGGTGGGTCGAAGGTGATGCGGGTCGTTGCCCAGCTCGCGACGGTCGCCTCGACGCCGCCCTCGCCGTTCACGTTCGCGCCGACCAACACGTAGCTGCCCTCGCCGCCGCCACCGAAGTAGCGGCCTTGCAGCAGCACTTCACCGTCGGCGTTCGGGGGGCTGGCACTGATGAGGCGTGGGACGACGTTGGTCGCGACCAGGGACGTCGGCGCGCACGCGGCGAGCAGGATGGCGATCAGTCCGGTGAGCACCAGGACGGTACGCTTCACGGTGGAGCCTCCTCTGGCGCCAGCCTACGGGGCGGGGTGCAGGGCGTCAATGACAACTCTCACGGACCGTGGCGGTCGTGGGGGTGTGGGCTGGCGGGCCGCGATCGAAGAACCGTACGCGCGCCACGCACCGCGGCGGCGGTGACGCACGGCGGACACACGTTGGCCATCACGCTCGCGGTTCGGCCCCCCCACCCCCCGCGCTACGATGCCCCCTGTGAGCCACTTCTTCGCGTACCTCTCCCGCATGAAGTTCATCCAGCGCTGGGGCCT
>Ga0180430_10004251_pt1 | contig 12125 bp, 6 predicted proteins | sample SS_ome_9_FD_132999 | JGI IMG/M metagenome (GOLD analysis project Ga0180430, IMG submission 132999) | Hypersaline lake sediment archaeal communities from the Salton Sea, California, USA - SS_1_S_2 metaG | ecosystem: Environmental > Aquatic > Non-marine Saline and Alkaline > Hypersaline > Sediment... | reverse complement strand
CCCATCAGGCTCTGGGGTTGGGCAGAGGAAGGAGCAAGTGTAATTGGTGTTTTCGAAGGAGACGGCAATACCAGCAGGGATACCACGCTGGCAGGAACGGCAGGCAAATGGGAGCTGACATTTCCGGCGCGTGAAGCGACCACATCGCCTTGCACGATTACCCTGGAAATTGAAGGTGCCCCCGGGAGCATGCTGCAGCTGGACAACATCCTTATTGGGGATGTCTGGTTTGCCGGCGGTCAGTCCAACATGGAAAAAAGGGTGAGTCACCTGATTGAAGCGGATGAGGTCATTGCCAACGCAGACCTGTACCCCCGGATAAGGTCCTTTAAAGCTTCTTACCAGATGTCGGCTACGCCGCTTGACGATGTGGGGGCATCCTCGTCAGGCTGGTTTGAGTGCAACAGTGAAACAACCGGTGACAATGTTTCCGCGGTGGCCTATATTTTTGCACTGAATGTACACCTCAGTGAAAACATTCCCATCGGAATTATCCAGTCATACCGCGGCGGCACGGAAATCGAAACCTGGATGAGCCGGGAAAAGATCCTTTCCGATGAAAACCTGTTCAGGGTCAGGGCACGCCAGGAGCAGATGGACCCGCAAGCATCCGATGCCTACAAGAATTATCCTGCCATCCACTTTAACGGGCAGGTGCATCCCTTCACTTCCACACCCATAAAAGGATTCGTGTTTTACCAGGGAGAAAGCAATACCAAAAGGGGACTTGAATATGGCCGGATGATGGAGTCCCTGGTCGACGACTGGCGGTCACAGTGGAATCTGGGGCCATTGCCTTTCTACTACGTGCAGCTTTTCAACATGGGCATCGCTTCCAGCCGTCTGTACGAAGAGGGAAACTGGCAGGATACCAGGGACCAGCAGCTGGGATTGCTGTACAAGGACATTGAAAACATCGGGATGGCTGTCAGCATTGACACCAATGAGGATCCGGACAACAGCGACGCCAGCATCAGGATCCACCCGAAGAACAAGAAGCCGATTGGCGAGCGGCTGGCTGGGCTGGCCCTTCAGCATACCTATAACAGGGATATTTCAGGAACAAGCCCTATACCCTCGGGGAGTTTCGTAAGCAGTGATACGGTGTATGTCCATTTTTCAGAAGTTGGCACGGGCCTTAAAGCAAGCCAGGAAGGGGAGCCACTCAGGGGCTTTGTGGTCGCCGGTGCAGACAGGCATTTCGTGGCTGCGGAGGCAGCGGTCATCAACGACAGTACACTTGCGATATCGTCTGATGCTGTTGCTGCACCAGCGGCAGCCCGGTACGGATGGTCGAAAAATCCCGACTGCAACCTGGTGAATGGTGCGGGACTGCCCGCTTCACCTTTCCGGACCGACAACTGGCCCTCCGGGTACAACTACGATGAAGCTGCTGCAAGAAACAGTGCAGACCTGTACGGCATCAGGATCAACGGCGTTTTCTGGACATCCTTCGACAATAACGAGAAGAACATGGTAGTGGATCTCCCGGAATCAGTAACAGAAGTGCAGGTAAGCGCAGAACCCGTGAGCCTGGTATCGGAGGTGACCGTAACGCAACCAGTGGATCTTAACGGCACGCAAGACAAGCGCACGGCAACCATCGAAGTCATTTCCCGGGACGGTTCTGTTCAGCATACATACACGTTATTATTTAACAGGGTTTCCACCCTTGACCTGTTCTTTGCACTCGGACAGTCGAACATGGCCGGAAGGGCGCCCATTACAGGGGAGGTATCGGGGCCCATTGATGGAATCAGTCTTTTTAATGACCTGGGGAACTGGGAAACGGCTGCCAATCCCATGAACGCCTATTCCAATATCAGGAAAGACATTTCGCATCAGAAAGTCGGACCCTCCTATGCATTTGCAACAACGTTGTCTGAATATGTGCAACGCGATATCGGCCTGGTGGTGAATGCCCGTGGCGGTACCGCCATTGCCGCATTTGCCAGGGGGGAATACCGGGATCCCATGTTTGCACGGTTGAGAGAAGGAGCGAAATTCGGCGAACTGAAAGGAGTGATCTGGCACCAGGGAGAGTCGGACAATTCCCGTGCAGGCAGTTATATGGCCGACCTGCAACTCCTGGTGGGTGACCTGCGATCGGAATTCGGCGATGCATACTTTGTAGCCGGTCAGATGGGTGGCTGGAACGCCCAGGGAGAAGATACACCCAAGTATGCCAGAATAAATGATACGATCACGAAAATTAATAACTATCTCAGCAATGCCGGTTATGTAACCAATGAAGGGCTGGATCATATCGGCGATTATGCGCATTTCAACCTGGAATCCCAGGTTTTACTGGGACAGCGCTATGCAAAAAAAGTACTTGCACAGGTATATGATGTGGATATTACCATACTGAATGTCGATTTCCAGGGCGACGGATTTGCAGTATACGGGGGGGACACTATTCTCCAGGAAAGGTCGTGGTCCTATACTGCACCTGCCGGGAGCACACAGACCCTCACCATTTTTCCGGCAGAGGGAAAGGAAATCGTGCGCCTGGTGATCAATGGAAGCGAAGTGACAGGGATTACCGGGGCCGCTTCCTACAACTATGGGGTGGATACCGGCACAGACACAAACCTGGAGATCGTGATTGAATCAGGTATCATTGAAAGTGCGGTTCCCGGCATTGCAGGAATACCCGGAGGAAGACCGCTGCTGCATCCGAATCCTGCCTCCGGTACGATCAATGTCCGCGCAACCGCCTCCTTCAGCCGCCTCCGGATCCATACCATGGAAGGTAAGCTGGTGCTGCAAAGCACGGAATCCGACCAAGTGGATATTTCATTCCTTCCTCCGGGGAGCTATTTTGCTGTCGTGAACCTGGCAGAAAGGCAGGTGTACGAGCTGTTCATTAAGCGCTGAAATCCTGAAAATATATATTTAAACACCTATTAATATATATATTAATATATATATATTCTGTTTTCCTGTTTCGTATGGTGAATTGACGCATTGACAGCCGTTTTTATAACATTCACACAATAAATCCCTTATATTTGCAGCGCGCGGAATTGTTGATAACATGTTAACAAAGTGCATTTTGATTGTTTACAATAAACAACGTTATCAAAAGGCTTCACTGTCGAAAAGTGTAACTTTGTTTTTCCGTTTTTACCGTTAAAAAAGAATTTTGCAGATGGGTAAAGTAATCGCTCTGGCGAATCAGAAAGGCGGGGTTGGAAAAACTACCTCGGCCATAAACTTGGGTGCCAGCCTCTCCATACTCGACAAGAAAGTACTGTTGATCGATGCCGATCCACAGGCCAATGCCACATCGGGGACAGGGTTTGATATCAAGAAGGTCAAGACCAGCATCTACGAATGCCTGATCGACGATATCGATCCCAACCGGATCATTCTCAACAGCGAGATCAAGGGGTTCGATGTAATCCCGTCGCACATTGACCTGGTGGGTGCCGAGATCGAGATGCTCAACATGAATGAGCGCGAGTACATGCTGAAAAGAGTGGTGGAAATGGTCAGGGATAAATACGATTACATCCTGATTGACACTTCCCCGTCGTTGGGACTGATCACAGTAAATGCCCTCACGGCATCCGATTCCGTGATCATCCCGGTGCAGTGCGAGTATTTTGCGCTGGAAGGGCTCGGGAAACTGCTCAATACGATCAATATCATCCAGAAAGGACTGAACACGGAGCTGGAGATCGAAGGCTTCCTGCTGACCATGTACGATGCCCGTCTCCGCCTGTCCAACCAGGTGGTCGAGGAGGTACAGAAGCATTTCCAGCAGATGGTCTTCGATACGATCATCCAGCGGAACATCCGCCTGAGTGAGGCGCCCAGCTTCGGGAAGCCGGCCATCCTGTATGATGCAGACTCCAAAGGCGCTGTTAACTACCTGAACCTGGCCAGGGAGGTGTTGCAGAAGAACGAAGCGACAGCACTGAAACAAAAAGACAAAGTTATTGATTCATAATCTCAACATTGATGGCACAGAAAAATGCACTTGGCAGGGGACTCAGCGCCCTGATTGAAGAACGTGGGGAGGAAGCCCGTGAATTGATAAAAATGGCGACTTCGGCCAACGAGATATCCATAAAAAGCATAGAGGCAAACCCATTTCAGCCGCGTACGAATTTCGACGAGGAGTCGCTCGAGGAACTGGTGGTCTCCATCAAAGAGCTGGGGATCATTCAGCCACTGACAGTCAGGAAGATCGACGATAACAAATACCAGCTGATCACGGGTGAACGCAGGCTCCGTGCAGCAGCAAAAGCAGGACTGAAAAAAGTCCCGGCATACATCCGCGAGGCGGAAGACGAAAACATGCTGGAACTGGCCCTGGTGGAAAACATCCAGCGCGAGGACCTGGACGCCATCGAGGTGGCCATCTCCTACCAGCGGCTGATGGAGGAGATCAACCTCACACAGGAAACCCTCGGCGAAAGGGTGGGAAAAAAGCGGGCTACCGTAACCAATTACCTGCGCCTGCTGAAGCTTCCTGCCGATATCCAGGCTGCCATAAAGGAGAAACAGCTCTCCATGGGCCAGGCCCGTGCACTCCTGGGCGTGGAAGATGCTGAGGTACAGATGGAGGCTTTTCAGCGAACCGTTGCACAGGACCTGTCGGTACGGCAGGTGGAGGCGCTGGTGAAAAAGCTGAAGCAACAACCCGTTAACGGCGATGACCCTTCATCCGGTGAACCCGATGAATACGAGAACCTCCGGGAACACCTGTCACACTTCTTCGGCGCAACAATAGATTTCAAACGGAATACTAAAGGTTCAGGAAAGATCGTTATACCATTCAAGTCAGATGAGGATCTGCAAAGGATCGTCAGCATTCTCGACAAACCGGGTACATGATCATCAACAGGGGACATATGGAACATATCGTAAACAGGAGGATCGCATGGATGGTTCTCCTGTTTGCTTTCATTGTCATTCCCCTTTCGGCCCAGACCGATCCTCCGGGGAATGACTCCCTGCGTGTATCAAGTCAGGACAGCACCCGCAGGATCAATGTCGATGAAATGGATCATTCACCCCAACGCGCCATGTTTTATTCACTTGCCCTTCCCGGACTCGGACAGGCGTATAACAAGAAATACTTTAAGATCCCATTTGTATATGGTGTACTGGGAGGTGTAAGCTACTGGATCTACTATAACACCCAGGGATACAGGACTGCCAGTGACAACTATGCTCAGGATCAGAGCAGCACCAACGAACGTTTCCTGCGGGCCTGGCGAAGGAACCTGGAGCTTAGCTATATCACCCTGGCGGGAGCATATGCCCTGCAGGTGCTGGATGCCTATGTGGATGCCCACCTGTTTTACTGGGAGGTGAATCCTGACCTGACATTGCGGGTCGAACCGGCCATACGGCCCTATATGGTGCCGGCAGGAGGTCCTGTTACCAATTATGGATTGAAGTGCAGTCTGACGTTTTAAGGAAGAAATATATGAGGAAAGATCTGTTAATCGGGGCGCTATCTGCCATTTTTTTTACAAATATACTGTGCATACAGGCTTCTGTCAACGAGAATCTTCCGGAAACAGTTCCTGCGGCAGTTTCGGCGGCACTATCAGCAGTGCATCCGGGAACACAACCTGCCACGCATTCCGCAGCTTATCCTGCAGCGCTCCAGGCAGTACTTCCTGATACCTTGCCGTTGCAGGAACCCACTGAAGTCCGGGTATTCACAGATGAAGTCTATGAACTCCGGCTGGAGCAGAACATCGACAGCCTGCTGAATGTCTATTACATCAACCAGTCGTTGGAATCCATGGTCGACGATGCGGCGTTCGAAGTGCACGATTCACTGGTGCCCGATTTTTCCGATTCGGTCTACATCGAGCGCCTGTCCAATATTCCCTCGGTGATTGACCTCTCCTATAACCGCCTGGTCAAGAACTACATCAATGTATACACAATCAAGCGGCGCGACCAGGTGCGCTACATGCTGGCGGTGGCAGACTTCTATTTTCCAATGTTCGAACAGGTATTTGACCTCTATGACATACCGTATGAACTGAAGTACCTGGCCATCATCGAGTCTGCACTGAATCCGCGTGCCGTATCACGTGCAGGGGCCGTTGGCACCTGGCAGTTCATGTATGGAACGGCGCGCAGTTACGGGCTACGTATCAACTCCCTGGTGGATGAACGGAAGGATTACCTTGCCTCCACCCATGCGGCCGCGAAATTTTTGAAGGACCTGTATGCCATCTATGGCGACTGGACACTTGCACTGGCCGCTTACAATTGCGGTCCCGGGAATGTGAACAAGGCCATCAGGCGCTCCGGCGGGAAACGCGATTTCTGGGAGATCTATTATTACCTGCCCCGGGAAACACGCGGATATGTCCCGGCATTTATCGCAGCAACCTACACGATGAATTATTATCCTGAACATTTCCTGGGCAAGGAGCCGCTGGAGATCGAACTGCACACCGATACCATCATGATCAGTGAGAAGCTCCACATGCAGCAGGTTTCCGAAGTGTTGAACATACCGGTCAAACAACTGCGTGACCTGAACCCGCAGTACCGCTTTGATATCATCCCGGCCACCTCCACCCAACGCTACAGCCTCGCGATCCCCGTCACACAGGTGGGGGCGTTTATCGACCTGCAGGATTCAATCATGGCCTACAAGGATTCTGTCTTTTTCAACAAGGAGGAGATGATCACATCCCCCAGCAGTGTCAATTCGAGGTACCAGGTGGACCTGCCGGCAGACAAGTACGATAAACTGTTTTATACTGTGAAATCCGGCGACAATGTGGGATACATTGCCGACTGGTACGATATACGCACCTCTGACCTGCGGTACTGGAACAACATCAGCCGGAACCTGATCCGCAGCGGACAGAAACTCACGATCTATAAGCCAAAGGGACAGTCGGCGAAGTACAGGGATCTTGACAACATGACATTTACCCAGAAACAGCAATTCGCAGGCAGGGCAGTCAGCAGCAGTGCATCTGCTGCTTCCGGTTCTTCAGCTGCCCCCGGATCCCCTGCAGCTTCCGGTTCCCTTGCAGCTTCCGGCTCCCCTGCAGCTTCCGGTTCCTCCTCCTTACCTGCGGGAAATGCATCAGCAACAAGGCACTCAGCTGCTACAGGAGAGGATTCAGGAGAATTTATTTATTATACGGTCCGGTCGGGCGATACCCTCTGGGACATTGCACAAAAGTACCCCGGTGTATCTGATACCGATATCTCCCGCTGGAACAACCTGTCCAACAGCAACAGGATCAAGCCCGGTCAAAAGATCAAGATCAGGAAGATGTAGAAGGGCCCACGCTGTTTTCGCATTTTTCTTATATTTAGGTCATGAACCCCTGGAAGATCGTCATATTCTTTGTATCCGTTTTCGGGTTGCTGCTGGTCCTTTCCATCGTCTTCCCGAAAGACGGAATCAGCCTGGGGGAGGAGGTGAACCTTCGGTTTGCATCGTCCGCAGCACTCTTCGCTGAGGATTCCTCCAATTCACAGTATACCGACAGTCTCATACAGCATGCCACGGTGACCGATGATCCGGAATTCGGGGAGGCGGAAAACCTGGCGACACTGATCCCTGAACCTCCGGACCCTGACCGGACTTCGCCAAATCAACAAACTTTTGCGCCGAATCCACACCCATTCGCACCAGATCCGCACCAAAACCACACCACTTCGGACCAGATCACGCAAAACCCGGCCACGTCAGCTTCAGGCGACAATACATCTGCACCGGATACGGAATCAGCAAAGTCAAGCAGGGACCGCTTGGCCCAAAAGCGGAATCCAACCGGCACTTCCTTGCATTCCGGGGAGGAGCAGCTTGCGCTGAAAAGGGCGGAAAAAATAAAAATGGACTCCATGATCAGGGCACGGATCGACAGTGTCAGCCGACGCGTATATCCTATAGAAGTCCCGCAAAATATGGACCCTGCGCTCTATACTTTTTTTGAGGAGGCTGAACGGTCCCAGGCGGAGGGACGACTGCTCAGGATCCTCCATTACGGCGATTCGCAGATCGAGAACGATCGCATGACTGCCTTGCTGAGGAACCGTTTGCAACAGGTATTCGGCGGATCAGGCTGCGGCATGGTGCCTGCCATACCGCTGTACCATGGCAATCCTACCTTCCGGCAGGACTACAGTGGCGATTGGATCCGCTATACAGGCTTCGGCAGGCGTGATCCGTCGCTTGACCATTCCAGCTTCGGAATGATGGCCTGTTTTACTGCTGTGCCCATGCCGGACGGGGACGGGCTTCCTTACCTTGAATTCAGGTTTCTGCCCGGACGACGCGCTTCCACGTTCAGTGAGATGAAAATCTACCTGCACTCCTATGTTGAAGGCGGGACGATCACGGTACATTACAACGATACGATCAGTGATACCATTGGTCCCTTGTCTGACGGTTACCAGGAGTTTGCGCAACAGCTGGATTTTGATGCTGACAAGGTCAGGCTTGAGTTCAATCTTCAGCAGGGAGGAAGGATCTACGGGATCAGCTTCGATCCGGATGCAGGGATCCAGATGGATAATATCGCCATGCGCGGCAGCTCCGGACTGGAGTTCAGCCGGTCGGATCCTGTCGTGCTGGATACCATGCTCGAAGCCGTGGATCCCCGCCTGATCATCATGCAATTCGGTGGCAATGTGGTGCCGTACATCAGCAATTATGACTATTACAGGCGAAGATTTATACGCGAACTGAATTACCTGCGGTCGCTTACTCCTGAAACCGCTATCGTGGTGATTGGTCCCGGCGACATGTCTATGAAGGAGAATGGCAGGTTTGTCACCTATCACACACTGGAGCCTGTAAGGGATGCCCTCCGCGATGCAGCCCATGAAACAGGATGTGCATTCTGGGACATGTACGCAGCCATGGGAGGAAGGAACTCTATACAGAATTTCGTGCGTGCCCAGCCCCCGCTGGCCTCCCCCGACTATATCCACTTCACACCCCGTGGCGCCAACCTGATGGCCGGCATGTTCTTCGATGCCGTGATGCTGGAATACGGGAAGTACAACGCCAAAAAGCGCCTGGCTGCAAATGAAAAGGCCATCAGGGAACATCATGATCGCTTACTGAGCGGGAATCCGGGGACTGATTTTGTCAGCGCAACGCAGAAATAAGGGTCCACTGAATGCGTGCAGCACCGAAACACTGCATTTGTAAAGTACTGCATATGTGAAGCACTGTAATTGTGAAGTACTGCAGCGACAACCTTCACAGGCACTTTTGGCAAAGGGCGTTTTTCGGCATTTTGCAGTCCTGTGACAGCAATATTTTTCCAGTGATTTTTTAATTGCCTGATTCAGATAAGCGGATTTTATGTAGGTTTACATCCATGCCCTGGCTCAGCGATATATTCATGTTCAATCCGGAGAAGCCCCTGATCTTCACGCAACTCTATTTCTGGATCTTTTACGGGGTGTTGCTGCTGGTCTTTTCGATCATCTACAAGGACCGCGCAATACGAAATGCATTCCTGTTCCTGGCCAGCCTGTTCTTTTATTGGAAGACATCCGGATTCTTTTTCCTTCTCCTGGTGTTTTCAACAGTGGCCAATTTCTATATCGGCAACTGGATCCACCGGTCGCAGCATAAAGGAACCAGGAAATTCGGAGTTTTTCTGAGTGTTTTCATCAACCTCCTGATGCTTTCCTACTACAAGTATGCGTACCTGTTTATCGGATCCGTCAACAACCTCTTCAACACCGATTTCAAAGTGGTCAACCACGTGGCCGCCTGGTCGAACAACCTCACAGGGACCCATTTCGATACAGCCGTGATCCTGCTGCCGGTCGGAATCTCCTTTTTTACTTTCCAGATCATGTCCTATACAATCGACCTGTACCGCCGACGGGTCGACCCGGTAAAGAACCTGCTGGATTTCGGGTTCTTCGTCTCCTTCTTTCCCCAGCTGGTGGCCGGACCGATCGTGCGCGCCGCAGAATTCGTTCCCCAGCTCTACAAGCGATACAGCCTCTCGATGGAGGAATTCGGATTTGCCATTTTCGTGATCATGAAAGGACTGTTTAAAAAGATTTTCATCGGCGATTACATCGCGGTGAACTTTATCGATCGCATCTTTGCCAACCCGGCCGGCTTTTCAGGATTCGAAAACCTGATGGCACTGTATGGATATTCCCTGCAGGTGTACGTCGATTTTTCAGGCTATACCGATATCGCCATCGGTGTGGCGTTGCTGATGGGATTCCGCCTTCCGAGGAACTTCAACTCTCCCTACAAGGCCACCAGTGTGGCCAACTTCTGGAAACGCTGGCACATCTCGCTGTCCACCTGGCTACGCGATTACCTGTACATTCCCCTGGGCGGTAACCGGAAGGGCAGGATCATGACCGACGTCAACCTGATGATCACCATGCTGCTGGGCGGATTGTGGCACGGTGCCAGCTGGCAGTTCATGATCTGGGGAGGAATCAACGGGCTCGGACTCGTGGTTTACAAGATGTGGCGGAAGATCAGTCCCTATGAACACAGCAAGCACTGGGCCGCCAGGTTCTGGAAGATCTTTATCACCTTCCAGTTCATCACCTTTACACGCATCTGGTTCCGGTCCGACTCCATGGAGCATGCCAATGAGCTGATGCGGCAGGTGGCCACTGCCTTCAATGCCTCCATCATCCCCGAGGTGCTGGTCTCCTACAAATGGGTGTTCCTGGTGATGCTGCTCGGCTACATCACGCACTGGGTTTCGAACAAATGGAAGCTGGCCCTGCTGAACTGGTACATCAAAACACCCATATGGGCCAAGGTCCTGATCGCCATCGTGGTGGTCTTCGTAATCTACCAGTCGTGGTCGGCAGATCTGCAACCATTTATTTATTTCCAGTTCTGACAGGAGCGGTTGGTGCTGCGGCAGGATCACTGCCTCCCGAAAAAATACCTATCTTTGTGACCGCAAATAATTTCTTACGCAAATGTTAGCATGGCATTGAACGCGAGATCGGTCTTAACTGTAAAAAAGCTTCCCGGGCTTACTGTGCTGCTGATCTCACTGATCTTCCTGGCAACGAATTTCACGCATCACAGCTGGACACGCACCGAACCGGAAAGACGGGGCGTGATCAAACATGATGTGAACATGTACTATGCCTATCTTACTGCAGGCATCATTGAGAAGGACCTGACACTGGAATTCATGTCGGAACCGGGGTTTGACAATGAATACAGGTACTGGAACACAAAGGCGGAAAACGGGAACAGGATCATCATCACCTCCATGGGACTCGCATTCATGTACGCCCCGTTCTTCCTGGTGGCGCACCTGGTTGCCAACCTGTCAGGACTTCCCACGGATGGATACGGCTCCATCTACCAGTTTTTCCTGGTGTTTGGGGGGTTGGTGTATGTGATTCTCGCGCTGCTGATCCTGCGCAGGTTGCTGATCCGCATTTTCGACCCGGTAACCACATCCATCACCCTGGTCCTTGTGGCCATCGGCACGAACCTGTATTACTATTCCACCTACGAGGCAGCAATGCCGCATGTGTACAATTTTTTCCTGGTAACGCTGTTTACCTGGCAGGTCATCCGCTGGTACCGGCATCCCGGTTGGAAAAACGCGCTGCTGACCGGCGGTTTGCTGGGATTGATCTCCCTGATCCGGCCCACCAATATCCTGGTTTTCTTCATTCTATTCCTCTGGGATGTGAAAAGCCCGGATGAATTCAGGCAACGAATCCTCTTCTTCCTGAAACGGTATTACCTGGTGCTGGTGATGATGGCTGCATTCCTGCTGGTATGGACGCCCCAGATGCTCTACTGGAAAATGATCACCGGGCAGTTCCTCTATTTTTCATATGGCGTGGCCGGAGCCTCCTTCTACTTCAAAAATCCACAGATCCTCGGCAGCCTGTTCAGCTTCATCAAGGGCTGGTATGTGTATACACCGGTTATGCTTTTTGCCACCATCGGAATACTCTTCCTGCGCAAGCGGTACAAAACAACTTTCCTGCCGGTGCTTGTCCTGTTCCTTGCCATGGTGTATGTCCAGAGCTCCTGGTGGTCATGGTGGTTCGGGGGTGGATTCGGACTCCGGGCCTATATCGACATCTACGCGGTAATGGCATTCCCCCTGGCTGCACTTGTTGAGAAAGTGGTGGATTTG
>Ga0180430_10004249_pt1 | contig 12128 bp, 11 predicted proteins | sample SS_ome_9_FD_132999 | JGI IMG/M metagenome (GOLD analysis project Ga0180430, IMG submission 132999) | Hypersaline lake sediment archaeal communities from the Salton Sea, California, USA - SS_1_S_2 metaG | ecosystem: Environmental > Aquatic > Non-marine Saline and Alkaline > Hypersaline >... | reverse complement strand
CATGCATATTCCTTGCATATTCGAGACGTTCAATCGTCTCAAGAACTTTTTGGCGTTTTTCTTCTTTGACATACGGATGGCCGTTGAGAACCCTTGAAACAGTCGTGATGGAAACCCCTGCGGCTTCAGCTATTTCCCTGATATTTGCCATTCGTTTCCCTTCTTTCTTTCAAATCTTTTCATACATGCCGGATCATTTCGCGTCATAAAGAAATTATATCGCTTGGAGCCGTGGATTTTGATCGTTTTCGGAATTTTTTTCGGGGTTCTATAAATATGAAGAAAACAGTGAAGAAGATGTACGGAGAAAAAACCGGCTGATATGGGAATATTTCACAATCAGCCGATACACGAAATATTTTTATCTAAACCATGCTTTTCCAAGATTATTCATGAAATTGTGATCATTGAAAGGAACGTTTGCGCTTCCGAAATCCGTCGTGTTCAATGCGTTTCTTGCGGCAGGCGTCAAATCTTCCCATCCGATGAGAGGCTGGGTTCCGCCCTTTGCGTTGTCCACATATAAACTGTGGTTAATCGGTGCTTGAGGAGCATCATAGCGGATTTTCGGATGATCACCTTCCATGATCTTGTTGTTTGGAGCTGTTTTTTGAAATTTACCGTGCTGAGAATAAGCGATGGAAAACACTTTTGGATTTTGATTTGCCGGGTTATCGATCCATACGACGATTCCTTCCCAGTCATGTCGATGGCCGAATGCTTTAAAAGGCAGAGGTGAATCTTTAGGAAAATACCATGCGTACATAATCGCCCATACTCCATTGTACCATGCAGAGCGGGAGTACACTTGTCCCACGCTTTTGCTGCAGTGTCCTTCGGGCGCTCCGGTAGGCTCCAGGCCTCCGCTTGTATTGCCTTGTGCGTCAACTGCGGGAAAAGGCACGCAGCCGCTTCCGACCTTTAAATAAGGCTGAAAACGTTTGGCCGCTTTTTGAGAAACCGTCACAGGGGTTACTTCACTGAAGCCTTGCACTTTGTCATGATCAATCACTTTCGCGTCAGCTGCCGGTACGATACTGACAAAAGCAAATATCGACAAAAACAGTACATATCCTAATGTTTTCACTCTTTGCTAGCTTCCTTTCATAAATAATGGACTTCAAATCATTAGAGAAGTTTTTTAACGCTTATTTGTGTGGGGGTGAATCCGCAATCATTGCGGGGACTGAAATATCTGGATGAGAGATGAAATTGTCTGCGGCAGATTTAATTTGTCAGCGTTTGTCCCATTTAATCCCTCCCTTCTTTTGAGCTTAGTATACAAATTTTTAACATGAGAATAATGATGCAATCCGATTATCTTTTGATCAATCTAAATCCCCATAATAAGAACAAAAAGGCGCTGTAGATTCATTCTTCAAACGATCATCACAAGACTTTTTCAACGTCAATCATATTAAGCGGCTCGGCAAAATTCCTGAAAACCCTGACATCAGGGTTTTTTATTAATTTAGGGCTTGATATGGAAAGCGTTTCATAATTTAGAATGAAGTCAGCACCGGTGCTGAACACGTTTTCATTCCAGAAAGGGGAAGAAAAATGGGTATCTTCATTCTGATTCTATTATGTATCGTTATCGTACTGTCTTCAAAAGCAGCGATGAAACCGCTTAAAGAAAAACACGAGATCAAACCATTCCGTTCCTTTGACGATTTTTTCATTTCAAAGGATTGACGCGGGTAATAAGACAAACGATTCACGTCAGCATAAAAAAGAACCCGCGCGCGGGCGCGGGTTCCGTTTTTTAAGAAATGACAGTCAGCTCTTTTGGATACTTTGTCAGCGCTTCTGCTCCATCGGCAGTGACAAGTACATCATCCTCGATGCGCACCCCTCCGATTTCCGGCACATAGATGCCGGGTTCAATCGTGTATACCATACCTTGTTTTAAAAGCTCATCATTGTTATGGCTCATGGACGGGTATTCATGAGGCGAAATCCCGAGCCCATGCCCGAGACGGTGAGGAAAGTAATCGCCATAGCCCGCTTTTTCGATGATGCCGCGCGCTTTTAAATCAAGATCGCCGATTCTGACACCGGGCTTACTCATCTTAAGCGCCTCTGTTTCGGCCTGAAGCACCGTATCATATATTTCTTTTTGTTTTTCACTCACATTTTGATACACGAGCGTTCTTGTAATATCAGAGCAGTATCCGTCAATGATCACGCCTAAATCAAAGAGGACGAAATCGCCCGGCTTAAGCGTGCGGCTGCCCGGGTTTCCGTGCGGCTGTCCTGACTTTTCTCCGAAAAGGACCATTGTGGAAAACGACATCCCCTGGACTCCTTTTTTCTTCAGCTCATACTCGATTTTAGCGACGACATCGATTTCCGCTATCCCCTCTTTTAATGCGGCGGCTCCTGCTTCGACTCCGTAATCGGCAAGCTTGGCCGCTTCACGGAGGATGCTGATTTCTTTTTCGTCTTTGATGACGCGGATTTGGTTCAGCCTTTCTTCCGCAGAGACAAGCTCCGCACCGCTTGTGACCGCCTGCAGCATTTCGGCGCGCGACAGAGCAAGCGTTTCTTTTTCAACCGCCACTTTTGAACATTGGCTGTTTCGCTTTTGAAGCGCTGAGGATATGAGTTCCCAAGGGTTTTGATGATCCCCGTATCCGATGATCTCATACGCCCAGCCGGCTGCTCTCGCCTGACCAGCCTCCATTTGCGGACAAACAAAAAACGGCTCTTCATCTTGAAAAATAAAAACGCCCATCAGCCGTTCGTGCGGTTCTGTATAAAAGCCGGTAAGATAAAATACGTTTTCTTTTGAATGAATAAAAGCCGAAGATATGTTTTTTTCTTTCAGCCAGGAAGAGATTTGTTCAATTCTTTCCATGCTCCTTTTCACTCCTTGAGACAGTTTCCGTACCATACATTTAACATGTAAAAGCATCACATCCATTGTATCAGTTTTTCCCGTCTCTTGCTCGCCGCTTATGTATTGTGAGGATGCCGCCCGCTTCTATTATTGCCGCCTCTTCCTCAAACAGCCCTCTGATGTGAAAAAACGGCTGCCGTTAGCATGCAGCCGTTTCTTTATTTAGGATTTCAGCAGCCTGAGACCGTTTAAAATAACAAGCAGCGTGCTGCCTTCATGTCCGATGACACCGAGTGGCAGATCAAGAATTTGAAGAAAGTTGCTGCAGATTAAAAGACAGATCACACCAAGAGAGAAAATCACGTTTTGTTTAATGATCGTATTCATTTTCCGGGAGAGCCGAATCATTTTGGTCAGTCCTGTCAATTCGTTTTTCATTAAAACAACATCCGCTGTTTCCAGTGCGACATCTGTGCCTCCCCCCATTGCGATCCCCACATCAGCGGCGGCAAGGGCCGGTGCATCATTGATTCCGTCTCCCACCATAACGATTGTTCCGTATGTTTTTTTCAGTTTTTGCGCTTCCTCTACTTTTCTGTCAGGAAGGCATTCTGAAACGACGATTTTCAAGCCCGCTTCTCGTGCGATGGCCGCTGCGGTTTCAGGCTGGTCCCCGGTCAGCATCGCCGTCTGAACACCAAGCGCATTCAGCTCTTCGATCACCGCTTTAGCTTCCGGTCTGATTTGGTCTTTTAATGCAAAACACCCCGCGATTTTTTCGCCTTTTTTCACGAACACAATTGTTTTTCCCTGCTTGGCAAGCTCCTGAACAGCCGCCGTGAGAAATTGCCCGGCTGCCTCTTCCCCGACAAATCCAGCTTTGCCGATCAGCCATGTCTCTCCATTGTATCGAGCCTGAACGCCAAACCCTGACGTCTCCTCGATTGACACATTCGCGGGAGGCTCGATGCCTTTTGCTTCTGCATACTCGACAATCGCTTTGGCAAGCGGATGGCCTGACTGCTTCTCAATCGCAGCAGCAGCCTCCAAGCATTCGCGCTCCTCGATATCAGCAGCTAAAAGCATATCCTCCACGCTGGGCTTTCCGTTCGTAATCGTTCCCGTTTTATCCAATGCAACGATTTTGCTGTTGCCAAGTTTTTCAAGAAAAACACTGCCTTTGACAAGCAGGCCGTTTCTTGCGCCATTCGAGATTAAAGACAGCGCGGCAGGCATGATTGAAGCGACAAGGGCACACGGCGAAGCGACGACCATGAACACCATCGCTCTGTAAAATGTCTCGCTCCAGCTCCAGCCAAGCAGAAAATGTGGCAGAAAGAGCAGCAGTCCGACAGCAAGCAAAACCCCTTTAACGTAAATATTTTCAAACCGCTCAATAAACGCCTGTGACGGCGAAACACTGTTTTGTGCAGACTCAACGAGCCGAATGATCTTTTTGAACAACGAATCTTCATTTGTCTTTGTGACACGGACGGTGAGCGATCCGCTCAAATTGACTGTACCCGCAAAAACCGCGTCTCCGAGGGTTTTTTCCGCGGGGATTGATTCACCCGTTAGTGCCGATTCGTCGATACTCGTTCTTCCCGATTCGATCTCCCCGTCTGCCGCAATGCGTTCCCCGGGTTTAATAAGAATGAGGTCGCCCGCTTGAAGATCGGCCGCCGCCACGGTTCTTGTTCTTTCTTCTTCGAGCAAAACGGCTTCCTCCGGCTCCAATTTCATCAGCGATGTCAAATCGCGTTTGCTTTTATTTAATGTATACGTTTCAAGCGCCCCGCTGAGAGAAAAGATAAAAATTAACACGGCCCCTTCAGCCCAGTAGCCGATCAGCGCTGACCCGACCGCCGCAAAAATCATCAGAAGTTCAACATTCAGCGTTTTTTCCGCCAGCGTTTCTTGTATACCTTCTTTCGCTTTGGCAAAGCCGCCGATACAAAAAGCTAAAATAAACAGAACAACGGACAATGTTTTATTGCCGGACAACAGCCAGCCTGCAAGAATCAACAAACCCGACAAAAGCGCAGCAATCAATTCCCCGTGCTGCCTCCAATTTTCAAAATGAAACGTGTGACGGTTCTGCTGCGATTGTTTCCCGATCTCTAATTGCATCTCCAATATCCTCCCTAATTGAGAATGTAATTCATCGTCAATTTCCTTCTTAAAAAACAAATTGCCGCCTCATCGGCAGCATAAACATGGAGTATTTTATTTATATAAAGGGTATGACTGCTTCTTGTCCATTGAACACACCCTTTTCTATTTCTCATTATAGCACGGCTTTCTACGTTTTCAAATAATAATTATTATAATTTCTTCATGATATTAATTATCATTTAGATTTCAAAAAAAAGCTGAACCCCCGGCTCAGCTTTTCCCTGCCCATTCTTTCATTTGTTCCACAGTAATGGGTCCGACAACCGATTTCTCCAGCTCTCCTTTTTCGTTAAAGAAAAATGTTGTTGGAATCGTCATGACATTGTAGGCTTTCATCATTTCGCCCTTTTTGTCAAAAACGATCGGAAATGTCAGCTTGTTTGCTTTAATAAACTGTTTCACCTTCTGTTCGTTTTTTTCGGCATTCAGCAGATTCACGGTCACGAGCTTTACTCCGGATTGCTTGCTTTCATAGTAGGATTGGAATCGCGGAAGCTCTTCACGGCACGGCGGACACCAGGTCGTCCAAAAATGAACGATGGTCTTTTGGCCTTCGGCGGGAATGACGACGCGCTGCCCCTCCACCGTGTTCATCTGCATGACTGCCGGAGAAGCATATTTTGCAGAGGCCTGCGGCTGAAATACGAAGGCTCCGAAAAAAAGCACCAGGATGAGCGGATAAATAAGACTGATTCTTCGCATATGAACTCCCCTTCTTTTTAGTATTAGCTTCCCCGCAAAAACCAAAACTATGAAGAGGGTCAATCAGCGGCTTTCAATTCTCGGAGATCGGGATTTGTTTGTCAAAAAAAGCGTGACGCCCAGCTCTTTGCAAATCGTCACATAATGCAGCGCCGTCAGCAAAATCATTCCGGTATTCATCGCTAGGATGATCCCCGTCATCTGCAATGTCTGCATGGATCCGAGAACATACATCATCAAAAACGACAAAACACTGGCCCATACATTATGATAAAAGGCATCTTTGGCCAACCCCATTCCGATTAAACAGGCCTGAAACGGCATGGCAAAAAAGTGAAATAAAAAATACGGCCACAGCATTTTCAGGTAAAACGACGCCTTAACCGAATCGAAAAATAAGTGGGTCAGCGGATCTGCAAAGTGATACATCACCATAACGGACGGTATGCCGTAAAACAGCGTGATGAAGATCGCCTGTTTAATCCGTTTGATCACTCTTTCGTATTGTCCGTAAGCGTAGCTTTCGGAAATGCTCGGGATCATGACGACCATCAGTGAATGGGCGATGAAAGCCGGAAAAAAGCCGATTGTCATCGCCACCCCCGAAAGCATGCCGAACTGGTCGATGGCCGATGTTCTCGATACGCCAGCGGCAAGCAGCGTCCCCTTCACCAAAAAAGGTTCAACTGCGTTTGTCACAGCGTGAAAAACGCGCAGCCCTGTCGTCGGGATCGAAACAGTGAGCAGGCGCTTTAAAACATCGTTTCTCCGCAGGTGGATCTGCTGCCCTTTTTGAGCGGCGCGCCTGACCAAAACAAACTGAGAAAACAGATAAACAAACACGACCACTTCACTTGCAACAAGGACAAACAACGAGATCAGAAGAGAAGTATCCAATTCAAAGGAATACCATTGAAAAAATAAAAACAAGCCGATGAGCTGAAAGATTTTTTTCAGGGCATTCGCCGTTGCGATTTTACCCATTTGCTGAACGCCCATGAAGTAGCCTCTCGCGATCGACGTAAAGGCAACCGTAGGGATCATCCCGATCACAAGCCCTCTGATCAGAGGGTGGTAAGAATCAAAAACCGGAATAAATGGAAGAATGATCACTGCAGCTGCCGTGGAAAAAACCGTGCAAACCGCAGTCATCCGCAATGCATGTTTCAGCATGCTTTCGTGCAGCTTCGGGGTGGACTCGGCGATAAACTTCGATATCGATACAGGCAGCTCAAGGCTCGCAATCACCACAACTAAAAAAATGGAAGGCAAAACACTCATGTAGAGCCCCATGCCATGCTCGCCAAGCTCCCGTGCAAGAATCATGTTGATGACAAATTCAAGACATTCTGCAAAAAAAGCAGCTAGCGAAAGAAGAACAATTCCTTTTACAAAACGGTTCATGAGGTCTCTCCTTGTCTCACGGGTTTATCCCATCATATGAGACAAGTCTAAAAATTATTTTCTTTTTCATTGAAAATTGATTTTCATAAAGTATCAAAAACAAATTTTTTCTTGGGGGGTGAAAAGTGAGAAAGAATTGCATATAAAAAGCAGTCAAGGCGGATGGCCCTGACTGCTTTTTAGATCGCAAAGACATGATTGCCGATGCGCTTCACGACTTTTCTTGTTTTAATCCAGTCATCAGAAGCGATGTCGGGATTATAGAAAAATAAAGCGTCTGTTTCTTTTTTATTTTGATCTACCGCTTCTTCCACAGCTTCAACTGATTCGCGGTCTGCTTTTTTCTCGATGCTGCCGTTTAGAACGGGCTCAAAAGCGTTTCTTTGATAGATCACGCTTTTTACGCTGTCAGGAAATCGGCCGTCTTCCACCCGGTTCAGGACGACATTGGCAACAGCCACTTTTCCTTCAAATGACTCGCCTTTCGCTTCGGCATGTACAAGCCTTGATAAAAGATCTTTTTCTTTATGTGAAAGATCCGTCGTCTCTTCATCAGCTTCTTCTTTTTCCTGCTCCTCTTCAGCCGGCAGATGCGCGGCTTCAATGAAGCTTTTTTCATCTGTTAATTGAAAAGCAGGATTTTCTTCCTGTTTAAGGCTTTCCATCAGCCGTTCCATTTCCTGTTTATCTTTTTTCGAGAACAACATGACAGCTTGAGCATGTTCGATTCTTGCTGCCGGCAGCATGCAGATTAAAAACGCAGCTAGCGCAGCAAATTTCGATTTCATTTCCTTCCTCCTTGTCAAATCTTCATCGAAAAAAACATATGTTTTACACTAACAAGACGAATCGCTGATTTCATTGCCAAAATGTTGGCATCCCTTCCATCAAACTGTCCGGTTGTCACATTATTGCAGACGGCCGGACGATTTCATGCAGAAAACACCAAAATCTCCAGAAACATATGGCTTCACACAAATAAAAAAGCTTTCTCAGCCGGTCTGAGAAAGCCTTTTTCAGCTTCTTGCCTCTTTCATATATTGAAATATAATATCTCCGCCATGCTGGGCAATGCCGCGAAAATGCTTAAAATCTTCCTGCTTTGTTAAGATGGCTCTGAAAGAAAGAAAATCTTCTTTTTTTACGTGGAGTTCATGAATGCTCCCTGACCTTAATTGCTCGATCTGATCGATGGCATTTTGCTCTGTCACCTGTTCTCTCCCCTTTTCTCTCATCATCTTTAACTAATTAACTATAACATTAAGTCACACCGGGTACAACAATAGTGATGCCGCTTCCCAAATTGCTTTACTTCTCCAAGAAAATATTGCAAAATACTTTCAATAGGTTAATTTACTTTAAAGGAGAGGAAGTCACTTGAAAATTGCAAAAGTCGGGAACGTCATCGAATTTAAAAACGGACTCACCGGAATCGTAGAGAAAGTAAACGAAAACTCTGTGATCGTCGATGTTACGATTATGGAAAACTACAGAGACTTGGAACTGGACTCCTTAACCGTCGTCAATCATAAAAACTATAAAATTATTAAAGATTCCCTGCATTAATCAGCCGCCCTTTACAGCACATATTCACGATTTCCACGCAGCTTTATTTCCACAAGTTTTTCTGCAAAAGAAAAAACCGCCTGCCACCCGGGTCCGGCGGTTTTTTTCCTCTGTTCCCTGCATCGTCCCGAAGAAGTTTGCTATTTGAAGCATCGCGCCGCGCCGTAATCGATGCCGCTTTTTGATTGAACAGCTGAAAAAACCGGCGACCGTGCGGAATGAAATGAAATACCTGACCGCTTTCCGGCTCCTTAAAACATTATTTTAAAATAGATCTCCGTATCAGTACATTTTCAATTTCATGATCCGTTTAGGAAGACATTATCGTCCAAGCGTGCTTTTTCTTGGATTAAATCCTAAGTTTTTATCGATTCTATTGTCATTCAAGTAAATGCTGTAAGTCCCTGGTGCCAGCTCTTCCATGTCTTCAATATCCTGCACCACTTGATTATAAATGCGTTCACTTGGCCTTGTATGTGCTTTTTTCATATATAAATTTATATTGATATCACATGATTTTGGGGTGATTTCTTCATCTTCTAATTTTTCCTGCCAGTCTTGTTTGCTTCTTTTCGGGTTTTCTAAATATGCTGAATAAAGGTCATCCTTCCAATCAGCAGTTAAAGAAACAGCATAATAAGGCGTCTGATATCCCTTACCGCTTGTGTTATCAACGGCTGCCTGCGTTTTGCCTACAATCGGCTCTTCTTCTGTTAGCTTCTCTAAATAGTAATCTAGCGCGGCAAATTCGTCTTCAAAAGCCAATGCGTATATCGCGCTTGTAATCGAGTCTTTCACGTCCAACTCCGATGAACGGATCGCGTCAGTCTGCACCTCTTTCTTGTCCAAATCAATTTTAATTTTTGCGCTTGTGTAGAAATGCAATTTTCCGACCGATTCAGCATACACAGTAACAAATCCATGCCCTCCGACAATGTTATGGACTTTTACCTTTGTTCTATATTGATCCAAGAAATAATCTTTTACGGTTTTTTCAACCTCATCTCGATGCGCTTCTGCGATCTCAGCGGTTTCTTTCTGATAACCCCTGCTCTGAATATGAAAATCTTGTCCTGTGTAATCTTGGACGCTAATGTCAGACTCCTCTCTGTTCTGACATCCGCCTATAAATAAAAGTAAACCAATTCCAAGCGCTGCTGCTTTTTTATATTTCAAAACTGTATCCTCCAGTTCATACTGCAATAACCTTATACGTTTTTATTGAATCACGTTCCATGTTTGCTAATTATTAGGCACGCTTCATTATAAATCATTTGAAGTGTATTTTTGGTATTATGCATAAAAAATAAGACAATAGAACTAATAAAATTTGTGTCATTCTCGCTTTTTGAGTTCTTTAGTTCTAGGTAAAAGTTCTTTCCAAAAAGAATAGACATGCAATGATGCACGCCTAATCAACATGAATATCTATTGTGAACTTGTGCGTTTTTGAAAGTGGTTTCCCGATAACCAACTATGCATATTAAAGCTTTAATCCCTATAATCTTAAAATGAATTCACCTTTCGTTTATTACACTTCACACCAAACTCCGTAACAAATTATAATAAAGTGTTTTACAGCTTATCCTATTTCATCATGCTCGTTGTCTTCCCATCTTAAAAATGCCCAAAACTGTAATTTATCCATTTTTAAAGGAAACTTATGATTGATATACTCTTCTTCACAGTCCTTAATATGTGGAAAGTCAGCAAGTACCTCTGTACAAGCTACGCTCAGCATTTCTATTTCATCGTCTGTCGGTTCCCCGTTAAAATAGCCTTTCCAGTATAACGTTTCATTTTCTAACTTGACTGCGAGTCCCCTTAATTTGTATGGAATTGCCCCCAATAAAGCGTAATGGCAACTGATGATTAAATTATTCAATGCCGAATCCATATTTTCAATATTCACCTCAGTATAATAAGCTTTTTCTAAAGTATACCCTTCCTCACAAGATTGAGCTGAGCTAAATCGTTCCGGCTATTCATGGGAACGTTGTAGAAGTAAGGAAAAAGGTTCACTCATTTTAAACGGGTTCTTTAATATCCGCAATCTTTTCTTTTATGGCGTACCCAAAACATCTATGACGGACTAATATCGACATCCTCATTAGGGAAATATCACGACAGGTTCATCAAAAATTAATATAGATTTCTCAGGGATCTGAGTTTAACGGGCACCGTTTATTTGGCTCCTCAGTCATTCGCTAACTTTCTCGTAATTCTCTTCGAAAATCTCTTTTTCCACCGGGTAAAGCTCACCCTTCATGCCTGTAACGATGTAATGCTTTACGGTAGGTTTAAAACAAATACTAGAAATGATATCACAACATTATTTATTATCAGGGGTAATAAAACTGATTAGTTAAACAAACGTGAGATAAAAATAGAAAAAAGCCCGCTCAATCGAGTCGGACCTTTTATTAATAATCGCAAATTTTATCTTTACATTCGGGCTTTCTTTCAGCATCGACTGTGAAGGACCCTACTTCGTCATTTGACTTATCATAAATACCCCATATTTTCTTTTGCTTATCACCATTTAGATACCCTTTAATATCAATTCCGCCCATTGGGTTCACTTCGTAGTCATCAGAATAATCAATTGACTTAATGTCCTCATAATTCGTTTTAATAAAGTCTGTCATTCTTTCCTTAGCCAAATTATAAAGCTCTTCTTTCTCTCTGTTATCATTTTGTTGCTTCATAAATATTCCTCCAAATGTTATAATGACCAGAGCAATAAGGATAATTATGTATTTTTTCATAAAACCATCCTTTCCTCATAACATTTTACATAGTTTGCGGGGTTATGTACATGAATAAAAAGAGCGATATTCCTAATTTAACAGATAAGGATTATTATTTTCTTAGCCAAAACACATATAGTAGCAATAAAATGAAAGAAGCTTTCAAGGATAGAACACCTATAGAGAGTAAATCAAATAAGGCTTATTACGTTGATAAAATTAAAAGAGACTCTGACACCGGACTCGACGCGTATGTATTTGTTCAAGCGAAGAAAAAGGACGGTAAATGGGTTAAACCTGACACACCAAAAAACGTCGTCGTAGCCTTCGCGGGAACAGATCCTAAGAACCAATTCTTCCAAGATGTTATTGACGCTGACGGCGGGAACGTTGTAATGGGAATTGACCCGAAAAAGAAGGAACACTACATAGTCGAAAAAGATGCGAAAGATACTTCTAAAACACTCGGAAAATATAACGGAACTCCGACACATGACTCGATGCTTAGCACCGGTAACTACAAGTTAATTACGAAAACGTCCCAAATCGGGCAAGCTGACGATCTGGTGCGGGAAGTTAAACAAAAGTATAAAGGCACCTCGACGGTCATTTCAACAACCGGACATTCTCTCGGCGGCGCAGAGGCTGAATACAGTGCGGTCAACAATAATGTCTATGCCGTAGCGTTT
>Ga0180430_10004247_pt1 | contig 12131 bp, 6 predicted proteins | sample SS_ome_9_FD_132999 | JGI IMG/M metagenome (GOLD analysis project Ga0180430, IMG submission 132999) | Hypersaline lake sediment archaeal communities from the Salton Sea, California, USA - SS_1_S_2 metaG | ecosystem: Environmental > Aquatic > Non-marine Saline and Alkaline > Hypersaline > Sediment... | reverse complement strand
CGCAGGGCGTCGCCCACCAGGTTCCAGGCCAGGACGAAGAGGACGATGGCGGCCCCGGGATAGGTCACGATGTGCCAGTGCCTGGCCAGCGATGGTATCCAATTGCGGGCGAAGTTGATCATCTGCCCCCAATCCGCGTACCCCCGTTGAGCGCCGAGGCCCAGGAAGCTGAGGGCCGCGAAGGTCAGGACGTATGACCCTGTGTTCATCGAGGCGATCACCAGGACCGGGAAGACGGCGTTGGGCAGGAGGTGGCGGAAGAGGATGCGCAGGTCTCCGGCGCCGATGGCCCGTGCCGCCAGGGCGTACTCCTCCTCCCTGACGACCATGATGTTGCCCCGAATGACGCGTGCGTACGTCATCCAGCCGAAGGCGATGATGGCGAGCATCCCGGTGAGAATCTGCAGCTCGATGGGATCGACGTTCTGCGTCGGGTTGCTGCCGAAAGTGACCATAGCCAGCACCTTCGCCATGAACATCAACGGACCGGCCTCGCCTCTTCCGTAGATGGTTTGCAGCACTGAGGTCAGCGTGATGGCGGCGAGGAGGAAGGGGAAAGCCTGGAAGACCTCGGTGATGCGCATCAGGACGTCATCGAGCCACCCGCCGTAGTAGGCGCCCACCGAGCCGATTGTCAGACCAATGATGGCCGTGCAGATGGTGATGACCACGCCGATGCGGAAGGCCGTCCGCGTGCCCCAGACCACCCCATAGAAGATGTCGTACTGTCCCTCGGTGGTACCCAGAGGATGCTCCGGAGAAGGCGCCTCGGGCTCGATGCTGAAGCCGTCCCGGGGAATCATGTAGGGGTCGCGGGCGTTCTCGGGAGGCGGGGCTATCCGCGGGGCCGCGACGGCGGTCACGGCGAAGGCGAGCAGGAGCAGGATGCCCGTGAGGGAGGTGGGATTGGTGAGCAGCCGCTTGAGCATCTTCTTCATGGTGAGGTATCCCTTTGGCTATCCCAAATGATAGTCCCTAACGATGGGTCACCGTCCGGTCAGGCGATGGTTCGGTTCGACAGGCCGATCGTCAGGGAGTCCATCCCGTTCTCATCAAGGTGCTGGGCTGGCGGAGCCCCCGAACGTCAGGGCGCCCGCCGCAGCGGTTGCCCCACCATCATGGGAGGCGTCATTGGAGACGTCACTGCAGGCTTCACTGCAGGCATCAGTGCAGGCGTCAGTGCAGGCGTCACTGCAGGCGTCACTGCAAGCGTATGCGCGGGTCCACGAAGCCGTACATCACATCCACAGCCAGGTTGCCGAGGACCAGTATGAGGCTGCTGACGAGGGCGACGCCGAGCACGGAGATGGCGTCCAGCGTCAGCGCCGCGTGGGCCAGGAAGGAGCCCATGCCCGGATAGTTGAAGATCGTCTCCGTGATGACGACGCCGTTCAGGAGGCCCACGAGAATGAGACCGCCGACGGTGATGATGGGAATGAGTGCGTTGGGCAGGGCGTGCCTCATAATCACGATTCTCTCTAGGAGGCCCTTCGCCCTGGCCGTGGTGAGGTATTCCTGCCGCAGAACGTCGAGCATCGACGAGCGCGTGACGCGCAGAAGATAGGCCCAGTTCAGGTAGGCCAGGGTTGTGATGGGGAGCACCAGGTGCCTGAGGGCGTCCAGAAAGACGTCGAACTGCAGGTTGAGGACGGCATCGACGGTGTGCATCCGCGTGTACGTGCGGAAGCCATCTGACTGAACGACCTGCGAGGCCCAATCGGAGAGCCGACCGGTGGGGAACCACCCCAGCTTGGCGTAGAAGACCATGAGGACGATCAGGCCGAAAACAAACGTGGGGATCGACCACCCGACGATGCTGAACACGCGGAGGATCTGATCGACGAGACGGTTGTGATGGACGGCCGAGATGACGCCGAGCAAGATGCCCAGGCCGATCATGGGTACGGCGGCCCAGAGGGCCAGCTCGGCCGTTGCTGGGATCCGACGTTCGAGCACTTCGCGTACGGGACCACCCACCGTTGTCGAGAAGCCGAGCTGTCCCCGCAGGACGCCTCCACGGATCTCGCCGGTGTCCGCGTCCTTGCGTCCCACCATCCAGTGCCAGTACTGGACGTGGACCGGATCGTCCAGTCCATATTTCTCAATGATCGCCTCCATGGAGCCCTGCCGCTTGGGGACGTCGGAGACGTAGAGCGATGCGCGCTCATAGGGCGTGAGCATCGACAAGAGGGCGAAGATCAGCATGGTGACACCCACGATGATGACGGGGAGGATCAAGAGGCGCCGAAGGATATAGGTGGTCATAGGCTTCGTCTCCTTGTCCGGCGGCGAACGGGGGGTGCGGCGCAAGGACAGGATGCGCCGCACCCTCAAGCGCTGGCATCCGCTGACCTACGGCATCTCCTTGGAGAGGGCGTAGATGTAGGAGTAGGCTTTGCCCGAATAGGCGGGGTTGAAGTAGAAGCCCTTGATCCATCTCTGAAGGTGATACCGGCCCACAGGCTGATACATCCAGATGACGACGGCTTCCTCCTGCGACTTGAGTTGGATCTCCTCGTAGATCGGCCGACGGACCTCTACGTCGGTGTAGGAGGCAGCTTCCTCGATCATCGTGTCGAACTCCGCGGCCAGATCATCCGGGAGGTTGATCACGCGGCCGTAGCCGCCCTCCGAGTGGAGGAAGGGCTGGACCCAGTTGTGCGGGTCGTGGAAATCCTCCAGCCACCCCCCGACGTAGATCGGCAGCACGCCCTGACGCCTGCTGTTGAGCAACACGGGCCACGGCATATTGACGAGGGAGAGCGTGAACTTCGGATTGACGGCCTCAACGCCGGCTTTGAGGATCTCAGACGCGAGCCGCCGCGTGTCGTTCCCCTCGTTGTAGGCGAGTTGGAGGTAGAATCCGTTCTCCCAGACCTGCCCGTCCCAGGCTTGCTTGAACTCCTCGACGCACTTGTCCGGGTCGTAGTGGAAGAGGGGGTCTTCACCTTCCCGGTACCCCATCATGCCCTGGATGATGGGACCTTGAGCCTGGATGCCCTCTCCTGCCAGCGCCTCGTCGATCATCGCCTCGAAGTCGAAGCAGTAGTTGAAGGCCTGCCGGACGTGGAAGTCGCTGAAGAAGTCGGGTGGGATGCCGTTGCCGTCCAGCTCGCCGCTACCCACGAACGGGTTCCCGCCCTCAACGTTGATCTGCCAGTTGAGTTGCGCTGGCGTCATCTGCGGGGTGGGCATGTCGCGGTAGGCCAGGATGTAGCCGTCGGGGTTCAGCTCCTCACAGCTCTCGTCGGGGTAGCAAGCCGTATGGTGGAAGGGTTCGAGCTGTGGGCGGTACTGCGGGGGCGTGTAGATGAAGTCGGCATCCCCTGCTTCGAACATCGCGCGGCGGGTGCCCCATTCGGTGATGTTCTGGAAGACTACGCGCTTGATGCTGGTTGGTCCGCTGGGGCCTCCCTCCCACATGGGTTCGGTGCGCCAGTAGTCCTCATTGGCCTCCAGCACGATCTCCTCGCCAGCGGTCCAGTGGTCCAGCTTGTAGGGTCCGGTGCCGTTCGCGCGGTCGAAGAGGATGGTGTCCTGGACGGGCGGGTCGTGGTAATCGACCCAGGTATCGCACGAGCCGTCCCACGCGCCGTTTTCGATCATCCATTCCTGGTCCAGCGTGGCGCCCAGGAAGCTGTTGGCCATCATAGCCAGGAACCAGGGCGTGGGGCGGTTCAGGTTGTAAGTGACCGTGCCGGCTTCGTCGTCTGCGACGACCGCCTGCTTCACCAGCTCGCACGTTTCGATGAGCGCCGATTCCGGCACGTCCGTGAAGCTCTCGACACCGCCGAGCTCGGTTGCCATGCCCTCGATGGAGTACAGCCCGAAGAAGGCCTCCAAGGTCATCCAGTGGGGTCCGTCGATCCGGTCCTGTAGGAGGGCCCGATGGACCGAGTACGCCACGTCGTGGGGCTCGAGCGTCCCCCCCTCGTGGAAGGTCACGCCGTCACGGACGTTGAAGGTCCAGACGTCTCCGGCCTCATTGACCTCCCAGTCGGTGGCGAGCACGGGTACGAACTCATCTGTGCGCTCCCGGTCGAACCAGATCACCCCCTCGTAGATGTTGTTCTGGACGGCGGAGCTGGGGGTGTCGTAGGCCCAGGCCGGGTCCATCGTCTCCGGCCAGCCGGCGCCGGTGACCACCATATAGGTTTCCGCGTTCTTGTAGTCAGGCGAGATCGCCTGGACAGGCGCTTCCGTGGGCTCGGGCTCTGGTGTGGCAGTCACGACGACCTGCTCGACCACCGTCTCGCCCTCGCGTTCTACAAGCTTGGTGACCTCGACCTGCACCTCCCTCTCGATCACCTCCGGGGTGGGGGCCGTACAGGCACCGAGCACCAGACTGAAGCCGGCCAGAACGGCCACGACTGCGGACCATCTCTTTCGGTTCATGATCTCCTCCGATTGCTCATTTCAGGATCCAGTGCGTACCTGGACTCCTCGTGGGGCAGTCGCCGTGTTGCCTGGCTGAGCCGGCAGCGTGAGGCTGGATAGGTGGATCGCTAGCGCGCCAGTCGGCATCTGAGGGACCGCCCGGGCGGGCCTGCCACGCGTGCAGCGGATGTCTCTCCTGGCGCTTCACCTCCTACTCCGCGGGAGCCGGGGCAAGGCTGTCGTGTGGGGGCCCGCCCGGTCCCTTACAACGCAACAGGGGCAGTCCAACGTGATCAGACTGCCCCTGTCCGCAAGAAGTGGTCTACCCAACGGCGGTCAGGCTACCCGGAGAAGTGGCCTTATCAGCCTGGTTGGATGATCTTAGTTTAGCTCATGATGGGCTCCAGCGCATCGGGCAATCGTCGGGTCTTTCCCTTGTACGGCCGTCCACTCTCCGCATTGTACGATCGTACTATGCCGAGTCGGTCAGTTCACGAGTCGGAGGCGGAACGCCTGGGCCACCGCCTCGGCGCGGTTGGAGACGGCTAGCTTGGATAGGATAGAGCTCACGTGCGCCCTGGCGGTCGAACAACTGATGAACAACCGCTCCGCGATGCCCGGGTTCGTGAGGCCGTCGGCCATCAGTGCCAGGACCTCCATCTCCCGAGGCGTGAGGTCGGAACCCGGACGTGGTTCATTGGACGCGGCGCGCAGCAGGGCCTTGGTCGCCTCGGGCGCGAAGGTGGATTGGCCCTTGCAGGCGGCCCGGATGGCCTGGGCCAGGTCGTCGATGGAGACGTTCTTGAGCAGGTAGCTGATGGCCCCGGCTTCGAGCGCCCGCTGGACGAGGCGTTCGTCCTGGAAGCTGGTGAGCGCGATGACGCGAACGCCCGGCCACGTGCCACGGACGGCCCGAATGGCCGTGGGACCGTCCATCTGGGGCATCACCAGGTCCATCAGGATCACATCGGGTCGAGTCGATTCGCACACGTCCAGTGCCTCCCGGCCGTGCTGCGCTTCGGCCACCAGCTCCAGGTCCGGCTTGGCTCTTAGCATGGCGGCCAGGCCCTTGCGCACCATGGCGTGATCGTCCACGATCATGACCCGAATTGGATCCGCTCCATTCATCGCTCATCCCTCCAGCTCACAAGCAGTTGCGTCCCCTGGTTCGGTTGACTCTCCAGAATCAGAATCGCCCCCACGCGCTCCGCCCGCTCCCGGATGATGGCCAATCCCATATGGTCCGGGAGCGTGCGCCCGGGATCGAATCCGCAGCCATCGTCCTCGATGGAGAGGTGGACCGATTCCCTATCTCCCCCCGCTGCCTGGCAGGGCTTCACACGAAGGGAGATGGTGGCCTCCGAGGCGCGAGCGTGTTTGATCACGTTGTTCAACGCCTCCTGCGCGATGCGGTACAGGGCGATATGCACGTCCCGGGGGAGCTCCGGCTCACGGTCTGCCGTGACGTGGACGTTGAGATCACTTCGGCCGGCGGCAGCCTCGGCGAGCTGCCGCAGCAGATCGACCAGCCCGGTCTCGGTCAGCGCCGCCGGCCGCAGCTCCAGCAGGAGGGTGCGCATCTCCGCCAGCGCCCCGCGGCTCAGGCGCCGCATCTCGGCCAGCAGCTCCCGGCCCTCCTCCTGATTGTTCTCCCAGATGGCAGGAAGGGCTTCGGCGATCAGGCTGGCGGAGAAGAGGAGCTGGGTGACGGCGTCGTGGAGGTCGCGAGCCAGGCGGCTCCGCTCGGCCGCCACGGCGGCCTCCGCAGCCTTCTGAGCAAGAGCCTCCTCGGCCCGTTTCCGGTCGGCCATCTCCTGCTTGAGCTGCTCGTTGGCTCGCGAGAGTGCCGCGGTCCGGTCGGCGGCCAGTGCCTCCAGCTCGCGGCTCCGGTTTCTCACAGACCGTACGCGGAGCCGATAGCCGGCTACCTCGGCCGACGCCGCCAGTATCAGCGCGGTCCCGCGGAACCACCAGGTCGCCCAGACTGGCGGTACGACGGTGATCGGCACGGTGATTCCTTCTTCGTTCCAAACACCGTCGTTGTTCGACGCTTTGATCTGGAGCTGGTAAGTCCCACCGGGTAGGTTCGTGTAACGCCCGAATCGTTGAGCGCCCACCTGGTTCCAGTCCCTGTCGAAACCACGAAGCTGATAGGCGTAGAGGTTCTTCTCCGGCTGGTGGTAGTTGAGAGCCACGAAACTGAACTCGAACCCGTTGTTCGGCCAGCGCAGGCGGCTGACGTGGAACCCGTTGTCGGACGCCACAAGTTGGCGGGGACGGCCGTCCTGGGTCAGCGACGTGAGGTAGACAGGGGGCGGGAAGGGATTGTCGGCGATCGCCTCGGAATCGAAGCTGTTGAGCCCATTGATGCCGCCAAAGTAGAGCGTACCGTCCCCACCACGGCAGCTGGCGTGCGTGAACTCGTAGCCCTGGAGACCGTCGCTAACGTCGTAGTTGCGGAAGACGCCGGTGGTCGGGTCGAACCTGGAAAGTCCGCCTGCTGTGCTGATCCAGAGGCGTCCTCGAACGTCCTCGCGGATAGCCATCACGACGTCGTCGGCGAGCCCGTCCCGCTCCGTGTAGCAGGTGAACGCGTCCGCCAATGGATCGAACTGGCACAACCCCCCGGCGGTGCCCAGCCAGATCCTCCCCGTCCCATCCTGATGGATCGCCTGTACCTGCTGACGGCCAACCCCGCCGGGGCTGCCAATGGAGGGGGCGTAGCGGGTCACTTGCCCACTGGCGCGATCGAGTTTCCCCACGCCGCTCCCCGTGGCGAACCAGAGGTTCCGATCGGCGTCCTCTCGGATTGCCGTGACGTCGCCCCCCGCGGGCCAGTAATTCACGAAGCGGCCCAGGTCTCGATCGAGCCTCTCCAAACCAGCAGTTGTGCCGATCCAGACCCATCCATCCTGATCCTGGTGGAGGGCGTGGACCCAGTTGCTGCTCAGACTATGTGGATCGAAGGGATCAGCCTGGAAGTGAACGAAATGCCCTGCCTCTCGATCGAACCTGGCGATGCCCCCGCCCCAGGTACCGATCCAGAGGTCGCCATCGCTGCCGCGGTGGAGCGCGCTGATGACGTTGTTGCTCAGACTGTACGGGTCCTCGCGGTCGTGTCTGAAGTGGCTGAAGGTGCCCGCACGAGGGTCTAGACGGTCGAGTCCGCCCCCGTCCGTGCCGACCCAGATCGCCCCTTCGTCGTCCCCACAGAGAGCGAGGACGTGGTCGTGGCCGAGGCTGGCCGGCTCCGTCGGGTCGGCCTGGTGGAGGACGAACTTGCGCCTGTCTCGGTCCAGCGTGCTGACCCCGCCGCCGGCCGTGCCCACCCAGAGCACGCCGTGCCGACTCTGGTAGATGGCGTTCACGTAGTTGCTGCTCAGGCTGGTGGAGGCGCGGGGATCTTTGGCGTAGGACGCCAGGGTCTTGCCACCCGGATCGAGGCAGTGAAGGCCGCGGCCGTTGGTCCCCACCCAGAGGAGGCCGGATGCATCGACCCAGAGGCTTGTCACGTGCTCTTCCAATGGGCGGGTGGGCTCGTGGTGGCCGACCGTCACTTGCTCGAACGCCGTCGCATCTCCCTCCAGGCGGAACAACCCGCTCCCGCTCGCCGCCACCCAGAGCGTGCCCGGCGGATTCTCGACGATGGCCCGCACGGCGTGACGGCCCCGCTCGGCGCCCTGGTCCTGTGTGAGGACATACGCTCGGAAGCGCTCCCGCCCCGGGTCCCAGCGGGCCACGCCTTGCCAGGTGCCGATCCACAGATCGCCCAAGCTGTCCTCATAGATGGACGTCACGTGGTTGTCCGGAAGGCTGCCTGGGTCCGCTCCGTCGGCTGCGTAGTGGTCGAAGCCGTCCCCATCCGGGCCGAGGCGGTCCAAGCCGGACCCGGTGCCGATCCATAGATCGCCCCGACGGTCCACAGAGAGGGCCAGCACGCCATCGTCCGCCAGGCTCGTCTCGTCATCCTCGGCGTGCCGGAAGTGCTCGAAGCTACCCGTTGCCAGCTTCAGGCGGTCGAGCCCTCCGCTCGTCCCGACCCAGAGGTGGCCCGATCGGTCCTCGGCGAGGGCGGTGACGGTGTTGTGGCTCAGGCCCTGCTTGCCGACGGGATCGGCGTGGTAAACCACCATTTGATAACCGTCGTAGCGGTTCAGGCCGTCGTCGGTTCCGAACCAGATGAAGCCGCGGCTGTCCTGAAGCACAGCGTTGACCGAGCTTTGGGACAGACCGTCCTCAACCGAGAGATGCGTGAACTCGACGCGGTCCAGCCAGTCATCGGCGCGGGCCTGCGCTCTGCGGATGGAACCCTGAGGCGCGCTTGTGTCTGAAGCCGGGACGCGCGAGGTCAGGGGGATCGTCGGACTCTGCCGTTCTCGACGCAGGGGGAGCTGACCAGTCGCCGGCGAGCCGTCCGAGAGGGCCGGGTGCAGCGTGACAACCCCGGCCAAGGCCAGGGCGCAGACCGCTGTACGGAAGCCGCGCTTGAGCATTACCGCGTCACCACCTGCACGTCGTTAGGTACCACTTCTCGTCCTGCCGGGCGCTGCGCCGGACCACGGCTGACGTCAGATACGGTCCGCGATGAGAGCGGGCTCGTGCGCCCGGACGGCGAGCGCCGCTCTGCTACACACTACCTATGCCCCCGGCCTCCGTTGCGTTCAAACGCATCGCCAGGGGAGGATGCTCAACAGCAGCGATCGGGCATCACATCTGGGGGTCGGCGGCCGGTTCCGGTTGGGTCGTTGCCGTTCGGTACCAGCCTCGGCGCTGGTCCACCATCGATGCGGTCCTCCGCGCCCGTCGCGTCAGCTCTACGGCCCGCCGCTCCCGTCGGATTCGTAGGCCGCAGACTTGATCGCGCCACGCGCCAGTCGACGTATCCGCTGCTCTTCCTGGGTCTACATCCCAGTCACGGCGCGCTGGACGAAGGCGAGCACGGCCATGGTCAGGAAGAGGGCCACGGACGGAATCACCCAGACGCGTCCGGCTTGCGAGGCGACGCCCAGCATGCCGCCGGTTCCGGCGAAGAACAGGGTGACGTATCCTATGACGGCCCAGCGTACCTCGCGGAACGGGACCCTGAGAATGTAGTCGAGGACCAGCTCCACGATCAGCCAGGCCAGCATCAGCCCAACTTGCACCTGATACAGTGCGGGTCGCTTGAGTGCAGGTGCCGTGACCAGGAGGTAGGCGAGAGGCAGCGCCAGGGCCAGCTCGGCCCACCCGGCGCCCCGGGCGTACGCCGGTTGGTTCAGAAGCCGAAAGACGAAGACGAGGATCGCCAGGACGTAGAATGCCACCGTCAGGACTGCGCCAAGCACGTTGGCTCTCTCAAGCAAATGTGACCTCCGGATCGTCAATATGTTGCCGGGCCGCCAGGCCTGGAACTCTGCAGATACGACGTAGACCTGCCCTCAGGCGGGTGCGGACGCCGACTACCAGAACACCCCCGAGGGGACCTACCAGACGCCCGGGATGAGCTTGTACGGGACTTCTTGAGCGTAGGCCGAGTACCCGGCAAGCCTACCCTTCAGCGTGCGGTCCTCCAGCGCTGTGCGGAGCACAAAGAGGGCGGCGTTCAGAACCCCGGGGATCAGGGCCCACCACGAGTCGAGCAGGACGGGAACGGCTAGCTCGTGGACGATCGACCCCACGTACGCGGGGTGACGCACCCAGCGGTAAGGTCCCCCGGTGGCGACCGTGTGATCGCGCTCGGCCTGGATGCGAACGATCTGGGAGAAGTGGGCGTTCACCGCCGTGGCCCAAACGACCATGGCGTATCCGAGCAGGCCCGCACCGAGCCCGGCGAACTGGAGGAGAGAGGGAAAGCCGGGCGTCCACCCGAAGCGCTCGTCCAGCCCCGCGACGACCAGGCGGATCAGCTGGGAGATGCCGACGATGCTCATAATCAGCGTGTCCCATCGTTCACCCTTCTTCCGGGCCCCCAGGCGTTCCCCCAGCATATCGGGGTTGAAGTGCAGAATGACGGCCGTCATGCCGGCGACCCAGCCCGCGGTGAGGGCCACCAGGGCCCAGCCAGGCCACCAGCTCAGCGTGCCGGCTGCCCAGAACAGGGCTACGCCCACGACGACGATCCCCATCGTCTCTCGGATCAGATAGCGAGTTAGGTCGTTTCTGTCCACGTCTGCCTCCGCTCCCGCAGTCCCGACGCGAAACGTGCCACACGGGCCTCTTCTTGTCCTACGGTAGCGCCGTTTCGGGACCCGCTGGTTTCCTGTTCGGTGCGTCTGAGTGCTCGTCCGTGGTTCATGCACTCCTCTGTTCGCTCTCCGATGCTCGTGACCCCCTACTGCCTCATACGGACAGTGTAGCAGAGAGGGCGAGCAGCGTCATCGGATGAACCGTCGATCGCGCCTACGAGAAAAGGAGTGTCTTGTCGGCAGCCCAACTCCACGCCGCTCGTAGACCAGATACGAGGAATGATGTAGCTTGACCAAGCCGTCGGCGGGCGCTGGCATCCGCGGCGGCCCCGTCGCGCCCGGCGGTACGCGGTGCCGTGATAGACTCAGCCGTCCCCTTCGGCGAGCCTGAAGTGGTGCACTACGTCGTACGCGCGGCCCATGACCACATGAACCGCACGGAGGCTAAGATCGTAGACCACGGACCACTGGGTTTCGGCCTGGGAGACGTCGGTGAGCAGCTGCATGGCCCGCCGCACGGTCAGGTGCCCCTCCCTCTCCTCCAGCTCACGCTCGACCAGATCGTACCGCCAGCAGCCTGATGGCCTCCCGATCGCGACTGTCGTACGCCAGTGGTTGGTCGCCGCGTGCCACGGCGCTTGCTCGTCCCTGGACAGGAGCACCATCTCGCCGTCTACGAACTCCACCAGGACGGCCTCCCCCGCCGCGTCCGCGATCAGGTAGTGGAGGGGCGGGCCGCCTTCCCAGCTGATGTTGTACGCTTGCAGGACGGCGAGGGCTTCGTCGACATTCCGAGCTCGATCCAGCATCTCGCGGATGATGCCCAGGGAGTCGATGGTCGGTTTGCTCGGATCGTAAGGCATCTCGCTTTCCGGCACCGCCGCCATGCCCACGACGAGGCCGTGCTCGTTCATCCCGTCGAAGGTCCAGAGCGGTGCCTGGAGGAGGGGCCTCCGATCCGCGACGGACAGCTCGGTCAGTCGTCCAGCGTCGGCTGGATCGACGAGATAGGCGAGGTCGACCATCGAGACCGAGGCGTACCCGTCGGGAGGATCCGTGAAGAGGAGCAAAGCGGGGCTGTACCGCCAGTCGAAGTTCCGGCCGAAGAGCCGCTTCTCGGGATCGCCCAGGGCCGCGAAGAGGGAGCAGGCCCACGCCGGTGCCGCCCGGCGGGGCTGCAGGGCGATGTCTGGCGAGGCCGGCGCGGCTGCCTCCTCCCAGGGGCCGTAGTACCGCATCGTGTAGAGGGGGTAGTCGTCGACGCGCCGGAGGCTGTCCAGGGTTGCCTCCGCGGCTGTCCTTCCCCGCAGCGGATCAAGGGTCGTGGTGGGGCGAGGGGAGGGAGCGGGCGACGGAGGACGGGACGTGAGAGATGCTGGGACCGTAGGCGCGCCTGTGGCAGTTGGGCCCGTCGTTGCCGTCCATGACACAGACGCGGTGACGGTGACAGTTGCAGGCGCCGCATCGTCCGGGTCAGCGGTCGGTGGCTGGCAGCCGAGCAAGACCAGGCACACGGCCCCCAGGCTGACAAATCGCTTCAGGAGAGAGAGGGTCTTCGGTGTCACGGCTTCCCGTCCTACGTGCGCCTTG
>Ga0180430_10004246_pt1 | contig 12131 bp, 9 predicted proteins | sample SS_ome_9_FD_132999 | JGI IMG/M metagenome (GOLD analysis project Ga0180430, IMG submission 132999) | Hypersaline lake sediment archaeal communities from the Salton Sea, California, USA - SS_1_S_2 metaG | ecosystem: Environmental > Aquatic > Non-marine Saline and Alkaline > Hypersaline > Sediment... | reverse complement strand
CGATCATCGTGAACTCCATGTCAGGGGGAAACGGTCTAGTCAACAAACCAGAGGGTATGCGAAAGCATGCCCTCGCCCCCTACATGGTTTCACGCTTGTGGAACTGCTCGCTGTGATCGCGATCATCGCGGTGCTCGTGGCCCTGCTGCTGCCGGCGGTGCAAGCGGCCCGGGAGTCTGCCCGCAGGCTGCAGTGCGGCAACAACGTGCGGCAACTGGCCACCGCGGCAACGGCCCATGAGGCTGCCCAGGGATTTTTCCCCAGCGGTGGCTGGGGATGGTGGTGGGTCGGTGACGCCGATCGCGGGTTCGGCCGCGACCAGCCGGGCGGCTGGGTCTACTCGAGCCTCGCCTACATCGAGCAGACAACGCTCTGGTCGCTGGCAATCGATGGTGACGCAGGCCGGATCACCGATGCGCAGAAGGCCGGAGCTCTCGAGGTGGCAAGGACTCCGCTGCCGCTGCTCAACTGCCCCTCACGGAGGCCGGCCCGTCGTTATCCCAAGCCGGTCGACGGCCGCTACGTCGCCCGCAACTCCGCCAACACCCCGGCGGGCGACAATACGGTGGCCCGCTGCGACTACGCCGGCAACGCCGGTTCGACCACGTGGCGAAACCTGATCGACATCCCTGGTCCACCGCCGTCGATCAACCTGAACGACCCACACGGCAGTTGGACCGGGTGGATCGACGAGGAGCCGGTCCGTCGCCGCGAGCATCTCACCGGCCTGGCCTACCTCCGCAGCGAGGTCCGTCCGGCCCATGTGCGCGATGGTCTTTCCTCCACCTACCTGATCGGCGAGCGGTACATCAATCCGGACCACTACGAGACCGGCCGCTCAGGCAGCGACAACGAAACCTGGGTCACCGGCACCAACAACGACCTTTTGCGTTCGGGAGGATGGCTCCCTCGCCAGGATCGGCCTGGTGTCAACAATGGCGGCTACCTTTGGTTCGGCGGGCCGCATCTGATGTCGTTTTGCACCGCATTTGCCGACGGCTCGATCCACTGGATCGACTACACAATCGACGGAGCGGTCCACCGCAGCCTTTCCCATCGCGGCGACGGAGGCTCAACGGCGGGCGCGTGGTGAGGGGAAGCATCATCGGTGGCCGGGGCTATCCCCGCGAGTGTTTCAGCGAGTTGGCGATCACCGAGAGGCTGCTGGCGGTCATTGCGGCCGCCGCCAGCATGGGGCTGGTGATGGTGCCGGTGAGCGGGGCGAGGGCCCCGGCGGCCACCGGGATCGCGAGGGTGTTGTAGAGCAGGGCGAGGGCCAGATTTTCCCGCACGTTGCCCATCGTGCGGCGTGCCAGCCGGACCGCCTCGGGCAGGCCTGTCAGGCCCCCGGAGAGCAGCGTGATGTCGGCGGTTTCCATCGCCACGTCGGCCGCACTGCCCACCGCAAGGCCCACGTCGGCCGCGGCGAGGGCAGGGGCGTCGTTGATCCCGTCGCCCACGAAGGCGATCCGTTGGCCCTGCAGGCGGCGGCGCTCGATCTCGCGGAGCTTTGCTTCCGGCGTGAGGCCGCCGATCGCCTCGCCGCATCCCACGTTCGTTGCCAGGGCGGCCGCTGCGGCCGGCGTGTCGCCTGAGAGCACCGCGGTGGTCAGGCCCATCTCCGCAAGCTGTGCGACCACGCCCGCGGTTTCCGGCCGCGGCGGATCCTCGAGGGCAAACCAGCCGGTGACCGCCCCGTCGATTGCCAGCCAGACCAGCGTGGCCCCCCGCTCGGCGGCCTCGGCCGCCCCGGCGGATGAGCCCGCCACCAGGCCCCGCTCCTCGAGAAAAGCCCTGCTGCCGAGCAACACCCTGCGGCCCTCCACGAGCCCCGAGACCCCCCGGCCTGCCGTTGCGGCCACCTCACTTGCCGGCGGCAGTTCGAGCGACCTCGCCTCGGCGGCCTGCATGAAGGCCGCCGCGAGCGGGTGCTCGCTCTGGCTCTCCACCGCCGCGGCCATCTGCAGCGACTCGTCGGCCTGCGTCGTCTGGGATTCCGGCGAGCCGACGCGGCCCTCGCCGGTGATCTGCGGCCGGCCCTCGGTGAGCGTGCCGGTCTTGTCGAACACGATGCTCTCGGCGGAGGCGAGGGCCTGCACCGCCGCCGCGGAACGCGCCAGGATGCCCGAGCGGGCAGCGCGGCCGATGGCCACCGTCATCGACAGCGGTGTGGCCAGCCCAAGGGCGCAGGGGCAGGCGATCACCAGCACGCTCACCGCCGAGGCCAGGCCCAGGGCCATCCCTTCGCTCGGGGCGAGGAGCGACCAGGCGATGAAGGTGATGCCCGCGACCACGAGCACCGCCGGCACGAAGCGGGCGGAGATCGCATCGGCGAGCTGCTCGACGGGCGCCCGCTTGGTATGGGCCTCGCGGACCAGCCGCGTGATCCTCGCCAGCAGCGAGTGGTCGCTGGTCGCCTCGGCCTCGATCACGAGCACGCCCGAGCCGTTGATCGATCCGCCCAGCACCCGGTCTCCGGGGCCCTTGGCCACCGGCATCGGCTCACCGGTCAGCAGCGACTCATCGCAGCTGCTCTCCCCCTCGACCACCCGGCCATCAAGGGGCAGCCGTCCACCCGGACGCACCCGCAGCCGTTCACCGACCCGGACGCTGGCCAAGGGCACCGTTTCGCTGCGGGAGGGATCGGCCGGGTCGAGTCTCTCGGCCACCGCCGGGGTCAGGTCCATCAGGGAGCGGATGGCCGCGGTCGTGCCCCGGCGGGCCCGGCTTTCGAGCCACTGGCCCAGCAGCACCAGCACCACGATCATGCCGGCCGACTCGAAGGAGACCGCCACCTCGCCGTCGCTGCCCCGGAAGGCTGCCGGAAAGATGCCCGGGGCGAAGGTCGCCAGCGTGCTCGATCCCCAGGCAGCAAGCACGCCGAGGGTGATCAGCGAAAACATCCCGGGCCGGCCGCTGCGAAAGCCCGCGATGCCGCCTGAGAGTATCGGCCAGCCGCCCCAGAAGACGATCGGGGTCGCGAGGGCCAGCTGCAGCCAGCGGCTGCCACCGGCCATCGCCACGGCAAACAGGGTGATCCCAAGGACGGTCGATATCACCAGCGCGATTCGCTCACGTCGGCTGGCCCCGGCTTCGGGGCTGGCACAGCAGGCAGCCGGGCCGGCAGCGGGAGGCGGCTGCGGCTCGGGCTGGATCACGTCGAGTTCCATTTTGTCATGGTAGCGGCCCGTGGGAAACGCCCTCCTTGGGCTCTGGGCCGGCCGACCTCAGCCGACCTGGCTGCGGAGGGCAAGCTGCTCGAGCTTTCTTGCGGCAGCGGCGGTGTCGATCGCCTCGGCGGCGAGTCGCGCCGCCGAAGGTGGGTCGTCGGCCCGTCCGGCGGCCAGCAGCACCGCGGCGGCATTGAGCACCACCACATCCCGGCTCGGCCCGGTCTCCCCGGCAAACACCCGCCGAATCGCGGCGGCGCTCTGCTGCGGGCCGTCCACCGCCAGCTGGGCGATCTCCTCGGTCGGCCGACGCGAAAGGCCGAAGTCTTCCGGGGTCCAGCGGTGGCGGACGATGCCCGCGGGTGAGACATCGACCACCTCGGTCGGCCCGAAAAGGCTCAGCTCGTCAAGGCACTTGCCGGAGTCGCCAAGGCCGCCGGTGACCACCACCGCCCGCGGCAGGCCGAGCAGGGCCGCGGCTGCGGCCAGTGGTTCCCTGAGGGCCGGCCGCCCCACGCCGATCACCTGCACGCTCGCACCGGCCGGATTGCACAGCGGGCCGACGAGATTGAAGACCGTCGGACGTCCCACCGCCCGGCGGATCGCCGCCACGCGGGCCATCGTCGGATGGTGGTGCGGGGCGTGGCAGAAGGCGAGGCCCGTCTCCTCCAGGCAGGCCGCCACCGACGCGGCATCGAGGTCGATCCGCACTCCGAGCGCTTCGAGCACGTCGGCCGATCCGGTGCGGCTGGTGACCGAGCGGTTGCCATGCTTGGCCACCGGCACCCCGGCCGCGGCAGCCACGATTGCCGCCGCGGTCGAGATGTTGAACGATCCCGAGCCGTCCCCCCCGGTGCCGCAGGTGTCGGCCACGATCCCGCGAGCCGAAAGCGGTCTCATTCTCGCCCGCAAGGCCTCCGCAGCCCCGGCGATCTCGGTGGCTGCCTCGCCCCGCTCGGCGAGCGCGACAAGCAGACGGCCGAAGGCCTCCTCAGCCGCGGGGGAATCGAGTCCGCCGGTGAGCACCGCCTCGACGAGCCTCCGCATCTCGACCCGGGAGAGCCTGCCGCCGGCGGCGACGCCGGCCGCCGCGGCAGCGGCGGCATCCGCAAGATCGAGTGAGGGAAGGGGCACCGGTGTCGCTTTCGCGGGGATGGGCTCGGGAGTGCCCCGGACGGGTGGCGTGGCCGCGACTTGATTCTAGCGGGCGGCGGCCGCAGGATTCAGCCACGGGTCCCGCGACTTGGCGTCGGACCTTGAGCCCCTCGACCCCTCGGAGAGTGCCGTGCCGCGGAAGGTGATCCTCGACGTCGATCCCGGCATCGACGATGCCGTGGCCCTCGCGATCGCCCTGTTCGACCCGCGGCTCGATGTGCTCGCGGTGACCGCCACCGGCGGAAACGTGACTCCCGAGCAGGCTACGGCCAATGTCCAGGCCGTGGTCGGTCTGCTCGATCCACCCAAGCTACCGAGGATCGGCGTGGCCCCGGCGGACGTGCTGCTTCCCGAGAAGACCGTCAACCTCCACGGCCCGGGCGGCCTTGGCGGGGCCGACCTGCCGCGGGCCCGTCTGCATGCCGGCCATCCCTCGGAGAAGCTGATCCACGAGATCGTGCGGGCCAACCCCGGGGAGGTGACGATCCTGGCCCTCGGGCCGCTGACCAACATCGCCCGCGTGATCGGACGTGATCCGGCGATCACCGAGCAGATCGGTGAACTGGTGATCTCCGGCGGCACCCATTCCGCCCGTGGCAGCACGACGCCCGTGGCCGACTTCAATTTCTATTGCGATCCCGAAGCGGCCAGGCAGGTCATCCGCCAGCCGCTGACGAAGACGCTCGTGCCGCTGGAGACGACCGGGCGGGTCGTGCTCGGCTTCGACTTCCTCGAACAGGTCCCCGACGACTCCTCGCGGGCCGGCAACCTGCTGCACCGAATTCTGCCGCATGCCTTCCGGGCCCATCGGCAGCTGCTGGGAACCGAGGGAATCCGCCTGCACGATGCGGTGGCAGTCGCCTCGCTGCTGCATCCCGAACTCTTCGAGCGGACGACGGTGGGGGCCGACGTCGAGACATCCGGCGAACTGACGACCGGCATGCTCGTGCTCGACCGCCGCGAGGTGAACCGCTGGAAGCGGAACGTCGACCTGCTCGTCGACGTCGATACCGGCGGCTTGCGGGACTGCCTGCTCCGCGGCCTCGCCCAGGCCGCCGCAGGCAGCTAGCTGCCCGCGGAAAAGCCTTCGATGGCCTTTTTCCACTTGAGCGACTCCCCAAAAAGCCGAGGTTTTTGGGGAGTCGCCGCTCGCGTCCTGCGGCGGCAGACTTGTTCCACAGTCTGCTAGCGATCAAAGGCCTCTCGGCTGCCAAGCGGCACGTCGAGCGACTCCTTGCCGCCGTTGCGAAAGATGACCATCCGCACCCTGCTGCCGGCCGGGGTCATGCTGACGAGGCTGACGAGATGGTCGTCGTCGTCCACGAGTGTGCCCTCGTATTCCAGGATCACGTCGTCGATCCCGATCCCGACCGCGTCGGCCGGGCCGCCCTTGGTGATGCCCGACACGCGGGCGCCAAGGGGCCGCGTGAGACCGAGCCGGTCGGCGGTGGATTGATTGAAGAGCCGGTCGAGCGTGACGCCCAGGTAAGCCCGTGAAACGCGGCCACTTTCGACGAGCTGCTCCGCCACGAACCGCACCATCGCCACGGGGATCGCGAAGCCGATCCCTTCGCTGCCGCCGGAGTTGCTGGCGATCGCGGTATTCAGGCCCACCACCTCGCCCCGCAGGTTGACCAGCGGGCCTCCACTGTTGCCGGGGTTGATCGCCGCATCGGTCTGGATGAAATCCTGAAAGCGGACACCGCCCTCGCCGAGGTCGAGATCCCGACGGCCCTTGGCCGAGATGATGCCCTGCGTCACCGAGTGGGCCAGCCCGAAGGGGCTCCCGATCGCCAGCACGGTGTCGCCGATTTCGAGGCTGTCGGCCTCGGCGAAGCGGGCGGTGACGAGATTCTCTCCCTCCACCTCCATCACGCCCACATCGGTGCCCGCGTCGGACCAGACCCTCCTGGGGGCGAGCTGTCTTCCGTCATCGAGCCGGATGGCGATGTCGTCGAGGGCAGCCTGATGGATCACGTGACGGTTGGTGAGCACGACCGTGCGGCCATCGATCGTGGTGATCACGCCGGAGCCGGACTCATCCTCGTCCGCCTCGCCGCGGCGGTTCCGCTTGGAGGGCTTCTTGGTGTCGATGTGCACCACGGCAGGCTGCACGAGTGTCGTCACCTTCCTCACGAGCCGGCCGTACCGCGAGAGCAGTTCGGCCTCCCGGGCGACCTCGCCATAGAGCCGCTCCCGCTGTTCGTCGGAGAGTCGTCGGTCGGCGAACGGGTCGAAGGCGACGCCGCGGTCTTCCGCCACCGCGGTGCCGGCCTCCTGGGCGACGGTGAACCGGCCTGTAGCGACGCCGACAAGCGGCAACACGAGGGCCAGCGTCGCGAGCAGTCGACCGCCAGGGCCCGCCCCGGCCGTCGGAGAAACCACTCGCCAATTCACTGCCTGCCTGCCCATGCCCTGCATCCCGAGGAGGAAAAGCCACCTCGAAAGCATACTTCACCCGTGGCAGCCGCGCCGTGGCGGAGCCGACGCCTCAGGAGACGTCGACCTCATGCTCGTCGACATCCGAGAAAGACTCGGCATTTTCCTCGCGGAGCGACTCCGCGGAGAGCCCGGTCCGCTCGATCTCCCGCTGGCAGGTGATGCAGATCGTGGCGTAGGGCAGGGCGTTGAGCCGGGCCATCGGGATCTTGCTCCCGCAGACCTCGCACAGCCCGTATTCACCGTCACGCATCCGCTCGAGAGCGTGTTCGATCGAGGCGAGTTCGCGGCTTTCGACCTCGGCGAGCTGGGAGCTGATCTCGTCCTGGGCGGAATCGAGGGCCGCATCCATCACGTCGCCCGGCTCCTGCCCGCTGAGTTCCTTGAGCATCGACAAATCGCCGGCAAGCGCGCTGCGAAGCGCGTCGCGGCGTCGCACGAGAATCGCCTTGAGATTCAAAATCGCTTCTTTGCGTGCCATGGTCGTATCCTCCGCGGCCGGTTTGGCCGCTCTTTTCGTCGTGCCGGTTTTCTTCTTCTTTGCCATCGCGTTGCCGCCGGGCTTCCCTGCCCACGGGGGCCAGAGGCCCGCCGAGGTGGCCGGGAAGATAGTACGCAGCCGCGACAATTTGGTTCGCGGCAAAACGGGATTTTCCGGATGATCGGCTGAAAGCCGGGTGAAAATGCAGTCAAAACCGGTTTTGACAGTTGGGCTCTTGCCCAGCCTGCCCGGTTTGCCCCGCACGACCGCGCTAACCGCCGCGCCGATTCGCGACCCGTTCAGGGGGTCGGACCGAAGCACCACAGCGTGCCGTCCTCGCCGGCAAGCAGTAGCCGCCCTTCGGCAGCCGCCGGCGAGGCCGAAAAACCGGCCCCCGCGTCAAACTCCCAGACGAACTCACCGCTGTCGGTGGCCACCGCCACCACCCGGCCGGCGGCATCGCCCACAATCGCCAGTTCCCGTCGTGCCCCGTCGGATTCCGCGGTGACGACCAGTGGAGAGGCATCGACCCGGCCCCGCATCCGCTGCCGCCAGACGGGCTTGCCGTCGGCAAGCGTGAAGGCGGTGAGCATCCGGCCCCGCGAGCCGACGATCGCCACCGGCCGTCCGCCACCCTCGGCGATCGCCGCGGTCGAGCGGTAGGCCTGGGCTCCGGCGGCGGGGGCTGACTTCCAGGCCACGTTCGGCCCGGCGATTTCGATCCCCCAGAAGGTGCCGCCCTCGCTGCCGAAAAAGACCCGGCCGCCGTGGGCCGCCGGCGTGGTGCCGGTGGGGCCATCGATCGGCAGCTCACCGATCTTCTCGCCGTTTGCCGCGTCGATGACGTGCAGCCGCCCGTCGCAGCCGGCCAGAAACACGCGGCCGCCGGCGACTGTCGGGGAGCAGCGGATCTGATCGGGAATCGACTGCTGCCACAGCAGTCTGCCGTCGGCGAGCGCGAGGCACCGCAGCGTGGTGTCCTGGGACCCGACGAGCACCCGCTCAGGCAGGCGGCCGCCCGCCGGCAGCAGCGTCGGGCCACCGGAAATCTCCCCCTCGGTGGCATGCTGCCATCGTTCGCGGCCGGTGGCCCGGTCGAAGCCCCGCACGATTCCCTCGAGGTCGCCCACGACCACGAGCGTTCCGGCCGCCGCGGCCGCGCTGTAGCCTGCGGCGGAGCGGTCTTCCCAGCGAACGGTTCCGTCGTCGAGCCGGACAGCAAAGAACCTGCCGTCAAGATCGCCGAGGTAGACGGTCCCCTCGAGGATCACCGGCGTGGCATCAAAGCCGACCTTTGAGAGTTCCCGCTTCCAGATCACCTCCAACGGGAGCCGCAGCACGCTTGCCGATCGCCCCGTGCCCGCCGCGGTGCCGCGGAACATCGGCCAGGCATTCGCCGGGGCCGCCTCGCCGGCCATGGCCGCCGGCTCGGCTCCGGCGGCCCGCCCCAGCGGGACCACCGCCGCCAACACCAGCCCGGCAAGCAGGGCCGCGTTGGTCGCACTCGTCCCCCGGGCATTCATCGCATCGCCTCGTAGAGCATGGTGAAGTCATCGATTGTGGCCGGCCTTGGATTGAAAGCCCCCGTCCACTGCGCGGCTGCCGCCGCGGCGAGTGGTCCATGATCGACCTCGCCCAGGCCCAGGCCGCCGAGCCGAGTCTCGAGCCGGGCGTCGGCGAGTGTCCGTTCGAGCCAGTCCGCCAGTCGCGCCGCCGCCGTGGCCGGCTCGTCGTCGGGCCTCCCGGCCGGCGCGCTGCCGGGCAGGGTCCCGGCCAGTTCGCGGTAGGCCTCGCTGCCGGCTGCGGCGTTGAACCGCACGACATGCGGCAGGGCCAGGCCCACCGCCTGGCCGTGCACGATGCCGTGGAACTGCGTGAGCGGGTTGGCCATCGCGTGGGCGGCCCCGAGCATCGAGTTTTCGATCGCCACGCCGGCCCAGGCGGCGGCCAGCTGCACCCGCGAGCGGGCCTCGAGGTCGCAGCCGTCGGCGAACACGCGGGGCAGGTGAGTCGCCAGCAGGGCGAAGGCCTCCCGCGAAAAAACCCGCGAGGCAGGCGTGGCCGCGATGCTGGCGTGGCTCTCCACGGCGTGGGCGATCGCGTCGATGCCGGTCAGGGCCGTGACCCTCTCCGGCTGGGTGAGGGTCAGCTGGGCATCGAGAATCGCCACCCGAAAGGCGGCCCGCGGGTCGCCGCAGGCCATCTTCTCGCCGGTGTCGGCGTCGGAGACGAGGGCGAACGACTGGGTTTCGCTGCCGGTGCCGGCGGTGGTGGGCACGGCGATCGAGGGCAGCATCGCCGCGGTGGCCCGGTTGCGGCCGCGGTAGTCCTGCATCCGTCCGCCGCAGGAGACGAGGAAGTTGAGCCCCTTGCAGCAGTCCATCGAGCTGCCGCCGCCCACCGCCACGAGCAGGTCCGGACAAAACTCCCTCGCCGCCGCGGCGGCAGCCTCGACCTCGCGGGTGGAGGGGTTTTCGCCGAAGCGGTCAAAGCAGGCCACCGTGAAGCCCGCCTCTTCGAGGGCCGTGGTCGCCGCCGCGGTGTGGCCGGCTGCGACGATGCCCGGATCACTCACAACCAGCACGCGGCGGCCGGCGGCAGCGACGCCCTCGCCCGCGAGCAGTTCCCCTGCCAGCATGCCGAGGCGGCACAGCGAGCCCGGCCCGACGACCAGCCGCGTGGCCATGGAAAAGCCGAAAGCCGTCGGGCCGCTCTCGCCGCCGCTCATGAGGCGGCATGGGCCGGCTGCGGCATCTCGCGGGCGGCCGCCTCGCCGGCGAGCTGAAGGGCCCGCGAACGGTAGAGGAATTCGATGATGTTGCCCTCGTGGGGCTGCAGCCAGTCGAGCCGGGTGGTCGGGATCGGCCCGAGATTGAGCCGGTCGATCGTGGTGCAGTCGATGAGCCGGCGAATGAAGGCCTCGTCGTCGGTGATCGCCGTGGCCACGAGCGTGGGGCCGATCCGTTGGAGCACCGTCTCCTGCGGGCAGGCCACTACGTTTACGAAGGGAAACATGTACTCCGCCCGGGCGATCTCCGGATCGGGCGAGCTGCAATGCACCACCACCGGCCGCAGCCAGCCGCACCGCCCGCCTTCCTCGAGTCGCGGCCCGAAGTCGGCGGTGGCATGGGTCACCCCGGCGGCCTCGAGCCCCCGCTCGATCTGCTCCCAGACCGCCTTCGCCACACCGGGCACGGTGAAGGCCGCCAGGCTCGCCTCGGGGTCGTCCGGCGGCTTCACCGCCACCGGCCCGAGTCGCTCGGCGAGGGCCGCGGCGATCTGCTCGGTGTGGCGACTGGCATAGACCGCCGAGGCGTTGATGCAGCCGCGGCCGCTGTTGGCCGCCACGCTCTCGACGATCACATCGAGATACTCTTCCCAACGATCGACGCAGTCGTCGCCGAGGATGATCTTGGAGAACCCGGGCCCGTGCACCTGCACCCGCGGGTTGCCCCGGTACTGCTCGACGGTCTTGGCACTGCCGAAGATCATGCTCCGCCCGCAGCCGGCGAGCACGGCGGCGGCCACGTCGGTCGGGCCGGGGTAAAGACCGATCGCCTCGGGCGGGATGCCCGCTTCGATCATCGCCGCGGCCATGCGGTAGGGCGTCCACGGCTCCTGGCTGCCGGGCCGCAGCACGAGCCCCACCCCGAGGGCCACCACGGGCAGCCAGAGGGTGTGGACGCCGGGGGAGTTGGAGGGCAGCACGAGGCCGAGCACCGGCGAGTTGGCCTGATAGCTGACGATCACCTCGCGGTGCTCGCGGCCGTAGCCCCGCCAGAGAATGGCCGGGTCGAGCCCGCGGGAGAGGGCGTCGAGCATGCGGTCCATGTTGGAGAGCACGAAGAGATTTTTCTTCATGTTCGCCCGGCAGAGACTCTCCGGCAGGCCCGTGGTGGCCGACTGCAGCCGCACGAAGTCATCGGCCGACTGCGGCTCTCCGCCGACCTCGACGGTGCCCAGCGCGTAGAGATTGCCCGCCGACTGCAGCCGCTCGACAACTTCCTCCGGCTCGATCGCGAGCAGGGACTCTCGGGCGGCGGCGGCATGGCGGGCAAGATCGCGTCCGAGCATCGCCCCGCCGACCTGGCTGACCTCGGCGACGGGTTCGCCGCTGAGAAAGTGCACGAGCGTTTCCCGCTCGAGAGACTCATAGGGCTTGCCGAACCGCAGGGCTGGCAGGTGCATGGCGGGCTCCTCGTGATGACGCGTAGGGGGCTCTCAGGATTGAAGACGAAAGGCCGGTCAGCCGGTCAATAGACTCCCACTGTCGTCGCCGTGGCGAGCTTGTGGAAGGGCCGTACGCCGCTCACGCCGTCCCAGGGATACTTCGCGAAGGGCCGTTCCCGCTCCCCCTCGTCCCGTTCCAAAAATCCCGGGATGAACGTTTCCCGGGTGAGGGTCGTGAGCCGCACTCGGCCGGTTCCGCCGTAGGGCACGAGCGTGTCGGGGTCGTCGAACTCGACCAGTTCAATCACCGCCCTCGGCTGCGGGGCGTAGTAGGCGATCGTGTAGCCGTCGGCGGACGTCACCGGCCGGCTGGCGGCCAGCCCCATCAGCGTGTTGCCGTAGGTGGGCGTCATGTAGGCCCCGTCGAGCAGTTCCTCGGTGGCAAAGCGGGTCCACTGCGGCGTGAACTCGGTGCCACCGGAAAAAATTCCGGTAATCCCCGCCTGCCGGATCGTGCTGCCCTGCTTCTCCAGGGCCAGGGCCAGAGCCTCGAGCAGCTTGGGCGTGGTGAACATGCAGCGGATCTCGTGGCCGGCCGAGAGGATCGTGAGGGCCTGGTCGATGCAGTGCTGCTTGTAGGCCTCGAGATGCTCCATCCAGCCCTTCTGGATGAGCTTGATCACCCAGCGGGGATCGAGGTCGACGCAGAAGCAGAT
>Ga0180430_10004242_pt1 | contig 12136 bp, 9 predicted proteins | sample SS_ome_9_FD_132999 | JGI IMG/M metagenome (GOLD analysis project Ga0180430, IMG submission 132999) | Hypersaline lake sediment archaeal communities from the Salton Sea, California, USA - SS_1_S_2 metaG | ecosystem: Environmental > Aquatic > Non-marine Saline and Alkaline > Hypersaline > Sediment... | reverse complement strand
TACAACTGGGATTGTTGTGTGATTCAGTTTCGTCGTATCTTTCAAGATTGGAAAAACCAACCAAATCCGCTCCAAGCTGCAGCGCCCTATTCTTGATAAGTTCCTTTATTTCACTCATTGCATCCCTTTTCTGATTCATCGCTCATTCTTATTTTGTACTTTTTGGTCAATGCTCCGGTACTTTCAAGATGCTTGTAGCAGGCAATGTCACAAGCTTTTTTACACAGGCACGGCACATAACCGTACTGGGTCCTGGGAAGGAAATCAAGTTCGGAGTATATAGCCGCGGATTCCTCCGGTGTAAATCGTTTTGATCCATCCAATATTGAATCCCTGTCAGGGTAATCAATAAAATACCTGTCATCCATATATGGATTTGATTTATGTGCTCCTCTGTAATATACACTGCACTGCCACTTGTCATATCTGCCGATGGTGTGTTTGCTTCCGCCAATTTCAACTATGGATTCATCATTCGAAATTGCATTGCCGGGGCATGCCTTTACACACTCCAGGCATTTGTCGCATATCTCTTTTCCAATCATTTCATCACATTCCAAAGGAGCATTGGTAATTATAAAGACGAATCGTTGGAAAGGGCCAAACTCAGGTGTCAGTACATTCCCCCTTAATCCATAAGTACCCACACCGCATATAACGGCTGATTGTTCAAAATCAAGTATTACATCCGGTGCCGGCTTGCCTGAACCCACACTCTCGGAATACGGAAGTTGTTTAGTTGCCATGACCTCAGGATTCGTACCATAATCATCCTTTGCCCTTATATGGGGAGTGGATCTCTGAAGGCATGCTTCATATCCTTCATTTTCAATAACAGCCGCCATTTTCAACAAGAATGTTTCTGCCAGTTCTTCGGAGATTGATTTGACTCCCAGGCTTGTATATGAGTAAATCTGGCTTCCGTTATCCATAACCCTTAAAATCCCACGAGGTACGCGAAACCCTGCTCCGATGACACATTTTGCATCAGGTAGGATAAATCTTGGATCATGCAATGGTGAAACTCCCTCATATGACTCAATGTTGCCTATTCCTACGATATCCGCACCATACTCAAGTGCCTTTTGTTTTATTTCATTGCTGCTTATCATTGTTTCCCTTTTACATTCACCTGTCCAATGACCATCTTTTTCTTGTGCGCAGTGGTTTTCTGAAACGTCCGTTCAGACATCCGCTTCCCTTTTCCAACTGGTTTATGCAAGCCTGCAGACAACCTCCGCATTTGACCATATTGTATCCAAGCCAACTTGGAAAATACTCTTCCAGGGCTTTGTAAACCTTTTTAACCTGAGCTTCATCTGCCTTTGTTTTTCCTTCAAGTAAATCCAACTGACCATCCTTGTTTTCCTCAAAAACTTCCTTTGGAACAAAAGGATTCTGGTATTTACCGGTATGTGTGTAGAATGCAAAGCATTTCCATTCATCAAGGGCACCCCATTCGACTGTTTTACCACCGATCTTTATGGAAACTGATTCAGTAGCGCTTATACAGTGTCCGGGACATTCTCTTACACATGCCATGCACTTCTTGCATAGTGGTGGTCCGTCATAAAGGCTATCAGTTTCAAGAGGTGCATCTGTAAGGATGAACGCAAAACGCTGCATGGGCCCGAATTGGGGTGTAAGAAACATTTTGCTCCAACCTATTTCTCCCATCCCGCATATATATGCAGCAATTCTGAAGCTGAACTGCAGGTCCGGCGCTCTTTTTTCTTCGGAAACTGCCTTGGTATAGGAAACGGAGCGGTTGTGCAATTCTATTTCTTCTTCCGGAGATATTGTGCTTCCATCAGTTCCATCCATATCCGATATACTGCCTCTGGCACCCGTATTTCTGTATGCTACTGCTTCCCATCCTTCATCTTCTATGAGTCTTCCGAGATTATATAGGACAGCAGGGCCATATATCTCATTTATACCGCCATATGCCAATGAAGGATACTGATAAAATTGGGTTCCCTCCTCCAGACCCCTTTGTACTCCCCTGGGGATTCTGAACGCCAGACCAATAATGCATCTGGCTTCCGGGAAAATGAATCTCGGATCCATATCCGGAGGTGCTCCGTCAAACAGACTGAGATTACCTATTCCGCAAATATCAGCACCGGCATCAATGGCTGCCTTTTTTATTTTTTCATTTGTCAGCATTCATGATCTCCCTTATTTCAATTGCTAATTCCATGAATTTTGTTCTTATATAATTCTTCTTTTTTTCATCACATCTAAAGGCCGGAGCTGCGCATCCAATAGCTCCGATGAGTTTTTCCCGCTTATTCAAAACCGGTATGCCTATGGCCCAAAGCTGGTCATTTTGCGTATACATATCAAACCAACCCTTCTTTCTTATGAATCCCCTTGCATCATTAAGCACATCCAGGCTTTCTATGTCGTCCCACTTGGATCCGGGCAAACCATTGGCATTCAATACTTCAGTCAATTCACTTTCCGAGCAAAAAGCTGTCATTACCCTCCCTGTAGCCATTTCATACAATCCGCTTTTTACAAACCTATCATTATTGATCTGTATGTCAGCTTCATATGTGAATTCCTTTACGAGTTGCCATTTCCCGTCTGAAAGAACCGCAAAAATTACATTTTCCTTTATATCATCCCTCAGGGATTCCAGGATGTTCAATGGGCCGTATTCATGCTCATTGCTGCTTATTTGCCTTAAGATATATATCTGGTCAATTTTTGGTCCGGCACCATAGTTTCCATCTTCATATTGCTGTACATACTTTTGGACAATCATTGTTCTCAGAATATTATGAAGTGTATTCGGCTTTATATTTGTTCTTTGTGATATTTCAGATAACCTCAGGCCTTTTTCTTTTGTATCCTCAAATACAAGTAAATCCAATACTTTAAAAGCTTTTTGAACTGAAAAAACCAGGTTAGTAGCCATAATTATCCTCATTAGTTCATTATTAATGAAATCATTTCATTTAACATGAACATAATATCATAAATAATAATAAACCGGTATATTAATTATTATTTTAGGCATTGGCGAAATAAGCAAAACTGCCGGCATTTGAATGTTTTTATATGTTTTTAAGTTATTGTATGTCCACAGAATAAGCACTTGGTGGATTCCCTAGTGACTTACACAGTGACTTCCACTAAAGAGTTGTACTAAGATTGGTCGTGCACAGAGCATATCTAGTTTTCCTCTCGTGACTTGCCTATAATCCTTTAATGCAAGTCACTGCCGGCTGTGTTTATATGCTCTCAGTGCACCAGTAACTTCCACTAGTTAACTAGGTTGGAAGTTACGTCATTTGCTGGCCGCCTGTGACGTTCAGCGCCTGCCCTGTTATATAGGAGCTTTCCTCCGAAGCAAGGAACACCATAAGATTGGCAACATCCTCATACTCACACGGTCTTTTCATGGGAACCTGGTTCAGGTACTTCTGTCTTACTTCTTCTTCGGTTATTCCCTGGTTTGCCGCATATTGTTTAAACAAACTATTAACCCAAAGAGGCGAATTAAGCAGATTACCGGGGCATATGGCATTGACCCTGATGTTATCTTCCGCAAACTCAAGAGCCAGGCTCTGTGTAAGTCCTATACCACCGAACTTGGATGCAGCATATGCTGAATTCTTCTTAGAACCTTTTTTACCTGATTTGCTGTTTATCTGAATTATTGAACCTTTACCGTTTTCAAGCATTCTTTTTGCTGCAGCTTTTGCGAAAATGAAGTATCCAAGAAGATTTACATTTATGACGAACTGCCATTTCTTTACATCGAAATCAGGCGTAGGTCCTGATATCAGGACGGCGGCGTTGCTAACTGCAATATCAATTTTCCCGTATTTATCTATAGCAACCTTCATGAGGTTCTCAACATCTTCCTCGGATGTAACATCAACTTTTACGGCTACTGCATCGGACAGTTTTTCGGCAACCTCAATGGCTCCGTCAATATTTATATCACCTATGACAACCCTGCATCCTTCCTTGTCAAGGCGCTGGGCAAGGGCTTCTCCCAAACCCTGGGCCGCTCCGGTAATTACAGCGACTTTTCCTTCAAGTCTCTTATAATCCATTTCAATTCCTCCTATACGATTGTTACATCATGCTCCCTGCAGTATTCCATTATCCCATCTCCGGGTTCGCTGTCACATACCCAATAGTCAATATCATCCAGATATGCAAAAGTAAATGTCAGGTCTTTGTTTATTTTACTGCTGTCCATAAGAACTATGGTTTTCTTTGCTCTTTCAAGAACTTTCTTTTTCAGAAGGCACTCATACCTGTTTGAAACAGTAAATCCCCTGTCCAGGGAAAAACCGGATGCAGACATTACTGCAACATCAATGTTAATGCCTTCCATCATCATGATAGCATCTGGACCGGAACACGAAAGTGTATTCTTGTTGACGGATCCACCCAATTGAATAACGGAATGGGCTGTGCCTGACAGCTTTAGTGCAGTGTTTACTGCGCTGGTTACAAATGTACATCCATCACCTTCCACCAATTTGGCAAGACTCATGACGGTGGTTCCGGCATCCAGATAGATGGAACGGCCCTTTTCAATGAACCTAAGTGCCTTGGCTGCAATACTTGTCTTTTCAACAACACCTTCCCTTGCACGCTTGGAATATTCGTTTTCTTCACCGTCAAGGGAAAGTACCTTGTTTGTTGAGACAGCCCCTCCATGGGTTCTTATGGCATATCCTTCGCTTTCAAGCAGGCTTAGATCCCTCCTCAGGGTCATCTCTGAAACGTCTGAGAAAACCTTTCTGAGATTCTGAAGATGGACCTCGCCGGCTGTATCCAGCATCTTTTTTATCTGTTGCTGTCTGTTGTTCATGCTATACTCCGTATTTGTTGAGCCTGTACATCTCCGTTTCGGTATAGTTCTGTTTTGCCACATGGCCTTCAAGAGGTACTATCTTCTGGTGTATCGCATCGATGATCCAACCGGGCTGAGGGAAGAAATATTTCTCATATTCCTGTGCAGGAGTAATCCAGTTCTTTGCTCCTACAACAACAGGGGGTGCGTCAAGATAGTCGAATGCCAGCTCACTTATGGTCTGGGCCATATCCTTGAGGTGCGAACCTCTCTCACAAGCATCACTTGAGAGTACTATCCTTCCGGTTTTCCTTACTGACTCTATAACTTTTTCATAGTTGAAAGGCACAATGCTTCTTGCATCGATTACCTCGGCCGACATACCGTATTTTTCCTGAAGTTCATCAGCTGCTTCAAGTGCACGGTAAAGTGTAGCTCCGATTGTCAGGATGGTAACATCGCTGCCTTCTCTCTTGATATCAGGTTCTCCCATGGGTATTTCATAGTAACCTTCTGGAACTCCGCTTTCAACAAACTCCTCACCCCTGTCATATATTCTCTGGCTTTCAAAGAATATAACCGGATCGGTTCCTGCCAATGCTGAGTTCATGAGCCCTTTGGCATCATAGGGGGTAACCGGGAAAACAACTTTTATACCCGGTACGTGGGCAACAAGACTTGTCCAGTCCTGGGAATGCTGGGCTCCGTATTTTGAGCCGACTGACACCCTTACCACAACCGGCATATTGAGTACTCCTGCGCTCATTGCCTGCCATTTGGGAAGCTGGTTGAAAACTTCATCTCCTGCCCTTCCCAGGAAGTCACAGTACATCAATTCAACAAGTGCCCTTCCTCCGCACATTCCGTATCCGACGGCTGTTCCGACAATTGCCGCTTCGCTTATGGATGAGTTGAAGAGCCTGTTGTAAGGCAATGCCTCCGTAAGACCTCTGTATACTGCGAATGCTCCGCCCCAGTCACGATTTTCCTCACCGTATGCTACCAGTGTAGGATCCGTATAGAACCTGTGGGCAACGGCTTCGAAGATGGCATCCCTGATCTGGAATGTCTTGTTCTTTGAAACCAGCTTGCCGTCCTTATATGCATATCTTTCTTTTCTCTTGATCTGCTTTACCCTGGGATTTTCTTCATAAGGCATATTGACTTCCGGTTCCCTGTCATCCATCTTTTCGACCTTCTTGTCGGAGAACATGAGATTGCCTATGGCATTGGGATTACCGATAAGGTCCATCCTGGGAGATATTTTCTCGTCTATGGCCATTTTGTAGACTTTTTCAATGAGTCCCCTTGTCTTTTCAAGGGTTTCCTCAAAGGCTTCATCCTCAGCTATCTTTCCATCTACCAATGACTTCCTGAAAATTACAAGTGAATCCGCCTCAACCCATGCATCAATTTCCTCTTTGCTTCTGTATGCAGATGCATCAGAAGGCGAGTGTCCTGAAACCCTGTATGTGATAGTATCAAGAAGTACCGGGCCGTTCTTTTCCTCAAGTATCTTTCTCTTGCGTCTTATGGCATCTATGACTGCCAACGGATTGTATCCGTCAATTCTTTCAGCATGCATCTGGTCAGGATTAACACCTGCACCGAATCTTGCCAGGAATTCATACCCCATGGTCTCTCCGTTTGTCTGACCACCCATTCCATACTGATTATTGAAGAAGTTGAATATAAGCGGCAATCCGCCTTTGTATTCGCCTTCCCAAAGTTTTTTGAACTGGTCCATGGTCGAAAAACACATGCCTTCCCAAACCGGGCCGCATCCGAGGGATGCATCACCTATGTTTGCAATGACGATTCCGCTTTTTCTGTTTACTTTCTTGTACAATGCTGCTCCTGTTGCGATGTCAGCGGAACCACCAACTATTGCATTGTTGGGGTAAATCCCAAAGGGCGTAAAGAAAGCATGCATCGATCCACCGAGTCCTCTGTGAAAACCGGTTTCACGGGCAAATATTTCGGCCAGGGTTCCGTATACGAGGAAGTCCCTGGCTAACTCTTTTGTTGTTTCCTGTTTGTCCTGAACAACCTTTAGAATTGCTCCGTCAAAGTACTTTTCCATTATTTCCATGAGTTCTTTGTCAGAAAGTTTCTCTATGGCTGAAAGACCCTTTGCAAGTATTTCGCCATGGCTCCTATGGGAACCGAATATATAGTCATTTGCATCCAGGAGATAAGCCTGTCCTACTGATGATGCTTCCTGTCCTATTGAAAGATGTGCAGGGCCCGGATGAGTATATTCAACTCCGTTGTATTGCCCTGTTGTCTTTATGGCATTAAGCATGCTCTCAAATTCCCTTATGATGGCCATGTCCCTGTATATTCTCATGAAATCATCATTTGAGAAGTTCTCTTTCTCTTCCTCAATTGTCTTGTTATACTGGTTTACCGGTATATCCTTGAACTTGATTTTACCGCTTTTCCTTATTTCCTTCGGGTCAATAAATTGTTTCTTAGGCATTCTTATGCTCCTTTCTAAAATGCAAACAATGCTTCCCTTATGGCTTCAGTGACAGTGGGATGAGGAAATACAATTTCCTTTATATCATCCAGTGTCATTTCCGTTTCTATCATGAATGATGCGCCGTATATGAACTCGCTTGAGTAATTACTTATGGCCGACACACCAATTACATTTCTTCTATCCTTATCTATAAGAACCTTGCAGATTCCGTCTCCGCCTTCATTCTCAGCTATGTATCTTCCCGAATAACGCATTGAAATATTGACTGCTTCATAGTCTATTCCCTTTTGCTCTGCAGTTTCTTCGGTTTCACCGACGCTTGCAACCTCGGGATTGGTATATATGACCGAAGGTACTCCCTGGTAACGCATCCTGTCTTTTTTACCGAGAATATTGTTTACACAGACTTCTGCTTCCCTGTAAGCTGTATGGGCTAGCATCGACTTCCCGTTTACATCGCCTGCGGCATATACCTCAGCTACATTGGTACGGCCGGTATCATCAGTAATTATTGCGCCGCGTTCAGTCATCTGGACTCCTATGTTTTCGATTCCGATTCCTTGGGTCATGGGCTTTCTTCCTATGCTTACCAAAACTTTGTCAGCCTTCAGTTCATTGACCTGTCCGTCTTTTTCAAATGACACACTGTCTTTTCCGAAGGAAACAACCTTTGAACCCAGGTTGAAGTTTATGCCTTTTTTCTCATAGCCCTTCATGAGTATTTTTGAAATATCCTTGTCAGTCATACCGGCTATGCGGTCAAGCATCTCCACAATCGTAACTTCGCTGCCTGCACTGTTGTAATATGAAGCCATTTCCAGACCAATTACACCGCCGCCTACAACAACCAATTTTTCAGGAACTTCCGTAAGTTCCAGGATTTCCCTGTTGGTCATGGCAAAACCTGATTCATAAGCATCTGCAAGACCTTCTATGGGAGGCATGATTGGTATAGAGCCAGTACAAATCATGAGTCTGTTTCCGGTATATTTTTCGCCGTTGCATGTTATGTTGAAACCATCGGATGTTTTTTTCTCAATAAAAGCCTCTCCCATTATGACTTCAACCTTGTTTCTTTTAAGGGTTGATGTAACACCTGAAACAAGTGTCTTTACTACTTTTCTTTTTCGTTTGATTACTTTTTCCTGGTCAAGGACAGCACCCTCGAAGTTTACTCCATATTTTGAGCCTATTTTGGCGTAATCATAAATCTTTGCAGAATAGAGCAATGCCTTTGACGGGATACAGCCTTCATTAAGACATACTCCGCCGATGTATTCCTTTTCAAAAAGGATTGTATTCAATCCGGCATGTCCGGCTCTTTCCGCTGCCAGATACCCGGCAGGACCTCCACCTATGATCATAAGGTCATAACTCATTGATTTACCTCCTGCCCCAGAAGAAGAACATCAAAATTTTCAAGATTTCTGCAAAGATCCTTCAGGAATCTTGCTGCCGGTGCTCCGTCAACTGCCCTGTGGTCGAATGTAAGCGAAAGACCCATGGCCTTGTACGCTTCGATGTTACTTCCTTCACCCCGGACTGCCGTTGTAATTCCACAAACCCCAAGAATGGCTGCCTGCGGCGGGTTTATGACCGGTGTGAATGACTCAACACCCAACGCTCCGAGGTTGGTTATTGTAAAGGTTCCGCCCTGGAGAAGATCCGGATTGATTGTTCCGCTCTTGCACATTTCCGCAAGTTCCTTTCCCTTCAGGCTGATTTCGTTCAAAGAAAGCATATCGCAGAAATTGAGCGTAGGAACCATCAATCCCCGTTCAGTATCAACGGCAATTCCCATATGCACCGTGTTGAATTTTCTCATTGAATCACCGTAGAAATGCGAATTCAGATCCTTGTGCTTCAGAAGTGTTCTGGCGGTTGCAAATACAACAAGATCATTGAGGGTAATGTTGGGAAGACCCATCTCATCCTTCATTGTCTTGACACTTTTTCTGAAACGCATTATTGCCGTTGCATCAAATGTTGCATTCAGGGTCAGCTGAGCCATCCCTGACAGTGATGCATGCATGGCCTGGCCGATTACTTTTCTTATATTGCTTAGCTTTACATCCTCATATTCGACAAAATCGGCTGCAGGTGCTTTTGTCCCGGGTCCTTTTTCAACATCTGCTGCTGTTATCCTTCCGCCTATTCCCGTGCCTTCATATGCTGCACCCTGAGTATATTCCTGAGCTGCAGCCTTGGTAAAAGCCGGTCCGGATTCCTTCAGCTTGATAACATCCCTCTCGATGATTCTTCCGTTCGGACCGGTGGGTGCTGCGTATGATATATCAAGTCCTGATTTCTCTGCTCTGTTGCGTGCCCTGGGTGAAATTTTTATTTCGCCCTGAATCTGAACCGGTACTTCAGCTGTCTCTTGTTTTTGAGGAGTATCGTCAACTTTCTTTTCCTCAACAGTTTCATCCGGTTTTGCTTCAACAGCATCATCTGACGATATAAATTCAGATATGTCTTCACCTTCTTCACCTATGATACACATATTGGAAAGTACAGGTACATCATCATCCTCATCATGAAGAATCGCCAGGACTGTTCCTGAAACTGATGCTTCCTCATCAAAGGTCGCCTTATCTGTTTCATAAGTAAACAGCAGATCCCCGGTCTCGACCTTATCACCTTTTTTCTTATGCCATTTGGTAACAATACAGCTTTCTACTGTATTTCCCTGCCTTGGCATTATTACTGCGGTTGCCATATAAAAACCCCCTTATAACATAAATGATAGCTTCTAACTTTATATGTTAGATTCTATCATTGCATCCATTCATAGTCAATCCTAAAAACAAACATTTTGATAGAATCCGCCCGGGGCAAAATGATTTTGCCCCGGGCGGATTCTATCACTTTTATATGGAGCTCCTACTTTTTTGTGCAAAAAAAGAAGGGGCATTGCCCCTTCTTTGAGAACCTGGACTATTTTTTCAGTTTTGCTACCGCAGCTTCAGCTGCTTTGATAAGTGGATAACCTGCAGGTGAGGCTGTTAGCAGTGGTTGTGTTCCTATTTGAGTCATTATCAGGTCATGAACTGTCATATGATTTTGGATTGCAAAACCCAGAACATTGGTGAGTTCGCCGGCACATTTACCACCCATGACTTCTCCACCGAGTACTACTCCCGATTGCCTTGAAACTATCAACTTGACCATTTCCTTATGTGCGTCTTCTATTTTACCGGGATGCCTGTTCATTCCTGTGAATGAGCTTGTGATTATTTCAAAACCTTCATTGTCAGCAAATTTTTCAATCAAACCTGCTACTCCAAATGCTGTGTTTCCAATGCAAGTTGAATAAATACCTACTGTTCCACGGAAAACGCTGAAAGTGTTGAGTCCGTAAAGATTTAGGCCCGCTGTCCTTGCTTCGGTACAGGCAGTTGATGCAAGCATAATTCTGCTAAGTTTTCCTGTTGCGAAATCTACTTTTTCAGCACAGTCCCCTGCAGCAAATACATCAGGTAAATTGGTTCTTCTGTACTGGTCTGCCTTGATAAATCCGTATTCATTTAGTTCCAGTCCCATTTCTGAAGCCAATTTAGTATTGGGATTGTACCCGAGCGAAAGTATTACGGCGTCAGCATTTAGTTCCCTTCCGTCTTGAAGTAAAACTTTTTCAACTTTATCCTCTCCCTTAAGTTCACTGACACCACAACCGGTTACAACCGATACTCCTCTTTCAATGAGAAGCTCCTGTGCAGTTGAGGCAAATTCATCATCAAAGGTTGCACCGAGGATATATGGGAGTATTTCAACCAGGGTTACATTGTGACCCTTCTTGTTCAATTCATCAGAAACTTCAACACCAATGAATCCGCCGCCTATTACAACTACGTCTTTCAGACCATCAAGATTTTCTACAATTTTATCAAGATATACTTTATTCTTTGGAATTGTATAAACATTACCCAAACCTGTACCCTTGAGCCAGCCGGGCACTGCGGGAAGTGATCCTGTTCCCATGATCAATTTGTCATATGAATAGGTTTCTCCACTTTTTACCTTACAAGTCTTTGCTTCTGCTTCAACCGACAGAACCTCATCAACAACTATATCAACACCGAGCTTGACAAGACCGGCATCCGGCAATATGTTGTTTTCGCTAGTTTTCACAGTACCGAAAATATATGGTATCCCACAGGGTATCATAACTTTTTCCTCTTTCCTGATTACCGTAACGGACTTTTCAGGATTCGTTGATTTTGAGGTCATGGCTGCAACCAACCCGGTAGCACTTCCGCCGATAACCAGAATATCAGTTTTTTTCATATCTTTACCTCCGATAAATATTAGTCATTTGAACACCACCTTCAATTAAACTCCTGTTTTGCACATATGTCAATAACTAACTCTGTTTGGTATGTAAAACTTCTGTTTTTCAGACCAAAGTTGATAGAATCCGCCCGGGGCAAAATGATTTCGCCCCGGGCGGATTCTATCAAATGGAGGTTTCTTACAAACTTGGTTAGTTTCTGACAAATGGTAAGTTTATAAACGAAATGTGTTTTTAATCAAAAAATGAACCCGGGAAAATCCCGGGTTCGTGTGATTTGTTATTTATAGTTTTTTAGAATGCTTAAGGAGATAATCTTCAGCCTCCTTACACCATAGTCCGTTGTTGGCTTTGCAGATACGAGCCAGTTCAGAATATCCTTCTTTCTCAAAATCATCTATTGCCGTAAGCGGCATGCTTATGCCCGTATAGATTAATTTCTTTCCACCGGGAATGTTTGGAAGGTTCAGTGTGGTTTCTGCTGCGCTGTCCAGGCCACCTATATGAGTAACCATTGATGCCGGATTGAGAATTC
>Ga0180430_10004240_pt1 | contig 12137 bp, 6 predicted proteins | sample SS_ome_9_FD_132999 | JGI IMG/M metagenome (GOLD analysis project Ga0180430, IMG submission 132999) | Hypersaline lake sediment archaeal communities from the Salton Sea, California, USA - SS_1_S_2 metaG | ecosystem: Environmental > Aquatic > Non-marine Saline and Alkaline > Hypersaline > Sediment... | reverse complement strand
TGGTCAATCGCAGAAAGCAGGCTTTCTTTTTCCTGAACCCCATAACCAACAACAACAACTTCATCCATTTTTATAGGATTGGCCTCCAATCTTACAATGAGTCTTTCGGAAGTGTTCGTTACTTTGATCTCACGGGTTATCATTCCAATATAGGAAAACTGCAGTGTTGGCTGCGGACTGACTGAAATGATGGTGAAAATTCCATCAACATCTGTGATGGAACCACTAGTTGTTCCTTTTTCAACGATAGTTGCACCAATGATAGGTTCACCGGCATCATCGATCACCAGACCTTGAATTTGATCACCCGATGATCCTGATTGACCTTCCTGACCAAAAGCAGTAGTGATTGTAAATAATAGTGCAATTGCAAACAAGCCCGGTAGATGATTCTTAAGGGAAAGAAAAAAATCTTGCATTTTCATATTTAGTTTAGTTCGGTGTAGTTAATCAATTACAATATTCGATTTTAACATTTTTTAACTAAGGTAAAATTAGATCGATTTTCTATGATAATGTTGCTTTATTGTTTCAAAACGTTCGCATACATGTAACAAGTTGTCACAAATGTGCTTACTTGGAACAATTGTGATAAGACCAAATTATTCAGCTAAATACAATAATACAGGCAAAAAGCAGGCACATAAAAAAGACAGATACATCATTGTATGATATATCTGATTGTATATCTTGTGGTTATACTTAAATTCGGACCAGGGACCCTCCTAAGAAAAATATCCTGTTTTCGATATAGGATCCGCTTCGAATAAGTTGCATTATTTGAGTTATCATCAATAATAACAGGGGATTATGTCTTTGCGTCATTGTAATCAACGCTCGTTATCCGATGACCTCTTGACTGCCAGAGAAAATAGGGGATTTTCCACCGGACTCCATTATACTCTAATACACTTCATTACGGATATATTGCACAGTTGTTTTTCCTATATACTTCACCTGGTTTCCGTTTGGCTGGCAAATTTACTGGCAAATTTTAATATGTATCCTTCCTTAAAATATCCTAAGATAGCAAGTAAAACAGGGTGAATTGAAGGGAATCCTTCAGTTTTAGTTTTTTACAAATTTCTTAGAAATTATATTATCTTGATTTTCAAAGCGCAATATGTAAATTCCCGTGTTTAAATCTGAAATATCTATTTCAATATTTTCATTTTGGTATCTATTTGATTTAATGCCTTGAGCATATTGCCTCGAATTTCTTTTTCATTTCGGAGTGCCTCTCTTCTTAAAAAACATAGGGATATTCAACCATTTTTCTCCGGCCTTGCCACTGCGACCCTAAAAGAGATCGTTGCCTTTACATCATAGTTGACGGACGAATCTAATAAAAATAATTCAAAAACTTTTATGCCGTAACCGCTTTTCAATTCTTGAACAGTTTCACCTGGATTGCACAGACAGATGAGGCTTCGATCTCTAAGAAGGGGCATTATATAACGTGCAATTGTTTTTCCTGTATACTACACCGGTTTTCCGTTTGGCTGGCAAATTTGCTGGCAATTATTATGAACCGAATTAAAAATTAATTTGTCTTTAGTCGTCAACTAACCTATTTCAATAATAATCCTCGTCTTCGGATCAGCATTGGACTGAACTTGCTGGCAAAATCTTGGCAAAAAATAAGGAATCACAAATCTCAAAATTTGTAATCCCTTGATAATCTGCGTGGAGCAGCCGGACCAAAAGTCGAACAAAACTATCTTTGAAGATCTTCAATTAATTGTCAACCTGATCATCAAGTATCATAAGCTAAAAACCTGTTATTGAAAACTAAAAAAGTGGTACAAATTTGAATTTGTATTGAAAAATTGTACTATTTTTACTGAATGATTAATAGAAATCTGAAAGACAAACTCTTACAATTGGCTGAGAAATATCCAATTGTTTCAGTTACAGGTCCAAGGCAATCAGGAAAAACAACACTAATTCGATCTGTTTTTCCTGATTATTCTTATGAGAACCTGGAAGATCCGGAGACAAGATTATTGGCTCAGAGCGACCCGAGAAGCTTTTTGAACCAATCAGACAGGATGATTATTGATGAAATACAAAGATTACCCGAACTGTTTTCTTATATACAAACAATTACAGATAAGAATAATACTGAAGGGCAGTTTATTATTTCCGGATCTCAAAGCTTTCTTTTAAACGAAAACATTTCTCAATCCTTAGCAGGTAGAGTTGCGATCCTCCACCTTCTGCCATTTAGCTTCGGCGAGTTGACGAAAGGTAATATCCGGATTTCAGAATCAAGAGATCTATTATTTCAAGGGTTTTATCCTCGATTATATGATAAAGCTATTGTCCCGGGAGATTTTTATCCAAATTATATACAAACGTATATTGAAAGAGATGTCAGGCAATTGAAAAATATACAAGATCTCAACCTTTTTATAAGGTTTATGAAGTTATGTGCTGGTCGTACAGGACAATTATTGAATATGTCTTCCTTGGCGAATGACACAGGAATTAGTGTTAATACAGCGAAAGCCTGGATCTCATTGCTAGAGGCAAGTTTTATAATCTATTTGTTACAGCCACATCATAAGAACTTCAATAAGCGGCTAGTAAAAATGCCGAAATTATACTTTTTTGATACTGGCCTTGTATCATCACTTCTTGAGATTCAATCTTCAAATCAATTGTCAACGCACTATTTGTACGGAGCAATTTTTGAGAATTTTATAATTTCCGAGCTGATTAAAGACAGGTTTCATAGAGGCTTAAGAAGTAACCTCTATTTCTGGAGAGATCATAAAGGAGTGGAAATAGACTGCATTATTGAACGAGGGGATAAGCTGATTGCTTTAGAAATAAAATCAGCAAAAACATATACTGAGAGTTTTTTTAAGAATATCGCTTATATAGAAAGAGTTTCGGGCAATGAGATAGAAAAATCAGTTGTCATTTATGGGGGTGATAGATCCATTTCGACAAATATGGGTGAGTTATTTAGTTGGAAAGAGATACCTGATTTTAATAGGAAGTTGTAGGGTACTGTCGCATTAATTATGCAAGAATTTAATAATTGCTATTTTTACGTTTCAACTAAAACTCAGTTTAAATGTTCAGAAACGAGAGATATTATGTTCGACTTTCCCTGAAAAAGTCATTTTTGAAAAAAATAAAAGTCGAACGGAAAGAATTAACGAAGTACTCTATCATATGTTACAGATAGACAGCAATTTACAAAATATAAAAACCGGACAAATTCATGAAAATTTGATTCTGTCCGGTAAGGTGGAGCATATCGGAGTCGAACCGATAACCTCTTGACTGCCAGCCAACGTGTTTCTGATCTCAATATTTCATTTTCAGAATACCATAAAGGTCAAGAATCACAATAATAACTTAAACAAGGCTAGATATTTCACTCACCTTATCTTATTGCGAAAGAGGCCGTCTCAAAGTCAAATGGAGACGGCCTCACTGACTTGAATATTTTCTCTATATGGATTTAAGCTGCAACTATGTTGCAACCGAAATAAAAAAGACTTTCAGAATTATTCCTGAAAGTCTTTCTATTATTGGTCGGGGTAGTAAGATTCGAACTTACGACCCCCTGCTCCCAAAGCAGGTGCGCTAACCGGACTGCGCTATACCCCGTTTTATCCACCGTAGCTTTAGCGAAGGTGGAGAACCTCGCGAAGGCCTTTCATTATCCACCGAAGCTTTCACTGGAATCCGAAGCCTGCGGCGAAGGATTCAGCGAAGGTGGATTGCTCTTTCGCGGTGCAAATGTATAAATTTTTACCCGAATACCATATGATCGGTAGAAAAACATTCCGCACAGTCCTCCAACCGGAAAAAACGAAACGATTGCGTGAAAGCACCGCCTATGCAGGAGCTCACACCAGGAAACAACAAATGAATCGTGATGACCGGGCGCGAACACGTTTAAAGCTTCATTGTCAATTGATTGGGTCAATCCATGAAGTCCGTCAGTTTACAATGTCCACTGCATAACCTGCTTCCCTCTCCTTTGCCACCTTCATCCACTCTTCAATCTCCTCATCAAGGAATTCCTCTTTCTCGCTGTTCAGCTCCTCCATATCCAGCCCGATGAATGCCTGTGCTTTTTCCTTGGTGGAAATATCCGGGTAAGGAACCTCATCGTTATGACCAAGTGTTGCCAACACCCTTGCAAGTTCAAGCCTCGCCTCCTGTGCAATGCTTATCGCAGATGCAATCACACGACCAATCTCTACTGGTGAGTGGAATGATCCTCCATGACTCGCAGCTGCATAGTCCCATCTCCATTGCGCATGCCGGATGTGCGTCAACGCCTCTTCCATTTCCGCCTCAACGGCTCCCAGCTCCCAGGCCTTTGCAGCTTCCACATGCGCCCGTACCAGCAACTCCTCCAGGGTATGCCTGTTCTGAATGATCTTGTCCTGGCGGTTGTACACATCCCTTATCAATGTCCTCGTTTCTTCCCTGTGACATACCTGGCAGGAACTCGAAACATTGTTTAGCGGACTCTGGATATGATGGTTGGTATACTTTAAACCGCCCTCGCTGATATAGGGCATGTGACAATCGGCACACGAAACTCCCCGCTCTGCATGTATTCCTGTAACATAGGTTTCATAACCAGGATGCTGCGCTTTCAGCATGGGCGCCCGGCTCAATGTATGGGTCCAGTCTGAAAACCCGATGGCATCGTAATACTCCTCCATCTCCTCCGCAGCAAAACCATTGTCCCACGGAAATACCAGGTATTGAGACCCCTCCACAATATCCTTGTTGAAATAATACTCAACATGACACTGGGCACATACCAGCGATCGCATCTCCTGGTGGGAGGCTTTTGTGATATCCTTCCCCATCCGGTTAAATGCCTCAATGAGCGCAGGTCGCGAAATCCTCAGGTTCATGGTCCCGGCATCATGACAATCGGCACAACCGATGGGATTCACGATCTCATGACCTTTCTGCTCCCAGCTGCCTTCATAAAAAGCTGCCACGCCAGCCTGGAAATCTCCTTTCTCTTCTATCAACTCATTCATCACCCGCGGAACATCCGGACTCTTACACGTCCAGCAGGTATTCGGCATGGGACTCTTCCTTCCATCCACCGGGGCACCGGTCCTGAGGGTTTCATGAATATCCTCAATCGCATAATAGTGCCCCCTGCCCTGGGTGTAATCCTTTGAAAACCCGTACCCGGCCCAGAGTACAACCATTTCCGGGATCTCCTCCAGCATATCACGCATCTGCGCACCGTTGTATTTCGACCTGAACAACGTGTCGGATGTCTGCAGATAAGACTGGTATTCCCTGGGAAAATTCTGACCCCATACCTCATTCCTGGGTTCAAACTGCGAATGCTCCACCTGTGGCGTATATGCAAATACGGCCTCAGCCCGCCGCTCCATGATCGAAGATGCCAGCAGGCCAAGCAAAAAAACCACCACAACCGTTGCCGAGAAGAGCAGCCAGCCAAACCAGCGATGTTCGTTTACCAGGGTTCGAATCGATTTCATAGTCAGTTGGTTTTGTTATTTCGTTAATGTTTTCAGCCAATCAGGTACCGGACTGGACGGCAATGGCACCCTCGCATGCGGTGCACTTGAAAGTGAATTTACACGACCATGCGGAACCTCCCTGTGACATTCCATGCAGTCCCGCTCCATCCTGGAATGATGGAAATCAGTTGTTTTCATAAGCAACTTACTGTCTGTAAGCAACGTGGAGTGACACCTGATACAGTTGTCATGCACGACCGCCTTTCCTTCCTCCTTGATAAAAATCACTTGGGGCTCATTACGCAGAGTGAAGACTGTGGCGTGGCGCAATCCGTCTTTTGCCTTGAAATAGTATTTATTGACTGCGTTATTATGTGGTACATGACAGTCGTTGCAATGCGCATTTTCACGGTGCGAACTGTGCGACCAGGTGGCATATTGCGGTGTCATAATATGACAGTTGACACAGGTTTCCGGCCGGTCTGAAAGATAGGAGGGCGCATTGGATAAATGGAAAATATAGATTCCAAGGCCCGCAAAAATACCGGTCAGCAGGATCACCGGGATTTTCCATTTTCCGGGAGGGAGAATAGTAATAAACCAATTTGTAGTGTTGCGCATATAATCAAAGCTCGTTTCTGCGAATCCGGAATCACCAACAAATTATTAAATAGTTGCCAGTTATGTGGTAACAATTGTTACAAAACATCCCAATGCAACTTTGAGGGCTTTCGCTCTCAACGGCATGAAGAAATTCCTCAGACAATCGCCGGCAGATTCAACGAAGCATCTGCTTTACACTTCATAATACATTTGTTCTACCCCAAATCTGAACCATCTCCAGGTTTTTTCGTTTTACTGTTGTTTTGCCTCAATACAGCTTTTGAAACCAAACCGCATTTCATATGAGCAACTACCACATCAAGCACCTTGAAGAGTATTTCCAGGTGTACCGCAAATCCATTACCGAGCCTGAAAATTTCTGGGAAGAGATCGCCGAAGAACACTTCCTCTGGCACAAACGATGGGACAAGGTCCTGGAATGGGACTTCCGGAAACCTGAAGTCAAATGGTTCCAGGGCGCCAAGCTGAATGTGGCCGAGAACTGCCTCGACCGCCACCTCAGGGTAAAAGGGGAAAAGAACGCGATCATCTTCGAACCCAATGATCCAAACGAACCTACAGAATACATCACCTACCGACAGCTGCACGACCGCGTGTGCCGGTTCGCCAATGTGCTCAAGGAACAAGGCATCGAAAAAGGGGACCGCGTATGCATCTACATGCCCATGATCCCCGACCTGGCAGTAGCCCTGCTGGCCTGCGCCCGCATCGGCGCAGTCCATTCCGTGGTGTTCGCCGGCTTTTCAGCCACTGCACTGGCCACGCGCATCAACGACAGCTCCTGCAAGTTGGTGATCACGGCCGATGGTTCCTACCGGGGCACCAAAACGCTTGACCTGAAGAGCATTGTCGATGAGGCCCTGGAAAAAACCCCATGCGTGGAGACCGTCCTGGTAGCCAAACGCACAAACAATGAGATCCATATGAAAGAGGGACGTGACAAGTGGCTGCAGCCCCTGCTGGATAAATCCCATACCTATTGCAGCCTTGAGATCGTTGAAGCAGAGGATCCGCTCTTCATCCTCTACACCTCCGGATCAACAGGTATGCCCAAGGGAATGGTGCATACAAATGCCGGGTACATGGTCTACACTGCGTTCACTTTTAAAAACATTTTCCAGTACAATGAGGATGATGTCTACTGGTGTACCGCCGATATCGGGTGGATCACGGGGCACAGCTATATCGTCTATGGTCCCCTGCTGAACGGTGCCACCTCGGTCATGTTCGAGGGCGTCCCCAACCACCCCCACTACGGCAGGTTCTGGGAAATCGTGGAAAAACACAAGGTCAACCAGTTCTACACTGCCCCGACAGTGATCCGGGCGCTGGCCAAACAGGACCTGGAACACGTGGAAAACCACGACCTCTCCTCTCTCAAGGTGCTGGGTACCGTCGGCGAACCGATCAACGAGGATGCATGGCACTGGTACAACGACAACATCGGGAAAAAGAAAAGCCCCATTGTGGACACCTGGTGGCAAACCGAGACAGGCGGGATCATGATCTCCCCCATCCCTTTCACCACGCCCACGAAACCCACCTATGCAACTCTTCCGCTGCCCGGTGTACAACCGGTGCTGCTTGATGAGGAAAGCAATCCGATTACCGGGAACCAGGTGAACGGGAACCTCTGCATCAAATTTCCATGGCCGGCGGTAGCACGCACCATCTGGGGCAACCATGAACGTTTCAGGCAAACCTATTTCGACAAATTTAAAGACCACTATTTCACCGGAGACGGGGCTTTCAGGGATGAAGTGGGATATTACCGCATCACCGGAAGGGTGGACGATGTGATTATTGTCTCCGGCCACAACCTCGGTACGGCCCCCATCGAGGACGCCATCAATGAACACCCGTCGGTCATCGAATCGGCCATCGTCGGGTTCCCCCACGAGATCAAAGGCAATGCCCTCTACGGATTTGTGATCCTGAAGAACGTGGGCGAATGGCGGGTGCACGAAAATGTGCGCAAGGAGATCAACCAGATCATCACCGAACACATCGGCCCCATCGCCAAGCTCGACAAAATCCAGTTCACCAGCGGACTGCCGAAAACTCGCTCGGGGAAGATCATGCGACGTATCCTGCGCAAAGTGGCCGCCAACGATGTCTCCGACCTGGGCGATACCAGTACATTGCTGAATCCCGAAGTGGTGGATGAGATTATTGAGAATGCCATCAGATAAATCAACCTTTAGGACACAGCATGCATTGCTGATTACCGGAGTAGTGGATGAGATTATTGAGAATGCCATCAGATAAATCAACCTTTAGGACACAGCATGCATTGCTGATTACCGGAGTAGTGGATGAGTGACTCATCCGAATAACGGTTTACATTCTGTTTCATAATCCTGTTTTTAGTTTACAAATTCTGTAAACCTATTTCAGGACTAGTCCCCCAGTCCCCTGATCACCTGGTCTCCTGATCTCCTGGTCCCCCGGTCCCCCGGTCCCCGCGTCCCCTACTCCCCCCGGTAGGGCACTCCTTCCCGGATCCAGTCCGCCGCCTCCTCCCCTTTCAGGTAATGGTCGAGGTATTGCCTGAACTTAATCGTATAATCCAGCTTGTTGGCATATTTCTTCAAATGATGCGGTTCTCCCCGGTACTGTAAAAAAACACACTCCTTCTCCAGGCGCCGCATGGCAAGATACAACTCAATGCCCTGGTACCACGGCACCGCTTCGTCCTCATCCCCGAACTGGATCAGCAGCGGGGTTTCGATCCTGTCGGCAAAAAAGACCGGCGAGTTCTCAATATACCTGTCGCGCATCTCCCACAAGCTGCCACCGATCCTGCTCTGCGATTTTTCATACTGAAACTGGCGTGCCAGGCCCGTTCCCCAGCGTATGCCACTGTACGCCGAGGTCATGTTCGAAACCGGCGCCCCGGCAATCGCGCACGCAAACATGTTGGTCTGCGTAATCACGAAGGCCGTCTGGTACCCACTCCAGGAATGACCATGCAGGCCAATGGCATCCGCATCTGCAATGCCCATATCAATAAGCTTCTGCACCCCGGGCACAAGGCACTTCGTGGCCGAATACCCCGGGGTTCCGACATCAAAACGGATGTCCGGCAGAAACACTGCATAATCATTGCTCGCATAGTACGGAAAATTGGGCCTGTGGTTGATCGCCATGTGCGGAAAATCATACAGCCGGTCGGTAAAGAACCGGTAATAATAGACCAGCACCGGGTACCTTTTTCCCGGTTGGTAATTGCCGGGTCTGATCAATATACCCTGAATGGGACGGCCATCCATGGAAAGCCAGTCCACCAGTTCCGCCTCCCCCCAGGCAATTCCATCGGTCTGCACTCCAAAACCAGACACCTTCAACGGTTTGTGAAAGTCTGCCCCGGCAATCTGCAGATCCGGGAAATCCCTGTATGTCTCCCTGGTGAACAACAACCGGTCTGCATGTTTCGCTTTTGCCAGCACGGAATATTTCGCCTGGTCCTCCAGTAGCATGTCCACGCCGGATGTGCCGATCACCATGGCATACACCGCGGTATGCTTCTGCATATCGTGGTAGCCTGAAAGCAACACCCGCTCCCCGCTCCGGTACCACTTCCGGTCCGGATCCAGGTTCCTGATCCGGAACACGTAAGACTCGCGTCTGCCCCTTCCGTCGGTCAGACAAACAGGTGCCTCCCCGTTCGTCGGGAACATCCAGGTATCGTATTTGTCATAAATCAGCACCGCGGCAGACCGGTCCACCCACCCGGCCACACCATAACCGGGACGATCGGCAGGGTAATCCCAGTCCTCGTTGTAAAACGGCACTTCCAGATCCCCGGTAAGACTCACCTTATCTCCTGTGGCACTTTGCACCAGGAACCAGTGATCGTTCTTGTAAAAGGCAATGTATTGCCCATCCGGTGAGATGCTCACACTGTGTTCGACCTCTTTTTCCAGGAGGTTGCGTGTACCAGCTTCCATATTCACAATGTAAATATCATTGTAGGTACCGTCCCACGTCACCCGCTTCCGGTAAGGCACATTTGAATAGCCCACTGTATACAGATCGGAATGTCCGATATGAACCCTGGGCATTTCCGGAGTGGCCAGCTGGACGAACTGACCATTCCGCAGGTGAAAAACACCCATATAGGTACGGTCCTTTTCATCTTTCCATCGCTTCTTCTGGTGGGTGCTGATATAAGGATCATCCCAGTGCCACACATCCACTTCCCGCTTGTCCAGGATCTCCCGGGTATCGAACAGATCCGTGATCGTATCTTTCTCTTCAGAATCCGGCCACACAATCTCCTCCTCCGGCTTGGTGCCCAGGTAAATATGCATCCCATCCTCCGACCATTTCAGCCGGTTGGCATGCCAGATCCTCCAGCCCTTATCCAGGTCTTCGCCGGAAAGCAGCTCTTCCACCTCCCCGGTATACTTCCGCCATGAATAGAGACGCGTATCCTGCCTGTTGCCCGCTTCGTCCTTTTTACCGCATAGGAAAACAAGCTCCCCGGTACGGTCGCTGAAGGTAAGGTCCGTCGCCCATCCCATACTGTCAAGCGCGAGGAGCTGGCTGATCTCCGATGACCCGTTAAGCTCATTGAGATACACCCCATTGTTCGCAACCATGGTATCGGAGACGATGTAGGCCAGAGACGATGAAGTGCTGTCCACCGCGTAAGACTGCACAAATGAAATCGTATATTCATGCATCCCTGCATCGAGCGCTATCACTTTCAGTGTAGAACCAAACTCCTCCTTCTTTTTTTTATCCTTCTTTTTCAGCTCCGGGTCCACCAGGTGAAGGAACAGGTACCGGCTGTCATTGCTGAATGAAAAACGGCTGACGCTGTCCATACGCACTTCCTCACCGGAAGTGGTATTGTACAGGACCATCCCCGGTTTGGGGAGCCGGGAAAGATCCTTGCCCGCCCTTTCTTTTTCCAGTGCAGGCACCGGGTCGGTCATGGCCACCCATCTCGCGTCATTGGAAAAAACCGGGTTGTTCGCCTTTACGAGATGTGCGGTGCGTTTCCCATCCGACCTGGTAATGTATACATCAGGATCACCGCGGTCGGGAACAGCTGCATAAGCAACCCAGTTTCCGTCATGGGAGATTTTTTCTGAACGGATGTGCCTGAATTTCATGATATCCTCCAGGTGAAGTGTCCGGTCCTGCGCAACAATACTGAACTGCACGGAAACCAGCATGAGGGTGAGAAATAGAACAGATATGTTTTTCTTCATGCCGAAAAATTTAAATCGCCAATTTATAAAACTCAACGGACAATCGGGGAAAAAAATTTCATGAAATAAGGGCGGTCGAACAATGCAACACAGATAATGTTTACTTTTGGAGTGCGCTGACATATGAACAATCAAGCAACCAAAATATGTACACATGAAAAAGACCTGTCTGAAGACCTCGCTCACCCTGCTCATGCTGTTGTCATTCAGCCTGACCCATGCCCAGAAAGAAGCCTACAAATTATACAATACCAAAGGCAAAGAGGTCCGTTATGAACGTATGCTCAATGATTGCAGGCAGGCCGACGTCGTCCTGTTCGGTGAACTGCACAACGATCCGATCGCGCACTGGATGCAGTTTGAGCTGACAAAAGACCTGTACGGACTGGTCGGGGAAAAGCTGGTGCTTGGGGCGGAAATGTTCGAGGCCGACGGACAGCTGATCATGGATGAGTACTTTGCCGGAATCATCACCGAAAAGAAGTTCGAGGAGGAAATGCGCCTGTGGAACAACTATAAAACCGACTACAAACCAATGGTGGAATTTGCCAGAGACAGCGGACTCCGGTTTGTTGCAACGAATATCCCCCGACGCTATGCCAACACAGTATTCAACCTTGGCCTCGATACGCTGAACAGCCTCACTGAAATCGCCAAAACATTCATGATGCCGTTGCCAGTTTTATACGATACTACCCTCGCAAGCTACAGTGCCCTTTCAGGCGGCGGACCCATGGGAGGTCACGGCAGTCCGAACCTGCGCGATGCACAGGCAGTTAAAGATGCCACCATGGCTTTCTTC
>Ga0180430_10004239_pt1 | contig 12139 bp, 7 predicted proteins | sample SS_ome_9_FD_132999 | JGI IMG/M metagenome (GOLD analysis project Ga0180430, IMG submission 132999) | Hypersaline lake sediment archaeal communities from the Salton Sea, California, USA - SS_1_S_2 metaG | ecosystem: Environmental > Aquatic > Non-marine Saline and Alkaline > Hypersaline > Sediment... | reverse complement strand
GTCGGTATGGTCATTCCCGTGCGGACCCCCGGCGGCGATGTACTGATGCACCCCTACTGCCCGAGTTACTACAATCCCCCGCTGGCGTACGACCGCTGCTCCCCGCCGCGGCCGTTCGACAGGTGCGATCGGCCGAGCCGAGTGCCGTCCGTGGCACTGAACACCTGCGACTGCGGGAACCCGGGGACTTGCAGTGGTGAGGGGCATTCTTTGGGTGGGTGCTCGTGCCAGTCCGGGAGTGGGAGGCTCGTCAAGGATGTGAAGCCCAGCACCAATCGGGGCTACTTCGGGGAACACCACATCGACGACGCCGGGTATGACTGGCAGTTCGGGTACAACGCTGGCGAGACGGTGTTCGGTCCGAAGGCGAAGGGCGACAATCTTACTCCTAAGGAGCGGGAACTCGCGCTGAAGTTGCTCGAAGGTGACTTCGACAGCCTGGTCACCTACCTCCAGGACAAGGGGGCGATCAGCGAGCGCGCCGACAAGCCGGACGTGAGCGGCGTTGCGCCTCCGCGGGAGCCCCGGCAGATCGACGCCGCGCCAGTGTCGGTTCCGCGGGCCTACGTGCTGATCCATCGGGGGGCCGTGCAGCCGACCAGCGAACTTGCGCGTCTCATCAACCTACGGTTGGGGGCCTTCTTCGATATCTGCCAGCGTTCGTGCGCGTGCAAGCGCCCTATGACCTACAACCCGTACGGGTCTGTGAACGGCCTGCGGGCCGTGCGGTCTGTCGGCGCTCCGCCGGAAACGGAGGCGGAAGCTAAACTGTCGGGCGAGCAGGTCGTTGCCCTCAGCGACGTGATGATGGTTGAGGAGGGCTTCAACCCGGCGAAGAACCCGAAGTTGCGGAAGATTTACGCAGCGGCTCTGATCAAGGAACTCTCCAAGGAGGGTCTAACGGTCAAGGGTTACCCGGACGGATCGTGGCTCGTCGAAGGGCCGCCGATGACCACCGACGGGCTGTTCGACTTCGTTAAGAAGGCGGTCAAGTCCGTGGGGAACGCCGTCAAGAGCGCGGCGAAGGCGGTCAAGAAGACGGTGATCGACCCCGTCAGCGGGTTTGTCAAGAAGGCCGGATCCACCATCACGGGCGGCCTCAAGAGCATCGACAAGAAGCTCGGGATCACGAAGGGGCTCAAGTCGTTCGCCAAGGGCGCTGGCAAGTTCCTCGGCGATAGCTGGCCCATGCTGGCCGGTGCTGCCCTCACGGCAGTTACGGGTGGGGCGGCCGCTCCGTTGCTCGGGGTTCTCGGTGGGGGCCTGGGCGGCGGCAGCGGACTCGGAGCCATCGGCCAGGCGGCCTCGTCCCTCCTCGGCGGCTCGGGTGGCGGAATCGGGGACGTCCTGGGCAAGCTGGCCGGTGGGCTTGGCGGTGGTGGAGGAATTGGTGGGGCGCTTTCCTCCATCCTCGGCAGCGGTAGTGGCGGGATCGCATCTGTGCTGGGCGGGGTCCTGGGCAGCGGTGGCGGTTCCCTGCTACAGAATCTTGGTGGCCAGATTACGCAGGCCGCGCAGCAGGCCCCGCAGGTGGTTGATCCTGTTGCCGCTCTGCTGGGCGGCCAAACGGGAATCCTCGGGGCTCTTGGGGGCAACCTCGGGAAGCTCGGAGGCGGTGCGCTCAACGTGTTGTCGGGCATCGGGCAGCAGGCGATCAAGCCGACCGGATTCGACTTCGCGTCCCTCCTTAGCAACCTCCAGGGCCTGTCCCAGACCAGTGGGTCCGGATCCCTTGGAGGGTTACTGGCTGCCGACGTCCCGCAGCAGGTTCGCAGCCTGCTGGCCGCCCAACTCGCCCGCGGCGGTGGGGTTGCGGGTGCGGTTGTGCGCGCCCGGGCGCTGTCGGGATCCGTGGGGGGCCAATATACGGCGCAGCCAGTAGCCGGTGTGCTTGCGTCACTCGGGGAGACTCCCCACCGGGCATGGTCAGTAGGAACGCACTGCGCCGCGTCGGCCCCGACCATCCCGACCGTATCCGGCGGCCCTTCCAGCCCTGGCGCATTCGGGGATCACCTCCTCGTAGGCGTTGTCCGCGAGGTGTGCGCCGCTCGGGGCGAAAGGAGGTTCGCCGCGTAGCTTTTACCCACCGGATTCCCACTTCCTGTTCCTTTCTATAAGGAGAAACCCATGCAGACCGTAACTGTCACCCGACCGTCCAAGAAGCGGAAGAGCAAGAAGGGCGGACGGGGCAAGGCCACCAAGGGGAAGGCCATGTCGAAGAACACCAAGAAGAGCAGCCGCAAGCGCCGCAAGGCCACCACGAGCGGGACCAAGGTCGCCCGGAGCGTCCGCACCACCAGCGGCCGGAAGACCCGCCGGAAGAAGAGCACAACCAGCGGCCGGAAGACGAGCCGTCGGCGTCGCACCGCTTCCGGGCCGAACATGCTGAACTTCCCGGCCAACAACTCCCGCAAGGGGGGCTTCCTCCAGCTAGGCAACTACTGGAACCAGGTCGGGATGCGCTCGGTCGGCCAGGCCGGGGGTATGTTCGGGGCCAACGTCGCGGGCGGGTTCCTCGCCACAGCGCTCAACTGGATCCTGAGCAAGGTCAAGCTCGTCGAGGTCGACGAGAACAACCAGGCCATCGACGGGGGCACGATCAGCCCCGCCTGGGCGAAGGTGCTCACGTCCCTCGCCGGGTCCTACCTCACGTGGCGCTTCGTGCCGCAGACCCGCTACGGCATCGTCAACGACATGAAGGACGGGGCCGTCACGTTCTTCGGGTTCTCGGCCATTATGAACGCGCTGAAGGCGACCGGCATGGTCCCCCCCAGCATCGGGCAGTGGTTGGGATTCGCCCCGTCGGACGCTGAGGATGGCAAGCCGCGGACTTTGATGGCGGTTGGGTCCACCGTCGGGCAGGCCGTCCTGACCGAGGAGGAGGTCCGTTCCCGCGTCGAAGACGTGAAGGCGAAGAAGGGTGAACTGGAGGCCGCAATCGGCGCAGTGGTAGGCCCCCTGAACCCGAATCAGGAAGCCGTCTACGCCGCAGCCGCCGAGCACATCGCTTCCGTCGATGGACCGCTGGACGTGGTGGAATTCTACCTCGGCCAGGGCAACGTCGCCGGTGCGGAGCAGTACCTCACCCAGGCCCGTGGGTTCTCCCAGGTGGCTGAGGCGCTGTTGGCCGGTCTCACCTCTGGCATCGGTGCGGCGGAACCGGCCCCGGCCGCGGAGCCCGCGCCCATCGAAACCCCGGACGTGGTGCCGATCGCCGACGCCGCGACGGGCGAAGTCCTGGACGTCCCGGCCCCCGTGGCGGAGCAGGTCGCCACACCAACCGCCAGCGGCAACGCGCTGAACCTCGACCTCATCTACCCGTGGTCGCAGTGGGTCGCCCAGCAGAAGCCCGGCTGGAGCCCCTCCGAGGTCGCCAGCGCCTTCGTCCTGAAGTACCTGGCGAACAACGGCCACACCTGGGGTTACGGCCCCAACGCGGTGACCGCGGCCCGGTATGGGGTGAGCGGCCCGGCCTACGGCAACATGAACACCGGCGGCCAGTACCCGCAGCAGCAGCAGCCGTCCGGCGTCGGCCTCGTGGTCGGCGGGTCCCTGATCCCGTGTGGTGCGAGCCCCGCAGAGGTGTCCGCCACGGTAAGCGGGATCTTCGAGCGCTACTACGGGTCCTACTAGGCCGACAGCCTCCAGTACCCGTTGTCTATACCCCCTAGACCCTGAACCAACCTGACTGTTTTTTCTTGTCTCCCCCTAATCCCGCAAGGAGCCACCAATGCAGTACGGTGACGCCAACCCGAGCATGTTCGCTGTCGGCCAGGGCCCCATGCCCGCCGCTCCCGCCCCGGCCATGATGCCGTCCGCGGTGCCGCCGCCGCCCATGCAGAACCCGCAGGTGTTCGCGCAGAACTACCAGTGCCCGGTCCCGAACATCCAGACGTTCGCGCAGCCGCCGTGCAACGACCCGGCCCGCAGCGTCCAGGTGACCAAGCGCGTCTTCGACACGGAGGTCTCCGGCCTCTTCATCGTCGACACGGGCACCACCATGCAGGCCGAGTTCGGCGCGACGCAGTCCGGCGCGCTGACGAGCGCCCCGCCCGCCGGGTCGTTCTCGGTGTCCACGGACTCCACGACCACGGGCGTCGTCCGCGACATCACGGTCGCCTTCGACCCGTTCTCGGACATCTCCGCCGGGCCCGACACCTCCGAGGCGATCCGCAGCTTCGGCTGGGCCTTCTCGGCGATGCTGGCCGGGACCATCACCGTGGACAACAGTCCATTTCCCACGGTCATTCCGATCGCCTCCGCGATCAAGAACGTCGGTGGGGTGGACGCCTACTGGACCCAGCGCTCGCTGATCAACCAGTTCGTGGTCAGCCCCCGCATGGAGGCCACCCACGCCCACGCGCCCGCGCCGATCGAGATCTTCCTCCCGACCGCGTCCGACTACGCGGTCACGATCGACGTGCCGACCCGCAACATCAACCAGACCAACTACGCGAACGCCGCCGGGGCGTACGTCTACGTCTGGACGGGGGTCTGCACGATCCTGATCGAGAAGAACACCCGCCTCGGCTCGCTGCAGACCACGTAGACCTTCGGGCCCTACAGGTCGCGTAGCTGCGTAACCCGAGAGCGCCCGGTTGGTCCGCCGACCGGGCGCTCTTCGTTTCTCATTATGTATTCCGTGCTGGAAGGCACGGCTGTATACTCCATGTACCAGTTCCTTTCTCCGTCCACGAGGGCAACAAAATGACCAGTAACCGGTTCGTCGGATCCTACTACAGCGAGGACAAGCAGGCAGTGTTCCTGGAGTCCCCGATGTACCTCCCCATCTTCCGCGAAACAGCCGTGACCGGCGCGACCGTGGTACCGAAGGCGACGCCCATCCCCGCACAGGGAAAGGTCCAGGTAGCAGTGGACCTTCCCCAAGGAAACATCGTCGGGTTCACGATCCTCGGGTGGTGGGCCTTCTACGCCGTCCTCGCGTCCGAGGAGAAGGATGCCGCCTATCCTCTAATCTGGGCGGACCCGGACGCAGGCATCGCCAACGACATGGTCCCTATTCCACCGGCAGGGGCCCCTGGCTTCATCGGCGCACGTGAGGGGCACCGGTTCACGTACTCGATCAAGATCGCGGGCGTGCCGACGGTGCCGAACACCAAGCACGGGCAGTTCAAGGACTCGTGGCGCACACTCCCTGTACCCATCGAGGTCCCGGCTGGAGCACACGTTGAGCTTACGGTCATCCGGGAGCAGTGCGTCAACTTCGCGCCGGACTCCACGGTCTATCTGTTCTTCGGCCTGTTTGGCCGGGAGCGGTACACCTACCCGCCGCCCGAGCAGATCGATTCCACCAGACAGCCGGTCAAGAACGCGTTCGAGACCACGGATACGGTACTCGTCCCGGCGGGCAACGGCGACGGTATCATGGGCCGGTCGGTCATCGCTCCGGTCAACCTCCCAGGGCGGCACCCTGTGGTCCTCGACGGGATCAACCACACCGGTGACGACCAGCCCTACGTGAAGTTCTACTGGACCAATGGGCGGGCGATGCCGGACTTCGTCCCGGCACGGCTATTCAACTGGAACCACTCTGGCCGGTTGGTCGCGCCGATCCTCAGCAAGGCCCCGACAGAGATCCAGGTCGAGTACGCCAGCCCGCTGATCGACAACCTCGATACCCCGGAGCGCTCGTGCTGCATGGGGTTCGAGGGAGGCTACTACGGCTGGTAGCATACGTCCTAGCTGCCGCACCGAAAGCAGAAACCGATGCCTGAGCAACTACCAGGGCAGTACCCGACACCCGCGGGCGTTCCGCTGGCGAACCGCTGCACGATCAATCGGAACCCCTCTCCGGGGGTTAGGCCCCGAGTGCTGTTCCCAGGGAGGCTTTCCTCTGTGGCCTCCCGGATGGGATTACGGGATGCCTACTCCACTGGGACGTACCGTCAGGAGGTAGCAGTTCCTGCCGCCTCCATCCGCCGCACGGCTATTATAGGGGTGGCGCAGAAGCCGTGTCGCAGTGGCCGTCTTGCTGTGCTCATCTACAACGACGAGGAGGGTTGGCTTGGCGAAGGGGCTACCTACCGTCTGCTGGCGGGGGTGGAGTTCACAGTGATCGTCAACGGCGCGCCCATTTTCGAGGTGAAGGGGCACCCGGGACACTCCTACGGGATCCCCTTCACTCTCGACGTTACCGGTGGCGAACCCCTCGTTGTGCTCGTCGACAACACTGATGGGCGGTCGACTCTCACCGATGCCGACACGCTTGTTATCCAGGTGTTCCTGGACTACGAGCCGGAGTATCAGATTGAGAATGACCGTAAGGGGAACCCCATCCCCGCGGTGTAGCCCGGCCTAGCCAGCCGAGCCGACCGGAAAAATTTTCCAGGAGACCACGCGCATGGAGTTGGTGTTTTCCGTCAAGCCGGTGGACCTTCCAGGCTCCAACGGGGCGCATAAGGCCGACGGGAAGGGTACGCCTGTCCCCGCCGAACCGCCGTCCGGGGAGTCAGTGCTCCCTCCTGGGGGAAGTCCCTCACCACGGATCCGGAAGCCCGTTGTGGAGCTACCTCCTCCACCGGCTGCTATAGAGGACACCCCAACGACACCCTCCATACCCGAGACACCGCTGCCAGGCCCCGCAACCGAACCGGCCCCATCGGAGAATGAAACTCCCTCCCGGTTGACGGTCGGGCCCTCTACTCCTCTACCATCAGAGGTTTTCCAGCCCCGGCAGGAGCCTGCTCCAGCAGGGACGGCTGCGCCTCCTCCAGGGACGGCTGCCCCTCCTCCTTCAGTGTTCGTAGCGGGGCGTAGGGGGCACCCACCTGACGGCGGAACTGGCAACGCCTCGGCCGTAGATACGAAAAAGTTGCGGGAGGATATCGAGCGCGATGTCCGAGCGGCGCTTGAACGGGATATCCGCAAACCGATGCACATTGCGGAAGCAATGGCGGGCGAGACAGCGGCCCTACGGGAGGATCTAGCTCGTCAGGGGAAGCTGATCCGGTATTTTCTACTCCGGGACCGCTTCCAGTCAATGCAAGGGACGTACTTCGCGTGGATGCTCCGGTACCAGGAGTACGCGATTTCAGCCCTTAACGGGAAACCCGTTGCAAGTCATCTGCTCGAAACGGCGAGAACGCACATTACAAAGCTGGAGGGACAAGTACCGCTATTGCAAAAGCAGGTCGCGGAAGCGTACCATCAACTGGAGACGAACGGAGTTATTGGAGAGCCGCCGCCTACATCGCGTAGGACCCAGCGTGAGCCCTTCACCTCCGCGGCTTCCCCGCCATAGCTGAAGCAAAGGAAATAGCCGTGCAGTACACCTCACAAGCCAGCCTACACGCCGTCGGTACCGTGGGCTTTGCCCCCCACCTCATCGGCCCGGCATATGCCGCTATTGCTGCTCTCAGCAATGGGGGCGAGAAGTCCGCGCATTCGGGCCAGCGGGGCACCGTGACGTCGCAGGTTTCGACACAGCCGGGCACGTTCCAGGCGCAGCAGGGCAAGGCCCCGACCAGCGCCATGGATTTCGAGATCAACAAGCGCCTTGCGCAGCGGGAGTTGCAGGCCCTGGTGGGACAGCTTCAGCAAGCACTGCCCACTGCCAACTCGATCACTCTTTTCCGCCACACGGGCAGCGGGGGGAGCGGGAAGAACTATTCCACATCGTTGGGGCCGGGGGCCCACCCGGTACTGCATTCCTCCCGTAACCCCGGCAATTGGATGCTCAAGGAGTATTCCAGGGCGATCGTCCGTCCCGGGACCCGTCTGATCGCGTGGCAGAACACCAACTTCTCTGGGAAGACGCTGACCCTGGGTCCTGGCGATCACAATCTCTTCCAATACGGCTGGAACGACAAGCAGGGTCCCAAGTCCGGCGTCGTTATCCCGGACGTCGACTTCGACTCGCTGATCAATGCGGCGGCGCAGAAGATCGTGGATCTGTCGTCGCCGCAGAATGGGTGCCTCATCGACGCGAGGTCCTTCCAGGGCGGCCAGGTCACCCACCCGGCACTCACGGCTCTCATGGGGTTCCTCGATAAGGTGATCGCTATCACCCAGGGATCGCCGATGGGGCAGAAGTACCAGACAATGAAGGCGACGCTGCCGGGCCAGATCGCGCAGGGGGTGCTGGCGAACATGCAGGTCTGCCAGCAGGCGCAGAGCGCGCCCGCCCAGACCGCACCGACGGCTCCCCCACCGGTTCCGACCCAGCAGTTCGGACCGTTCTGGTTCGTCATCGGGGGTCAGGCAGTGGGACCTGTCGCCTCCTCGGCGGACGTCAAGGCCCGGATCACCAAGGGCGAGATCACGAAGACCTCGTGGGCCTGGAAGGCGGGAATGCCGTCGTGGGCCCAGGCCGGTACCATCGCGGAACTGAAACCGCTATTCGGGGCTGCCCCGCCCGCCGTGCCGACCGCTCCGGCGGCCTGCTCTACCAAGCTGTGGCGGGGGGTGTGCCTCCCGGCCAGCCTTGCTGGGTGTGAAGCCAGTGGCGGATTCCTTCAGGCCCGTATCAATACCCTGACGGGCAAAGTCCGGAAGGATACGATCGCGTGCATCAGGCCGCAGGGTAGCCGCTCCACAGTCCGCCACGAGGCTTCCGGCGTCGCGGGGCTAAAAAGCCGCCGCCGTCGCCGCCGTGGGGTCGGGCAAGCGAAGGTCGCATCCCCTCTCTTCTCCCAGCGCCCGCTGGAAGCGATCGAGCAGGAGTACATGGCCAGTCAGGGGATGGGATCGTCCATGGCCGCGCCGCCGATCGTACCACCGCCTACCGCAGCGGACACGGCCGCGACGTGCCCTTCGTGTGACTGCCCTCCGGGGGTATGGCCCAAGGACCTGACCAAGGATAGCGATCCGGACGAGGTCCTGAAATCCGTTCGGGACAACTTCGGCCAGTTCCGCAAGGACGCCCGTACCTTCCAGCGGGGGATGAAGACTCTGAAGGAAGATCTGGGCGAACCGTTCACCCAAGAGATGTCCTCCGCCATCACGGATCTCACGCGCTCGGCGGGCGATGTGCGCAAGCTCGCCCGCGACTACCTCAGCGGCGACTGGGCCCCCTCGGAGGCGGGGTCACAAGCCGCCATTCTGAAGGCTCTCGGGGTCTCTGGTCCTGCCGTCGGTTCCATCCCATTCGGGAGGTTCGGTCGGTCCGCTTATGGTACCGGGGGGCTCGTGGCGTTCGGCTAACCCTAGCAGCGAAGCCATGCCCATCACCTACGGACAGCAGAATCTCAACGTCGCGGGCCAACAGCCGCCTGCCCCTCAGCAGGCGGCTGCTCCGCATCCACAACCACAGCAGATGCCGCAGCAGATGCCACAGCAGATGCCGCAGCAGATGATGCCACCGCCGAAACCGCCCCTACAGGGCCCGGACGGCGTTGTCGTTGCGGGGCGTAAGCGCCGAGGTGGCGTGGGTGCTGGCGGAGGCGCGTTCCCTGTAGCGGGGCAGCGCGCAATGGCACCGGCGTCCCCGCCGCTCCGGATGTCGCCGCCTCCGCAATTATCCCCGCCGCCGCAGATGTCCCCGCCCCCGCAGACAGCGCCGTCGCAGGTAGGCGGTCCTGGGGGGTCTCCGTACGGGACGCAGCCGAATATCCCGCCGAGTATGATGCCGGGGATGCAGCAGCCTACTCCGGAGCAGCAGGCGCAGCAGGCGCAGCAGGCGCAGCAGGCGCAGATGCAGGCGCAGATGCAGGCGCAGATGCAGGCCCAGCAGCAGGCCCAGCAGCAGGCGCAGATGCAGGCGCAGATGCAGGCCCAGCAGCAGGCGCAGATGCAGGCCCAGCAGCAGGCCTACACGCAACAAGCGCAGCAGCAAACGGTCCCGCAACAGCCGCAGGGGGACCAAGGGTACACCCAGCCGCCGCACGGGCATCAGAACCAACCATCGGCCGGAGTATCCCCCGAAGCACCCCCACCGCCCCCGGTCCCCTCTGCGCCAGATCAACAGGTGTACCACGAGCCGCCGCAGGCTTCTCCCCCTCCGCCGCAGTCGCAGCCGCAGCCGCAGCCGCAGCAGCAGCAGCAACCGCAAATGGTGGCGGGGAGCCCTATCGAGCAGTGGAACGCGGCAGCGGAGCTACACAACGCCACGCAAAGCCCGCCTATGGGTACCCGCCACACGGTACAGGGAGCCCGTCCTGTGTACGGTCACGCTGAGGGCAGGATGCAGGAAGTACGGGACGCCGATGGTAACGTCTTCCACGTACCGGACCCGACGGACGCGGGACAGGGAGTTCAGGCCCAACCGAGATACGGGGCCGACTGGGGCACGGAACGGGCGTACGCCCCGCAGGGAGATCGGCAAGTATCGGGACAAATGCCGTTCGGGCGCGGCTATACTGATATGGCCGACGTCCCCACCGCAGAGAAAGTCAACAAACAATTCGGTGGGGGGCACTTCCAGCAGTAAAGGACACCCACCGTGCCCGATCCCGATAAGCTCGACCCACAGGCATTCCAAGAAGAGTACCGCGAATTGGACCCTCGGTCTCACCGAGGGTCTTCGCGTGGCAGTACAGCCCCTCAGGGAAGTACGACCCCCGAGGAACCGGAACCGTCTGAGAGTAGTCCATATGCGTATCCGCTACCCGGGCTCGGCTCGGAGGAAGACCTTCCTCGGGATGCGGACTTCGGGAAGGAGGGGCTGGAGGAAACACGACCCCGTCCTACAGAACGACGGCGCGTGTCCCCGCCGGTTGATCGGGCTGTCCCAGAACCTGTGGAAGGGTCCGCTATATTCGGTGATGGTGGCCCAGCCGAAACCGACTCGGCGAAAGGCCTGTTTGACCGTCCTCGGAAACCACGGTTGCATGTGGACAGTGAGGGCACTTCCCAGAAGAGGTCGTCGGGGACTTCTGTAGGGGCGGGTAGGGGGGCGGGAGACCCCGCGGGGAAGCCACCCCCTCCCGACGGTATATTCGCCGAGGCCGCTCCCGCCGAAGCGGAACACACCCCGTCTGTACACCTGCCGCCGGAGGTGTCACGCCAACCGGTGAGGCAACGGACGCAGCTACCAAAGGCATCGCATCTGTCGGGCAGTATCGCTACGGCCGTCGAAAGGAGCGATGAACCAGGGCCCCCGTCGCGTATCCTCGATGCGCCCTTGGAGGGACTACGCCCGGGGCACGTCGAGTTGATCTCACGGCTGTTAGCTATCGGACTGACGACCTCGGAGGCAGATTCACTGATCCACACGGCGGCGAATAACCGGGTCGCCAAGACTGCTCTGGATCGGCTGGTGGGGATGGCGACGATCCTACACGATGCGTCCGGTGGCGACACTGTCACGAAAGTGAGGCAGATCACGGGCGCTGGGAGAGGTGTTCCAGCAACGATCCAGCCGGTCCGATTTGGGCACAATCTTCCCGAGGAGGCAAAGCTCCAAGAAAGGTTGAAGGAGGCAGCGCTCGGTCTGTCTCTGATACCTCAGGGTTTCGATCTCATCCCTGCCGAGGGGCGCGAGCCCGCTGGGAGGCCTAGGGTGTTGGGCCGTGTGGCTGCCGCCGCGCTCTGGTACTTCCAACCCCTCCGGCGGACGGATAGCACGGGAACTATCACCGATTCTTTCAGCGGTTCCGGTTTAGAATTCCTCGCGAAGATCCTTGGTATCCAATCCCCTGCCCCCCGCCGGGCCCCGCGACCGAGCCGAGATCTAAAGCCTGGCGAGTACGTTGTCGCTGCCCTGGAGGTGACAGTACCCGATGTCCCTGGGACGCACGTGGTCTACGTGCTGGTCCCGGTCAGCAGCCGAGGGGAAGTGCGGCTGCCGTCCGATGTGGATGATACCCGTTATCGGGTTGTCCAGGGGATCATGGACGGGGTCGTGGTCGAGGATCCTGCCACGCGGGCTCATACCAACTTGTTCGACGATCAGGGATTCACACCGTTGGTACTGTCGCGGAACTACGTCCCTCGGCGGAAAGGTCGGGCGAAGAAGGACGGCGGTGAAGCGCGGTCGGTGGGCGGCGTGGAAGTCATCCGGGACCCGGTAGGGATGTACTACTTGGAACCAGCGTGGATGGCGGCCCGCTACGGTTTCTTCGCGCAAAGGGGCAGTGCGATCCTCGACATAGAGGGTAGTATGGACACGTTCGCGCAGGATATCCGCACGCTCCGTGCGCAACAGGAGCAGCGGTTTGCCCAGCGGGTACACCAGCAGGAG